>Ga0163144_10000165_pt1 | contig 153198 bp, 229 predicted proteins | sample OliLak19BULKMAT1_FD_123175 | JGI IMG/M metagenome (GOLD analysis project Ga0163144, IMG submission 123175) | Freshwater microbial mat bacterial communities from Lake Vanda, McMurdo Dry Valleys, Antarctica - Oligotrophic Lake LV.19.BULKMAT1 | ecosystem: Environmental > Aquatic > Freshwater >...
CTCCGCTACAAAAGCATGTACCCTGGTATTACTGGTTAGCTTCTCACGCTTTTACACACGGTGGGGCTGTAGCTCTAATTACAGGCTCTCCTTGGTTAGGTATGGCTGAAACAGTCGCCCACTTCACAATTGACTACTTCAAGTGTATGAATAAGTACACGATTCATGGCGATCAACTTTTACATTTGGTTTGTAAGATTCTTTGGTTAGTCATCTGGATTTTCATTAGCTAGGAATAAATCACATGCAAGCAACGACTGTCGCCGCCCAAGGTTCGGCTGAGACTGATTTCAATTTGGCCGCTTTCTCCGCCTCTCTTTCTGCGGAAGGTAAGACTGCACCTGCTGCTAAGACAGCTCTTAAGAGGCAAGTTGATGAACTTACTTCTGCTATTGATGCTATGAGAAAAAATCTGAATCTTGAATTCGTCAAGCATTCTGTTCGTGCATCTTCTAATATCCAAGAAAATTGGGAGTATGTTAAGCAGGAAAGAAAATTTCAAGGCTACATTGCTACCTACGGTTATTCTTTTCATATTGATGATCTAGAGAAGATTAGTCAGGTTTATGACGCTCTTACCTCTATTGAAGAGGCAACTATAGCTTCTCCGACCTTTGCATTGAAGAGTCGTGACCGAATCAACAAGAAGTCATTGAAGGATGCTTTTGCAAAAGTTTCTGAAAGATTTGAGACAGAATGTAAAGTTCTTGGATTGAATCCATCTGATTTCGAAATTGCTAGCTGGGAAGCTTCTTATAGCGATTCTCAGCGAAGTGACCGAGTGGCGGCCCATACTGGTCGTGTTGGAGCTGCTAGGGCCATGTCCGCCGCAGCAACCACCTACTCCGCCGATGTAGCGATTGAATCTGCTATGGGCGGTGGAGCACCACGCGGAAACGACGAACCACTTGAATTAGTGGTTGGTAAAGCCCGAGTTACCGTTAACCTAGAAGTAGGTTATGCGCGTAGAGTTTCTCAAACAATTAGAGCTAAAGTGGTGAAAGAATCACCATTATCTGAGGAGATGACACATGCCTGATGATAAATTGTCTATTGCCCAAGCGCTTCGTAGAATCAAGAAGCTGAAGGGTTTGATTGCTGAGCACCAACAACGTGCTCAAGTGGGTGTCAGCTATGACGTCACTAAAATTCCAGCTTTCCGTTATAAGGATGCTGTTGAAGGAATGTTTTCTACTCAAGATGAAGTAGTTGCATTAGAATCTCGCGTAGCTGTTGCTAATGCGAAAACAGTTGTCACCATTCCTGGGGGCGCTCAAGTTTCGATGGCATTAGCTATTCGCACTCTTCAAGAGTTGAAGGGCCGCATTGCTTTCCTAAAGGGATTGCATTTGCGTAGTGAGACCGTCAAAGAGCGTACCAATGATTGGGACGACACTGAGATGAAGCATATTGCTCGTGTTACTGAGACGACTTTCGTTTCAGACTTGAGCGAGCAAGACCGTGACCAACAGGTCAAGGCATTGCAAAATCAATTTGAAGCATTGAACAATGCTGTTGAAGACACTAACCACTTAGTGGTTGTGTAAAAGTTTGCCCGTAAGGGCGCAAGGCTAGAGTACGAAACTAGCGTGAACAAGTTGGGATCCCCATTTCTCCACTGGGAATTATCTTCGGATAATTGTTAGAGAGCAAACCGGACATCCAATTAACAAGGATACAATCCGCTACTGATGCCGATATCGCCCCAACGTTTTAAGTTGGTTAGCATTTAGAGTTTATAGCATCTTTAGCAGTCAGCCATTAGCCATAAGCTATTAAGGCTCAGCATGTAGCACTTGTCAAACCAGCTTTTAGCGGGACATTTTGTACTCTATTAATTAGGATTTGGAAGGAGTCATCTAGGTAATCGCGATAGGAAACTATCGAGGAAAGTCGGAGCAGCGCACAACAACTCACTGGCTAACGGCCAGGCACCGTGAGGTGACGGAAAGTGCAACAGAGAATAGACCGCCATTAGAATTAAAGACCAGCGTGGTAAGGGGTAGGCCCATTTTGTCCCCCTGTCGGGTCTCGGGAAAAAACGCAAGTGATGTTAAAGGGTATAGGCATCCCGTTGTCACGAGTAGCTAAATGACCGAATAGCAAGAGACTCAGTTCTAATGGTAAGGGTGAAACGGCGGTGTAAGAGACCACCACATTTATAGTGATATAGATGGTATGGCAAACCCTGAGTGCTGCAAGCTAAATAGTAAGCGTCTGAGCCTTGTTGGGGCGAGCTTACGGGTTAGCGCTAAAGCTGTTAGGTAACTATCAGCGTAGATTAATGATTGCCTGGAATTATACACAGGACTCCGCTTATTGATGACTCCTTCCATTTTTATTGAGGACAACATGGATATTAAACTAGAACATATTATTGGTTGCATTATATCTACTTCTATTGAGGCGGCTAAAACTGCTAATTCAATAGATGCACAAGATAATGGAATTAAATCGTTAGCTAATTGCTTGCGACATTCTGATTTATATTCTTCTGATTCTTTGGAAGAAAGATTAAAAGTAGCAGATTATTTAGATAGGCTTTGCGTCAAAAATGAAAATAGATCTAATTTATCCTAAAATTCCTGAGAACTCCAATAAGTTCTTGACCAAATGTCACGCTTTTGAAAAGTTAGATGGCACTAACATGCATTGGGTTTGGGCCCTGAATGAAGGTTGGCATCTCTTCGGAACACGCAGAACGCAGTTCGCTCTGACCAAAGAGGGCATTGATGATTTCACTAAGACCCATCCCGAGTTAGCTAACGCACCTCAGATTTTCAATGATAAGTTTCGTGATAAGTTCACGACTATGCTTGCTAGAACTAAAACCTGGTGCCTCCAGAAATGGACTGTGTTCACCGAATTCCATGGCCCCAATTCATTTGCAGGGGGTCATGACATGCAAGATGCTCGGATTAATGCTCAAACCTTAACCATCATTGACATCATGATTAATGATGAAATGATTACTCCACAACAACTAGTTCAAGATTTTAGTGATTTCAACATTGCTAAACTTGTCTACACTGGTAAGTACAGCGGACAGTTCGCTGAAGACGTTAGGAACGGCAAGTATGGCGTTAATGAGGGCGTTGTGGTCAAGGGAGTAGTTGATGCTCAAGTTTTTATGACCAAGGTTAAAACCAAAGACTATTTAAAACGTTTAGAGAAAAGATGAAAACGGCAGATCTTAAAACTTTTATTAAGGGATGGTTCGTTGGTAATTTTGATCCTTCTCTTATTAAAACAAATGATGTCGAAGTAGCAATCAAAAGATACAAAGCTGGTGATTATGAATCAGCTCACTATCATAAGATAGCAACTGAGATTACAGTAATTGTTTCAGGGACTGTTCTAATGAATGGTATCAAATACTTTGATGATGATATAATTGTTATTGAGCCTCTTGATAAAACAGATTTTGAGTGTCTCACGGATGTGATTACGGTGGTCGTCAAGTACCCCGGAGCTAATGACGATAAGTACGTTGATTGAATTTTCTATAATTCATAGCGTCTTGACTTGTTATAAGTCATGTTTACATTCGTAATATTCAGAGGTAGAGTACCTCAAAATTTATGGAGAATTACTATGAACAGAACACCTAATGTAACTAAGATGACTGAGACGGCTGGCGAATGTTTCGATGCTGCCGATAAGATTGTGACTGAAATGGCAGACGGATCTCGCATTCAGATTAAGGACTTAGCCACTAAGGTAAGTGCTGAAGTTGGAATGGAAGCTAAGCGAGTTCTTGGTTTCATCAATCACTACGTCCACGCAACTGACATTGCTTATGTGACTCGTGGTAAGAAGGGCGGCCTTATCAAGGGCGTCAGACCAGCCAAGGTTGTCAAGACGCCCCGCGTCAAGAAGATTTCAGCTCCTGCTGATATCACCCAGTAAATCCTTTTCTGTTAGGATATAGTTCCTAATTGAAGTAGGAATAATGGTGACTAGAGATAGAAGATTACTTGAGCAAATAATCAAGCAATGGGCCCAGGATCATACTCCTGATTACCAAATTGCTGATTATTCGGCCGGTGAAGCGGCTATGAAAAAGACCGAGGGGCATTTTATTTGGGCTGTTCAAGAGGGCCATTCTGGAATTGATTTGCTTGCTTTGGCCGATCGTATTGAACTATTTTTAGACAATCGTAGAAATCGAAAGCATCCTGATGGAATGCTTTGCGATAAATGTAAATCATTTTATCAGTTTGCGGAGCCTAACCAACCTGATGGATCTATGATTTGTTATTCCTGTCGAAACAATCCATTCGGGTAAGACTATGAAAACTATTGAGATTATTGGTGGCGGTACGGTTTCTCATGTTCGCAACCATCTTGCTCTCACGGCACCTGCCTATGGCAAGACAGCTAAAGTGATTGAAGCTCTATGTTGGGAAGAAGCAGTTGACCATTATACTATTAATACCCATCTTACCAAGATGGCTAATAGTGGTAGGGGTTGTTTAGAAACCAACGAAGATGTATCTAATCTAGTAGATAGACTAATTGCTAATCCAGATACTCGAATCATCTTCTTCAATCCAGCTCTGGTGGATTATGAGGGCTCCGTTATGATAGATGGGGTTTGGGAGCATCATTGGCTACAGAATATAGCCGAATCTACCAGCGGTAAGTATGAGCAACGCCTCAAGACTTCTGAGGGACAGAAGATGATGAAGCTAACTCCTGCCACAAAGATTGTTCAGAAGATTCGTAAAGAACGTAAGGATATCTTTCTAGTTGCCTTTAAGACAACTTGCGGAGCAACTGAGGATGAGCAGTTTTTAACTGGGTTGCACTTACTCAAAAGTTCCTCCTGTAACCTCGTTCTAGCTAATGATACCAAGACTAGAACTAATATGATCATTACTCCTGAGCAGGCCCGATATACCGTCACGACTAACCGAGAGGCCGCTCTAGAGAGTTTAGTGAAGATGGCCGTATCGAGAGCAGATGCTAAGTTCACTCGATCCACAGTAGTGGATGGTGATGCCATTCCTTGGAATAGCCACCTAATTCCGTCTAGTTTACGTGTAGTTGTCGATCATTGTGTTGATGAAGGTGCCTATAAAGTTTTCAATGGTGCAACCGTTGGACACTTCGCTGTCAAGGTTAATAGTACTGACTTCATTACATCTAAGCGCAAGGCTAACTTCAATAAGCTTGGTGGCGTAGGTATGGTTCTCTGTCGCGCTGAGACTGCTGATTCGGTTATTGCGTACGGAGCCAAGCCTTCAGTAGGTGGCCAGTCTCAACGAATCATCTTCAAAGATCATCCGGAAGCAGACTGCATTGTTCACTTTCACTGTCCTCCTAAGCCGGGCTCAGTGGTTGCAGTAAGGGAACAGCGGTATTTTGAATGTGGTAGCCATGAGTGTGGTAAGAACACTAGTATCGGACTCAAAGAGGTAGCCCCAGGGATCAAATGTGTCTATCTAGATAACCATGGCCCCAACATTGTTTTCAACCGTAAGGTTCATCCTTACGATGTTATTAAGTTTATCGACGAGAACTTTGACTTGTCCAAAGCAACTGACCAGGTGGATCGTAATGTTCATTCACTTCAATAAGAGTATTTACAATACCACTGAAGTTAAGTGGGTAGATTGTTCTGACTATGTAGAGAAGGGTATTGTTAGAGTTCATCTAGCATATCGTATGGAGATAATTTCAGGCCCTGAAGCTTTCAATGTTATCCAAGTGTTATGTCCTGCGATACTAGAAGGTAAGCGAGCCAAGTATGTGCGTCATGCCTGGGCAATTCATAATTTAATTGGCCACCCCTTGATGCAAGTTTTTTCATGGCTACGTTTGCCAGCCCTCGGTATAAAGATTCATGATGCCACAGTCCCGGTGCCCAATGAAGAGCGGTAGAGAAATTATCAATCTTCCTCAAGAAGAGTTGGCTGAGATTCTGGAAGCACCAATTGAAAACCTTAATAGGTTTATTATTTCGGCAATCATTCATCATGACTCTCGTATAATTAGTTTGTGGCTGGGAGATGAATCGCATTTGAGGCTTCATTTCAATTTCTTTACACCTGGTGGAAAGGAAACCCCTGACTTCGATCAGGTTGAAATCATTGATCATGGTCTAACTCTCAAGCTTGGAAACTATGAGGCGGCTACTGATTGGATAGTAGAAGAACATGAAAAACTTAACCTAGATATCAATTAGCTGACAAGGATAGTATGACAACCAAATTAGAGATTGAAAGAAAGTTCTTGGTCAAGTTCCCAACTTCCTGGTCTACCCTTTCAGAGATGTTCGACCAGCTAGTGGATGTGAAACGTATCTCTCAAACCTACCTTGAGCCCAAAGGTGATGCACCTTCAGCTAGGGTCCGTAAGACTGTAGAGGGTCTAACTGGTGATACTCAAACAGTTTTTCATTACAATCAAAAGAAGCCAGTTGATTCGGGAGTTCATGAAGAGACCGAAAGAGAAATCTCTAAAGCTAAGTACGAAAACTATTTAAAGGATGCTCATCCTAAGAAGTCTTCGGTTGAGAAAACTAGGTTTGTTTTTAAATTCAATGACCAGGTTTTTGAGCTAGACGTATTCAAGGGTGAGCTGAAGGGTCTGGCAATCTTAGAAATTGAGCTAGAGGGCAAGGATGACAAGGTAGAGTTGCCTGGCTACCTGGAAATCGTCAAGGAAGTTACGGACGATAAGAAGTATACTAACTTCGCTTTGGCTGATAAGAAGTATCATAAAACTGAGGAATAAACTAGGAATAACAGGATATATACATACGCTAAGTCGCGGTACCCAAATGGTTAAGGGGCCTGTCTGCAAAACAGGTATTCGTGAGTTCGAACCTCACCTGCGACTCCAGAGATTCATTAAGGAGATTTGCGTGAGTCTGGCTGAAACGGCTACCCTGGAAAGGTAGTGGCCCTGTAAAGGGTCCGAGGGTTCGAATCCCTCAGTCTCCTCCATAAGTAAGATGAAGTATATTAAGGAAGTGTGCTAGAGTGGTTTATTAGACTAGTCTTGAAAACTAGAGGGGATGAAAGTCCTCCGTGAGTTCGAATCTCACCACTTCCTCCAGAATAAGAAAGACCTATTCATGATTAAAATTGCAACGTTAGTTGGTTGTGCTATTGGAGATGCCCTTGGTAATCCCTTCGAAATGAAGCTTGCCAACTACGAACCACTAGAGAAGTGGGGCGGTAACTTCATTGAAGGCGGAACCTTCTGGTGGGGCCAGCCCGGTCAGTATACCGATGATACTCTCATGAGTATTGCATTAGGTTCTAGTCTAGTTGAGTTTCAAGGTTTCAATCCCGAAGATGTTGGCCAGAAGTATTTAGCCTGGATGGAATCAGGTAATACTCGTGGTATTGGCGGGACAACCGCCAAAGCCCTGACTAGGTTGAAGCTTGGGGCTACTGTCTTTGAAAGTGGCGTCACACTCAATCCAGATGGCACAGCCTGTGGTGGTAACGGTACCGCCATGAGAGCCTCTCCTATTGGCCTAGTCTATCGTCATGATCTACCTAAGCTAATGGAAGTAGCTATTCATGATGCAGTCATCACTCACAAGTCTCTTGAGCCCAAGGTTGGGTCAGTGGCTGTGGCTTTGGGTACTGCACTTTTAGCCGAGAGATTTGCAGGTCCTAAGGACCTTCTAACTGAAGTAAGTTTTGTATTATCTGATTCTTTGGTAAAAGATAAGATACTTCAAGCAGCTTTTTTCATTGAACAGGAAACCGATCCTATGGAGGCTTTAGCTCAGATTGGGACTGCTGGTTATGTTCCAGAGACTGTGGGAGCTGCCTTCTACTGTCTGGGTGCCACACAATCGTTCCAGGACGCCGTTATCATGGCGGTCAAGGGCGGTGGAGACACTGACACTACAGCGGCGATTGTAGGGGCAATGGCGGGCACTTGGTACGGTTTAGAGGGCATTCCTCAAGAGTACAAAGATGAAGTTGAGAACTTCCAATTACTTCAAGATTTGACTGACGAACTTATCAATATCGAGTTATAAGAGATACGTTACGGAGAATTGGCAGAGTGGCCGATCGCGTCTGTTTGCTAAACAGAAGGGGGTGTTAAAGCCTCCCACAGGTTCGAATCCTGTATTCTCCGCCATCATGGATGATAAACCAGTTTGGAACTGGCACTGTTTCGAAAACAGATGGACCCCTTGGGTTGGAGTTCGATTCTTCTATTTTCCGCCATATGAAAGATAAAGGCGCTACGATTGCATTCATTATTGTTGCTGTAGGTCTTATTACTCTTTTAGAAGTATATTGTAAATAGGCTTGAGCACAGGGTGCAATGCGGTCTCCAAAGCCGTAGAAGAGGGTTCGATTCCTTCCAGGCCTGCCAAGCTGGTTTTAGTATTCATGGTCAGGCGGCTATGCATTCCGAGCAGGAATGATTCGGGAGAATGAGGTTCGAGTCCTCTACTGGACAAGCAAACAGGGCGCTGTCAATCTTAAAGATTGGTGGCGCCTTGACTTTTTATTCCACATGATTATCTTTTCTTGAAAGCGAGGATTATAAAATGGTTGATATGAGCCCTGATAGTTGGCTTCACGAGCAGTTCAAAGATAGAGAGTGGTTTCACTCCGTTGGACGAGATCAGTATAATAGACTTGTAGTCTACATCAAATTCTCATGCCATGAGACCCTTCATGACGTTCCTGATCGAGTAGAAGGCATTCAGGTTCTTTGTCATTTTTCTGGTAGTAAGACGGCTACTGCTACGCAGTTTGCTTCTTCCCCTACCGCTCAACCAGTCCCAGCTCCCAAGCTAGAGCTTCTTATTCAAGAAGAAGATGACGTTGAGGAATTGGATTCTTCCTTACTGGAAAGTGATCTTAGTGAACTGTGTAAGAAGCTTGATTATTTGGAGAGACAGTGTGGAAGCAATTGCCTTCAAGACATCTTCTATGAAGTTCATGATGGCAAGAATTCCGTTACGAATCTTTCGGCCAAGTATCCTGAGGTGAGGCGGGTTTTGGAAGAGCTGTATGATGAGTATGGTTTTGATGTTATCTATGAAGAATTAGATGGCTGATCGTTATGAGTAATCAAAAGAAACAAGTTAGATCTTTGTTCCGTGACTCCTGTTACAAGCGTGATGGGTATCGTTGTGCCATGTGCGCTTACAAATCTTCAGCAGAACATGCTCAGGAAGAATTGGATGCTCATCACATCACGGACAGAAATCTAATGCCCAATGGTGGATATGTAAGAGAGAATGGCATCTCTTTGTGTCCGGAATGTCACATTAAAGCCGAAGTGTACCATTCAACCGGCGTGGCTCATCCTGGGTACGCACCAGAGGATCTATACAAAGCAATCAAGTCCACTTTAGAAAAAGCAATTGAAGCGAGTGAAAAATTAGGCTGATATATTCTTATTACGTAGTTTTTATTACTAAAACTACATTAAGTAATAACTATATTACCGAGGAGGGAACTCAGCTATTTTTACATTATTGATCGCTTAAAATTGAATTTTATAAAATGGAGTTGCATAATGAATGCACACGAATTAGATACCCTTACTTTAGTTAGTTCCCCAACTTCAACCGACGAAGAAGAATACAGCATACCTCTAGATATCTCTGACATTATTGCAGTTTGCAGAGAGTTTAATAAGTTAGGCTGGAATATTCAAAATCAAGTTGAACAAATACTAGAAGTCGGAGTGGAAGAATCCATTAAGAGCGGCAATGTAAAACGTGAGTCCTTGCCTCATATTAAATCTTTCTTGAAGAGTATTGGACAGAACGCTTACTTCGGAGATGCAGTCAGCCAAGCTCACAACTGTATTAAGCTGATTCAGAATTATGAATCAAAGCATAAGCTAAACGCGAACCCAAGTTCAAATTAATAAAATGGGAGGCCTTGACCTCCCATTTCTTTTGGTTACTATGGAAGACATTAACGAAAATGTAAAAAACCTTTACGTCATCAGGCGCAAACTGGCTGAGTTACGTCCAAGGAATAATACTGTTTACGAATATGATGTTGGTAACTTTGCAATTCATATTTTCCCTTTTGAAATTCAAGATGGTGGCCAAGTTCTCGCGGATACCATTCTTAAATATAAAACCGTTAATATTACCTTATGGGAAATAAATAAGAACAAAGTTGAGTCTATAATCAGGTTAACAACTGATCCTAGATTTAAAGATTACGAACCTATCATATATGATTCTTTTAGATCGCCAAATGGTCTGATTAATTTCAGTAATGGCGATAAAATGCCAATCCATCACTTATGTGAATTAATAAAATATCTACACCGTTTATCAAACCTAACTGCATTTATGTGAAGGAGAGCGCTATGTTGCCGGAAGATAAAGAACTTCTTAAGGAATTGATGATGAATTACTCTGCTGATATCTTTCTCAAGGAGATGGCAGAGGTTGCATTGGAAGTGGCTGGGGACCTTGCTGATCTGCATGAAGGTTCGCCTCCGCCTGTTGCTAAGCGTTACACGCAAATTGCTGTATCGTTGGAAGACATTGTTGCTGGTAGACCATACCTGCTGTGAGGGGCTAAGATAGTATATTAGTATGGGCGCTTTTTTACTTACAATCCTAATTACTTTCCTAGTTGTAACTCTATTTGGGTATATTGTTCATTGGTCTTTGCACCAACCTTGGGTTGGTCGCTTTAACCAAGCACATATGACTCACCATGAAAAGTTGTATCCTCCTGAGGATTTCACCTCTGAAACCTATCGTCATGCAGGAAAAGATAACACCGTAGTTACTTTTGCTGTAGCCTCTATTCCAATGGTCCTGGCACCTATCGTGCTGGGATTTTTGGGTATTTTGTCGTGGCCCCTGGTTGTTACAGTGGTGTTAGTTGAGTTGGGACTTGGTCTCCTTCACGACTACATTCATAATGCTTTTCATATTAAAGATCATTGGATGTCCCGAGTCCCGGTTCTGAAAGATATATTCCAGGTGTGGGTGAAGTTACATTATCTTCACCACGTGGATATGACAAAGAACTATGGCATCTTCGTGTTTCATTGGGACAGAGTATTCGGAAGCTTCTGGAAGTCTTGAAAACCTTCTAAAGTCATCTATCCAAAAAGTTTACCGTAAAACTATTGGCCCGCGTTATCTTGTTGTTGGACTTGATTATGCTTGGGCTCGTCCAAGTTGTAGGATTCCTGTAGTCATTGGAGATTGGCGCGATGAGTGAAGAGCAAGACTATAGCAACATTTCTTTTGAAGACTTCAACAAGCTAGTTGATGACTCTCATGATGATGGATGTAGTCATTGTTTCTCTTTTGCACACTACAAACATCTTGACCAATCAACTCGTAAGGTAGCTTACTTTGCCTTCTTAGGTAAAGAAGATGAGCGAGTTAAGCTGTTAGCCAGCGAGTTAGATCGTTTACAGTACCGCGCCCTCGACGATAACATTTACTTCTTAGTTATGCAGGCGGAGATGCTAGATACCAATGATCTCAAGTCGTATATTACGATTCGAGATCTAGTTTTGCTTCGTGCCCATGAAATGGTAGATAAGAATCTACCTAATGCTTGGGTTGCTATCCGAGCTTATGCTTGGATTAAAGACACTAACTCAAGCGTCCTACCAGATTTTATGTCTAGGTCTAAGGATTTAGACGTCTGGCAAGTATGTCTTCAGTGTATGTCGAGCCACTTGCTTAGCCTGCCCGATTTGTTCTACTGTCGAGACAGTACCTATAAATATACTGTTAAAGCCATTGAAATGGGTGATGCTGTCAAGCCTTATGTAGTGGCCGCTAATGGTGTACAAGCTTTGATGCGACTCTCAGATGAGAGGGCGTTAGAGTTGTTTCACAAGTTACCTATGCGCTCTCTTAATAGAACGATTGGCGAACAGGCCGACCTACTGATTAAGAAGTTAACTAAAGATCGAATGACTCAATACCTCCCGGTGTTGATGGAAATTAAACAATTGTGTGAAAAGCCCAAGGCCCCTTGACGAAGCGACGATCAAAGGTTAACTTGGCTCAATAAAGGTAAGAATAGAATGAGCAGCTTTGATCCGTATAAGACCCTTGAAATCTCGAATAGAGCAAGCTCAACTGTCATCAAGGCGGCATATCACGCCCTCATAAAACAATTTCATCCTGATTACTCTGGACATGATAAAAGGGCTAAAGAACTGAATGCTGCTTATGAAATTCTTTCTGATTCAGACAAAAAGAAGAAACACGATAAGCTGGCCAAAGACCAGAAGGGCACCATTATTGGTAGCTACCGAGTCCTTGAATCAATCGCTGAGGGTGGCTTCGGCTCTACTTACAAAGGAGAGCATATCCTTACCAAGGATCCTGTCTGCATTAAGCACTGCTCCATGGTATCCCCTGCCCATGATGCAATTCTCATCCAAGAGATGAAGTCTATCTGGGATTTGCGCCACTACGCCATGCCCGTCATGCGTGACCTTCAAAGACTAGAAGATGGTAGCCTTGCTCTCATCATGTCTTACATACCTGGTTTCACTCTGGAACAGATTGTTGAGAAGGCCGGAAAGATTGAACCAGAGACTACCGCTTGGATTACTGAGCGTATTCTTAATGCTCTACTTTATCTTCATCACCATGGAGTTATTCATGGCGACATCAAGCCACAGAACATTATTATTCAACCTAAGACTCACTCGGTAGTTTTAGTTGATTTCGGTTTGGCAATGGTTAGACCGGGAAGTTCGGATAAGTCGATTGGTTATACACCAGTCTTTGCTTCTCCTGAACAGATTGATGGTAAAGCTTTGCTCCCAGCTTCCGACTATTACAGTCTTGGAATGCTGATGGTCTATGCTTTGAATGGTGGTAAGAGAATGGAAAAGAAGGAAGTTCCTTCTTCGGTTCCCGATCCAATGGCCAATTTCATTGGGAGCTTGGTCAAGAAAGATGTTCTTTCAAGACCACAAGACAATCTGTTTGAACAGTTTGTCAAGGTACGTCAGGACTCATTTGGACGTACTCGATCCGGAATGAAAGACATTCCAGGGTTCAACAGTTAATCTATCAAATATGATAGCTTAAGTCGATATTTGGCACTTAAGCAATCAAAAATGATAGATAAGATCAGGAGAATATCATGTCAGAAACAGCAGATTACAGCCCAGGCGATTGGAAAGGTTATGACTTCGGAGCAGCTCGTAAGAGTTACGACCAGCATGCAGGTCGAGCGTACGATGCAGCCAAGGTTGCCAACAAGAAAGCTTCGGACATGGTGCCGAAGCAACTCAAGACCGATAGTCCTGCGCCACTAGTCATTTTGTGTGACGTTACTGGATCAATGGGTGATTGGCCTGCTACTATTTTCTCCAAGCTTCCCTACCTTGATAACGAAGCTAAGGAATATCTGGGACCTGATTATGAAATCAGTTTCGCTGCAACCGCCGATCAAGACGACACCTATCCTCTTCAAGTGAGAGAATTCACCAAGGGTCTAGGTCTAGAGAAAGAGTTGAAGGAGTTTGTCATCGGCGGAGGTTCTGGGCCCGAAGGTGCTCATGAAGCTTACGAATTATCTGCGCTTTACTACGCACGTAATGTGGAGATGCCTAAGGCTAAGCATCCAATCCTCATCTTCATCTCTGATGAGCACTTCCATAAGAACATTGAACCAGGTCTAGCCAAGCTAGCTCACATTGATATCGAGTCTAAGATGACCACCAAAAAGGTCTTCGAAGCATTGCGAGAGAAGTTTGCAGTCTATTGTATTCGTAAGCCTTACGGCGGTGAAGACAAGCAGATTGTCAAGGAGTGGTCTGACGTTTTGGGTGATGACCACATGGCCGAACTTCCCTCTGCTGACCGAGTGATTGACGTTATCTTTGGTATCTTAGCTAAGGAAACTAACAAGATTGATTACTTCCGCGATGAGATCGAAGATCGTCAGAGGAAAGATCAAGTTGATACTGTTTACAAATCACTTAAGACTATCCATGCTCTTCCGAAGAATGTGGATGACGGTTCTGGTAAATCGTTGATGCATACCCATATGAAGGGTGCGAAGACTAAGCGTCTTCTCCCTTGAGATGAACAATGAGAGATTCAAACGCTAAGGTCCTGATTAACCATCAACTGATTGCTGACATGAAAGCAGCGGCTACTATCAGAAGGATCCCGGAGCTAATGGTCACTATGTGTCCAAGCTTCGGGCACTTCAGTAAGTTTGCTAATGACCAAAGAGTTGATGGTGTTCGCTTCAATAGTGCTATGATTACCTTGCCTGAGCTTGATACTGAGCTTGGGATCCTCACCACTAAGCCTCCCAAGGCCCCCGTCTACTATGACGTCAAAGGCCGACAGATGAGAATCTTGAAGGTAGAGACGGTAGATAAGAACCTTGTCTTGACCATTAACCATCCGATTCGAGTGAAGACTCCTACGGTGGTTCTGTTTAAGGCAGGTGCTGACGTAGCCATGCTCAATCGCATTGAAGAGACTGATCAGGGCCAACGTTTGGTCTTTGATGGTGGTCCGCAATACAATTTGGTTGCAGGCGAGTCACTTCACATTCGAGACGAGAGCTTCAAGAATCTTCGCGGTTCCACCAAGGAAGACAACGTTTACACTGAGTTGGAGCAAAAGAAGATTGTCAAGGTCAAGGCCGCAGGGATCAATCGATTCTTCCTATCTTACGTTGAGAACCAGTACGACGTTGACCTATTTAGAGAAATGGTTGGCAAAGATGCTGAAGTCTGGCTCAAGATTGAAAGTGTCGCTGGTTTGAAGTATGTCAACCAGACTTTCAAAAAAGAGGATAACCTTGTCCTAGTAGCCGCCCGAGGTGACATGTTTGTTGAGGTCGAGCAGCCTCATCACATCATTCAGGGCCTTAGAGACATCATTAATAAGGATCCTAAAGCTTCTGTTGGCTCTAGGCTTCTACTGTCGATTGTTGATGCTCCGGTTCCTTCATGTGCCGACCTTCTAGAGATTCAATGGCTACATGACATTGGTTATCGTCGTATGATGTTGTGCGATGAGCTTTGTTTGAAGGAGCATATGCTCAATGCTGCCGTGGCTTGCTTCAATGGAATTAAAAGTGACCTATGATTTTGATTACTCAACCGAGAGTCGGCAAATCTCACAATGAGATTCTGGCTTTACAGATGGCGGCTCGTGAATTGGGGTGGGAAGTGCTTCCCGCACCCTATGGTTGGCGTTTGGATGAAGAGCTGACGGCTAAAGGCCTCAAAGGAGTTCCTTATGGATCTTGGACCTTCGGCGAAGTTATTGCTCAGCAGATGGGGTGGGAGTTGAAGCGTAATGCTTTTGATTGGCTTGCCAAGCTTCCCATTGAATATACTAAACGTAAAGTTGAATTCATGACCTTGGGCGAGGCCAAGAAGATTACTGAGCGCAAATTCATTAAGCCGGCCGATGATAAGTGCTTTGATGCTAAGGTGTATGAGCCTGGCACATTCAATCCAGCTAGTGTCATTGAAGATAATTACCCCACTCTTGTCTCTGATCCAGTTGAATTTACTATGGAGTATCGTTGTTTTGTAGAACTTAATAAGTTCGTTCAAAGGCCACAGGTTACTACTTGGTCTAATTATATTTACCATGAACACCTAGCTGACCCGAAATATTGGGACGCGGTTCCAGCTAATGCTGGCTGCCTGCCCAATGAATTTGTTAATAATATGTTAAGCATAACTCATAGAAATGGTTTGGAAACTGTTCCATCAGTAGTGGATGTTGGTTATATTCCTGGTAAGGGCTGGGCAATTATAGAAACCAATGAGGCGTATGCTTCAGGCCTTTATGGTTGTGATCCGACTGAAGCCCTATTAGTCATGGGGATGGCCTGCGAGAAATCATCTTAGATGATAGAATAGTGTGGGGTTATGAGTGCTCTTCTTCTTTTTCTCTGTGTAGTATTGTGGGGAATAAGTACTTTCCTTAATAGATTATCGGTAGAGCACCTACCCCCTTTATTAATGCAAGTGATTGTTGGATTAGTCTTTGTGGTATACATGCCACTTGCTTTTAGATTAGAGGGTGTAAGTAACCCTTTAACTTATAAATGGGCAATACATAGCGTTATACTTACAGTCTTGGCCACGATCATATCGATTGCGGCCAACGTCTTCTTATATATGTACCTCAAGGGGAACAGCGCAACCGGATCATCAACAATGGTTCTTTCATTGTATCCGGTAGTTACCTTGATTTTATCTTACTTTTTCTTGCACGAGCAGTTCTCTGGGACCAAAGTTGCTGGAGTTGTTGCAATGATTATTGGTTCAATTCTATTATGTTGGAAGTGAAATATGGCCACGCTTGAAGAGATTGAAGCATCAACCAAGGGATTCCATCTTGGGGTGGATGAGGTTGGTAATGGTGCTCTAGCTGGTCCCGTCGTGGTTGGTGCTGTTCGCGCCCCCAAGGATTGGTCCCTAGAAGGCCTCAATGATTCTAAGAAATTGTCTGAAAAGAAGCGCGATGCCATGCGCCTCAAGCTGCTTGAATTGATTGAGAAAGGCGTCATCAGTTACCATTTGGCCGAGCGTTCCAATATTGAAATTGATAAGCTTGGTATTGTTGGCGCTCTGAACGCTGCGTATGTTGAGTCCTTCCACAAACTTTACCAACCTGATACCCTAATTATTATGGATGGTATTTTTAAATTTGACAATCTTGGAGTGGATGCTTATGATAAAACCTGGCTTATTAAAGCCGACTCCAAGATTCCAGCCGTCATGGCCGCCAGCATCTTAGCTAAGACCTATCGTGATGGTTTAATGAAGCAATACCATTTACAGTATCCGGTATATGGATGGGATACTAATGTAGGTTACGGAGGTAAGGCCCACCTTAATGGTATCAAGGAACACGGACCATGTCCTTTGCATAGGTATTCTTATGCGCCAATGAAAAACATTGAGGTTGCTACTAGTATTCCACAATTAGGATTTGATTTTTATGAGCAATGAAATAAAAGTAAAGCAAGCTGCTTTCCGAGTGGCATTCTTGATGCCTCATCAGAAAATTGGTTCTATTATTGAGCTAGAAGCTTCGGCTCTTGCATTAGTTAATCCTTGTGTAGAGGTTTCAATCAATAAAGAGTCGCCCGAATATTTGGCCGGAGCCAATGACGCCCTAATGTTTTTAATTAAGTTTCTAAGGGAAAAGGGTCCACAAATCTAGGGATAATGGTATATATATATATAGAACACACCATCGTGGTATAGCGTATTGGATGTGCGCCCGTCTCATAAGCGGGACAGAGTGGGTTCGATTCCCACTACCACGACCATTTGGCCGATTAACTCAGCGGTAGAGTATTGCCTTTACAAGGCGAGAGTCGGGGGTTCGAATCCCTCATCGGCTACCAGTTTCATGGGAGATTAGCTCAATGGTAGAGCATCGGTTTTACACTCCGAAGACTTAGGGTTCGATCCCCTTATCTCCTACCAAATACCATGGGCGGTTAACTCAATGGCAGAGTGCTAGTATGACTTGCTAGCTACAGGGGTTCGATTCCCCTACCGCCTACCATGCGAAAACTGAGTATTTTTGATGATGGGCAAAGAATTGCTACTATCTCTTATGTAGATGGTAGCGTTTTTATTTTTGCCCGAAGCTCCTCCGAATGGAGCCAAATGAAAAGGTTGACTAGTTATATTAATCTTAATGATAAAGAATTTCTTGAAAAAGTTGCTAGCAAGGCCCACGAGTTCAACTATAGTGCCGAGCTATCCGATTTTTGATATTGGCTCAGCATATCATAAACTATATGAAGCTAATGGTCAAAAGGAAGTTACATTGACTGTTGCCGAAGCCGACGCACTATTAGATTATCTACAATACGTAGCGTGGCTTACTAATCCTCCTAAGGATACAGAGTGGTATAAAACTTTAGCAAAGAGATCAAATGTCTTCAGTCGAAAATTATGACGGGCTGTGTGGGATTATTCCTACGTTCTCTCATTCTGGATTGCAGATACGTTGTACTCATGAGTTAGGCCATGGTGGACCTTGCACTTTTGAAAAGTATCGAAGGTATTTTTATTCTACGGCCGGAAGTTTTGCCGCCCCACCTCTCCCTGAAGAGGGGTTTCTTAATTCTGTTATGGGAAGTTTATCCTATGATCATCATTCAATAATGATTGAGTCAGATAATAAATTCAAAATTAGAAAATGAAAGAGTCTGAACTAAAACTTTTAGAGACGTTAGTTTCTCTTTTTGAAAGAGAAACTATGTTCTCTTCCCGCCCAGAGTATGATCACCCTTATTATAAAACAGTGGTGGCTTGGGGCAAGCAAAGACCGAATGACATTATTCCTTGGTTATTGAATCATATCAAGACCAACTGGCATTGGTGTGGAGCTTTATGGATGATTGTGGGCAAAGAAAAAGCCCCGCATGTTCCAGAGGAACATGCAGGGCGGGGGGTCTTTATCTCACAAGCTTGGACCACATGGGGTCAAGCTAATGGGTATATATTATAGTTGAGTCCAAGTGAAGGCTGAACCGTCAAATGCCCAAGTATCTTGGAACGTATCGTTACCGTTAGTTCCACCCATAAGAAGAGTCTTGCCGGTTTGTGCATCATAGCACATCTGAGCGCCCTTACGAGCTGATGGAGAAGTTGCTGGGGCTCTCTTGGTCCATGCAGTTGCACCAGTGTTTAGAGTCCAAGTTTCATTGTTTACATCGTATCCATTACTTCCACCGAATAGAACGTATAGGTTGTTAGCTACGTTGTAGACTAAGCTTGCACCTTCACGGGCTGGAGGTGGGGTAGTTGGAGATGCTTGAGTCCATTGGGTACCGTCGAAGGTCCAAGTGTCACCTAGTAACTCAGCGCCGTTTTTTCCACCGAATAGAGCAGCCTTGGTTACTCCGCCAGCCAAACCGAAGTCAGTTCTAGCAGATGGGTTGTTGGTAGAAGCGGCCTTGGTCCAGGTAGCAACGTAGCCGTCCCATACCCAAGTCTCATTAGTAAGGTCAAGCATAGATGCTCCACCGAACATAACAGTCTTTAGAGATCCTGAAATAAGGGCCATCTCAGCTTGGAAGCGAGCGAAAGGAACAGTTGCTGGGGCTAGCTTTGCCCAAGTAGTTCCGTTCCAGGACCAAGTGTCTTGGCAAGGGCCAGCGGCTTGTTCACGTCCACCGAACATGATTACGTTGTAACCATCGTAAGATAGAGCGAAGTCAGAACGCTTTGGAGTTGGTGAGGTTGCTGGAGCTGCTTGAGTCCAATCAGTACCGTTCCAAGTGAAAGTAGCATTTTGTAGCTTAGCAAATCCTGGAAAACTACCAGTATCTAATAGGGCTACTTCATTGGCTCCACGTTGGGCCATGGCAGAAAAAGAGCAACGAAATGGGTTATTAGCAGGCATAGTGATTCTCCAAAAATTGGGTCAAGTTAATTGTTCTAAACTTACCTTAATGTAAAAGAATACATAGAAATTGATAGATGTTCAACTGATTACAGATAGGTACTTTAGATATAGTTTTCTAGCTGTTTTGTAAAGTTCAGTGGCCTTTTTTGCTTCCTTCTCAAAGAACTGTCCCTCTAAGCCGAAGGGCTTATTTTCAGAGGGGGTAAAGAAATTTTCCTTGGGAGTTTTATCATACAATGATTTGGGCGGCTCATTTTGTTTAAGAGCCATGCCGCTCTCGTAGGTGTGCCAGAAAATCTTTTTGAAATTGTTACGTTTTGCAAACCTAGATACGGCCTGTGAAGCTATGTTAGGGAAATCATTAAGTATACCGGAATAGACTGTAAGCAAATTATTTAGTCCAGCATCATCTAAACCGTATTGGTTTTTCAAACCAGTTCTAATTTGATCTATTTCTTCACCAGAAGATTGAAGTTCTAGATCAGGAGGGATCTGGCCCTTTTCAAGAGCTTGAGTAAGTTCTTCGCCAGTTTTCATTTTTCCAAGGCGCATATAAATTTCGCGAAGTCTCATAACATCTTCATCATTATGATATTGTGGATTTTTCATAACCGCAATAGGATCGTCGATGTCTGGATATTTTTCATCCAATTTATCTTCAAGTTGTTTTTTTACCATCTTGTCGGCTAAAATTAAATCAAGTTCTTCATCGGTTCTTTGATATTTTCTTTTGTAAATAGCCCTGAGAGTTTGAATATCTTCGTCTTGTTGCAGGTCTTTATTAATTAATAATTGATTAACTCCAAGATCATTTGTATGATATTTCTCTATTAAAGAATTTTTAATGGTTGTAACTTTACTATATTCTTGAGCGCCTTTAAGTTGGAAGGCGGCATTAGAATGGTCACTTTGGATTTCATCGACAAGAAGATATTCGCCTTCGGGATCTAATTCAACTCTAATCCAACCAATTTGATCTTTGACATAAGGATGAGTAGATTTATCAGAAACAGTATTTACTTTATCAAATAGGTCATATAGAGCAGGATTTGCGTTCATCTTGGAAAGCATTTCTGGACTGGCCACAACGTTGATAACTAGTTGTGCATTATTATTGGGCCTATTGCCTCTAGTCAAACTATCAATAGAACGTTGAACACCATCCCAAGCAGTGTAATCCACGGGAAATTCTTCTGGCGATAATGACTCTCTATACGCTTTAACTAATTCAACTGTTATTGGTTTTCCTTTGGAAAAAGCAATTAAATCAGCTAAACCATTAGCAAGGGCAGGATGTTTAGATTTTAATTCTTTTACTGTAAGCGGTAAGAGTTTGTAAAGAGGATTTATGAATCTATCTTTCTTTGTATAAGTAAATTCAGAGAAGTTCCCGGTGTACTTGACATAAGCGGCTGGGCCATGCTTCGTGGCGCACTCTTCGCAATAATAGTCTCCGTCCACTTCTTCGGTGTCTGACTTCTCAATTTCTTTATCGCAATCTTCGCACTTGGTAAACTTTTTACGATAACAGTAATCACAAAACTCTCCTACGTTATCAACATAAGTTACGCTATCGTTATCATGCGTTTCTCCGCATTCTTCACAAGTTCTAAAGTTTTCGGAGTGACAATCCTCGCACCAATCTTGATCTTGTTCATGGTACGTGTTGTCTTTATCAACAATCTTGCTACATCCACTGCACTCTTCACAGCACCTTTTACAGCCACCCTGCTTCATACTCCAGGTGTTACGACGTGTTGGCGGAAGAAGTTCTTTTACATCAATAGTCTCATTACAATTAGGGCATTCTGTAAATTTGTTGCTATAGCATTCGTCACAGAACCATTCTCTTTGGCTCCATCTATCTTCTTTGTACTCATGCATACTGTATTTCATATGCTTGGTGTAGCAATCTTCACACTCTGCAACGTGAGCAGAGCAGACCTGAGTACCAGTTTCTGGATCGGTAAAAGCTACCGCAGGATCCATTTTACTAGGACAAGTCTCTCCATCATGGTTGTATCCACAAGGAGCATTACGAGCTTTAACCCAATCTGGAGTCATACCAGTGTTTGGGACGTAGGGAGCTTGCTGCGGCGCTTGAATAGGCTCAGAGACAGGGGCAACGGGTATTTGCTCTGGCTCCTCGACAATTTCTGGATTTTGTTCGTCTGTCATGCTACAGAAATATTGTTTTATTGCCCGACTTGACAAGATAATAATCAGACATATCCTTAGGATGAAGAGCCCCAATTACTCAAGATTATTAAAATTAGCTGATACTTTTCTTACAGCCGCCCTTAAAATAGAGGAACGCTATTGGGTATTAGGCAGTTTATTTTCTTTAGCTGAGGATGAATCTGTTCTTCCTCCACCCAAGTTTCCTAAGTTTAGAGGGATGTTAGGTTATCTTGGAGTTGTCGCCAGTGATGAGGATTGGAATACCTGGTTCAGTACTAACGCTTCGGTTTTAGGCGACCTGCCCTACAAACATTGGGCAAGAGAGGGCTCTCCGTTATCTATTTTTTGTGAAGTCATTTCTCCTTCAGGAAACAAATACATTCAGGTTTATATTAGAAATGATAGTCAAGAGCCTGATAAAATTGATGTTACTTCAGCATCTCATCTTAAAGGTATAGGCGCTATTCCTCAGCTATGGATGTTCTCTGGGCCATATATTGGCGAGCAATCAGCACCTTTGTCCAAGCAAGTTGCTTACTACGATTGGTTTTCTCAAAGTGTTTCAAATATTACGGGAGGTCAATTTGATTTTGATTTCTCAACTAATATGGAGGCTTTTGTCATTGGACACAAATTAAAACTAGATGCTCTTCGAAAATGGTTTAAGTATGAACCAAAGTTGTTGGGTGGAGGATCAGACGGTACTGCTTGGGATATTGGTAATCGTCGAATTCTAAAAATCTTTTCTGATCCTGTTTCTTATAATCACGCGCTTCAAGCGGTAGATCGTATTCACAATAATCCTTCTCTTGCTAAAACTGAAGCAATGATTTACGATGTAGGTGAGATTGGAAAGTTTGGTAATCATCCAATCTATTTTTATATTATGGAAAGAATGGCCCCAGTTACTGAAATCAATGGCCTTAAAGAAGATTTAAGACATATTGTAAGTACTATTGTTAGTAAAATCTACAAAGAAAGAGATTACTGGCGAGATATCAAAAAGAAAGATATCAAAAAAGATTCAAAATTAATCCAATCTAAAGTAAAAGAAGCGGCCAGCAGATACGCAAACGAAATCAAAACTAAGAATGGACCTTTCGTTCGAGGTGTAGAAAATACTTATTTATTAAATAAAGTAAAAGTAGATAAGAAAGATCCCAATGAACATGACGTTCCTCTTAATAAAAATTGGCTAACTTCGTTAGCTGAAGAAGTAATTGTAAAATACTTAACTGGTCGAACAGATTTACATATGGGTAACCTTGGGGTAACTGCATATGGTGATTTTAGATATTTTGATCCTGCTTTTGAGAGCTGGACTTCTAATGTCAATATGGGCGGGGGTGTAGTGCCGAACCCAGAAGCAGATCCAATTGATTGGGGAGATATTTGAAAAACATAGCGATAATATGATATATATTAACGCAACCACGCGGGGTTGGCATATTGGCTGTGTCCTAGCCTTCCAAGCTAGTCAAAGGAGTTCGATTCTCCTACTCCGCTCCAGGTAAGATGATAATTGAAGTAAGTGTAAGCGGGCGTAACTCAATGGTAGAGTGCAACCTTGCCAAGGTTGATGTTGTCGGTTCGAGCCCGATCGCCCGCTCCAAGACGAATGCCGATGTGGATTACATGGTAAACAATCAGGCCGCAATCCTGATCTAGCTGGTTCAATTCCAGCTCGGAAACTCGCAAGAGGATCTTAAATAAAAATCTCATCATTTTAGTCGTCTATTAAGCGGTTGTAATTCAATGGTAGAACTTGTGGTTGCCATCCACAGAACATCGGTTCGATTCCGATTAACCGCTCCAGGTAAGTGCAAAGCAGTTAAATTTCAACCATCTTCTAGGTGGTTTTTTATTTTGTACATTTAGAGTCACGATATATGTTTGACGACCGCAAAAAAATGCGGGCCGCCTTGACAACTATTTTTTAAGATTTACATTTCAACGAGGACGCAAAATGAGCAACATGGAATTGATTAAGGAGCTTAGGGCTCTGACGCAAGCTGGTATGAAGGACTGCAAAGAGTCGCTTGAAGAAGCAGGCTGGGACTTGCAGAAGGCTGTGGATATCGTCAAGACCAAAGGACTCAACGTTGTCTCCGGTCGTGCAGGCAAGGTAGCCTCTGAAGGCGCTGTTACCGTTTGGCATTTCGCTGAAGGTGTGGCAATGGCAGAAGTCAATTGTCAAACAGATTTCGTTGCTAATAGTCCTGACTTCAGGGGATTTGCCCAGAATGTTACTCGTGAGATTGCAGATGCAACTCTTAACGGCGAGATGTTTTCTGTTGATACAGTTGAGCAAGAGAGACAAGGAATTGTTTCTACTACTAAAGAAAACGTAGTTGTTCGTAGATGGTGGGTTGAACAACCTATGTCTCCAGGATCGGCAACATACTCTTATGTTCACTCCAATGGTAAAATTGGTGTTCTAATTACTTTGCTCGCGCCATCTGCTGACGCTGCAAAAGACTCTGCGTTCCGTGAGCTTGGAGATGATCTTGCTATGCAGATTGCCGCTATGGGCCCGCTAGCCATCTCTCCAGATCGTTTGGATCCAGTTGAGGTTGAGCGTCAAAAGAATATTTTTGAGACTCAGCTTACTGAGTTGAAGAAGCCACAGGCGGCTTGGCCGAAGATTCTTGAAGGAAAATTCAACAAGTGGCATACTGAAACCTGTTTGCTTAATCAGGAGTCCGTCGTTCATGCGAAGACTTCGATTGCGCAGGTTATAAAGAATGTTGGTGTCAAGTTGGGTGGAGACGTCACTGTTGTGAACTTCATCCGTTGCCAGGTCGGCGAAGGCATCGAAAAAGCAAAAGAGAACTTGGCCGATGAAGTCGCCAAGATGATTAAGGAATGAAAATGACTACCGAACAATTAATGGATAAGTTGACGCAGGCTGCTAGCTATCAATATCGTGATGACAAGACTTCGCCCAGTGTTGTTATCTCTGCTCTCAAGAAGGGTTACTACTGCTCTGTCGTTCGCTACAGCCAAGCTTTTGCTAAGGGCAAGCAAGTTGTGTGTAACGCTAGGGGTGACAGCCTTCCGGTTGCGTTGAAGGAACTTGCTAACAAGTTTTTGGTTATTAATAACGCTCCTCGTGATCCTGTTCAGGAGTTGGGCGACTTGCTTGGTAAGGATAGCAAATGAATCGAGACACTCTGCTTAAGGAGATGAAGGACTCAGTTGGAACTAAAGATCCGGTTGAGTTTTTTGCTAAGTTTACTGATGTCTTTGCTCTTTTATTTGATCGCATGGATCGTTTAGAGAGGCAAACGGCCTTGGCTATTCATTGGGATTCCAAGATTGCTTCTGATATGATCTCTAAGCAAGTTATCGTTTTGCGAAAAGATAAAGATACTTATGCTAATGAAATTACTGAACTTAAGAAAGCTTTTGCAGAAGATATCGTAACTCAAAACTATGTTGAGTTTTGTGCCTTCTGGCAAGACACTTTAGGCTTTCATCCTTTCTTGGACTAACATGAACGCCAAAGAAATCTTTGGGCCAGTAGTTCATTACGTCGTAAGCCAGTCGGCAAGCCCGGAGAGTTGGTTGAAAGATTGGCTCCTGAAGAGCGTGAGGAGTTAAAAAATCTTACCTCTAAAGATGTAAAAGAAGCTGATCGCAATATTCTACTTTACATGACGGGTACGTACCCTGAGTCTACAGTGACAGTTCATACTCATTCTGATAAGAAGAAGGAAGAGTAGGCTGGTAATAGTTTAATATAATTGTGCATTGGAGAATCGTCTAACGGCAGGACAAGCGACTCTGACTCGCTTTATCTAGGTTCGAATCCTTGTTCTCCAGCCACAAACTTCTGGAATCGTCTAATGGTAGGACGGGGGACTCCGACTCCCCAAATATTGGTTCGAGCCCAATTTCCAGAACCAGGATATGAAATTTAGGTATGATTTCGGTGAAAAGCTAGATTTATCTAGATTTGTAAAGCAAGCTCCGCATTACATTAATTTGGGCAGAGAGATTGACTTTGAACTTTATGTTCATGATTTCAAAATTAATTTGAATATTGCTACTCCTGATCGGCAGACTGCTCATACCGTTTCTCTTTTCATTGAAGAAATCAAAAGGGATACAGATGGCAACATAAAAAGCAGTCGAATAGTTACCCCATTAACTGATACAAGGTTTCAAGAGATTCAATCTATTCAGGCTGTGTTTGATAGTACGAGTTACAAATGTCATTTTAATTCTAACTCAAGCGCCGCCACTGTTGATAAGATTTGTAAAATCTTAAAACTTCTTCACAAAATAAATGGTTTAAAAGCATTCATATGAAATCACTTGGTAAGTTGGTGTATTCTCCAAGAACACACCTATCATCATCAGAGCGTTGGCTCGTACTGATGTGTGACGATGAAATCTCAAAGTACTACAGGCACCTATATAGTAAGGATTATCCTTACCTGAATGGTGGGCAAAGCACTAAGTTAACTAGACCTGTATGGGGCACGCACATCTCGGTTATTCGAGGCGAGCGAATTCCTAACATGAATCTATGGGGTATAGATGCTAATAAGCTTATTGAATTCGAATATGAATCTGGTGTTATAGACAATGGTGAATACTATTGGTTGAAAGCCAAGTGCCCTTATCTTTCTGAAATTAGAGAGAAGTATGGCCTTTGGAAGGAGCCAAGATTTGGTTTTCATTTAACCATTGGAAGGACAACAGAATGAGTGAAGCGAGACCTACATCCACCGTAACGGTAACATGCTGGGGTTGTAATGCCTCTGAAACTCATCCGATGAGAAGCCGGTTGGAATACTTTGCTGAGGTAGAAGATCTATTTAGTAGGGGTTGGATGAGGCGAGCCTTCACTCAATCCTCATGGGATCGGGGCCCTTGGTTTTGTAGTGAAGAATGTGCTTACGAATCTTTCAACGCTAAGCGCGCTGAAGAGTACGAGAAGAATAAAGAGCTGGATCGAGAGCGGAGAGAATTTGAAAAGTATTGTAGAGACACTGCAATACCAAGAACTTACTTCGCCGTCTTTGGGTTACTAGTAGCTGGGTTGTCAGCCTATTTGTTGCGGGGATTCATTCAATGATTGATTATCATGAGTTTTATCTAACTCTTATTCGTCACGGACAATCTACAACCAATCAGAATCCGGATCTGATGGGTCAGGAAGCTGACACGCCCCTTAGTGAGAAGGGTGAGAAGCAAGCCGCTCGCTTGTATGAGAGGTTGAAGCTTAAACCCTTTGATGTGGTTTATTCTTCTACTTATACTCGTGCTCTGGAGACGGCTCGTATTGCAACTAACTTCAATCGTGACATCATTCAGGTCCCTGACCTTCGTGAGTATAGCGCTGGTGATTGGACCGGAGCTAGTCGCAGCGAAACAATAACTCTACCAGTAGCAGCCCGCATGAGCCTACTGAACTATTCTTTCTTGCCGCCCAATGGCGAATCTTTGGCTCAAGTAGAGCGCAGAGCTTCCTTGTGGGTAGAGAATGAAATTCTTTATAACAAAGAAAAGCAAGACAAGGCTAAGGAATTAGCTAAGACAAAAGATGTAGCTAATTATATTTGTTTTAGTCACGGAATGACTATTAAGTGTTTGTTACATTACATTCTAGGTTTTGATAAATCAATGGCTTGGAAGGTAACTATTGAGAATACTTCAATCTCTCAATTGTATTTTGGAAAGGAAGGATGGAGACTTATTAGTATTAATGATCATGCGCATCTCTCGACCTTATGGTCACCTAGCGAAATATGAGGAAATAATGGGCGCTCAAGAACGAAAACGTCAAAAAAGAATCAAAGAATATGTAATTAATCGAGACGGAATGATCTGTTGCTACTGCGATCAGGTCCTTACGCCAGAGACTGTTACTATGGAACATATTGTTCCAGACAGTCGTAGAGGGACGTTTAACACTACAAATCTTACTGTATCTTGTTCAGAACATAATAATAAGAGAGGTAACAAACCTTTTTTTGATTATTGTAAGAAGTTCAATTGGTCAGAGGAGAAAATTGAGAAGTATAAGAAGTTATATTTCAATAATCTTAAAATCAAGATTTTAAATATCTCTAAGGAAGAATGTTTACCTAAAGTAGTTAATGCCGACGCACAAGCTGTTCCGCTTGATATAATTCAGCAGGCCTGCCATGTTCTCAAGATTCGAGGTATGGATTTTTCAGATTATGAAAAGATGTATCAGTTTGAGATTAAGTTTGCAGAGATGGCCGATAAGAAAAGAATCAAGTTTTGCTTTGAGCAATTGATTAGAATAATCGAATCGGATTGCTAGGATATATTTCAGTTTAAGGAGTTACTATGAGCGTTCATCCAATTAGAGATCAGATTGTTGTTAAAGTCGAAACCGTTAAGAAGCAAGAAGGGCTTATCATTAGACCAGATACTATCGAAGAGAAGTCTGTTGTGGGGAAGGTAGTTGCCATTGGTTCTGGTCGCGTAACAGCGAGTGGAACTATTATTCCACTTGATGTAGTCGCGGGAGATCAAGTCAAGTTCAATAAGAACTTGGCAACGGAAGTTACCCATGACGGAGAGACCGTCTTCGTTCTTCGTGAAGAACACGTCACCTGCGTTCTTCGCTAAGCTTTTTAACAAAGCACTTTACAAGCCGCCCGTCATGGTTATGATGAGGCGGCTTTTTATTATTTCTATGAAAAAAGAACCTATTTACGTCAAATGCAATAGCTGTTCTTGGCAACTTGAAAATTATCCCGACCGAAATTGGGAAGTAAACCCTTGCCCGCATTGCAAAAATACTCGATTAGTAATTGATCCAAAAGAGATTCTTTGTAATCTCTGTGGAGAATGTATGTGCCCTCTTGGAACTATGAATGAGCAATGCCCTCATGGCCTTCATGAGGCGCAGGTAACTGGTGGATATGATTCATATCACTTACTAGATATGAATGTATATACTTTCTCTATCTGTGAAGAATGTCTTCGCAAATTATTTATGGTTGCAAAGATTCCTCCGCAGGTTCATGATGTCCAGGAGCGAGCCCGTGAAGACTATACTTTCGAAGATGATCAAAAAGCTTATGAGTATCGGGAGTGGAAGTCACTGGGAGGCTTTCATCAGGCATATCTGAATAAGAAATGCAACGCCGAGACCCTCTGCCCCAAAAAAGCCCTTTACACTGTAATGCTGAATGACGAGTTTACCGAAGACTCCTGCTGCGAAGAACACAAAGATAAATGGACCTTATGCATCAACGCTGATCTAGTTCCCTTTATTTCCAACGTATTGAAACCATTCCTATGAAATCCTATCCTTCTATTACAAAAGAAATCCGTCATGACATCCACGTCTATGCTTTTGATAAGCTAGATGGATCCAATATTAGGGCCGAATGGAATTCCAAAAAGGGATTTTATAAGTTCGGAACTAAGAACCAGCTCATTGATGAAGCTTCCAAACCGTTCGGTCGAGCCATCCAACTCCTGCGTGACAAGTACGAGTCAGACATCGCTATGGTCTTCAAAGAGCAGAAGTGGCGTGATATTATTTGCTTTTTCGAATTACATGGGCCTAGCTCTTTTGCCGGTAATCATAATTTCGAAGAGGATGACCTGACTGTCACCTTGATTGATGCCAATCCTTACAAGGAGGGTATCCTGGAGCCTAAGGAATTTATAAAGTACTTTGGTCACCTAGACATCCCGAAGGTCCTTTTTGAGGGAAAGGTCACTACAGTTTTATTTGATAAGGTTAAACAATCAACCTTGTCCGGTATGACTTGCGAGGGTGTGGTCTGTAAAGGTGCTAGTGACTCGAACGCTAAGATGCCAGTTATGTTCAAAATTAAATCTCAAGCTTGGCTCGATAAACTACGCCTTTATGTAAAAGGTGATGAAAACTTGTTTAATCTATTATCTTAAATAATTGAATAATAAGACATAAGTGCATAATGCTTTAAGGAGTATATATGCGCCCAAGAAATGAACAAGGTGGAGAATTAGTCGTAACTAACTCAGGTCACGTAAAAATTCACCTAAAAGATAATCCACATAGAGTTGAAGTCTTCTTTAAAAAGAAGAATGCCCCACCACCATGCGACCCTCATCATGGTCATCATCATGATAGATTAGAATGGAGAATTCAACGTTCTCATCATGGTCATCATGGTCATCATTATGCATTTGAATTGCATATTAACTGGCACGTTCACGAAATTAGAGAAATTTTCTATATAGTTTATTATTGAGGTCTTAATGAAGATCTTAGTCTATGGCTACTATGGTAAGTCTAACTTAGGCGACGATCTATTTGCGGATGCTTTTAATAAATTATTTCCTACTTTTCAATTTGTATTTTCTGATAATATTAAAGTAGATCATCTCAAAGATATTGATGCCGTCTTTTTTGGAGGCGGCTCTTTTCTTGCCGAATCCTTAAAGGCAACGCCCGAAGCATTTGAAGAGCTAAAGAAGCGCAAGCTCTTCTATATTGGTGTAGGAAGTGAAACGGCTCTTGATCCTAGACATCAAGAGTTAATGGCATTGGCACAATTGGTTGCAGTTAGAACTGATCAAAATTTTGATAGTATCAAAGAATTAAATTCTAATTCTATGGTTATTCCTGATTTAGTTTATTCACTAAACGGGAAACTATCAGAAAATAAATTAGATAAATCCATTTTAGTTATTCCAAATATCTTAGTAGTCCCTAAATGGAATGATCCTCATTGGAAACATGCCTCTTGGGAATATTTCAAAATTGAGTTTGCCCAAGTAACTGATCAATTAATAAGAGATGGATACAGGGTTGACTTTCTTCCATTTTGTGAGAACATCTATCTTAATGATTCTTATGCTGCCGGCGAGTTGATATCTAGAAGCAACACCATTACTGAGAAGAAGTTGCATGACAAACCCAACAATTTTCAAGCCGCTCTAGACATTATCTCTCAGTACAAATTGGTAGTTACACAAAGATTTCACGGGAAGATTTTGGCAGACTTGGCCGAGGTCCCTAGTTTAACCATTTATCATCACGATAAATTGAAAGGCGTCAATAGTGTATCAACTCCTTACTATGGTGCATCTAAAGCAACTCTACTAGATAATATAAAAAGAGTAATTGCTAATTATGGGGTCGTTCTACCAATAGATCGAGATATATTTAGAGAACTTAGCCGAAGGGTGGAATATGCGTTATGTCGGAGCCAAGAACAATAAAATCTGTGTAATATCAGATGAAATGATTGAGAATGATCAATTAGAGGTTATTGAAGTTCCAAATGAGTTATCTCATGTACCTTCCATGGAATTGGTTACCAATTGTAGGATAAAAAATGGTAAGATAACTTCTAAGTTGGCTCGTAAGTCCGCTAAGAATATGAAGGTTGCCTTAATTGGCAATTGGAAAATGAAATGTGGAATCGCTACTTATTCTGAGAATTTGTGGGCAGAAGTAGTGAAACATGTTGGCGATTTCAAGATGTTCATTGAGAACAATGAGCATTCCCTTGGCGCTCTTAACGAAATTGGTGGTGAAACTTTCTCCCCTGACAAAGTTTCGGCCTGTTGGAAACGCGGGCACTCCCTTCAAGAACTAGTTAGACAACTTAAAGAGTATGATCCTGATGTCATTTGGATTCAACATGAATTCGGGTTATGGCCTAACGCCATGCACTGGCTTTCTTTTATGAACCAAATGGCAGACTATCGAGTCATCGTTACCATGCACTCTGTCTTTCATCATAAAGACAAGACTATTGTTGAGGCTGCTATGCCCGAGATAGTTGTTCATCTTGATGGGGCTAAGCAAGTTCTCAAAGAAGAGAAGCAAATTCCTGGCAAAGTTTATGTTATTCCTCACGGATGTTTTCCTTGTACTAATCGTGAAAAGCTTTGGAATTTCTATAAGTCAGAAAAAACATTTCTACAATTTGGATTTGGTTTCCGTTATAAAGGTTGGGAGAATGCTATCAAAGCCACCGCCGAACTAAAAAAGAAGCATCCCGATGTCTTCTTCACTGGGTTATTCTCTGAGTCGCCTCATAATAAATCAGAGCATGAGCTTTACTATAATGAACTAATGGAACTAGTTCAGCAGTTAGGTATCGAAGAAAACGTAGCAATCCTCCGTGGTTATCAATCTGAGGAGACGCTAGACAGCTACATGAGAACTAATCAAGCAACCTTGTTCCCTTACATCTCTCATCCTCAGCATGAAGTCTTTGGAGCATCGGGTGCTGCTCGCATTGCAATGGCCAAAGGATTGCCGGTTGTTACCTCTTCTGTTAATCATTTCTCGGACTTACCAACTATTAAGGCCGATACCGCAGAGGAAATCGCAAAAGCCCTTGATCAACTATTTACTGACAAGCAATTTCGTCAAGATCAAGTAGAGAAACAAATAGAGTATCTTAAGGAAAACACCTGGGAAAACATTGCCAAGAAGTACATCTGTTTGTTTGAAAATGGTTGATTTCTGCAATTACTGATAAAAAGTGATAATTTCTATGAAAGATATGATATATGTGTGATTGAAGGTTTATTGCCTTTAAGGAGTACAAATGTCAAATCAAAGTTATTCACTAGAAATTATTAGTCACCACCCAACATTCAAAAGCAAAAGCCTCCGTAAGTATTACGTTGAGGGTATTGAGACTGTTGGTGCATGGGGTGACGAGCCATTCGAAATCAAATTTACCAATTATACCTGGCAGAAGGTTGAAGTTAAGTTAAGCGTTGATGGAACCGATGTTTTATCAGGAGACCCAGCTACTACTGATGCGACCGCTAAGATGTGGGTTGTTAATGGGTATGGTACACTATCTCTCAAGGCCTGGCCTGAGAACAACAATGGCGGAGCCCAGTTCGTCTTTACCAGCGGCAACAATAGTGTAGCTGCGCATACTCATGGCGACATGTCAAGCCGTGGCATCATTGCTGCTGCCGTCTATACTGAGGGTCATGTCGAACCAGCTCGTATCAATCACAACTTCTATTATACTGGTTATCCAATTCATAGAAGAAGCATTGTAGATTATTCTGCTTACCCAAGTTGGGGAAGTAACACCATTGGCGGAGATCTTATCGGCGGAGTAACCTATGGTACTAATACAACTACTACTGTTTGCTCTGCTGGAGGGGCCGGGGCCACTATGGATAGTCTAAGTTTTAATGCTTGTGACGTCGCAGCGGCCAGCGGTGAAACTCCAGTTACTAAGAGTCTAGAGAGTTTAGTTGCTGTTGGAGCAGGACAACATGTTGATCAGAAGATTACTTATGTTGCCGGTTTAATTAAGCCAACCTTCTCTGAAACGATTAGAGTGAAGTACATGTGGTGGGATGAGCTTGTCGCCAAGTTGCGCGAGCACAATGTCCCAGCTCCTCAGCCATCTGGCTTCCCAGCAGATCAGAAAAGAGCAAACATTAATCTTGGAGGTACCCCAAGAATTGGAACTTATGCAGGCAATGCATTTCCAAGAACCAAACAATCAGAACCATACCAGTCCTATATGAGGGTCTAAAATCATAGGCTGATGGCGTTGGGGCAGCACATGGAAACTTGTGCTGCCTTTTACTTTTTAGTTGAACCATCTGCGTCACACAGTGGCTTCCAATAAATAATTCGCCTTTGGTATTTTAATTTAATCGTCTTTATTTTATGTTCGATATAGAATGGTTCATAGAAATTGCTACGTCAATTTTTACCGAACTGTAGACGCTGACTCCGCTTTTGAGTCAGCTATCGAATTTATGAAGGAGTATATGATGAATATACCATTTGAAGACGTTCTAGCTTTCGCCGCATTTTGTTGTGCTAAAAATATCACCTCGATCAAAACTGATCTTGAAGAAGAGTTATTGTATCAAAACTTTAAACTTACCCAACAGTTTAAAATCAGTGGGACTATTCCCGAGTTTAAAGACTGGGCTGACACTGCTGTTGTTGTCACTACCAAAGACGCTGTCATTGCCAAAGCAGCAAAAAAGGTTCCGAGCGGCAGCTTGATTACTGGCCGAACTCTCAAAGACGGACCATATGATCTTTATGGTCGTATTACTCACATTTTAGCTGGCGGTCAGGACTATAAAGTAGTTCTGAAAGGCCTCGACTTGAAAGAAGTGGGTCGTGCTTATGCTCCCGCTAAGTCTTGTAAGAAGTATCCTAAGATTGAAAGTCATCTTAGAAAATTGCAAAAAACAAGTAAAGAATCTTTCCAAAAAATGGAGTGTCATATTGATAAAGCTACGGGTAGCGTCATCCGTGGATATGAAGACACTTTCCAACCTATTGGAAAAGCCATTGTATCTTTTAAGGATAATTCTATCTATAAGATAACCAAAGTAGAACTGAATGCAATTCCAGTTGCGACTGCTGCTGCTCCTGTTCCAACCCCTGCGGTGGTCATTCCTATCACGGCAGCTAAGCCCAAGAGTGTAGCTCCTGCCGGGCTTAAAGCAGGCAGCATCTCTATTGATAAGAATGATCCTATTCTTATCGATGACCCCATGCTATCTTTATACAGGTACAACCCAAATAATTCAAGAGTCTTGAATATTAAGGAAGTGCTGGGTAGAATTGGTGAGGTCGCATTTAATCATCACTTCAAGAATTGGAAATGGAATAATACCAATACCAATAATGCGGATGCTTATGATTTTGAAAATCAAGCAGCTCAATACACTTTAGATGTGAAGACTACCAATCACATCGACAATAATCTTTTAATTGAGAAAAAAAAGGTTGAACGTAATAATATGGCTGACATTTTTGCATTATGCATTGTGTTAGATGGTGGCAATCATTTTGACGTTAGATTCGTGGGATTCATCAATAAGAAATCAGCTCTAGCTTATATTGGAGCCTTTCCTGCTTGTTTGATGGGCGAGACTTATAAAATTCATCGTCAGTATTTAGTTTCAGAGATTTAATCTCTATAAATGGTCAAGTGTTTGATTGTACTCGACCATTCTATTTAAAAAATAAATTTGGCTTGACAAAAGCGGGCAGCAGACCTAAATTGAGCAACGGAGATAAAATGTCTTACGAAACTTCGATTGCTATCCTCAATTTTATTCTTTTAATTTGCGGCGGAGCCATTATGATTGTGGCGGTTGCAGACCTAATGAACAAAGATTATTGGGGTGCTTTCAAAAATTTTTGTTGGGCGACGGTAGTGATTATAAGCAGCTTCGCCTGAAAATTAGTAGGCATATCGATATATCTTAGTATAGGACCCAGTGAGGGGCCTAAACATTATCACACGGAGAGTGTAATTATGAAGTCATTTGAATATTGCGTTTGCATTGGTCGTTTCCAGCCGTTTCATCATGCTCATCATGAGCTGATTAAAGAGGCCCTTAGTCACGCCGAAACTGTTTTGGTTGTCATTGGTAGTGCCCAGAGAGCACCCAATATTCTCAACCCCTTTACCGCTGAGCAGCGAGAAGCTATGATCTTGAGCGCTCTCTCCGATGATGAGAAGACGCACATCAAGTTCCTTCATGTTCGCGACTACTACTACACCAACAACCGTTGGTTGACCGAAGTTCAACAGCTTGTTTATGATGCTACAGATGGCATTGATGATAACAAGATTTGTGATATCGGAGAGTATAGCTGGTTCCCTCAGTGGAAATTCTTCAAGATGCGTAATCTTGATCGTATGCCACATGCAACCATTGTTCGTGGACTGTACTTTACCCATGACAATGCTTACAAGAGTCATGTGAGTCCTGGTGTTGTCGACTACCTTGAGAGCTTCAAGCAGACCCAGTTTTTCAAGAATTTGAAGGAAGAGTACGATTATGTTCGTAACTACCGAGCTTCTTGGGATGGCGCTCCCTTTCCTCCAACTTTTGTTACTGTTGACTGCGTAGTTATCAAGAGTGGTCACGTCTTGGCAGTTCGCCGTAAAGGAAGTCCTGGCCGAGGATTGATTGCTCTTCCGGGCGGTTTTCTCAACCAAAAGGAAACCATCTTGGATGGTGCTCTTCGAGAACTAAAGGAAGAGACTGGTATCAAGGTTTCCAAAGAAGAATTGGAAAAGGCAGTTACCGAAACCAAAGTCTTCGATTATCCTGAGCGTTCTATTCGTGGACGTACCATTACTCATGCTTTCTTGATTGACCTTGGAGATGGCCAGCTTCCTCCAGTCAAGGGTTCGGATGATGCGGATAAGGCTTGGTGGATGTCACTGAGCGACTTTGCTACGAGAGAGCCTGAGTTCTTTGAAGATCACTTCTACATCATCTCTCACTTTATCAATAAGTTCTAAATACTATTCTCAGAGAGAGAATACATACACATACAGAGAGTATAATTATGAAAACGAATAGATTAAGTTACTTGTTTGACGCCGACAGCTATAAGGTTTCCCATTACTTGCAGTATCCTCCGGGAACTACAAGCATGTTCTCGTACATTGAGAGCCGAGGTGGTGAATACAATGAGACCGTCTTCTTTGGGCTACAGTATTATCTTAAGGAGTATCTTACTCACCGCGTGACAGTGGAAGAGGTTGAGAAAGCCAAGGAGTTTTATGCGGTTCATGGAGAGCCTTTTAACTACGAAGGCTGGCTGTACATTGCTAAAGACCTTAAAGGTAAGCTGCCGGTTCGTATCCGAGCCGTGCCTGAAGGCAGCGTGGTCTCTACTCATAACATTCTCGTCAGTATTGAATCGACTGATCCTAAAGTCTTTTGGATTGTGTCCTGGATTGAAACTATGCTACTTAGGGTCTGGTATCCTATCACAGTAGCTACCAGGAGCCGCTACATCAGACAAATCATTCTAGAAGCCCTGGAAACCTCGGCGGATGATCCTCAAGGTGAAATCGCATTCAAGCTGCATGACTTTGGTAGCCGTGGCGTTAGTAGCCAAGAATCTGCCATGATTGGTGGTGCATCTCACCTTGTCAATTTCATGGGCAGTGATACTGTTGCAGGTGTCCTGATGGCTAATGAAGTTTACAACACGCCGATGGCAGGGTTCAGTATCCCTGCGGCCGAGCACAGCTCCATTACCTCTTGGGGTAAAGAGAATGAAGTTGATGCTTATCGTAATATGCTCAAGCAGTTTGCTAAGCCCGGCGCCTTGGTGGCCTGCGTGTCTGACTCCTATGATCTTTGGAATGCATGTACTCACCTTTGGGGAGAGGTACTTCGTCAGGAAGTCATCGACTCTGGTGCAGTTGTCATCATCCGTCCTGACTCTGGGCATCCTCCGGCTGTTGTTCGTAAGTGTGCTCATCTTCTTGCTGAGAAGTTTGGTTACACCCTTAATAGCAAGGGCTACAAGGTTCTCAACAATGTCCGCATTATTCAGGGTGACGGCATCAATGAACACTCTATCCGAGCTATCTTGAATGACTTGCTGGATGCAGGATTCAGCGCAACCAACATTGCATTCGGAATGGGCGGAGCTTTGCTTCAGATGCTTAACCGTGATACGCAGAAGTTTGCCATGAAATGTAGCCATATTTTCATTGGAGATAAGTCGGTGGATGTCTTCAAGAATCCTGTGACTGACCCTGGCAAAATGAGCAAGCCGGGCCGATTGGACCTAGCTTTTGTGGATTCTGGTCCTAATATTGGAGAATACGAGACGGTCCCTTTGTTCGATGATGAAATTGCTCACAAGCGTAGCGTAATGCATACTGTCTACGAAAATGGCGAAATCATTAACGAAACGACCTTTGAAGAAGTTCGTGCTCGTGCTAAAGCTGCCAAGTGATTAAGTAGGTGGAATCACCTAATAATTTGTTATTTCATTAGGTGATAAGATGAAAATCAACGAAAAACTATATAGAAAGTATGGAACTAATGCAGTAATTCTACCTCCTCCTCCAGAGGAAGAAGAAATTACCGAGGATGCAAATGTAGAAAATGAGGGCGCTTGGCGTTCTCACGTTTCTCCTTTTCTATCTCAATTCACCCTAGAAGAGGGTGATGACGCTCTTGATCCAGAAGCTTTTGAAAAGTTTGAGCCCAATTCTCTTAAAGAAACTCTTCCAAGATATTGGCAGAACGAGGCCGTTCTTAATGATCTTGAGAAGGTTAAAATGGATCTAGGTGGAGAAACGAAGGCACCTGCCACTGATTCCACTATTCCGCCACAGAGAAGGGCTCATCAAACCTCTGCCCAGATTTTAAAGTTATGCAACAAATATTACGATCTTTGTCGCAAATTCTAAAACATAAATAATGGGAGCATGGTATATAGGCCGTGAGGAACCATGAAAATTATCAAGCCATCTATTGATTTGGACACATGGGTTTTTGAAACTAAATGTCCTACTTGTAAATCTGATATTGGTATTGAGGCCATAGATCTCCGTTACAAATGGAATACTAGTGGTTGTTACTACTATGTATGCGAGCTGTGTAATACTAGGCATCTCATGAAGGATGTAGACGTCCCGCCTATCGTTGAGGCTGATGTAAAGAAACATCGCTCCGATCCAATTGTCTATTCGGAAGATTAATGATTCATATCCTTGGTCCTGGTTACAAGATACCAGAGGGCGTTACCGTTATCAATACAACCTCTCGTTCCGACAATTGGGGCCGAGGTCTCAGTCCATTCTTTGCAGGGCCAGTTGAATTGTATGACGGCTATAAGTCTTACAATGTAGAGAATGCTTGGCAATTTAGTAAAGTCTATGAGTATTATCTTGAGGAAGATGGCTCAATAGGTGAGAGATATTTCAATTGGGCAACAGACGGATGGCGCTCCATTAGGGCTCACCGTTACCCAATGGGCAAAGAAGCTAAGCCGCTTTACTCTTATTGGGATGGACAAATCCATACTTATGTTGAAGCTCGTTCAAAGATTTATATTCCTTTGTATGCTAGTGCAGTTCAAAAAACTTCTGCATTTAGGCAATTGAAAAATTTATACGAATCAAATATTGATCTTTACTTGTGGGATTTCGATGGTTATAATCACAGGGCACTAGGACTAACTTATGATCAGGTAATTAATGATCCGGTTAGGAAAATGGGCCACGCTTTTGTGCTGGCTATGATTTTAGAAAACTACTTGTAAGCGAGACGATTATGGAAGATTTGAATAGTTTCTATCTAAAAAGATTGAAAGGCTTATTGACTTTTCAACAGTGCGATCCTTATACTCTAACCATTAAATTTGGTATGTCTGGAAATGTTTCCAAAAGAGGAGTTAAGGCTGAATATCACTTGTATGCCAATTCTTCTACAAGAAGAAACCCTAGCGTAAAACATGAAGTAAGCGTTGAAATTGATCTGCTAACTATTACGGGCAAACATTCTGAGTGCGTTGCCCCGAACTCTTTTATTGTTAGTTTTGAAGACTTCGTTCATACAAAATTCTATGATAGGTGCCCTCGCCTTTTTGAAGGTTCAGGAATGAAGGGTTCGAAACATGAGTATCTTGATGCCACACCTGAAACTGATGCTAGGACAGAATATCTTGTTAAAGTTATCAAAAAGTATTCGCCTAGATTAATCGAATTAAAACCACAATATCTAGAGCTGACAGACGGCCAGACGATCTTGATTAAGAAGATTAGTGAAGAGTATCAAGTAATTTTCGACAGTATGAAAAGAGCATTGCTTAGTTATGGCATGAAATCAGCCAAAAGAATTATGAAGACTACGGTTGCCAGGGCCTCAGTAGATGTGCAAGAAGCACAAGAGATAGAAGATGTTCTTGTACCTAAAAACATATTTCTTACTCTAGATTCTGGTTGCTGGAGGCTTTGTATTTTCACAGGTTCTTCAATTGTTGGATTGCAACATAACAAAGTGCACGTTAATAAAGATGGTTCTTGGAAAGACCCAAACAAAGATTTTAACGTTTTGCTTGCTAATCCGGCAGTGCCTCATGCCAGATTTCAATTCCATTCTAATACATTTTTGAAAGCTCGATTCGAGCCATATAATGCCGATGCTGTAAGAATCATTGAAGGACTCCAAAAAGCTGGAAAAGTTCAAACATTTGATGCAAGTGAGCTGCCACCTAAAGCGAAGAAGATGAGGCAAGGCGCTTCAACCAAACAGTTGGTGTCAACCGCAGCGCCTGGGAAACTTAAGCTAGTAGCGAATGGCGTTAATCATACTTCATCTGTAACATTTACAAATCGATAAAATTTCCGAAGAGGATGTTGATGATTAAAGGAACCAGACTTCTCATTGGTGATGAAGCCAATTTATATTTTGATATTTGCCAAGATCTTAGATTTAAGCTAAGAGAGCTAGATTTTCAAGAAGTATATTTGCCTTCTATGTGGGATCAGCAAACCTTTATTGATAAGGCTGGCCCCGAAATCATCAATCAAATGTATACTTTTAAAGACAAAGGAGATAGAGATATCTGTCTTATTCCAGAGTGTACGGCCCTCATCCAGAAAATGTGGAATGAAGAATGGGTTAATCGAATTAAACAACCTTTGAAAATTTTTTACATTCAAAGGTGCTATCGTTATGAAAGCCCGCAAGCCGGGAGGTATAGAGAGTTCACTCAAGCTGGCATAGAAATTCTTGGAAATAAAGCTTCCAAGGAAGAGGCTGTATCTTCTTTGAAAGAATGTCTAGACATATTTAACATTGACTATTCTTTTTCTGATACGGTTAAACGTGGCCTATCTTATTATGTAGAAGATGGATTTGAAGCTGAAGTTTCTTATTTGGGTGCGCAAAAACAAGTAGCTGGTGGTGGCCGATATAAAGAAGGCATTGGCTGGGCTATTGGTGTAGACAGATTAATGTTGGCATTGCAAAGGAAAAATAATGAGTAATGTATTACTTGGTACAGCAGTTGCGGATGCCCTCGGCGTTCCTTTTGAGAAGAAGCTTGTCAATTTTGAAGGACTTGTTGAGTGGGATGGTAAAACCTATCTCGGTAGCGAACATCATAAGCTAAAGCCAGGACAATACTCGGATGATACTCAGATGAGTCTCATGGTTGCTGAATCTTTGATTAAGAACCAAGGATTCAATCCAGATGACTTGGCCGCTCAGTATATGGACTGGCTAGTTTCAGGGCGCGCTAGAGGTTATGGCAAGACTACTTTGATGGCTGTTCAGAATCTTCAGGCCGGAAAACACTGGAGTGAATCAGGTATCGCTGGTTCAATGGGAAATGGAACTGCCATGAGGGCAGCGCCATTTGGCGTCTATTTCCGTAATGACCTCTATTCTTTGGTCAATATTTGTAAGATTGACAGCGCAATCACCCATGCCTCCGAAGATGCCGAAGCGGGGTCAATTGCTATTGCTTTGGCCGCAGCTTATGCTGTCAATGATGAAACGGATGGTCTGCTAGAGAAGATCTGGAAGGCATTGCCTGATTGTAAAGTCAGAAGCACTATCTATAGTTTGGACTCTCTTATCTCTTCCGAGCATATTACACCGCAGCAAGCGTTGCGAGTACTGGGAACCAAGGCGGACGTCCGTGAGACGGTCCCAGCGGCCCTGTACTGCTTCTTGAAGTTTGATAATTACCATGAGGCTATCGTGGCAGCAATCAAAGCTGGAGGCGATACAGACACCACAGCGGCCATCGTGGGTGCCCTATTTGGAGCTAAGGATGGTATGAAGGCCATTGACTCAGAGATTGCTCATGGTGTTGAAGATTATGATAAGTTGATTGAGCTAGACAGCCAACTTTACAATCGCTCTAGTACTTCATTTTTCCCGAGGAGTTAGTCATGGGTTGTTGGAATGAAACGTGCGGCATTACTCAAATGCCGATTTGTGGTGGCGATCCGGTCCGAATGTTTCTCCTTGTAGAGGCTGAGCATTGGGACGAAGGTGGTGCGCTTTACTACTCGACAGACCTTTGGAAGCCATTTGGTTTGCCCCTCAAGGGAACCTATGACGAATACGGTCGTATTGAGAACATCGAAGAAGACGCTCTATCTGATTTGCTTTTGCAATCTCTAAAAGAAATTATTGTAGAAGTTCCTAATAGAATGGGCGACATCTTCAAGCGTGAAGAATTGACCTGGGAAACGGCAATCGACTTCCTAACTGACGAAGGGTTGAAAGTAACTGACCCTAATCACATTAGTTTTATTGGTAAGAAGCTAGAAGATTTACTTGCTTCAATGAAGGAGAAGTTTCCTGATTTGCCAGATAATGGCTGGTCTTCAGAGAGATCCGACCTTTCCGAGCAACAGAAAAAAGTTGTCAAGGATGACCCTGCCGTAGTCCGCATGTACCATGTAATGGTGCATGAAGAGGTTTATCAGGCCTTGGTTAACTATAAAGTTCCGTCCACTCGCTTTAGTTCTTGGACCGAGGGTAACTTGCGAGCTGAGCTTGAATTAGGTGCACAAAAATATATTGCAGATGTTCGATCTGAAATGGATGCAGTCAAAGGAACTCCAGAAGTTGAGGCTACTATTCAGCGTATGACAAGACAGTTACGTCGATTTGATACTGGTAATCGTTTTGTTTCTGCTACAAATCATTTGACTGGAAACTATGGGTCCGGCGAATATCTTCGGAAGTATCTTGATTTTGTGGAGAAGCGAATCAATGAAGGCGCACCGGATGACGATGCGGCCATCAAGATCTTGACAGATCAATTTATTGATTTCGTTTGTCTTAGTCGGGCAATGAGCCTATTGCGTAAGATGTGGCATCCGCAATGTGGCAAGGGCGGCCAGGACAGAGAGTATGTTCTTCACAAATACTTGGGAGAAACTATTGCTGCATTTTCTGAAAAGAAGATGAAAGAATGGGATGAAGAGATGGCTAAATACGAAGATGAAGATGAGGATGGGGAGGAAGAAGATGTCCAAGACGAGCAAGTTTCCTCCTAAAAGACCCGACAACTCTCACATCATTCAAGTAGCTCCCAAAAGAAATTGGTCCGATTTTCAGAAAGATATCTTCCGAGATATCGCTAAGGGAACGGGCCATACGGTCGTTATTGCTCGTGCAGGATCCGGAAAGACTTCTACTATCGTAGAAGGTTTCAAGTATATTCCACGTGGTAAAAAGACGTTGATGGTGGCCTTCAATAAGTCAATCGCTGATGAGTTGAAGCAACGCGCTCCGTCCTATGTTGACGTGATGACTCTACATTCACTTGGCTTTCGTGCTATCAAACAGAGTTTTGGCAATGTCATTCTAGAGAATGATAAATGCTCTACTTTGGTTAAGGATATCATTGGAGATGACTATGAGTTATGGGAGTTGAATCAAAACATCTGCAAATGCGTTTCTCTTTGTAAGGGATTCTTGTTTGACACCCCGGCCAAGATTGAAGATTTGATTGAACGTTTTGGTATTGAAACTTTTGATTTAGACCGCCCTACATTCATTCAACATACTATCAAGGCTCTTGCTAAATGCAAAGAAACCAAGATGGTTGTCGATTTTGATGATATGATTTGGTTTCCCTTTGTCTTTAGGCTCAATGTCGGAAAGTTTGATGTTGTCTTTGTCGACGAAGCCCAAGACTTGAATGCGGCGCAGATTGCCATGGTCCTTTCAGCCGTCAAACCAGACGGAAGGATCATTGCCGTAGGCGACCCAGCCCAGAGTATTTATCAGTTTCGAGGGGCCGACAGTGATGCTATCCCGAACTTCATTAACAAGCTTAAAGCAAAGACACTTCCTCTTTCGGTTACTTACCGTTGCCCCAAGAGAGTCGTTAAGCTGGCTCAAGAGATTGTTCCAGACATCGAAGCTTTTGATGGAGCTGAAGAAGGTTTGGTTGCTGATCTCGATGTTCTAGAGCTTCTCAAGAAGGTTAGACCAGGAGATTTCGTTCTTTCAAGAACCAATGCTCCTCTCATCAAACATTGTCTCGCTCTTCTCAAATCTGGCGTCCCAGCTAATATTCAGGGGCGAGATATTGGGGCTAACCTCCTGTATTTCATCAAGAAATCAAAAGCAAAAACCATCAATGCATTCATTACTTACGTCAATACTTGGCGTGATAATGAGGTCAAAAGATTGATGACAGAGAAGAGAGATACGACCATTTGTATCGATAAAGCAGAATGTTTATTGAATCTTTCTGAGGGAATTCTTACAATTAAGGATCTCAAAGAAACAATCGAAAGCCTTTTCAATGATACTAATGACTCTGCTAAAGTTATATTTTCAACAACTCATAAGGCCAAAGGTCTCGAAAGAGATCGTGTCTTTGTTTTGGCCGACACCTACCGACAAAGAAACGGCGGAGAAGAAGCCAACCTCTGGTACGTAGCCGTAACTAGGGCCAAGAAAGAACTGTATCTAGTTAGAAAAGCTAGTAAATACACAGAGTATGATGATCCTCCTAAGGTAGTTTGAAACTACTCCATAATGTAGCATATTCACATGGTACGCTACAGAATGGTGGGCAGAGATGTTAATGCATTTCCAACACAATATAGAGTTTGGGTTGTTGAGGATGAGCCTGATTTTGACGGGTATTACTATACTGGTCTAAAGTCGGGCCCTGAGCCATTTATTGATGTAGTTCCTTATGAAATAACAGACGACGGTTACGTCGTAGATTTTCTTCTACCAGAGCCTTTACACTGGCAGGGTGTTGAAGGAACTATGCCTGAGGCTGTAAATAACAGTCAGCTTGCCATCATTGATGGGTACTCCTATTTGTTTGGTGGAGAGGGCAGCAATAGAATTCTACGTGCTGACATCAATAATCCCGCTGACTGGGAAGTTACCGAAGGCATCCTACCAACAACGCTTTCTGGTTCCAGCTTAGCAATTGTTGATGGCTACATCTATTTATTCGGAGGGAAAGGCGGGTCGCCTGACGAAGTCAGAGATACAATCTATTCAGCTCCAGTTGCTGATCCATTAACTTGGACTAATCATGGCAATCTTCTCCCTGAAGTAATTCAAAAATCATCTCTAGCTATTGTAGATGGGTACATCTATCTATTTGGCGGAGACGGATATGATCATGCCAGAGAGTTTATCTTCCGAGCCCCAACCACTAATCCACTAGCTTGGGTAGACACTGGGTCCACCCTACCAGTTCAGTTGTATGGCTCTCAGATTGCCATCATGGGCACCAAATTATACTTGCTTGGCGGATTGTTCTTACCCCTTTCACCAACTAAGAATATCTATTCTGCTGATCTATCAAACCCATTGATATGGGGCATTGCCGGATCTCTTCCATACGCTTGTTGTTATGGACAATTTCTAACTATTGGTGGTCAAGGGTTCTTATTTACTCAGGCTTCTGTGACAGTTACTCAGCCATATTTGACTAGAATTTTTCGTTGTGATTTGACTCAGCCAGTTAATTGGGTTGATACTCAGTCAGTTATACCTGGAGTCCTTACTCAATCACAATTTGCAATTATCTATGATAGGATATTTGCATTTGGTGGAAATGGAATCAGCCAGATTTTCTGCTGTGATCAAACTATAAAGTACATTCCATCCAATGTTAGAGTTGTTGCTTATGGCGAGGTTACTAGAACTGAGTACGATGCAATCTCAGATCCATTTGAGAAGACTCAATTATTAGGCTTTCCTTATTGGAAGACAGATTACGAATCCTAATTTTTAGAATTAAACGTGACTTGACTTTTGAACAATAAGACGTTATATTACGCGCATGGAAGACCGTAATTCGCCTGAAGCTATGGCAGCTCGTGCTAGCCAACCAGATCCTATTGTAATGTACCTTGTTGTCAGGGAGTCGCTAGGAATGGGGGTTGGCAAAACTGCCGCTCAATGTGCTCATGCATCTCAAATGTTGCAGCTCAAGTTTAATACTCTCGAAAAAGAGTTAGATAATTTCAAAGGATTAGAAGAGTCCTTTGGAAGTTTATCTCCAGCCGAAGCCGCCTCGTGGGCAGAAATTCACCCGCAGTATTATGTTTTTCAGCAGTGGCTAGATACTTCTTTTCGCAAGGTAGTTCTTCGAGCAAGCGACCATCAATTTGAAAGACTGAAGAGTGAAGTTATCAATCATATCGTAGTAATCGATGCCGGTATTACTGAAATTGCACCAGGTTCTCAAACTGTTATTGGTCTTTGGCCAATGTATAGAAGTCTGGCTCCCAAATTCGTACAGAAACTACAGGTTTTGAAATGAGGCTCTCACTTATTCTTGTTCTAGCATTGGTCGGCTGTCATGCCGGCCCCACTGTTTCATTAGATGAAGCTCAAAACTCTTGTCCCATGCCTCCGCCTCGCGTTTGCAATGGGGCCGAATGGGAGGTTCACTTTTCTCCTAAAGGCGGAACTACACAATCTCTTGTAGAGAGCATTAGTAATGCTAATGAAAGCATCTATGTTCAAGCCTATTCGTTTACTTCAGCCCCTATTGCGGAGGCTTTAGTTGCTAAAAGCAAACAAGGTAAACGTGTTGAAGTTTTACTAGATAAGAGCGATTTGACTGGAAAGGGCACTCAAATTCACACTCTAATTCAGGGTGGCGTGACTGTGCTAATTGATGATAAACACGCTATTGCTCATAATAAGATTATTATCATCGATAAAAAAACTGTCTTTACAGGTTCGTTTAATTTTACTAATGCTGCCGAAAACAGTAATGCGGAAAACAGTATTAAGTTAACCGATGCTAAATTGGCCAAAGTATATTTAGATAACTGGCACCTTCATAAGGTTCATTCAAAATGAATATCTTTGCAGTTGATGAAAGCCCTAAAGAAGCGGCATATGCACTTTGCGATAAGCATGTAATTAAGATGATTCTGGAAAGTACTCAAATGCTTTCCACCGTCGCTCAGCTTCGTGGGTTTGCCGGCCCTTATAAGCCTACCCACGCGAAACATCCATGTACGCAATGGGTGGCTAGTCATCCAGCTAATTGGGCATGGTTAGTTCGACATGCGACTTTTATGGCTTACGAGTATAGTGACAGATATGGCAAGCGCCATAAATGTCATGATTTGATTGATGAGTTGGATTCTCGCTCATCCATTATTTGGGCCAACACGCAGTTTGAGGATCATTCAGATTACTATGCTGAACACACTCCTTTTGAGCAGTGTATGCCCGATCAATATAAGCGAGAAGATGCCATCGAGGCGTATCGTGCTTATTACATCGGCGAGAAAGCCAGATTCGCTACCTGGAAAATGAACAAACCTTCTTGGTTTCCGGAGATTCAACATGTCTAACGATTCACTTGGCGATAGAATGAAGTCCTACGAGGACTGTTACCGTACTCAACTACCAATCCGCATGCCACTCATTCTACGAATTGACGGCAAGGCTTTCCACACTTATACTAAGGGCTGCAAGCGGCCCTGGGACTCCAACCTTGTGGAATGTATGAATTTGACTGCCATTGAATTGTGTAAACGAGTTCAGGGTTGCCAGGTTGCTTACGTTCAATCTGATGAGATTTCTTTGCTGATAACTAACTACGAAGATATCGATACTCAGTCTTGGTTCGATAATAACCTACAAAAGATGGTTAGTATTTCTGCGGCTCTTGCGAGCGTAACTTTCACAATGAACTCTCACCTTATTTGGGTGCCTGAGAAGATTGATCCAAGTTGCGATCCTATGAGTGAATCTGATTTCAACAAGCCGGCCTATTTCGATAGTCGCGCTTTTGTCATGCCCAAGGAAGATGTCAACAACTACTTCCTATGGCGTCAGCAGGACGCAACCCGAAACTCAGTTCAAATGCTAGCTCGTAGCCTGTATTCTCACAAGGAGCTTGAGGGTAAGAACAACTCTGCACTCCAGGATATGTGCTGGTCTAAAGGCCAAAATTGGAATGATGTACCGACCTCTCAAAAGAGAGGTCGTTGTATCGTTAAAGTCAGCTCTGTCAAGGAAGGAAAGAACCCTAAAACGGGTGAAGTCTTCTCCGCAGAACGCTCTGATTGGGTTGTAGATAACGATATCCCCGTATTTTCTCAGGATAGAAACTATATTGAGAAATTCGTTTATCCTCTTAGAGAGGAAGTCGGTATTAAACCCGGCGAACTAGTTGGGATGTCAACGTTAGGACCGATTTATGGAAAGTAATATTCCGCCCAGCATTACTAGTAAGATGGGGGAAACTCTCTACAAAACTGTAGGGCATCCTATTTGCACCGTCAAAGATATGGTTTTCGAGTATTTCGACGATCTTGCTAGGATTGAAATTGATAATCCATTAGTTCCTGTTGAATACAACTTCGACAGATTGCGCGTGCCCCAGAATCATCCTTCTAGAGCCCGTAGTGATACGTTCTACGAGAATGAGAATACGGTACTTCGTACCCATATGACCTGTTATCTATACCCGATGGGGAAATCAGAGACAGGTCACAGCCAACTCAAGTACATTACATGCGGTGATGTGTATCGAAAAGATGCTATTGATGCTACACACTATCCTGTATTCCATCAAATTGATGCTTTCTGCATCGTACCAGATGGCGTAGATGTTAAACAAGATCTGCGCAATAGGCTATCAGGGCTTGTTACTCATCTATTCGGGCCAGATGCCAAGCATCAATTCTTAGAAGACTCAGAACATGAGGACGTTTACTTCCCTTTCACCGTGGATTCTCTTGAAGTGAATGTAGAATTCAAGGTTGAGGGGGTCGTTAAGCATCTTGAAATCCTGGGTGCAGGTACCGTTCACCCAGATATCATGAAGGATTTGGGTTTAGAGAATCATCAAGCTTGGGCTTTCGGCCTAGGTATTGAGCGTTTAGCTATGGTTATGTACGATATTCCAGACATTCGTTTGTTCTGGAGTCGTGATTCTAGATTTCTTGACCAGTTCACGGCCGGGAAAGTCACTAAATTTAAACCATACTCTAAATATGAGTCTTGTTACAAAGATGTTTCGTTCTATAGTAGTCCTGAATTCAATTATAATGACCTTTGTACTATTGCTAGAGATGAAGATAAGGGCAATATTATTGAGTCAATTGTTCTACGTGACGAGTTTCATCATAAAGGACGGCTTTCTCATTGCTATAGAATGAACTATCGCTCTATGGAAGCTACTCTTAAAAATTCTGAAGTGGATAAAGTTCAAAAAGCTATTCGTAAAAGAATGGTTGATGAACTTAAAGTGGAGATTAGGTAATGGGAGTTGATTTTTACGCCTGTGAGAATTGTGGGGAAACCTTCTGTGATGCTGGATACTACTTCCGTTGTGAATGTGGTAGTCGATTTTGCTCTGATGTATGCGGAGATAAAAAACTGATTCAAGCAGAATCCGAGGATGAAGTTTGCGATGACGAATACTTAGATGAAATCAGCTCTTGCATTTTCTGTAGAGTTGAACAGGTATGTGATGCGGACATGGTTCGATTTTTGCTTAAGAAATTGGGCTTGACACACGAGCACGCGGTGGATATCTTTAGGGAAGAGACTAAGGATTGATGCCATGGAGAACAAAGAAACCTTTCAAGATCGAATACGTCCGTACTTTTCACCCTCTGCACAGCTTGATATCAAGCTTGCGTACTGTCTAGCTAAGTTTGGACATCGTGCTCAGACCCGAAAAGAGCTTACTGAAGGTAAGCCTACTCGTTATTTTGAGCATGTTAGAAGGGTTTCTATTGTTCTAATGGATGAAATGAAGATCTGGGAGCGTGATATGATCATAACTGCCCTACTTCATGATGCTCTTGAAGACTGCGATGACCTAACTCCCGAGTTGCTAGAGCATTCCTTCGGCACCAATGTAGTCTCTATGATTAAGAGTCTGAGCAAAGTTCCTAAGGAAGGGTATATTGAAAGACTGAACAATTGCCATAACTGGAGGGTTCTGGTCATCAAAGCTTGCGATAGGGTCGATAACCTTCGCTCTTTAATGGTACCTGGCACCACGATTGATTTCCAGAAGAAGCAAATCAAAGAAACTAAGGAAAAATACTTCTCTATCTTTGACCGAATGGTCGCTATTACACCTCCCGAGCACCTTGTTGCAGTCTCAGCTATTAGAGATGAGATACGTAGGCTCATTGAGAGGTACTCCACCATCATTGAGATGACGGAAAACCAGCCCTAAATTTAACGGGAATGCACTTACCCAGAGGATAAACATGTCGAAAGAACGTATCAAAGAGCTTGCTGACGAGCTTCTTCGTGCCAAGTATACCTATTACAACATCAAACTACCTGATGGTATGCAGCCATTGACTCTTTCAGACAAGATCTATGATGCTCGTGAGAACGAGTTGCGTTCTTTAGATGCTCATCACTGGGTTCTCAAGATTGTCGGCGCTCCTCAGACCCAATCTGAGTGGAAGAAGGCCAAGCATCAGATACCTATGGGTTCTTTGAACAAGGTCAATCAGCCTTCTGAACTGGCTGAGTGGGCCAAGAACAAAGGTGACCCTAAAGAATTCTGTGGCTTCTTCGTTACTGAGAAGCTAGACGGTCTTTCTATTGAGTGTGTTTACGAAGATGGGAAGCTCGTTCAAGGCATTACCCGTGGTGATGGTGAAACTGGGGAAGACATTACCGTCAACGTAGCTCGTATGGTTGGTGTCAATTCAGATCTGAAGACGAAGTTCAACGGATCTTTGCGTGGTGAGATTGTCATGTTGAAGAGTGTTCATCAAAAACACTTTGCCGATAAGTCTAATCCTCGTAATGCTGCCTCTGGCACCTCTAAACGATTGGATGGTGTTGGTGTTGATAGGTTGAACATCATTTTTTACCAAGTTCTTGGTGATGTAGAGTTTGATACTGAGATCGATCAGTTCGAATGGCTAGAGAAGCACGCCCTGGGAGTTCCTAACTACTGGAAGTTCAAGACGGTTGATGATGTCAATACACATTGGCGTGATTACCAAGATAACAAGCGCGATAAACTTGACTATGATATCGATGGGCTTGTCATTCGCTTGAATGAATTGGCTATGCAACTCACTTGGGGAGATAAGGATCTTCGTCCACTAGGGGCTATTGCCTTCAAGTTTGATAACGAGATGCGCGAATCAACCATCCGAGATATCATCTGGCAGGTTGGTAACAGCGGGCGTATCACTCCAGTGGCTGTTGTTGACCCCGTTCAACTGGTTGGAGCTATGGTTTCCCGAGCTAGCATTTATAATCTAGCTTACATTGAGGAGTTGGGCCTGGATATTGGGGCTAAGGTATTGGTTGCACGAGCCAATGACGTCATTCCTCGCATTGAAGAGTTGGTCAAAGGTACTGGTAAGACCGCTAAGGGCCCTCAATTCTGCCCTGAGTGTGGTGGATTGACCAAGATGGATGGTGAAAACCTGATGTGTGGCAACGTCAAGCATTGCCGCGCCCAGATTATTGGCCGTATCAAGAACTGGGTTGCTGAGTTGAACCTACTTGAATGGGGCGATACGTTGATTGAGAAGCTTGTTGATGCTAAGAAAATCAAGACAGTAGCAGACCTTTACACTCTAAAGGTTGATGATATTGCTAATCTTGATCGTCTTGGAGAGAAGACAGCCGAGAAATGCCTTAACATCTTGAAAGCGAACATGGAAGTTCCTCTGGAAGTCTTCCTTGGAGCTTTGAGCATTCAGATGATTGGTCAATCTACCATCAAAGCCATTATGAATGCTGGTTGCGATACGCTAGAGCGGTTCGGACAGTTGAGTGCAGCTAACTTTGAACAGGTCCCTGGCGTTGGTCCTACCAAAGCACAGTTCCTTGCGGCTGGATTAAAGAACAATCAGGCAGTTATCAATGCTCTTATTGACAACGGCGTTACTATTAAGGGTATTGTTCAGGGCGTTATGACTGGGAAGTCTATCTGTTTTACTGGCGCCATGAAGAACAAGCGCCCAGTTCTAGAGAAGATGGCCGCTGAACAGGGTGCAGAGGTCAAAGGATCTGTTGGTAAGGGGCTTACGTACCTTGTCATCGCTGATCCGAATAGCACTTCTTCTAAAGCAGTAGCTGCTCGTAAGTTCGGAACTACTTTGATTTCTGAAGATGCCTTTCTTGACTTAGTAAAGTAACCTAATTGTCATTTAGTTGTTGCCAATATTAGGCGATATACTGATGAAGGATAAATATCTTTGGTACACTGATACTCATTTGGATAAGGTTCCACCCTGGACTCTGATGCGTTTCATCTATCATGTGATAAAACAGAGCCCTCATGGTGTCTTTTTAACGGGAGACATCTCTACTGGCCCACTATTATGCTTTCATTTAAGGCTATTAGCCAAATATATTAAATGCCCAATCTACTTTGTGCTTGGTAATCATGATTATCACTTCACTAGCATGGCCAAACAACACGAAAAAATTCGTGAGCTTTGCAAAGAGTGTCCTAATTTAATTTGGTTAACTGATTCAAACGTAATTGATCTTAATCATGAAGTAGGGCTGATTGGTACCGAAGGCTGGTATGATGCTCAATTAGGTAATTCAAACTATCTAAAGTACACTCTAGATCGTTTTTTAGTGAAAGAATTTCGTACTTTACCTTCTTTAGAAGAGCAAATCGCAAGTTTTCGGGACTTAGCAGAGCAAAGTTGCAAGTTTTTGGAAGATAAACTAGAGAAAGCATTAGCTCAAGACTTCAAAACGATCTACATTATGACTCATTTTCCTCCTTGGAAAGAAGCTACTCGTGATGTTGGTAAGCTTTTGGAGAAATTCTGGCTCCCATACAACGTTAATTATGGTCTTGGCCAGATGATTGAGCGTGTAATGAAAGAACGAAAGAAGAGAAATGTCACCGTGTTAGCGGGCCATACTCATACTGATGCTTGGATTCACGTTGCTCGCAACATAGAATGTAAAGTTAACAAAGCTAAATACTACGGTTACTTAAGGAACGAAGAGCATATCTTTATCTGAACTACTAATTCTGATATATAGTCCTAGTAAGAGGATTATATGTACGATATTTGTTTTGATTTGCATGATATGCATCAGACTGTAGAGGAGTCTGATCAATTAGAAGAAGAATTTTGGGCCATTGGTGAAGTTTTTGACTTCGATTTAGTGGTGGATGAAGACTTTATAGATGATTATCCCGTAATTGTCAAACAAACTAAAGTAAAAACAAAGGGAAATGGTTTGACTTGCCCTAAGTGCGGCGAGATATATCCCTACGCTGAGTCAAATCAGCCTGACGGTTCCTTCAAGTGTTGGAGCTGCCGAAACTTTTAAATTGGAATAGGCTATGCTAGATTGCATTATTACGGTCGCCGCCATCTTTGGTTTGGCATTTTTGATTAAAGAGTCCGATGGCCCCTGGGGAATCATAGCAAAGGCTCGAAATTTCTTGATGACCAACAAATATGTTGGTGTTTTCTTCTATAAATTATTGGATTGCTACTTTTGTTTAGGTTTTCATTGTGGATGGGTGGCATACCTGTTGCATGAACAGACTTATTCTCCATCACTTTTTGTCTTGTGGGGGCTTGCGGGGGGCGTCATCAGCCTTACATTCGATATGCTGTTAAGAAAACTATCGCCATCTCAGTAATTACTTTTTTCACATATTGGTGTGAAGAGATTGTTGCTGATTTTAATACCCCTGTTGCTTGATTGTTCTAGTATTGTGAACAATCCAATGGATATACCTGACAAGGTAAAGGTGTATTGTCAGGGCGATCTTTGTTGTTACCCTGTCGATACCACGGCAATGGCCTGTACTAACGCTTTTAGCGGACAAAGATTCATGATTTACATCAAAATCTATTGACAAATTTCCATCTCCAAACTATATTGTTTGTCGAGAAAAAGATAACTCTATTACATTAGTATTATGACCCTAGTGGTCATCCGAATTAAATCTATAAATTGACTCAATATAGTCGCCCGAATAAAAGATAGAGGAAAAATGGCCCTGCCTGTTATTAAAGATCAGTCTATTATCGACAAGATTAAGGTTGTGGAGTCCGTCAAGCGTTGGACTCTGAACTTTACCGACATCATCAACAACAATAACAAGTTCTACAACCTTGAAATTGTCAAGTCTACTGACTCCAAGCTGTATCTTTATACAGTTTATGGTCGAGTTGGAGCTAATGGCGCCAAGGAATACAGGTCTTGCGGCTCTTTGTCTGATGCCGAGAAAGAAGCCGAGAGCATTGTTAAGGCAAAATCCAAAAAGGGTTACGTTGAAGTCAAGCTTGCTAAGGCAGACATTGGCTCTGAGCTTGGTAAAGCGAAGGTTGATACCTCCGTTACCGTGGAATCCCTTAGGAAAGCGGGCGTTCAAGTTAAGGAAGAACCTCAAGCAGCAAGTAAGCTGCATCCTGAAGTGCAGGATCTTGTTCGTACGTGGTTCGGCGTTACTCAAGAGTTCATTGAATTGAACCTTGACACCAAGAAGTGTCCTCTTGGACAGCTCTCTCTTGATCAAATTGATAAGGCAAAGCAGATTCTTGAAGAGGCTCGCCTGATTGTTGCTGCTAAGAAGCCTGATGTTCAGGAGTTGAACAAGCTAACTAGCTCGTATTACTCCAACATCCCTCACGTTCTTGGTCATTGCATCAATGCAGACCTTCTTCGCTTCGATGATAACCCGAAGATTGATAAAGCTTTTGATATTCTTGACGTCTTTGCTGACGCTAAGAACGTTCAGGCTGTTATTTCCAAGAAGTCTGCGGTCGATTCGCAGTATGCAACCCTGAATGCAGACCTGGAATGGGTGGATCCTACGGATCCCACCTTCAAGTGGATTGATAAGATGGTACATGACACACGCGCATACAACCACCAGGGCCTTGGCAAGCTGAAAGTTCACAAGATTTTCCGCCTCAAGCGAAATAGTGAAGATAAGAACTTCATTGAAACGGCTCAGCGCATTGCTAAGGAGTGTGGAAAGCATTCTCCGTCTGAGACTTACGCTAAGTTGGTTGCTACTCGCCCTGATGTGCCCAAGGCTCTTCAGGAGCTTTATCAGCATGCCAATGTTGCGCCGGGCTGGCACGGCACTCGTAGAGCTAATATGATTGGTATTACGACTAAGGGACTTCTGATTCGTCCTTCTGGCGTCATTCACGCTGGCTCTATGTATGGTGACGGTATTTATTGGGCTACTAATAGTACTAAATCTATCAACTACTGTGACGTCAAAGGTTCCTATTGGGCTCAAGGCACCAACAAGACAGCTTATCTGTTCTTGGGTGACGTGGCTTATGGTAACTACAAGTATGCTAATGGGTCTCATCTTTACACTAAGAAGAATATTGCGCCCGCTCACTCGGTTTTTGCCCGCGCTGGTGGCGGGGTTCTGAATGATGAGCTGATTACTTACACTCCGACTGGCCCTGAGCAGCAACATGCTCTTCGCTACATCATCGAATTTGAAACACAGGTCAAATAAAATGACTACCTACAAAGTTATGAAAGTTTTTGATTGTCAATCTGGCATGTCTGATGAAGTTAAAAAAGCATTCTTTTCATTTTATGAATGCGGTAATGACGTTTATGTTACTTGGACGGTTCAAGAGGATGATACTGAATATGACGGCGATGATGAATTTGCTGTTAATAGGCGCCTGGTTGATGCTTGGCTTATGGAAAATGGGGCCGAGGGACGTGCCGAAGACAAGTACAACGGGGAAACCGTTCTAATCAATCATTGGTGGTAATATGAGTACAAATTTCCATGCAGAAATCGGATATGGGTTTCAACTTACCGATGAAAAATTAATTGAAAATGTTAATGAAGGTAAAGTAAAACTGCCTGTTCATTTAGCTATGATGTGGGCAGGAGATGCCTTTTCTGGTGACATGGAAACTTTTATTGTTGTTAAAGGTAGCGCGTCTGGAGTTGCTTCTTGGCAATGCTATTCGCGTATGATTGCCCACGAAGAATTAGTTGCTGTTGATGAGTGGGAAACACAACTTCTAACTTGGGCTGATGAAAATAATATTGCTCACGCGGCTATTGGCTGGTGGCTTTGCACATCTCTTTCGTGAGGAACTATGATTGAAATTGTATCTGGTGACATTTTTGACTCGACAGAAAAGTATCTCTGCCACCAGTGCAACTGTGTGACTAATAAATCTGCGCATTTTGCGAAAGACGTATTTGCTAGGTATCCATACGCCGATATTTATACCGGCAGGACAGAACCAAATAAACCTGGAACCATTGAAGTGAGGGGTAACGGGGAAGACCAGCGATACGTCATTAACTTATTGGGACAGTACTACCCAGGAAAACCCAAGTACCCATACTCCACTCTTGATGGAGTTCATATTAGACAAACGTATTTTTACAGATGTCTCCTCCGTATAGCTCAACTTCCCAACTTGGAGAGCGTCGCTTTTCCTTGGAGAATCGGTTGTGGGGCTGCGGGTGGAGTATGGGAACATTATCTTGGCAATCTAACTAACTTTGCTAATCACGTTGAGAATACTCAAGGTGCCAAAGTTCTTATCTATAGACGTGAAGGTGATGAATGAAAGTATGTGAAACATTTACGGCTAACATTTATCTTGGTTTAAAGGCGGGCTATGATGGCGAAGAAACATCCGTAGATGTTGTTCGCCGCTGGTTAGAAGTTTATTGTAATGAAGTGAAACTGGGTGTAACCCTTACCAAGACAGAATTCATTTATGTAGATGGTGGGGAGCCGGGCGTTATTGTTGGGCTCATCAATTATCCGCGCTTTCCTAAACCAGTTTCGGAAATAAAAACAACGGCGCTGGTTATTGCTCAAGGTCTACTTAATTTGTGTTCTCAAGAAAGAGTATCTGTTGTGTTCTCTGACATAACAGTTATGGTGGAAAAAATCGAATCATGACTTCTTATGAAAATTCAAATGGTTTCCTACTAGGTCTTGTACTTTTAGCTAAATATAGATTAGATGATTTTACAGTAAATGTAATTGAAACGTCAACTATTTCTATTAATGGTCTTAGGTCTGTATCTAAAGAAGATATGGAAGATCTAAAGCTTTTCGGATGGAATGTCGGAAAAGATAAAGACGGCGGCAGTTGGGCCGAGTTTTTCAAACTAGAATACGTGGATACCTAAGATGACAATCAAGTTTTATAAAACCAATGAACCCTATGGTTTCTTAAATAATTTCAAAAAAGCTAGAATGTTTGTCTATGGTCGTTGGTGGAACAATGTCGAAGCTCCCTATCAATCTCAAAAGACCAATGTTCTTGATGAACAAGATGCTATCTGGGCCTGCGTAACTCCTAGAGAAGCAAGGGACCTTGGACAAAAAGTTCATATGAGAGAGTTTTGGGACAAATATAAAGACCAGGCTATGTACGAATGCTGTATGGCTAAGTTTCTCCAGCATCCCGATCTTCGAGCTAAGCTAATGGCAACGGGTGAGGAAGAGATAATGGAAGATAGTCCAGTCGATTGGTATTGGGGATGTGGTAAAGATGGAACCGGGAAGAATATGCTCGGGAAAACTCTCATGAAAATTCGTGAAGAACTAAAAGGCGAGTGATTTCGTCGACTTGAATTTTTAATTTTCGGGCCCTTGATTTTTGTTATGAAATCCACATATTGTGGATGCGCGGGAAGCCATCCCTACAAATTAGGAGATAATATATGTCAACGTTAAATACTATAGTGCAAGAGGTTGTTGAGTCGTTTATGAAGGATGAGGAGCTGTTTACTGCTCTCGATGTGAGCAATAAGGTCAAGCTGTCGCAACCCTTTGCTCGTCATGGTGAAGTTAGGGACGCAGTGCGTGAGCTTTTCACTTCTGTGTTGCAGCCTGCAAGCTGGGCCCGCTCACCGATCAAGGTGACCCTTGCCGATGGCAGTCAACAGACGGCTCTTCTGTACCATCCGCTTTCCGCTTCTTGGGACTTGGATGATAAGTATGATGACCAGAAGCGATCTCAAGCGGCCGTTAAGACTACTTCTGCCAAGGCGCCTACGACTGCTGGTGTTTCGACTCCGGTTGTTGCAGCTCCCGTGGCGAAGGTTATTCCTGCTCCGGTTGCAGTCAAGGATCAGTGGGCTAATCTGTTCAGCAGTCAGCCGTCTCTGTTCCCCCGAAAGTAACTATGAGTGCGGAAAAAGCATTGTATTACGAGGCTCATGTTACCATTGAGCCCGTATTCGATGATAGGCTAGATAAGTTTACGGCAATTTGTAAGGAACGTAAGTTTCGTGTTGCCGACTTAGTTATGCAGAAGCGAAAAGAAGATACGGCGGAGAGATCCAAGTATGATTCTTTTTGTACTGGTCACGGTCCAGATGGACAAGAATTGAAAACAAGAATGTTTTCTTTGCTTGATGATTTGAAGAAGGAAGCCTATCAGATCTGGCGATACAAGATTGAAGTTGTTCCTTTGGACTCTCGTTACAATGATAGCGAGTATCCTTTGGATAAATCTGTTTGTCCTGAGAAGGAAAGAAATCCGAAACCGTTAAGCGAGTAAACTCAATGTCAAGGCACTTAATTCTGTATCGTGGTATCGAATTTGAAAAAGATGAACAGGAAGCTGCTAATTGGTTTTTCAAAACTACAAACCGAAGACCTGATATCACCAGCGGTGATATGGTCATAGGGCGATATTCGCTTTGGCCATTCTATTCCGACCAGGCAAAAGACATTGATTATGTTGGGGCTCGTTTAATCAACGACTACAATCAACATCTTTATGTGGCCGATTTAGGGAATTATGTAACGGATCTTGGAAAGCTTACGCCTCGGACATGGCGAAGCCTGGAGGATTTGCCCGAGAAAGGACCCTTTGTTCTCAAAGGAGAAACTAACTCGCGCAAATCCAATTGGAAGCGTGACATGTTCGCCGAAACCAAAACAGAAGCTATCATGGTAGCTAATCGACTGGCAGACGATAGTTTGATCGGTCATCAAAAGATTTACATTCGTCAGTACGTCCCCCTTGTCAAATACATGGATGGAGTTAATGGTATGCCAGTCACCAAGGAGTTTCGCTTCTTTGTTGCTTTTGGCTTTGTCATTAGTGGTGGATATTATTGGCAAAACTATGTTGATGATATTGGTGGCACTCCAGATCATAATGAAGTTCCTCGGGAATTTCTTCAAGAAGTCATTGAGGCAGTTGGCGACCAATCTAATTTTTATACAATTGATGTGGGTCAAACTGAAACTGGTGAGTGGATTGTTATTGAATTGAATGAAGGTCAACAAGCAGGGCTTTCTTGCAACGATCCTTTTAAATTGTATGAGAACCTAAGTACGGTACTTAAAAGCAAAGGCCTGTGAAAAAGTTCAATACTTTACAAGAGTTATGGTCTTATTGTTTGTTTTGCCCTTTGTGTCAAGACATGACAAGAGATATTACGGTTGTAGCTGGACCATATGACGTAGTGGCAATTATGGGACAGTCGAAAGACAATGAGTTTCTAAAAATAGAAACAGTTGTCAAACTGTTGAAACAGCGATATAGTGTTAACTACTATATTGATTGTGTAAGGAATGTCTTTACGATTAGCGTCCCTAAAATGGTTCCAAGTAATGAGGAATCTGTTACTAAGGCCTCTTCGTCAGTTTTCTTTTTCTCTTTAATTAGTAACTGTGAAGCTTGTGGAAACACAAGCTTAAATAGTTCAGATATTGAACTTGATATTCTCTCTAAGAAGATTTCCAATTTTGGGGTCGACATGGAGGGGATTTATCTTCTTGAACAAAAAACTAAGTATCATTTAACCCTGAATCATAGCTCTGATGAGTTATTAGTTTCAAAATGCTTTGAAGATGATTCTGGCACTATCATAGATGATAATAAAGTAATAAACTTACCTCTGACTCATTTTGATTTTTCTAAACCAAAAAAGGTTCTTAATCGAATAAGAACCTTTCTAGTTTTCAGCTAGGAGATTCCATGGCTACATTTCGAGAGGCAAATCAAGTTCGTATTTCACTAAAGATTAAACTTTCCATGCATGCATGGTATAGTTCGAGCGCTGTAGCCAGTACAGATGATGGATACTATGTAATTATTCACGTATCTCGTCTGGATAACCAAATTAGAAAGATAATTTCACCAGTTATCAATGGTGTGAGCGTTAAAACGGAATTAGAATGAAAATTGTAGCAATTTCAGATACACATTCAAAGCATCGCACTTTAACTGTTCCTGATGCTGATACAATCGTGTGCGCTGGTGATATTTCTTTTAAAGGAGAATTTAATATCGTAGAAGATTTTGTAAATTGGATGGCAGCACTTCCTATTAAAAATAAAGTAATGATTTTTGGTAATCATGAAGTTGGAATGGCGCATGGCCTTAAAAGAGAGGCTGCTTTAAAGCTTTTACAAGACTCTGGAATTATCTATCTAGAAGATAGTGGAACAGAGATTGATGGAATTAAATTTTGGGGCTCCCCAGTTCAACCTAGATTTTTTGATTGGGAATGGAATAGAAATCGTGGTCCAGATATTAACGCACATTGGAAATTAATTCCAGCAAATACTAATGTATTGATTACGCATGGCCCGCCTCATGGGATTCTAGATTTAGTGAACAATTCTATTGGAAGAGATCCTCATCAAGGTTGTGAAGATTTAAGAAGAAAAGTTGATACGTTAGATCAATTGAAACTTCATGTTTTTGGACATTTACACCGTGAAGGTGGAAATCAATCTATCATTGATAACAAAATTTTTGTTAATGCTGCTATTTGTGATGATGCATATAATCCAAGTCGCCCACCCATTCTAATAGAGATCTAAATGAAATTCAAACCAAAAGAGATTCAGGTGAATCTTCCGGCCGTCCACTTGTTTTCTAACGAAGATGAGATTCCGGCCATGGCCGCTGCCATCAATACTATTATTCATGGTAAGGTCAAGATTAAGTATGAGACCATTGGCATTTTGGCCGGGCAGTACTGTGGCCTCTTTTATGTTCAAAGAAACAATGAGTCTCAAGAACTTAGAGAAGAATTCTTACAGATGATTGACCAAGAAGAACTATCGGCTCCTTTAGATCCGGTAGAGAAAATGTTGGCCGAAGAAAAAGAATCTGATAGAGATTATTTTGATGACTGAGAATAAGCATTCACATTTGATTGGTCGTACTTTTGGCCAACTCAAACTTGTAGATATTGAAGAATTTAAATCCCTAACTAATAGGCCGGGATATAGAATTCATCTTGAATGCAAATGCGGAAAACTTTGTTCATACCCCTTTAAAAGACTAAATGGTATTATGAGGGGCAGCCAGGTGTCTTGCGGTTGTGTTCGTAAAGATAAGTGGCGCAAAGGCTTTTATGCTTTTATGACTGAGCAAAATAAAGAAGGCAAATGATCGTTTCATTTACAGGGCATAGACCAGATAAGTTGGGCGGATATCAAATTCCCAACCCAACTTATCGTCATGTTTGCCAGCAGATTGATAAGGTTCTTCGAGAGTTAAAACCAGACAAGATTATTACTGGCATGGCTCTCGGAGTAGACCAGTGGGCAGCAAACATTGCTCTCAAGATGGAGATACCCTACATTGCCGCTGTGCCCTTTCTAGGACAGGAGAAGGCCTGGCCACCTAGTTCTCAAAGGGTATTTAATACATTGCTCAAGTGGGCTAGCGAGGTCGTTATTGTTAGTGAGGGCGACTATCATCCTGCTAAGATGCAGATTCGTAATGAATGGATGGTCGATAGGGCAGATAAAGTCATTGCTATTTGGGATGGAACCAAAGGTGGGACTGGTAATTGTGTAGATTATGCCAAGTCAAAAAACAAGGAAATTATTTTTATTAACCCTCACATTGACTAAAAATTACATAGATATTATAGTAATAGACTCACATAGTTACACGCCGAAGTGGTGGAATGGCAGACACACTGGATTCAAAACCCAGCGCAGCGATGCATGAGGGTTCGAGTCCCTCCTTCGGCACCAGTTAATTTCTCTATTTGAAAGACAGAGATGTTTAATAACATAAAGAATTTGTTGACCTTGACAGTACGAGTTCAAGACTATAACATAGTCGCACAAGACCCGGCTTTCATCAGGACTCTTCGATTACTTACTTTAACACCTACCTCAGGGATGAATTACGAGCTAGATAATTTTGCTCGCATTCGTTTGGAGAGAGATGTCAAATGTAAAATTCTAACTGCTTACCGCAGCAATGAATTGGTAGGTTGGGCCCTGGTTTCTAAGGAGCCAACTGATTTTTGTTTCGCTAACGCTTACGCTGGATTCAATCCTAAAGATGGATCTCTCTTTCAAGTTTATGTTCAGCCTCAACATCGGCGGCAAGGAATTGCGGCTGAGTTACTAAAAGTTGCAAACGAACACTCTGATAACGGACTATGTGTTTGTCCCTGGGATGAAACCAGTGAACTCTTTTATCGGAGAAAAAATAGTTATAACGCAAAATTACTTTAAATTCTATAGGAATAAGCTGATATATACGTCAGCATCATGCTACCATGGTGGAATGGCAGACACGCTGGTCTTAGAAGCCAGTGCCGCAAGGCGTGGGGGTTCGAGTCCCTCTGGTAGCACCAAATGCTCAAGTGATGGAATTGGCATACATACTACTCTCAGAAAGTAGGTTTTAGGAGTTCGACTCTCCTCTTGAGCACCAATGATTGAATTAATTGATAACTTTATAGTAGGAACTGATCAGCTTGAATTAGAGGCATTGCAAGTCTTGCTTACCGAATTTTCTCCTGAATTTACCTTTTCAATCCTTGAGAACGAACATCTAGAAGTAGATCCTGCATCATTCACTTTGATTATAGAAATACAAAATCCATCTAATTCCCCAGATATGAGTTCTTTTTTAGAGTTTCTTTCAAGTAAAATTGAGGAAGTAAATCAGCAGTCATAAAGAATGGGATCGTGGCGGAACGGCATACGCACTGGTCTAAGAAGCCAGCACCTCACGGTTTAAGGGTTCAAGTCCCTTCGATCCCACCAAATAGAAAAAGCTTCCAGGGAAACCTAGAAGCTTTATTTATTTTGAATTGAGTAGATTAAAATCCTAGATCAGGTGGTTTTGGTGTATTCTGAGCTACTTGTTGTGCTGGTTGAGTCGTATTTGGGGTAACAACTGCTTTATCACTGTAAGATGGATCATTGTAGGCAACTTGCATTCCAGGGAATTTTTTCTTGAATTCTTTTCCGGCAGCTTCTCCAACTTGTGCATCAGGAGTATTGGCAGCCAAAGAAAAATCTTGCTTAAACTTATCAAGAGCCTTACGGGTAGCTGGGCCCAAAGTACCTTCAGTTCCATTAGTATTGTAACCTAATTGAGTTAAAGCCTTTTGAACATATGGATCAATTTTTCCATATCCACCTGCTGGGCGAGCAGTATTTGCGGCTGGTGCAGCACCTGGAGTTTGAGTTACATTTCCCTGCCACGCAGTAGCAACGCCTTCTTGTTTACCAACAAGATTAATTGCTTTTTGGTATTGGTCGGGACTAATCTGTTGTAGCCTCATTAAAGTAGCTAGATTCTCTGGTTTTTTAGCTAGTTGTTCAGGGGTCATTTGAGCGGGAGAAACACCTTCGCCACCATAATCACGTGGGCTACCCGACATACGTTGACCAAACTTTGAGATAATAGTATCAAATTGTTCAATAAAAGACTTCTTCTTTGCAAATGGGTTTCCTTTTGCGAATGGGTTGCCCTTGGCAAATGGATTTGGTTTCTTAGATTTTTTTTCTTTTGAGCCTGACTTGCTTTTCTCGGAAGATGACGTATCTTCTTTCTTAACTGGTTTTTTGGACTTCTTTTCTTCTTTCTTTTTGGTGCTTTTTTCCAAAGAATCAGAAGCTGTCTTCTCGAAGTTACTTACTAAAAATAAAATTTGATCTGCTTTGTTAGACATTAAAACCTCTGAGACGGACGTTATATTCAAAACTACTAATAACTAGGCAAGTTTATTGCCAGACCGTATTAATATATGGTGTACGTTGTCATTCAGTAATGATGGCTGACTGTGAATCAGCTAAAGCGGGGGCAGCACCCGTCGTACACCCCAAATGCCTCGTTCGTCTACTGGCTAGGATGCTAGGTTTTCACCCTGGCGAAAGGGGATCGAAACCCCTACGAGGTACCATGAGTAAGTTGGTTCTGTTAAGTCTACTTCTAACTGGATGTTTCTTTGATCACCCTCAGTATTGCCATACTCATGGCGATTGTTTAGATGGTCAGTACTGTCCAGCAATTAGATCGCCAGAACAACTACCGTTGATTTGTAAGGGAAAAGCAATCGTCACTCCAATGAAATTGGGCGATTAATCTGTCAATAAGTCGATATATAAAGTACACCTGGCCCCATCATCTAATGGTTCAGGATATCAGCCTCTCACGCTGAGTATACGGGTTCGAATCCCGTTGGGGTCACCAAGTAAGTTGTTATGTGCCTGTAATTCAACTGGATAGAAATGCTGCCTTCTAAGCAGTAAGTTGGGGGTTCGAATCCCTCCAGGCATGCCAAGCAAGTTTATGTCGTTGTAGTCTAAGGGATAGGCGTCTGCCTTCTAAGCAGAATTATGTAGGTTCGAATCCTACCAGCGATACCAGTAAGTTGTTATGTGCCTATAGCTCAACTGGATAGAGCGTCGGTCTACGAAACCGAAGGTTGAAGATTCGAATTCTTCTAGGCATGCCAGGTTGTGGGAGATATATCCCTTAATAGATTATGTCCATTAGGTGCCCACGGTCTTATGTCTCTATAGTGAAAAGGATATCACGATTGTCTTCGAAACAATCAGTACAGGTTCGATTCCTGTTGGAGATGCCATAGCGTCGAGAGGCGCTATTTTTATTTGTATTATTGGAAAAATTATTATGAGAATCCTATCAGGCATTCAGCCATCAGGAACAATTCATATTGGCAATTACTTTGGAATGATTAAGCCGCTGCTTAGTTTTCAAGATAAGGGTGAAGTGTTTGGGTTCTTGGCCGATTATCATTCAATGACCTCTCTCTTCGATGCTAAAGAAAGAAAAGAGAATACTTTAGAGGCTGCCACTACGCTCTTAGCTTGTGGTCTAGATCCTTTAAAGACAACCTTCTTCAAGCAATCAGATTTGCCCGAAGTAACTGAGCTGGCCTGGATTCTTTCTACTGTAACACCTATGGGCTTGCTAGAAAGATGCCATAGCTATAAAGACAAGGTAGCCAAAGGAATTTCTTCCAATCATGGGCTCTTTGCCTATCCAGTTCTCATGGCGGCAGACATTCTATTGTACCAATCTAATTTGGTTCCAGTAGGAAAAGATCAACAACAGCATTTAGAAGTAACCAGAGATATTGCCGTCAAGTTCAATGAGAAGTATGGTAACACTTTTGTTTTACCGGAACCTCTTATTCAAGAGCAGGTAGCGGTAGTTCCCGGAACTGATGGACAGAAAATGTCTAAGAGCCATGGAAACACTATTGAAGTTTTCGGAGATGAAAAGGTTCTGAAAAAGAAAATCATGTCTATCGTTATGGATAGCCGTCCTCCTACGGAACCCAAACCAGATGCAGATAAAAATATTGCCATTCAATTATTGAAATTAGTAGCCCCAGCAGATGTAGCTTCAGAAACTGAAATCAAATTACGAGAAGGTAATCTTGGTTATGGTGCATTGAAAGTAATTCTGTTTGAACACTATTACAATTATTTTGAAAAGCCAAGAGGGCTGTATCGTGAATTGAAAGATAACCCGGCTTATGTAGAGCAGTATCTTCAAGATGGTGCTGAGGATGCTCGTTATCACGCCGCTATAACTATGGGACTCGTTAGAAAAGCTGTAGGCTTGTGAAAGTAAAAATGAAAAGACCTGATTTTGTTACTGAGGAAAATCTTGCGCGCTGGAACAAGAACATTGAGAATGATCCTAATATGCCCAAAGAAGTTTTGAGCATTGATATTATAAAAGAAGTTTGCTATGCAGGCCTTTGGCTCGCTGAAGAACTAGATAAACTTGGATGTGAAAGAGATCATATTACTAGTATTCAGTTCAATGCTGGCCGATATGCATTTGGAAGAGACCCTTGGGCGGCTCACCAACATGTACTAGAACTTTACAAAAAGAAGCTAGATGAATCTGCACGAGCTGATTGATCGAGAAGATCCTAGGTGTCTTTATTGTAAGTCTGAATGTGACATTAAGTTAGAAAGTGAATCCTCTATTAGTCTTAATCCAGTCTATAATATAGAAATTCTTACCTGTCAAAAATGTAAGGAAGTATTTCAGATTTATTGGTGGGATGATAATGATGTTGATTCATTTCAATTTTCCTGCAAAGATATTATAGTCCTTCATACTTATGATGGTTTATATAAAGGTTTTCATATTGGCGATAAGCGCGCCCTCCGGCCTTCCCATATGCAAAGAAGCGAGAGTATTAGTGTTCCCGAATTTTTTGTAGATTTTTCTGACAAAAAGAAATTGCATAAAAAACTCAAGACATACCTTTTATTTTCGTGAATTATATTCTGCAACAATACGGATTGATTATCTTTTATTTTTACTAGACATTGACGAGAAGAATATGGTGAGTATATTCCGATGACAGTCAGTGTGACCTGGAGAACAAAATGGCAAAACAAGAGCAGACGATGACCACTTCGGATTTTAATCTGGAGAAATTAAATACCAAAGATTTATCGGAGCATGTGGCCGCTACTATTCAAGTAGGTGGTAACATTGCCATCTTCGGTCGAAGAGGAACGGGCAAGACCGAAATCTCCAAACAAGAAATCAAAAAGGCAGACATGCTTGAAGTTTACATCAACCTTTCCGTTATGGAACGAGTTGACTTGGGTGGGTACCCAAACTTCGCGGCTGCAAATAAGGCAGTAGAAGCTAACAAGAAAGCATTCATTGACTTTCTTCTTCCTCAGTTTTACGAAGCCATGTTGGACAAAGATGTCCTAGCGGGCAAGAAGGGCGTTGTTGCTCTTCTAGACGAAGTGGATAAGGCTGACCCTAGTTTATGGGCACCTCTTCTAGAGTTTACTCAATTCCGATCTATCAATGGCCAAAGGCTCGATTACCTGTGGGCAACCATCATGACAGGCAATCTTATCTCTGAAGGAGGCGCGAGACCCAGCCTTCCGCTTCTAGATAGAGCTGAAAAGTATTTGGTTGAAGCAGATGCTTCTTCTTGGTTGGAGTGGGCAGGTAAGTCGGGGGGTATTCATCCTTCTATCACCGCATACATTACTGATCATCCTAAGGATTTGTTCGGGGCAGTTGATCCGGAAGATCGTTATGCCGATCCTTCTCCTCGTGGTTGGTATCGCGCATCTGAACTTCTCTACAAGGGAGAAGAGCGAGGTTGGAGTTCCGCCCTTTTGAACAAGAAGGTCTGCGGCTGTATCGGTAAGGATGCCGGTATCAAATACTCCAATTACTACGAGCACTATCAGCAACTTCTTCCAATGATTGAAGACATTTATGCTGGTAAGGATGTTGCCGGTCGTTACGCGGTCCTTGAACCAACCAAGAAGTTGGTTGCTTGTATGATTACCTGCGCTCGCCTTGCCACTCAACTTGACCAGGCTCCTGAAGGAGAAGCGCCTCCGGCAGTCAAGCATGTTGGTAAATTCTTACAAAAGGTTTCTTACGAAAACGTCCTTGTTGCCGTTAGAAGTCAGATTCAGATTGACCGTCTTGTCAAATTCAACCTTGACGAGCACCCTGAGTGGGAGCAGGTCTTGAACAAGATCAACAAAAAGGTTGAAGACTGATTTACCTATTAAATACCTGTATTGCTTTAGTTATATAGATATTTGGAGTATTAAATGAAATTTTCTAGAGTGATAGGGAAAGTTGATCCTAAACTAGTTGCCCAAGCTGAAGAGAAACTATCTCAGGTTTTTCTTGAGCTTGGCACTAGGTACAACAATGAGCACGTCGGAACTGGTATGGGAGGAGATCCCCTTATCTTCGGGCTGATGTATCCGGTAGAACATGTTTGTACATTGAACATGCCAACTGCGGCTACTGATGGCAAAAGATATTACTGGAATCCAAAGTTCGTTATTAAACAATCCAGAATCGGATTGCGCATCATTTGCGGCCATGAAGCATGGCACGCGCTCTACATGCACCCTCAAAGAAGAGGGTCTCGCTTACCAAAGCTGTGGAATATTGCAGTTGACTACATCGTTAATGGAACGGTGATGGATGACTTCAAAGCTAGAAGAATGGATCCAAAGGAGATGTTCAGCAAGCATCTTGGTAAGTACATGACGCTTACTCAATATGCTGAGATGCTCAAGAATCCTTTTGCTCCAATCAAAGGTTTTGAAGATTTAAAGCCTGGAGATCAAGATCAGGCTGATCCTTCTGTTGAATTACCAGGTCCCAATGAAGATAGGGAGTTGACCCCAAAAGAAATCAAAGAACTTGAACGCAAAGAAAAGGCCACTAAGTTTTTCTATGCCGACCCTGATCTCGATGAAGAGATGAAGCGTCCTGAGAGAATCTACGACTTTCTTTACAATCTATTACCTAAATGCCCAAAGTGCGGCAGTGTAGGTATGTACAAGATGCCTAGCAAGGGCAAAGGTAAAGACAAGGGCAAGGATAAAGGCAAAAGCGATAAGCAAGATCAAGGCCAAGGTAAGGATAAGCAAAAGACCCAAGGGCAAGATCAAGGCCAGAATGATCAGCACGATCATGGCGATGGTCAACCTTGTAACTGCCCGGATCATCAGGGACAAGACCAAGGTGACCAGGGACAGGGTGGACAGGGGGGACAGGATCAAGGCGAGAGCTGCTGCGGTGGATGCGGCGGTGGATTTGATATCTTCGGATTCGGATCAACCCTTGACGACCACATGGACACTGAAGAGTCGGAAGAGAAGCTTGCTAAGAGAATCTCTGACGCAATGGAAGCTGCCAAGAAGATGGCAGGGCATGTACCAGCCGCCCTTGAAGATGAACTTGGTAAGTTGACCGCACCTAAGGTTACTTGGCAGGACATCATCCGAACTAGGCTACTTAAGGCTAGAGCCGGTAATGGTCGTAATGACTGGACTCGATTTAGAACTCGCCCAATGTTTGCAGGGTTGTTAGTTCCTAAGAGAAAGAACTACTATGCACATTTTGGTTGCTTGCTGGACACCAGCGGCTCTATGGGTAAAGAAGATATGGCCTTTGGGTTATCTCAACTTGCTGCTCTAGATGAGCGCTCAGAAGGGACTGTAGTGCCGGCAGATGCCACTCTTTACTGGGATAAGGCAACCAAGCTCAAGAAGGCTAACTTTGAAGAACTTGCTAAGGTCAAAATCTTTGGTCGAGGCGGAACCCAGTTTGCTGAGTTCTTTACTGACTATGAAGAACATATTGGAGCTTGTGACTTCCTAATCGTCATTACTGATGGTTTCTTGCTAGATACTGACATAGCATCAATGAAGCATCCTGGCAAGGATGTTATCTGGCTAATCACTAGTGGAAGTGCTTTCAATCCTCCATTTGGAAGAGCATTCGACCTTAGAGCCACTTGATATGAGAAGAGTAGAGAAGCCTTGGGGTTATGAATTGATTTGGGCTGAAACCGATAATTATGTAGGTAAAATCTTACATATCAATAAAGGTCATAAGTTATCTCGTCAATTTCATAACCATAAGGAAGAAACATTCTTAATCCAAAGTGGAGAGATGACTTTAGAGGTGGGTAGAGATGAGAATATGATTCCTATTAACATGAGAATAGGAGATACTTTTCATTGTCTACCAGGAACTATTCATCGTATGGTTGCTGTATCTGATGTAGATGTAATTGAAGTATCTACTCCTCAATTAGATGACGTTGTAAGAATTGAAGACGATTACGGACGTTGACCTTGACAACAGCCGGTTCGGTTTTATGTTGGGGCAAGCGTCCGGGATTGCGTTATATTCATTACTAGATGAATAACGTAATCTATCTTAAGTTTTATAATAAGAGTAAGTTCCCTCCGGGCAAGTGGGTCTCTGAACCTGATTACTGTAGGTGGATTAGAAACGATTTAGTTTGCGTAGCTTTACGCGACATGTCTCTGGGTATCTGGAAAGGATTTGTTGGGTTAGACTCGACTCATCCTTGTTATGGTAAATCAGTGGAAGACATTCTTAAAGCTCCCACAATGATTGATGCATTCTTATCAATCTATGGTGGTATTTGTACAGCAGGGCACTTGCCAGCTCGATACGAAGAAGACGCAAAGAAGTTATGGTGGATAGGGTGTGAGACCTCGCATGGTGGAGATCTGTATCCCTTGTTGAAAACCACTCCAGATATGGATAATTTGTTATCTGGTCAGACCTACAAAGACTTAGCTTTCATTAGAAGAGAAACTAATAAACTAGCAACGTATGTGTCTAGGATAAAATGACTATGACTGGATTTATCATTCTCGATATTATTTTGAGTGTCGGCCTGTTCTATAATCTCTCTAAAGAGAAGTAATTCAACATTGGAGTAAGTTGTGGATTTAGTAACGAAAATTGCCCTTGGCGGCGGATTGTTCGCGGTGTTTGCTTTTGTCCATTTCTTTGTTGACTGGATCTTCCAGAGTCATGCTGAAGCTATGGTCAAACACAATAACCCAAAGATTAGAGCTAAACATTGTTTAATTTATACTCTTGGGTTTGTTCCGTTGATGTGGGCTCTAGGATTCACGAATTGGGAATGGGTCTTTGGACTCAATATTCTTTTCTGGTCTCACTTCTGTGAAGATACCTATCTACCAGTTTATCTGTGGGCCAAGCATATTCGTAAGCCACCCGAGATGATTGAACCTTGGAAGGAAACTTACATGCGACCCAATGGTGAGATGGCTTTCAAGGTTCATCCAGCCGATCCTAAGAGAGGGTTCGTTGAGTTTGTTCAAACTCCACTTGGGAAGATTCTTATGATTGCCATTGACCAAATCATTCATTTATCTTTCTTGTTCCCGCTCGTTTGGATGGTCATGCGCCACAAGTGATTTTAATAAAATGGTCGGCATCTTGACTTCGATATTGTAAAACTTATGATGTGAGGACTGCCGGATGTCCCGGCGTACCCCTCAAGGATTATTGTAATGAAGCTGAATGAGACGAAGCCTTATCTGGAAAGTTCTGGCGAACTTGAAGAGCATTCCTTTGCAATTCAAGATCAGGGAATGATCTTTGATATCTTGCGCAACAAGATGTATTCCAATTGCATCTTGGCAATCTGCCGCGAGATCTCTTGCAACGCGAGGGATGCGCATCGTGAAGTAGGAACACCTAAGGTTCCCGTTCACATTCACCTTCCCAATAATCTTGAACCGTATTTCAAGATTAAGGACTTCGGACCTGGTATTAGTCCAGACCGAATGATCAATATCTTTATCAAGTATACGGCTAGCACCAAAAGAAGCGATAACGTCCAGACTGGTGGCTTCGGCCTTGGAGCTAAGACTCCCTTCTCCTATAGCGATACCTTTAGTATCATTACCATTCATGATGGTACTAAGTACAATTACAACTGTGTAATTGATGAAACTAAGATTGGTAAGATTATGCTTACCTCTCAGTCGCCTACTAAGGAAAAGAATGGAACGGAGATCATGATTCCGGTTCTTCCGAAGGACTTCAACGATTTTACTACCTATACGGAGCAAGCTTGTCGTCATTGGGAAGTTAAGCCAGAAATCAAAGGCGGGACCGTTCGTTGGCAAGAGAGCACCTTCATCCTTGAAGGAGATAAGTGGGCCATTGCTAATTCACACGGGAGTGGTAATCGTAACGCCCGAATGATTATTGATGGTATTGAGTATCCTCTTGACCTTACCTCTCTACGTAACTACGCAGATACTAAACTGATTGATGCTGCTCAAGGGCATTTCGTCATGTACTTTGGAGTTGGTGAGCTAAGCCTTTCAGCTAGCCGTGAGGCCATCTATCTGGACGAGCGCACCAAGAGTATCATTCGTGATCGATTGGAGGCTATTCGTCAAGCTCTCCGTCAAAAAGCTGTGGAAAAGATTGAGTCCTTCGATAATCTGTGGGATGCCAATATTTATTACAATCTAGAGTTGAGCAAGGCCTTCAACAACATTCAGTTTCTTGGCCAGCTTACTTGGAAAAATCTTCCACTAACCAGCAATGGTTTTAGTGTTGGTTGTTCTGGATTCCTTTTTATAAAGGGTAAGTACTCTCGTAAGTATGGTACAGATCCGAGCAAACTTTCTCGTGGTTCGAGCGAATACATTCGTTTCGAAAAGAATGCGGTCATCTACATCAATGACCTAAGCATTAAGGAGCCTACTCCTAAGCATCTTAAGAAGGCATTTGAAGATGATGCTGATTTGAAGTCGGCTTATGTTATTTGCCCGACTGATAAGGTGACCTTTGATATTTTGAACAAGAGACTTCATTTGGAAAAAATGGGGGTAAAATTTCTGTCCACCATTACCAAAGCCACTGGGCGTGCTTATACTCCTCCTGCCGAGCGCTTGCTTGTCTTTAAATTCGACCGAAGTGCTTGTGCGTTTCGTCAGGTTAGTTACGCATCGGTTGATGAAGATAAGTCAACCAAGATTCTTTGTGAGCTTCAACGCGACAGTTATAATGGCAACCGTACTGCTCTTCTGGGCAAAGGTCATTTGGACTGGCATGCCATGAAGACCTTAATGAATAAGTACCCTAATCATACCTTCTATGGTGTTGATAAAGGAACCAATCCGGATAGGATTAAAAACGATTTCTCTGATTTTATCTCAGCAGAAAACTTTATTCAAGAGAAAGTTGTTGATAACAAAGCTATCAACTATGTTGAAATTAAGTTTGCTATCACTCATCATAATAATGTTGATGAGCGGATGCTTCGGGTTAAAGACACCATGAAGAAGCTGGTTAAAGATTCAGGTAGCCTCTTTTTCCAACGACAAGCAGCTCATGAAAAGATTCGCGAAATCGCCAAAGCGGATAAAGACTTGCTTGATATTTACCAACATGCCAAGGGCGAAATTGACAAAGCGCAGTTAGAAGGCTTTGCCAAGGCAAATCCGAATCTTGATATTCTTAAGTTCAATAAACTTTATAATAAAAAGTATCCTCTGCTGCAACATATTGACAGTTACAATTACGATGCTGTTGCGTCAGAGCTGGCCAGTTACATCAATTTAATCGATAAGGAAAACGAAAATGTCTAAACTCAAGGGATATCAGATTACGGATCAATACGTTACCGTCAACTACGATGGGCAGACCCACATCGTTCCGAGAACGGAAGCACTTGCAGATGCGCTGATTAAAGCGCTTCGTGAGGGTCAAGCCGACAAGATTCCTGATCTGGTGGTTATCTCTAAGAGAATCAAGAAGTTCTCTAATGGTAACTTCGTCATCAAGGATGGCAAGGTTCTTGTCAATGGGCAAGAGGCACCTAAGGTTTTGGGAGATAAGATCTTCCGATTCTCTAGTGAAGGTCTTCCTTTTCAGCCGCTGGTCAAGTTTGCTGAGAAACTTCAGCGCAACCCCAGTTTCCGAGCAGTCAATGAGCTATTCGGCTTTCTTGAAAAGAACAACCATCCGATTACCGAAGAAGGCAATTTCATTGCTTACAAGCGTGTTCGTGGTACCTTCAAGGATATCCACTCCAATACCTTCGACAACACGCCCGGAACTACGGTAGAAATCAATCGTAACCAGGTTGATGAAGATTCATCGGTTACTTGTAGTCGAGGACTTCACGTAGCTAACTGGGACTATGCTCATAATCATTTCGCCAGCAGCGATAGTCAGACTGACATCATGTTGGAAGTTGAGGTTGATCCGGCTGATGTTGTGGCAATTCCTGCCGATTACAACAATGCCAAGATTCGTGTCTGCAAGTACAAGGTTCTTGGTGTGGTTGACAGTGAACACTCTTCGGATACATCTCTTCGAGTGACCAATCCCTCTTACACGACTGCTGGTTCTTATGCTTCTGATGAAGACGAAGATGAGGACGAAGAGTATACATGTGAGGATTGCGGTGAAGAGACTGATGGCCAAGATCTTTGTGATGATTGTGACTACGAGCGCGATCAAGAGTACGAAGATGAGGAAGAGGAAGAGGAAGAGGAAGAAGACGAGGATAACGATGAATATCCTTGGAAGGATGAGTTGAACGAGTAATCTTTCTTAATTCTAGCCCGCAGTGATTGATATAAAGTCACTGCGGGCTTTTGCTTTTTGAGGTCAATATGAATATCGCAATCTTGGGCGCAATGTGGGGAGACGAGGGCAAGGGGCATATTACCCATCATCTTTCAAAAGATTATGACTGGGTAATCCGATTCAATGGCGGAGCCAATGCTGGACATACCATCTATCGAGATGGTAAGAAGTATGTTCATAACCTTCTTCCCTCTGTTGATTTCCGTGTTCCGCAAGTCAAGTCTTATCTTGGCGCCGGAATGGTCATTGACCTTGAAAAGCTTCGTGATGAAGTCTATGATGCCGATGAAGCTTTCCCTGGCGTAGGCAAGCGCATTTATGTAGATAAAAATGCTTTTATCGTGCAGTACAAGCATAAGGAAGAAGATAAGGCCAAGAATGCTCATATTGGATCTACCAATCGTGGTATTGGTCCAGCTTATATGGATAAGGTTGGTCGTAGCGGCATTAGAGTGGGAGACTTGTTTAGTACTAGTTTCCCCACTAGTGACTACACTGATATTATGTATCAGCTTGTAGGTAAAGGCGTTAACTTCGTCAATCTGCTAAGTGTTCGAGATGAAATGAGTCGAGGCAACCTTCTTTATGAAGGTGCTCAGGGAGTGCTTCTTGATATCAATCACGGTATCTATCCTTATGTTAGTTGCAGTGATTGTACCATTGGTGGTATTTATTCTAGTGGATTTCATTTCGCTCCACCTAAAAAGATCTATGGTGTCGCCAAGGCCTACACTACTAAGGTAGGTGAAGGTCCCTTCCCAACTGAGATTCTTGGTGAAGAAGCGGAAGCACTCCGTAAACGTGGAAATGAGTATGGTGCAACCACTGGCCGACCTCGCCGAGTAGGCTGGTTGGACCTTCCGGCACTAGAGTATGCTTGTAAGGTATCAGGCATCACTGATCTCATCCTTACCAAGTTTGATATCTTATCTGGGATGGAAAAGGTACCTATGTGCATTTTATATGATAAGGCGCCTACTAGTCCAAGAAGTTTTTTTGATGCTAAGCCACAATATGTTCAGATGGCCGGCTGGTCTTCAACTGAGAAATTTGCTCAGAAGTTTGAGGAAGATGATCCAAAGTATGCGGTTGAATACACCGATTACTCGCACAACCTGTATGACTTCATTAGCCAAGTAGAGAAATCTACGGGCTGCCGAGTCGGTTATATTTCAAAAGGTACTGACGCTAAAGATATTATCAAGTGGCACCCCTGATCATATCTAGCATGATATAGATATTGATATGGTAATTCAATTAGACAAATTATCTCCAAAATTTAGAGAGCAAGTCGATCTGTTATTATTTACTAACAGATTAGACTTAGATCTTTCTAAATTCAAAGAGCTTCTAAAAGAAAACTACAATCAACATTACGAGTATCTTTGGGACCGTTTTCAGAGATCTTTGGAGATTTATTGGGAAGATAACGTATCTTTCTGGTCTAGTCGATTCCAATTTCTTTTAGGATTGGGTGATAAGGGGTTCTCCAAAAGAATTGAAACTCTTCTGGAAAAAAGAATGTTTGATACGATTCGCATCAAATATGATATCGATATTCGTTATGATGTCGAATACTTACAGTTCGTCGAACTTTGTAAGATTAAGTATGATCGCAAAGAGCCACTCATTTCCGTCAAGAATTATCTTACCGAAATGCCTTCATATTTAAGATCCGATAAATTAATTAGTATTGTTAATTCTTTTATTCCAACCGTATTCTCTACTATTGATGAGTACGTAGAAATAATGAGCAAGAAGATTGTTACTTCTGCTCGTAACTACGACTTACTTCTTGTGCTTCAGAAGCAAGGCGTTCCTTTTAACAAGAAACCAATTATTACGCTAGCTAAAGAGTTAGTTTTTGAGCGCGAGCGAAAATCCAAGACCAATCGTGCCTTCTTTGTTCTACTGAATGATATAGAGGTTCGTCAAGCGCTGAAGGATGATTACGGCCCTCATTATCGTCCCAAGCTGCTTACCTTGCTAAAATCTAGTGATTTTGCCTTGGTAGAAGAACTTCATTTACGAAATCTCAAAAATCTAATTGATTTGGATGCTAGTTTGGCTGACGATTTGACAATCATTTATGCTGATAAACTTTATGCTCGTGGCTCCAAGCACAAGCACGCTAATGCGGATCGTCTTATAAGGCTGCTTAAATCGATTCCGCAAATCTCTCAGAGAAAAGTTTTAGTCTATCTATCTTCAAACAATAAGATGGCAGATATCAAGTATGTCTTGACTGCATTCCCAGAACTTAAAAAATTAGCAGCTTTTGTGTAAGGATTAGCTATGCGGTGGAATCATTTAGATTATAGCCTTCAACAGAAGGTAATTGATCGTATTGTAACATTATTAGAAACCGAAGAGAATGAGACCATGCAAGATGGTCTTATTGCTGCGGTTCACGAATTAGAGATATGGAGCAACACTCCGTGTCAGATAATTGGTGAACACGGATTCAGGGAAGATCCTTTTTGTGAAAATGGTTGGGAGCTTGACAAATAAGTTTTAAGAATTAGATTGGGACCGTATGATACATCTAACTGAAAAAGCTGCTAAAAAAGTTATTGAAATTGCCGAGGCTGAAGGAATTGGACACAATTCTATTCGAGTTAAGGTTGTTGGTGGCGGATGCGCTGGGTTCTCTCATGACATGACGTTCGATGACCAGGCAAGCGACCTAGATGAAGTTCAAGAGATTACGGACTACTATGGTACTGTCAAAGTACTTTGTGACGCCCTTTCCTTTCAATATCTAGATGAAACTACTATTGATTGGTTAGATAGCCCCATTAGTGCCGGATTCAAATTCATCAACCCAAATGTCACCGGCTCTTGTGGCTGCGGCTCCTCTGTTAAGTTCTAATTAGAAAGACTAGTATAATGCATTCTGTGCTTGAAACTATTATGAAACGAAGCCCACACCTTGATTGGATTGAGAAAGGCACTGTGTTATTGGTTCGACACGGCTCTCATGCCTATGGCACCAACACGGCCACTTCTGATGAGGACTTCAAGGGAGTTGCTATTCCGCCCCAGAAATACTTCTATGGTTACACTCATAGGTTTGAGCAAGCTGAATTGAAGGCTCCCGATGATGATGCCGTCATCTACGACATTAGGAAGTTCTTTAACCTAGCTGCCGACTGTAACCCCAACATCATTGAAGTTCTTCATACCGATCCTTCAGATCACTTCATTGTGTCACCGATTGGTAGAACGATCCTTGATCATAAGGATGCCTTTCTTTCAAAGAAGATTAAGCATACCTTTTTGGGTTACTCGGTCTCTCAGCTTAAGAGAATTAAGACGCATAAGCGTTGGATCATGGATCCGCCTTCATCGCCTCCTACTAGGGCATCTTTGGGTTTGCCCGAGCAGACTCTGATTCCTCAGGATCAACTGATGGCAGCTACTGCTGAAATTCAAAAAGAACTAGATAGATTCCAGCTTGACTTTATGGAAAAGCTGGATGAGTCAGATAAGATTGAAGCTCGTGGAGTCTTAGCTAGCATGGTTGCTGAGTTGAAGATTACTTCCGATGAGCATTTTGGTGCAACGGCCCGTAAGATTGGTTTGACTGATAACTTCATTCAAATCATGCAAATGGAGCGTCAGTACACCGGAGCTAAGCGTGAATGGGACCAGTATCAAAACTGGAAGAAGACCCGTAACGTTAAGCGCTCTGAGCTTGAAGAGAAGTACGGTTACGATACGAAACACGCATATCATCTTGTAAGGCTAATTCGCATGTGTAGAGAGGTTCTTTTGACTGGTAAAGTTATTGTGAAGCGCCCTGACCGTGAGGAGCTTCTAGCCATCCGCAATGGCGCCTGGACTTATGAACAACTCATTGAATTCGCCGAGAGGGAAGATATTGCGTTGAATGAGCTGTATAACAGCACGACCATCCTTCCCAAGGTTCCTAACAAGGAAAAACTAGATCAGCTTTGTATTAAGTTGATTGAACAATTCATGTCTATTGGAGTAAAGTAAAATGATACCGGCCGCTCTCTCATCGGCAATGCCAATTCTTATTGGACTTGCTCTAGCTTATATGTTGTTTTCAATTTTCTTTTCTGATGCAATCAAAGAGAAAATGGCTAGCAACGAAGCTATTAAAGTAAAGCAATCTAGCTTAGATAAAATTGCTAGAGTGAAGATGGTCTCCGAAGATCCGAAAGATATTGAGAAGTTTATTACGGATAATGCTCAATATCTCTCGGAAGGAATGGTTGCAGGTTTAGTGGGCCGCATCGAGATGATTCGAACAGATCGAATTATCAGCGATGACAATATGTTGAAGAAACGTATTGATGCTTTAGATCCGGTTGAAATTGATGAAGAGCCTGTAGTTCTCAAGAAAGTGGCTAGGAAACGATAATGGGAAAAGCAATGAATAGACAAGTTCTCGTCGTTGATGTCGAGAGCACCTGTTGGGAACCGCCTGAGTTCCAAGGCAAAGATGAAATCTCTGAAATAATTGAGATAGGTATCGCGGTTGTTGACATTGATAAGTTAACGATTATTGAAAATGACAGTATTATCATTAAGCCCCAAAGGTCAAAAGTCAGTAAATTCTGTACCAAATTAACTACTCTTACTCAAGAGTATGTGGACCAAGGGACCACCTTCCAGGCCGCTATGGAAATTCTGAGAAAGAATTATAATTCTCAGAATCGAACCATGGTAAGTTGGGGCGACTATGATCGAAAGATGTTTGAGAGGAACTGCGCCGACTATGGAGTCAAATACCCCTTTGGTCCTCGCCATATGAATCTTAAAAATACTTTCGCCATTTTTGAGGGGCTGGGCAGGGAACCGGGCATGGATGCCGCTTTAGGGCACCTGAGACTAAACCTGGTGGGTACGCATCATCGTGGAATAGATGATGCTCGAAACATTGCTGAGATCTTTTGTAAGATAATTAAGATGTATCGTGTTGACTAATATTGTGGCATAAAGTGATGGAAGCCGAGGCTTATAAGGTTGGCATCTCTACGGATGCTGCCGAGAAAGTAAAAGAACAATTGGCCAAACGAGGCACACCTGAGTCCTATCTTAGGTTAGGTGTTAAAGGCGGCGGGTGTTCTGGCTTCTCCTATGTACTTCAGTTTGAAGATGCAAGTCCAAGAGCTAAAGATATAGTTTTTGAAGTAGAGGGCGTTCACATTGTTGTTGATGCTAAATCTATTCTATATTTGAATGGGTGCGTTTTGGATTGGGGAAAGAGTTTGATGAACCATGGTTTTCAAATTACTAATCCAAATGAGAAGGCGAAATGCGGTTGCGGGCAATCTTTTACAATCTAAAGGTAAATATGATCCACGGAATCTATCTAAAGACTCGCCCTAAAGGCACTTGGCATTTGGTTACGACTACGGTATCCCCGGAGTCTGCTGCACACGATCTTAGCATGGCTGTTAAGCAAGCTAAAGACGAAGGCAATTTGCACGTAGAAGGAATGATTCAAACTTTCGATTCTGCATTTTGGGTTCCGCATTATTTGCATTCCGTCAAAGAAAACAAACCAATGTATAACTAACTCATGATTATCTCTTCAGCAAGACTGCTAACATGCGCTAGGTCCGAAGCAGGGAGAGGCCTTTATAATTATTCAATGTATTCTCTAAATGAAAAGGCTCATTTAGTAAATCAATTATGTGAATATAATCTGTTAATTGGTATTCATGGATATGATGAATATGAAGATGATATTGTTAAATGGGTTTTTGGAAATAGTAGCTATACTACTGAACAAGTTGAACGAATGATCAAAATGAGGGTTTTCGCCTAATAGATGTGTTATATATTCATGTGATATCCCTAAGGAAAGCATGAGTAACGCACTAAATCTTCAAGAAATTGATCAAGAACAAGCCCTACATTTAAGTAAGTTTTTTATTAGATCTCATCAAAACTTATTTCTATTTGGTCGCCGTGGCGTCGGTAAAACTCATATTGCTTTACAAGCCGCTAAAGAATGTGGGTTCAAAGTAAGTTATGTAAACCTTAGCGTTATTGAGAGACCCGATTTAGCTGGCTATCCTAATTTGAATACTCCGGGTGATGTGATTACTTTCAAATCACCTTCTTTCCTTCCTAAGTTATTGGATGCTAGTGCTGATACGATCATATTATTTGATGAAGTAGATAAGGCGCCGCCTGAAGTAACGGCCCCTCTTTTAGAGATTCTTCAATTTAAAGCCATCAATGGAACGCCGCTTAATGTAGCTGGGTGTATTCTGACTGGCAATCTAATTAGTGAAGGAGCTTACTCCAATCAAATTAGTAGTGCTCTTTTAGATCGTGGCGCCAAGTATATCTTATCGTTCAACTTTGAAAAATGGATTGATTGGGCAAAGACTCATTTGGTTCACGATCTCATTCTTGGATTCTTGAGAAGTAATCCAGAGTTTGCCTGCGGAAAAATTGAAGATAGTTGTTATGCCAGTCCATCGCCAAGAGGTTGGACCTTAGCATCGGAGGCGTTGATTAAAGCGCGTGACCTCAAGATCGTGGATATAGATACGGTCACTCAGATTATTTCTGGGTTTGTAGGTGGCGAAGCCGGCCTTAGATTCAAAATTTGGTATGAATACTACCGTAGATTTGAGCCATACATTCACTCATTAATTGAGAGTGGAACAATGACCTTAGATTTCGCAGCATTAGCACCAACTGAAAAAATTGTTTTTGTTGTTGCCGCATGTTATTATGCTAAGCAAAAAGTCTTCTCTGAGTCGATCAAATCTAAGAATAGATTTGCATATCTAGAGAACTTATGTAAGTTCTTTGTCAACTATAAAGTTGACAGCGAATTACAAGTTATGGGGCTATACAACTCTTTCGATTTTGATATGATAGCAAAAAATAAACTCTATACTTGTAAAGAGTTTTTTGAACTATTCACGAAGATCAGTGAGAACGTTCCGCTAAGAAAATGACAGCCAGCCCTTGACATCTAATTTGTAAAATATACTATACGAAGCGAGGCGCCATGAGTGACGTTTTAACTGTTGATGATGATAATTTTGAAGCCGAAGTCCTACAATCCGACAAACCAGTATTGGTTGACTTTAGCGCGGTCTGGTGTGGGCCATGCCAGAGGCAGCTCCCTATTATGGAGAAGTTTGCTACTGAGAACAAAGGACGAGTCAAGGTCGTCAAAGTTGATGTGGATGATGCTCCAATTATTGCATCTAAGTTTGGCATTAAGAGTGTACCAAGTATTCTTCTCTTTAATGCGGGCGAACGAGTTGACTCCAAAGTTGGGCTTACGACTTCGGCAATGCTTAACAATTTGCTGCTTGAAAAAGTCGGCGTTTAATTCTATTCCACTAGGGACTCAAAGCCAGCTAACTGCTGGCTTTTTTGTTTGGTAAATCATTATGGATATTCACACTGCTGCGCACTACATGAAATGCGGATATAGAATTACGCGACCCAAGCTATACGTCAATTGCGAGCAAAATTGGCTAGACATAAACTTCATTACTTTCTGGCCTCTTCATATGGAAGACCTGCTTGCGACGGATTGGGAAATTGATTTCCGAGATATGACTGATGATTCTGGCATTAAACCAATCTACAAAGAACCTGTGTCGGATGAAGAGGAATAATGAAATTTGCATTTGAAGGATTAATGATTGCGTTCTTGATCGCAATGTCTGTTTTGTTTATAGGTATCCCTTTAATCAAGATTGTAAAGATGATGCTGCCTGGTCCCAAGAAGGATTCCTTGAAGGAAGCGGCAGAAAGACTTGAAGTGGCCAAGAAAGAAGCTCAGGCCGCGCGTCTAAATAAAGAAACTGAGAAAGTGTATTCTGAACTTTATAGTGAAGTTTTGGAAGAAGATTCCTTAGAAGAAGAAAGTAATAGGAAGAAACTATGAATAAAGATGCGAATATGACGAAGTTAGTGGCGAAGCTTGTCGGAGGAGTCGTTGTACTCATCCTTGGCATTGTCTTCATTGCTAACTCAGTAACAACCGTTGCAGCCGATGAAATTGTCGTCAAACAGAATTTCTTTGATGGTAAGCTCCAAGTGTGGTCCTCACCCGGAGTCCATTGGCAGAATTTTGGACGATTGACTATCTATAAGAGGTCCGCCCAATATTCTTTCGACATTACCCCTGCCGACCCCAACGTCAAAGACTCTAAGCCGCTTGACGAGACCATTCAAGTTAGATTCAATGATGGTGGTCATGGTAATGTTGGTGGTTCGTTGCGATTCGATCTGCCTACTGATGAACTTAAGATGGTTAAGCTTCATTCTACTTATCACTCTATGGAGGCAATCAACAGAGATCTTATTCGACCAGTCGTCAATAAGTCTGTCTTCATGACTGGTCCACTTATGTCCAGCCGTGAGTCCTATGCTGAGAAGAGAGCTGACTTGATTAGTCACATCTCAGACCAGATCCTTCATGGTGTCTATCGCACTGAGCGCCACACTTCTAAGGTAGTTGACATTATTTCTGGTCAAGAGAAGAACGTTGATATGGTTCAACCAAAAATTGGTGCAACCGGAACCGAACGTGAAGAAGTAAGTCCTATCGAAACATTCGGTATAAATGCTTATAATATTGCTATCAATCGTATCAACTACGATCCCGCAATCGAGAAGCAGATTGAGCAACAGCAGCAAGCTACGATGGCCGTTCAACAGGCTATGGTTGATGCTCGTAAGGCTGAGCAAGCTGCCATCACTACCGCTAAGCAGGGTGAAGCCGAAGCTGCGAAGGCGAAGTGGGCACAGGAAGTTATCAAGGCCACTGAAATCACCAAGGCTCAACAGGATAAGGATGTTGCTACCTTGCAAGCAACTAAGAACAAGGAAGTCGCGGCTCTTACCTTAGATACTGCTAAGCTAGAAGCTCAGACAACCATGACTAATGCTAAGGCTGACTCTGATGCGAGGAAGCTTGCTATCACGGCAGACAACGCTCTAGAGAAGAGATTGGATGCTTATGTAACTGTCCAAAAGGCTTGGGCAGCAGCTTATGGCGCACAACGTCAGACGCCTGATATCTCCTTGGGTGGAGGTAACGGCGGGACTAGTCAATCTCTTATTGAGATGATGACAGCCAAGACCGCGCGCGAACTAAACATCACCAAGTAATTTCAGTTGAGGGATCCTCGGAAATGGGTCTCCCTTAACCTATATGAAGTATCCGAAAGTTCCAACCAAACCTTATGCCCCGTACAAACCTCAACCTCCTGCCAAGCAGATTGAGAAGAGTACGCCTATTGGCTCTACTGATTTTCATGAAGATTGCTCATATTCCCTTCAATCTTTTGAAGAATTTATTAAGGCCAATTCCACCGGAGCAACTCCTTCTGATGTCAAATTCTCTTGGGAAATTGAGAAAGAACCAACTTATTACGATGAGACTATTATCTCACTCAAGATTAAATTCTTTACGGTTGCCTTGATTGATAATCCGCAGTATGATAGGCTGTATGCTTATTACGAAGAGCACCTAAAGAAGTATGAGAAAGATTATCAGAAGTATCGAGACAATCTAAAGCAATATAAGATCGATGAAATCCGTTACAAGGATGACCTTGAAACATGGACTCTTGATAATGCTAAAGAAACTATCAAAAGATTAGAAGCTAAAAAAGGTAAGAAAAAATGAGTAAGGTTATAATGGTGGTCGGTTATCCGGCTTCAGGTAAGAGCACCCTCACCAAGGATCTAGTGGCCAAGGGCGCCGTCTCCCTCAATCGAGACACGGAAGGTGGAACGATTGCCGCCCTGCTCCCCAAGATGGAAACTCTGTTGTTAGCCGGCAAAGATGTTGTACTTGACAACCTCTTCGTCAATCGTGAAGTCCGCAAACCCTTTATCGATATGGCTAAGAAGCATGACGCGGACATCTCCTGCCAATTGATGGGAACTTCAATTGAAGATGCCCAATTTAACGTAGTTCAAAGAGCCATCGGCTTGATTGGTAAATTTCCGACTCCGGAAGCCATTAAAGAGGCCAGGCATACTAATATCTTTCCTCCTCTAGTTCTTTTCAAATACAAGAAAGAGTTTGAGAAGCCCACGACTGACGAAGGTTTCTCTAAAGTTGATCTGGTTAAGTTTGTTCGCAAGCAAGATCCATCATTCACCAACAAAGCTATTATTGTAGATTACGACGGAACGCTTCGTGAATGTATCAATGGTAATGATAAGTATCCGCTTACTGAAGATCAAGTTGAAATTAAGCCTGGACGTAAGGCGGTCCTTGACGACTACAGGGCGAAGGGTTATCATTTGCTCGGGCTCTCTAATCAAAGTGGCATTGCAAAGGGCGAGTTGAGCTATGACAAAGCAACTGACCTTTTCAATCATACCAATAAGCTACTTGGAGTTGATATCGAGTTTCGATTCTGCTCTCATCAATCTGCCCCTATCTTTTGTTACTGTAGAAAACCTATGAATGGCGTGGGCGTTGAATTCATTATGAAACATAAGCTCAGTGCTAGAGATTGTATCATGGTAGGCGACATGACCACCGACAAAACCTTTGCAGCACGTTCCGGGTTCCAGTACGTTGACCAGGCGGATTTCTTTAAATGAAAAGAAAGTTCAAAATTACTTTTGAGGTTGATTGCAATTACCCTTCTATTCATAAAGAAACTAAAAGACTTGCAAAAACTTTTGATGACTGGCTTCAAGATTGGGCAGATAGTGATAGTGCTCCCAAAGACATAATTCCAATATTATATACTGGCGCCCCAGGAATTGAGCACCAACCTAATGGAACTGTTAGAGTAAAAATTATAAGAGATGAAGAAATTATTCTTGATACATGGTGGGATGATCTATCAGATGATTTTTGAAAAGTAAAATAAATGAAATGTACTTCCTGCACATATCTCATAACTCGGGAGCCAGCAACAGATTGTCAGTCTATTGCGCACTGGAAAGAGTGGGCCATTCTCCTTCAAGATAAACTTGAAAAACACGATGATGATCGTGACAAACTTGATGTGGCTGAGTGGCTAGAATCATATGAAAAAGTAAAAGATTATAAATGTCATGGATGTGGCAGGGATTATAATCTACCTACTCACATAGATCATTTTACTTGTGTTTGTGGCCATCGTTCCAGATTGCGTCATTTGGGAGGGATGAACCCAGATCAGGCAGTTATAGACGCGGCAATAAGATATTTTGGTAATGAACGTTCGGCTCAATTGGCGTGGATTGCTGAGGTAGTTGGTGGACAGCACTGTTTACACTATACTGCTGATGAAATTAGAAACATGATTCGTCGAGAAATGGACCGTTGGATCCAAACTGATAGTGGATGGGAAAGAAAAGCGAGTAAGTAGAATGATTGGTATCCAAGAGTTTAAAGGCGACCTGATCAAAATCGAACAGTTTCTAAACACAGACGCTGTAAAATTGGGTTGGAAAGTTTTATCTATTCAAAAGGTTCGTTGCTGGTATATATTCGGACCTGATGAGTACTTTGTCACATATGAGAAAGAAGATAAGTAAAATGTTGAAGATTATCCTAACTGTTGGTATTCCGGCTTGTGGCAAGTCTACTTGGTCCAAAGAAGAGGTCAAGAAAGCGCCAGAGAAGGTTACGCGCATCAATAGAGACGATCTACGTACGATGATGAGTAATTACCATTTTTCTGACGCTAATGAGAAGTTGGTTACCTCCACCAAAGAGTTCTTGCTACGCCAAGCACTTCGCTATGGACGAGACGTCATCATTGATGAAACCAACCTCAATCGTCGAAACTTTGACGATGTGGTCAAGATCGTCAAGGATATGAACCTTGACTGTATGGTAATGGAGAAACCTTTCTACGTTGAATTGGACGAAGCTATCGCTCGCGATAAGGAACGTCAGGGTGCTGGTTACGTGGGCGAGAGCGTTGTTCAGAAATTCTGGAAGAAGTCTGGTGGAAAGCAGCACAAACACTACAAGCCAAGGGTAGAAATTTGCCAGAGGCAGACTGAAGCCTCAGTAGCAGCGGCCGAAATCTCTTTCAAGTCTCATCTTCCTACGGCCATTGTCTGTGACCTTGATGGAACTATTTCTCTCTTTAACTCAAAGAGAAGTGATGGATCAGTAGATGTTCGTCACTCTAAGGCGCACACCCGTAGCCCATACGATGCATCTAAGTCTGATGAAGATATGTTGAATGAGCCGGTTGCCTTAGTCATTGAAGCTATGTTCAATGCAGGTCACCATATTATTTTTTGCTCTGGTCGAGAAGATACTTATCGTGAGCAAACAGAACGCTTCCTTAAGAAGCACTTGAATATTCAGTACACTCTTCTTATGAGAAAAGGCGAAGACCTTCGCAAGGATTCGATTATCAAGTCGGAGATTTACGACGGACATATTGCTCCTAATTACAACGTCTTGTTTGTTCTAGATGACCGTAATCAAGTGGTTGATCTATGGCGAAGCAAGGGACTATCATGTTGGCAGGTTGCCCCAGGTAATTTCTGACATAATAATTTTTTATATGAATAATCGCATATTGGAGCAATCTCCGAAACCAGCCGTTCAAATCAATTTTTGAAATTGGTGGTTTTTTAACAATTGACATCCTAATTCGGATGATTAACATTAGAACTAGATATGAAGCTGCCACGAACTTTACACATTGAGGGCTCCCGCCTTCCAGCCGGAGGCACAGATCCCGAGGCCATTGAATTTAATAAACTGAAAGACCAATTTCTTGTAATTGAAGAGAAGGTTGATGGAACGGGTGTGTCCATTAGCCTTGACAAGCATTTTGATCTTAATATCAATCACCGAGGGTCAAAAGCCATTGGTAAAGAATTTAAAGCTCTTTATGATTGGGCAGAAGACAATTGGGAAGACCTCGTCTATCTATTAGGTGAACGCTACACTCTCTTCGGAGAGTGGATGCAGAATAAACATACTATCTTTTACGATAAGCTTCCCCATCGATTCCTTGAGTCAGATATCTATGATAGAGAAAAGAAAATTTGGCTTTCCACTAGTGCCCGCAATAATCTTTTGAATGGTGCCAAGTTTGTCAAGCAAGTTCCAGTAATTGCGGCCATGAAGCCCTCGGCTCTTTGGCAAGTCACTCAACTAGTTGGTAAGACAGCTTACCAGTCTCCGGAGTGGCAGAAGACACTTAAAGTTAAGTCGCAAATGTTCGGAGCCGATTATCAGAAGGTTCTATCTGAGACAGATCAAACTGGAATGATGGAAGGCTTGTATATCAAGCATGAAGATGATTTTCAAGTTGTAGGTCGCTACAAATATGTAAGACATGAGTTTCTTCAATGTATTCTTAATTCAGGATCTCATATAATGAATAGGCTACCAGTTTATAATGCGTTGGAGGGAGAAACATTCTAATGATATTCGGAATCGCAATGTTAGTTGTGATTTACATTCTGTGGGTGCTTTTTGTTGAAGGAGCACTCTGGAAAATTATCCTCTTCTTTGCCGGCTGGTTCGGCATTTACCTCGGAATGAAGGTATATATAGATGGCGCTGAAAAAATCTGTATGACCATTACAGATTACGATTTTAGTTGGGCCGCTGTGGTTCCGACCGTCGTTTGTATTATGGCCCTTCTAACCACTAAGGTAAAAGAATGAATAAGCTCTATAAAGAAAATGGATTGCTCTCTGAGCATGGTGTCGTTGTTACTCATCCCGTTAAGATGGCTTGCTACAAGCTTCTAAACATCAATAATGAGATCAAGCAATTGTCTGAGGACGAGCTACGTACCCTTGGGGGTGCTCTTCAAAAGATTGTTGGAGATGCTATTTCTGAAAGAATTGCCTTTAAAAGAGAAGTTGCTACTAAGCTTGCTGAAATGAATGATGCTCAGTTTGAGGCCTTGCTTAAGGCTAAGTATGGTAGCAACTGGATGTTTCAAACTCTAAGTAATGAAGAACTTACTCGCTGCCCCAGAACACAACAACAAGAAATAGAAAACATTCTCAAAGAGAGTGCTAAGCACGTTACAAAATTTCCACGTAATGGTATTAGGAAATAAAAATGTTACTCGTTCAAGAATATCTGTTGACACATACATTTGGTCAGTTGGCTGCTGAGCACGGAGTTTACGCTTCGTTTGCTAAAGCGGGCCACAAGTTTTCTTTGAACTATGATCAGATTGAAGCTAAAGAATCTAATCCATTGGCACAAGAATGTCGTGGCCTTGTCTTGGCGTCAAAGGACGGCCATATTCATACGCCAGTGATCAATCCTGGAGTCAAGCCTGACTTCAATCATATTTCTCCAGGTGAAACAACTATCCTTGCCTATCCAATGAATAGATTCTTCAATCATGGCCAGGGTTGTGCAGCCCAGATTGATTGGTCAGATCCTAAGCTTGCTATCCTGGAAAAGTTAGACGGTACGCTTTGCATTATCTATTTCGATCTATTTACTGATAAGTGGTGTGTCGCAACTCGCTCTGTGTCTGAAGCGGACTTGTTGATGGATAATGGTTTGTTTACTTTCCGTACGCTCTTCGAAAAGGCTTTGACGGACACGACTGGTTACTCTTTCGATGTCTTCACCCGTTATCTTAATAAGGCTTATACTTATTGCTTTGAACTTACGACTCCGTACAACCGTATCGTCGTAGATTATAAGAGCAATGGTATAACTTTGCTAGCAGTCCGAGGCCTGGTAACTCTTCAGGAATTGGATATGAAGCATCCGGTAGTTGATCTTCTGCCTACCAGCTTGCCAATCGTACAAGCACACACGTATACGTCTGTGGAAGATTTGGTCAATTGGGTATCTTCATTGAATCCAATGGAACATGAAGGCGTTGTAGTCCGAGACTCTAAGTTCAATCGTATCAAAGTTAAGAACGCTGCTTACGTGGCGTACAATAAACTTAATGATAAGTTAGGTTCCTCGGAACGTAATTGTATGCAGTTCATCCTTCTCGAAAAGGATGATGATGTTGCGAGCTTCCTTCCTGCGGATATCGTTAACAACATGCAGCAATTGAAAGAAGGATTACAAAAATCAATTCATGAACATGATCTTGTTTATGATATTGCTAAAACTGTTGTTGATGTAGCAAACCCTGGAAGCAAAAAAGAATTTGCATTAGCCGTGCAAAAGGCTGTTGAACATGGTAAAACTATAAACAGAGTAATTTGGACTGCTCCTTTCTTTGCTATGTGGGATGGAAAAGCCTCTTCTATGAAGGACTTTATCCAGAAGAACCGAAAGAATGGAGAATGGGGCGACAGCTTCCTGGATAAACTCCTAGAAATGTCAAAACACCATTCAGCGTGATATAGAAAATTAAAGGGGTTAGCTTCCCAGCTAACCCCTTTCTTTTACCATGAATAAATCTATTATATTCATTTCTGGTTGGGCGGTACCCGGATGGCTTGCTAAAAGCAGGTTTGTTTGGGATGAAAGATTATGGTCCGATTACGAGTGCCTTTGGCTAGATAGTCGTACTCCAGCTTCTGACTGGATGATTAAATACGAATTAGATAGATTACAAAGGATAGTTGAAAGTCGCCCTGGCTGTGCTCTTATTGGGCAATCTTTGGGAGGATGGTGGGCCGCTAACCTAGCGTTACGTTTTGATGTTTCCATTAAGAAACTAGCTCTTTGGACTCCAGTATGTGATGCTAGTGCCTACCCAATTTTTAAGGCCAGCAGAGAGTTTCATCCACCCCTCCAGTTTCGTACTCAGAATCATGGACCAGCCAGAGTATTGACTTTAACGGCTAATCAAGATCTTATTGTTCCTCCAGATGCTCATGGACATGAGCTTAGTAAACATTTTGATAGTATGACCTATAAATTAAAGGGTGGACATCTTTATCAATCTAATCATAAAGCAGCGCTCCAATATATGAAAGATTGGATAGAAACAGAATAATGGCATTCTGATATATAAATAAGTATGAACAAATACTTATTTGAGTCTGACTTTAGTGCCGATTCGCTTAGATGGCATCAAACACGCGAACAAAATACGGGCAAAATGTCAGTAGAGGAGTTAGAAAAACTCCAAACAGAGATTTTATCTTCTAAAGATTCCGCCCTTGCTTATTTCTTTGCCGCTGAATTTGGTTATCAAACCTGGAAAATGCAGCAAATAATTATAGAGAATAAAGATGCTAAGTACGCTTTCTTGTTTGCTCAGAATATAAGAAACTGTGATATCAAAGCTTTACAGAAACTAGTCACTGATTCTAAGAAGACCAAATACATTTGCAAATTTGCTTGCTTCGTTAAGGGCGCAGACCGCAAGCCCTTAGAATCAATCATATTGAATTCAAAGAACGTCAAGTATGCCCATATGTTTCTCAAACATGTTAAGGGCTCAGACGTTACTAAATTTAAAGGATTGATTATGGATTCAGGGAAGCCACGTTATTTATTTGAATTAGCCAAGCATACAAAGAAGCTAGATGAGATATCTAAAATAGAAGACCTAATTATAGCAGCGGGGTCATTTACTTATATGAGACTCTTTGCCGAAAAGATTAAACTCGCTAATATTGAAAAACTTGAGCAGGCCGTATTAGATTCAGATAATATAATTGAGATAAAAAAATTCGCTAAGTATGTTAAGCGCTCTAAAATGAAAAGATTTTTCTTAGTCTTATAAATGATCTGCATCGCAATGATGAATCTTACAGAAAGCTATTAGATCTTTCTTAGTAATGTGATCAGCGCCTGCTGGTAGTATCGTCCCATCATCTAATATAATTTGCGAGTATGGATACATAAGCGTATTGAGATTTGACATCCCATCTAAATGCTTTATTCCCAATGAGTGACCCAATTCGTGGAGCACTACTTCTTTGAAATTATCTCCCAGTCTCTCAGAAACTATTGAGATACTTGGCAAAGCATCGTGATGGTAAACTCCTAGAGTTTCACCACCTTCAAGATCCATTAAAATAATAGTCGTATCATCTGGAGATTTTTTGACAACAAATACAGAATCAGTATACTTCATAGGCTCATTTGTTGGAAGTTGAATGATATCGTATTCAATACGATGATTAGTCGCCATTGACCATTCTAAAGCTGCCTTCGTGATCAAATCGGTCTCTATATTATCAAAGGTTCGATCTAAGTATAAAGTAACGTGAGCGTGTTCCGGCCAGTCTCGGGCCCCTGGATATATCTTAGCTACAAAGCTGTAAAGTGTTAGTATTGTCACTAGAATTAGTGTTAAACATAAATAGTGAATAACTTTAGGTAACTTCATATCTTGCCCTCTGATACTATAACTGGCCAAAAAGATATACAAATTTATTGATATCGGTGACATCATGGACTCTCCAAAATATAATAGAACATTTCATATGCCTTGGAGCCCTGGCGCTACCAATGACGATAAGATAGCGGATTCGGTAAGTTATCTTATCAACCAACCTATTGTTATTACTGAAAAAATAGACGGCTCTAATACATCATTGGAATTAAAGGGATGTTTCGCTAGAACGCATTCTGGTCCCCCGACTCATCAATCTTTCGATGAATTGAAGGCCTTGCACGCCCAAATTGCATTTGATATTCCTGATAACTTTCAGTTATTTGGCGAGTGGTGTTATGCTAAGCATTCTATTGCTTACAGTGAATTACCCAGTTATTTCTTGCTATTTGGCGTTAGAGAACTACTTGAAGGTCAAAACTATTGGTATTCTTGGGAAGATGTAGAGAATTTTGCCCTACTATTTAATCTGGATACTGTGCCAGTTCTATTTAAAGGAACAGTTTCTTCAGAGAAAGACCTTCAACAATTAGTTGAATCTTTTATGATTCAACCGTCTGCTTGCGGTGGTATAAGAGAGGGCGTAGTGGCCAGAGTGGAATCAGAATTTATTGATGATGCTTTCGGTCAATGCGTGCTAAAATGTGTTCGAGCTAATCATGTTCAAACTTCAGAGCATTGGAAAGATCAAGAGATCATTAAGAATAAACTAAAGTTATGAATTACGAGAGGCTTGACGACCATATTTTCATGGTTACTTTTTATGTGAATAACGAGACATTGAGGCGAGGGGAATAACAAGGATCGTTCAAATGAGTATTAGAAAATTTCATTTCATGAGATTGGAAGATGCGTCGGGCGTAAGTGGTTGCGGTATCGTTGCAGAAGGTGTTATCTTTTCAAACGGCAAGGTTGCTTTAGAGTGGTTCGGTGAACACTCCAGCACTAACGTTTATGATAGCCTTGCAGACGTGGAATACATTCATGGTCATGGGGGTCGTACACGTATTGTGTTCGATGAAGAGGCTCCGGAGTGTCCAAAGAAAGAAGAAGTTAATAAGGATGTTAAGTAAGTCCCGAACAATATTAATTGGTGATATTCACGGTTGTATCGATGAGTTTAACGAGCTTGTGAATGCTCTCTCCTATAATAAGGAGACGGATAGACTCATTTTGTTGGGCGACTTAATTGATCGCGGTCCAGACTCTGTTGGCGTGGTTGCCAAAGCAAGAGAAATGGATCTTGAATGTGTCATGGGTAATCATGAGCATGCATTCCTAAAGTGGTATAAAAGTGTTGGTACCAGGAATGATGTGTATGATCGACGTCCTTATTACTCCGAGTTCTCAGATGCTGATGTTAATTACATCCATCGAATGAGTGAGTATATTCATATTCCCGAACAAAACACTGTAATCGTCCACGCCGGATTGCGTGGCGGTATTCCTCTGGCTCAACAGCGCAGAGACGACCTATTTTATATTAGGTACATGGATTCTGATAAGAAGTTCATTAGTCTCAAAAAGATTAATAGACTTGGTAAAGATGCAACGGATGCACACTTCTGGACTGATAACTGGTATGGTCCAGAGTCAGTAGTGTACGGGCACAACGTACACTCGTATGAAGAACCGCTGATTACGGAAGTGGCTCCTGGGGTTAAATGTTATGGTTTGGATACTGGTTGCTGCTTCGGCGGCAAGCTTACTGCTATGGTCTTAGAAACCAAGCAGGTTGTTCAGGTTCAAGCTAAGCGGGCATACTATGGATCAAAGTTCAATATAAGATGAATTACACAGAAAACCAACTTAGCGAATTAGCTAAAACCAATCCGAAAGAACTAGCGCACATATTAACCAGCTCCAGCGTCAACATAAGAGTGTTGACATTCGGGGCTGAAATTTTAGGAGGGGAAGTTACAGACGAGTCAATCGTCCTTCCGGTTCTAAGTCGCTTAATAAAACATGTTAATGCCATTGTCAGAGAGGGAGCTGCCATTGGCATTTCGTCTTTCTACAGTTCAACAAAACCGCCCCAAGATATATTAGACAGGTTGAAGTTCATGTCTACTAATGATCCTTCACCTGCATTACGTGACACAGTCAAAAGTATGTTAGAGGATTATAAAATAGATGAAAGAGCGCAAGACTGATTTATTCGAAACAATTTATGAAGATGATGTTGATGCCATCTGTATAACTACAAATGGTCAATACACCATTCACGGTATTGCCGCCATGGGCGGTGGCTGCGCAGGTATTTGCGCTAGACGCTGGCCAGAAACAGCGCAGAGACTTGGGCGCATGCTAAAAACCTTTGGAACTAATATTCCATTTGTTATTGGTGCGCTAGATGAAGATGGAAATCATATAGAACCAACTAGAGATGGAATAAAGAATAAGCAGTTTAAATGTCTTATCTTTAGTTTCCCCACCATTAATAACTTGATGAATGGTTCTAATATTCAATTGATTAAACAATCGGCGACCCTTCTTGTAGATTACGTTGATCAATTTGGATTAAAAAATATAATGGTGCCCAGAATGGGAGTTGGGATCGGCGGGTTGCGCTGGGCTGATGTGAAACCAGAAGTAGAAAATATTCTTGATGACCGCTTTACAGTAGTCTCATTTGATCATGAGGAATAATGAAATTACTTAAGTGCAAGCTATGCAGCGGTGAAATGGATATTGTTGGGAACGAACGTTCCATCAACAAAAAAGTCAAGTGTCGTGACTGCGGGTATAGTAATGAGAACGAGCATGAGCGCCCAAAGGGCCCCGAGGTTGTAATCATTAGAAGGAGAAATCCTAATGGGTAAGTATCGTCAAATCATTGATATTGATGGACACAATTCTGCTGCGCACATTCTCAAAAATGTGAGACCTAATTCTACTGTTGTAGAGTTTGGGCCAGCTAGTGGGTATATGACTCAATATTTAAAAGAGTCTTTAGCTTGTAAGGTTACTATTCTAGAACTAGATTACGATGATGGGCTAGAGGCGTCTAAGTACGCTGATGAATCATTAATTGGATATCCCAACGGGGACATTGAAATGTGGCAATGGATTAATTTTGATCCCGTTGATCATGTTATTTTTGCTGACGTGTTAGAGCATTTGCGAGACCCATGGAAAGTCTTGGTTCGTGCGGCCAAGATCATTAAAAATGATGGTTCTATTCTTATTTCTATTCCTAACATAGGGCACAATTCGGTGATTATTGATTTAATCAATAACAAATTTAATTATAGGGAAACTGGATTATTAGATAATACTCATCTTAGATTCTTTACTAGAGAAAGTTTAGCTCAGATGGTTGTCGATGCCGGTTTAGTTATTGAAAACGAATTCAATACTTATTGCGCCGTTGAACATACCGAGTTTCAAAATTCATTCGATGCTGTTCCCGAGTCTGTCGCGGAAATATTAAAAGCCAGGCCAGATGGCAATCTGTACCAATTTGTTTGGGAACTAAAAAAGGAATAACATGTATTATTTGTCTAGCTGCTCAATTGTCAAAAACGAAGACAACTACATTGATGACTTTGTAAAAATTCACAAGGCTCTTGGTGTTGAGTTCTTTCTTTTTTATGATCGCTCTGACAATCCTCTATCTGAGAGATACAAAGGGCGTTCTGATATTCAGGTGATTCATTATCCCGAACCTAATCGCCATGCCCATGCTTGGAGAGACGGCGTTCAGTTTTTTCAGGGCAAGTCTAAATGGGTTCAGTTTATTGATATTGACCAAGTTAATGTCCCGATGAAGACGGATGATATTAAGGTCATGCTGCAAGATTATGAACAGTTCTCTTCTTTAGGTTTGAATTGGCATAGTTTTGGTTCTAACTTTCGAGAGACTGAGCCTGAGCCAGGATTATCGACCTATGAGGCCTATACAAGGCGAGCCGCCCCACTTACTCCTATTAACAATCATATTCAGTCGATTGTTCAAGTTGAGCACGCAGCGATACGAATTTGGGACGATCCCCATCACCCCACCATGAATCCTGGACACTTTCAAGTCAATGAACGCAAACAACAGTTTGGTGGGCCTTGGAATATTCCTCCGTCACAAGACGTTGGATTCATTGCTCATTACTATACTCGTAGCAGAGCTTATTGGGCGATGAAATGTGCCAAGCTTAGGGCAGATACCGGAACAGTTGGTAGTCTTCCGCAAGAATTTGATCATCATCAATCTTACATGAATGCTGAGGAAGATTTTACTGTTAAGAACATTTGGGACAAGATCAAGTGATTTACATAGCTCATCGTGGAAATACTCAAGGCCCCAATCCTGATAAAGAAAATCATCCCGACTATTTAAGAGACGCTCTTCGTAAAGGTTATGATGTTGAGCTAGATGTATGGTTCATTGGAGGTAAATACGTATTGGGTCACGATAAACCTCAATATGAGGTAGCTGATTACTTTTTTGATAATCCGCATATGTGGTGCCATGCCAAAGACATAGCCACGATGACCTCGCTGTTGGACCCAGGCTTTCTTATAAATGCTTTCTACCACGAGACCGACGCCTGCACCCTGACGACCCAGAAATGGATTTGGACGTATCCTGGGCGGCCTGTGCCAGGGTGGCGTTCTATTGCTGTCATGCCTGAGAGGGTGCCGGGTTGGGATATTTCATTGGCAGGAGGAATCTGTACCGATACTCCTATCAAATATCAGATATCTAGGTAAGATGGCAATCAAACTTATTATTAGTGATTTTGATGGGGTTCTCCTCGATTTAAAAGAAATTCATTTCGAATCTCTTAATAGGGCTTTAAAGCCCGTTGGGGAGAGATTTGTCATTACCCCTGAAGAGCATGTCAAGACTTTTGACGGCCTTTCCACTAAACGTAAGCTAAAGTTATTATCTAAAATTAAAGGATTCCCTGCCGATCAAGCGGATACCGTTAATACACTAAAACAGAAGTTTACTGTTGATTTAATCAATGATTTTTCTAAAATCAATTATGATATTGTCAACGTAATCACCGTCCTCAAAAATGAAGGTTATTTGTTTTATGTGGCTTCCAATGCCATTCGAGCAACTATTGAGCTAGGTCTTAAAAAGCTAGGGATTGAAAATTTGGTTGATAGAGTTTACTCCAATCAAGATGTAAAAAACTCTAAACCTAATGCTGAAATCTATTTGGCCTGCATGGCTGACGCTGGAGTCAATCCAAATGAGACGGTCATCATTGAGGACTCCAAGCATGGTCGTGAGGCCGCCGTCCTCTCAGGCGCTCATGTTTGCGGCGTAGACCATAGCTTTAATTTCACCTTAGATCGAATCAAAGAGACTATTGCTCGGGCCAAACCACCAGTCATTCGTTGGGCGGGCAAGTCTGATTTGAATGTTTTGATTCCAATGGCCGGCGCTGGCTCACGCTTCGCCAAGGTAGGATACAAACTTCCTAAGCCATTAATTGAGGTTAATGGAAAACCAATGATTCAACGAGTCATTGATAATCTAAACATGGATGCTAACTATACCTTTATAGTTCAGAAGTCTTTATATGAGAATCATAATCTAAGAACTATTCTTCCTTTGATCGTGCCGGGCTGTAAAGTTATTCAGACCATGGGGTTGACAGAAGGCGCTGCATGCACTACATTACTGGCAAAAGAGTACATCGATAATAAGAAACATCTTCTAATTGCCAACTGTGATCAGTTGGTTGAATGGAACAGTTGTGACTTTATGTATTCTATGCTATCTGATGACGCAGATGGTGGTATCCTAACTTTTGAGGATTCTAATCCAAAATGGAGTTATGTTCGTCTTGGGCCTGACGGTTACGCTTGCGAGGTAGCTGAGAAGAAGGTTATCAGTAATGAAGCCACTGTAGGTATTTATTACTGGAAGCACGGTTCCGACTACGTTAGATTAGCGGAGCAAATGATTGCTAAGAATATTAGAGTCAACAACGAATTTTATGTTTGCCCAGTTTACAATGAAGCGTTTGCTGAACAAATGCGTGTTAAAATCTTCCGCTCCGATAAGATGTGGGGACTTGGCACTCCTGAAGATCTAGATGAATATCTGTTGCATAAAAAAGAAGAATAATGCCACCAGATATAATCGAACAAATTCTAAGCGGATTTGCCGCCTTTGGTGTAATGTGTATTATTTTAGTTCTACTATGCTTTATTCATATTATAGATGAACATACTAAGAAGTAAGTTATATTAAGTAAAACATGTCTAATATAAAGCTCAAAGATAGAATGATCTCTTATCGGGATAATTCTGACCACAAATTAATGGCCCGAGTCCCGTTGGTTATCACCATCAATGGTCGCGCTTTTGCCAAAGGCAGCGAGCTTTTAGACAAACCATATGATTCGAAATTCTCGGAATGTATCCTATCTACTACTTTAAAACTTTGTAATGAGATTGAGGGTGCGCTCTTTGGATACCAGCACAATGATGAGATCGTTATCATTGCTCGTAATGATCAAAGTCCAGACACTAGCCCCTGGTATGACAATAGGGTTCAAAAGATTTGCTCTGTTACTTCTTCGATTGCTACGATGCATTTTAATAGTTGTGCCAATGCAATTGAATTGAATATGATTTCGGAGCCAATCTTTACTTCACAGGTATATACACTCCCTAATATTGCTGAGGCCGTCAATGCAATGATTTTCAAACAGCAACAGAATTTTCATACATCTGTGCAGTTTGCTTGTTTTTATGAACTTCTTGCCAAGAAGTTTGACAAGCATCATATTAAAGAGATGTTAAATGGGTTAAGCGTGGATGAGAAAATTGATTTGTTAGACCAAGAATGTAGAATCAACTTTAACGAATACCCAATGGCTTTTAAGCGCGGAGTAGCTTGCTACAAAGTACCTAAGGTAACAAATGGTGTAGTGAAGAACAAATGGATGCTTAATCCTGATTTACCAATTTTCACTAAGGATCAATCATTCTTATCTAATATCTTTAAGAATGGCGCGGATATTTTTAGACAAGAGAGTATTGAATGAAACTTATGGGTTCGATTATAATGTATAGTGGAATGCCAGTTCCTTCAACTGAATTAGATGAGGAGACTGGCAAGGAAATTGCTACCAAGCTTTTTCACTTAGAAGAAAGGGCCGAGAACATTCCGAACTTTAAATTAGGGTTTCGTGGTTATTCTCTTTTGTGGATTCCTACTGAAGAAGGGATGCCTTACGTTCAGGTTCAGGTCCATGAAGGGGTCGTAGAGATTTCTTGCTTTGGCGTTAGATCTGCTTACAAAGATACAGTTGGATTTGAAGAATATGTTAAGGAAAAATTAGCCCCTTGTCTTAAACAACATCAAGAGGAAGCTGCAAAAGCTATGAATACTCTCTATGAAGAACTGTCTAGAATTTCCCAACAAGAAAAGATATAATACTCAAAGAGATGCCGAAACAGCAATTTTATTGCTTGACAAGCGGGATCTCAGGGCTTACAAATGTGGTTCCTGCCGAGGATGGCATCTAACATCATCCAGTAATTAAATAAATTTTTCATGTTGACACCTGGGAATATTGAGTTATATTCCTACGTACTTAAGCTAGTTTCGTATAGTGGCATTACGGCGCCTTTGTAACGCGCTCACGACAGTTCAATTCTGTCAACTAGCTCCATAAGCTGATGTAGTATAATGGTATTACCCGTCTTTGGTAAAGACGAAAATCGAGTTCGATCCTCGACCTCAGCTCCAAGCCCACCAATAAACTTCGATTGTTCAAAAGAGTGGTGTTGCGCAAGCATAAAGGTCCAAGAAACAATCATAAGCCCGTGTAGTTCAGTGATAGAATCCCTCACTAGTAACGAGGTTGTCGGTGGTTTGATTCCACTCGCGGGCTCCAGTCATTAACCCACTATTCAACTGCAATGCTTATGAAGGTTTGCTAAAGCGGCGGGGTATGACCATAGGAACTAAACAGCCTTCAAATCACGCCCATATCATATAGTGGAATTATGTCGCCTTCGTAACGCGATCACGTCAGTTCGATTCTGACTTTGGGCTCCACATGATTGAATGTATTGTTTGTGCTACATTAGATTGTACAATTATTCATACCGCAGATGAGATTTCAAAATCTGTTCCCAAAAAATGTTATGTTTGTAGGGCGCTGGCCATTAATGCATTCTGTGAAAAACTTCACACTATTGAAGAAATTAAAAATCCTCCAATATCTACCACAGAAGAAATGAGTATAGCCTTGCGAGTTTGTATTGCCTATGCGAAATTATCAGAGAATGAAAATGGCTAAGGCAGATCAAGAAGCTTTCAATATTATTGTCGCATTAGTTAATAAGGGGCAAGTAATTCAGATTGAACAAAAATTCGGCGGAGTTGAGGTCACAGTGTGGCCCAATCAACACGATCAATTAAACCATTCACATTATCAAGGAGCAACGTTACTAGAAGCGATTTCAAAGTTAGAAGTTTAATGGGGATGTCCTGGTTTCGACAGGGTGGACCTTTATTGAAATGATACAAGCAAGAGATGATTGCAGCTCTTTAAGCAGTCAACGTATAAATGCAAACGATAACGCATTTGCTCCATTAGCACTAGCTGCTTGATGGATGTCCTTTGATAAGATAGTTTTAGTAATCAAAAGGATATAAACCACCAAAACTAGTTCCGCATTGTTCGACGAGTAGCGGATACGAAATAAACAGGGATAGCAGAGAGGGCGAATTACTCTCAGAGTTGTCAGTGACTCTAATACTGACTAAGCTTGTGAATGAGTTTTTCTAAACAAAATCTTGGACAGGGGTTCGACTCCCCTCATCTCCACCACATGAATAAAGTATATGCTGTTGGTTGCCTTCAACTTGATGAAGCGCCTAATGCCAAGCGCATCATTAAAGAAGATCGGCTTTGGCATTTGTATGCCAAATTTGAAGACGCTGAGAAATGCGTTCTAAACAATAGTGGAGATCTTTTTGAATGCAATTTCAATTACGCCCTCATTGAGGAAACGTATGTAATTGACCCTAGCGATCCGCCTAAAGAAGGCGAGCTATTAGCCATACCACGTGAGTGGTGGTACTTTGCCGACCATACTAAAGGTAATGAAGAAAATCTTTTTGAGCCCGAAATTAGTGCTTGCGAAAAGCCTAAATGCTTAGAGAATTGCGTCTATTTTTGGATTGGTTGATTATTTCTTAAACCACTTGGTAATGTAATCAAGTGGGCTTGTAAAAATTGGTGAAGAAGGTAATGGCTTCTTATCTGATGGAACCGGAATGTTAACATTAGGGTCTGTTGGAAGGGTTGGCTCGGTGATAACTAATCCGGCCACTGCCGTTTCGTAAGTAGTATCCTTCATAAACTTTTTGAAATAAACATTCATAAGCTTAATATAATCAGACTCAGGGGCAGTATAATAACCTGCTACTTTAAGTAAATGAGCAAAGTCTGCTGGTTTACCAGCTTCTACGGCGCTCCAAGATTTTTTGTAACGATGATTTCTAAGGAAATCTAAATGATGAGCAACACCGTCCCCAAGAGTTGGGAAGGAGCGGAACCAAGTTGCTGGGTGTGGCGGTTGAAAAGTAATTCTCTGGCCATTGACAATTACCCAAACATTGGCTAACATCATGTATTCCTTGCCGTCATCAATGTTGCCTCCATTGGCCACGAACTTTACGTTGCCAATATTATTGTTCCACATTGAAACTGTCCCACCAGTTTCTAATGCATTTTGAGCATAAAGAACTCCGATTGATTCCTTCTTAGGAATTTCATCAAATTTCTTATACCATCCTTGGACTAAACCAAAGATCAATTCATTAAGGGTATACTTAGTTCTAACTGTTGGTACTAACTTTGCTGCCATATCTATCTCCTAAATAAATACCTCAATATTAGACTATTCTACTATGAAATGGCCCCTTGTAAATAAAGAAATCTCCCTGGTCCCTGAAGGATCAGTTGGAGATTTTGCTTTTCGCCGCTCTTTTTACTACCATCCGGGGATTGACATTTATTGTCCAGAATATACAATTGTTCAGTCTATCGAAGCCGGCGCTGTAGTTCATTTTGAGAATTTCACTGGGCCAAATGCCAATCCACCTAGTCCCTGGTGGAATGAAACCTTCTCCGTCATGGTTGAGGGCAAAAGCGGCGTCATTGGCTATTGCGAGTTAATGTATGATGCCAGGCTAACTGTAGGAACTCAGATTCGAGCTGGAGAGATTATTGGAGCTATTGTTCCTGTTCTGAAAAAGGATAAGGGTAATGGAACCACGATGCTCCACCTGGAACACTACATTACTGGAACGAGAGAGCATGTGACCTGGGTGCTAGATACGCCTCAGCCGGCTCAATTATTGAACCCTAGATTTTTACTAGAGAAAATTATCAATGAGAACGTTTAATTCACTACAAGAGTTTATTGATTACGTTCCTAATTGCTTGATTTGTAATAAAGAATTGATAGTTTCTCTTTCTAGCACACTTCATTCGGTGGAAGGTAAGCACAAACGGTGGGCAAGTGGGCGAGAGGCTTTAAATGTTAGATTTGAGAAAAAAGAGGGACTTCTTCACTCTAAACATAAGTCTTATAAAATCTCTATTAAATTAGATGATAATTCCATTTTAGAAGGTGGCGAAGTAATGAGCAGAATAACTTCTGACTCAACTTTTGTTAGAAAGAACTGCCCGACGTGTCATTTGAAAATTGCAACAGTTTGTTCTGGCTCTGATTTGAAAAAAGGAAAAAGATTTTCGGACTTGACATTACGATCCGAAGAGCTACATTTCACAATGAAAGGTGGAAAAGACCTTAGCGTTGAAAAACAATATCCTGCGTATGGAAACCCTCCTTGGGATACTGTAGATGGGGATACAGCCAATATTAGGTTGAATCACAAATTCCTTCCTCCTGTTCCTTTTGATTTCAATAAATTCAATAGTTTTGAACAGCTAATCAGACGAATTCAGACAATCGTACTATTCCACTAATAACTGGATATATAAACAATCATGAAGCATCATTTCTAGGTCCGCTCCCGTGCACCTCCCTAACTAAACGATACGGTTTGTATTATTGTTTGTTTAATTTATGGAGATGAAAATGAAAAACGCACTGAAGCACAATTATTCTAAGTTTATTTTGATTGGTAAAATCAAGGGCCTTGCTGTCGAATCAAGAGGCGCAAGAACCCGTATTCTAAAAGCAAAAAAGGAAGAGGCCGTCTGGAATCTCGCCTCACGTAAACGTGTACTCGGAATTGATATCCGACATCACTTGTTAGCTTATGCCTTTTTGAAAGGCGTAGCGTATCGTCGAGTTGAGCGTTCTTGCGCCAAAGATAACCTTCCTAATGCAGCATCTATCTTCAAGATCATTGAAGCGCATGCTCCTAAGTGGACGCCCACTGTCGGCAGTTACAATCCAACGTTGGCTGATGTTAATGTTTGGCTTGCTTGGCCTGACCAGGAGGCACTCTAACATGCTTTAGCTTCAACATACCCGAGGTTACCTTCAACTCGTCCAAGACATGCAATCCTGTCAACAATCGCAAGGACAGTCTGTTTATGAGCATGGTATCTCAGTTAAAGAACATATTTTTCAGTTGATTGATTATCTAAAGTCCGGACAAATCACAGGAGACTGGCGATTGCCCGATTGGCTTACAGAGTATCGTCAACAAATACTTGGCGTCCTACTGTCTTTGGATATCATTGAGGAATATACAACTTACCATGATTGTGGTAAGCCATATTGTAAGTCAATCGATGAGAATGGTAGAACTCATTTTCCTAACCATGCTGACGTGTCATATTCTACATGGTTGGGTGTTGGAGGCAGTTGTGAAGCTGCCAAGCTTATGAAGATGGATATGATGATTCATACCATGAAAGCTTGCGACATCGATGAGTTTATTGCTCATCCTGAAGCTTGTACTTTACTTCTAGCTGGGTTAGCTGAGATTCATGCCAACGCCAAGATGTTTGGGGGTATCGATTCCACCTCTTTTAAGATCAAATGGAATCAAATTAACAAGCGTGGAAAGGCCATTTGCCAAAAGTTATTTAGGAGTAACAATGTGTCTATAGATTAAATCCGGCGATAAGTTATATGTGATTACGCGCGAAGATATTAGTGCGGGCTACCAAGGAGTGCAGAGCATTCATGCTGCAATTCAATTTGCCATGGAACACCCTACCACTAATAAGGAATGGTTTGAGAAGTCTAACTACTTAGGCTTCTTATCTGTTCCTGACGAAGAGCAATTGATTGATTTGGTCGAGAAAGCCACCTCTCTAGGTATTGAATGTTCAATCTTTAGAGAGCCTGATATTGATAATCAAATTACTGCAATTGCTATCGCGCCCGGTCTGAAAAGTAAGAAACTTTGTAGCAACTTAAAGCTGGCACTCAAAGAGCCATAAGGACACACAATGATACTACGAAAATGAATAAACAAGAGCTTCTGCGTGAAATTACTGAATCAGTGCGCAGGAAGCACCCATGGAGAATTTCTCAGGATAAATACAAAGCCTTATTTGGTGAACTCCCAAGAGAATTTCTCGATGAAAGATTAGCTTATGATAACTTACTTGAAAAGGTAAAACAATTTAAAATATGTCAACTGATTTTATCAGAAGTGAAAGTGGAAATTAAACTATCAATAGATGAACTGATAACCTGGGAATTATCATTAGATAAGTGGGAGGCCGTAAGGGCTCACAACATTGTTCCTGGAGATATCAAGAAGCTATTGAAGACTGAGTGATTCTAAGAGCCGGTAGCTAAATGAGGGTGAAAGCGGCATGCGAACGTGGCATGTGCAGTTAGTAGCTATAGACCAAGCACCAGTTATGATAAACTGGAGAATGTGCGGTGCGAATCCCACCCGGCTCTCCAAAGGTAATTAATATGTTGAAAAGTACTGCGACCTTAAAAGAAAGATTGACTGGCTGGCAAGACTGGGACGGGGCTTGCTATGCGGTCGGGGTGTGCTTAGGTTTCTGGCCAGACTATGGAGCCCCACCAGGCGAAGATGCCTGGCATGGCGTAAAAGGTATTATCTGGTCATCTAATCCACTAGGTGATTCCATTGCTCATTTTCTAGATGACTTGATTAAATCTGGAATGCTTGAACGAAGAGATGAACCAGATATTCAATTTCGCTGGAACCCCAATTATAAAGGACTCGACCGTGAGTAAAGAGCATTGCGATCAAAAAATCTATGAGAATGGTGAAACCGTTTTCTTGACCAATAGTATTCGTACTCCCGATATGGAAACTTGGGTGCAAGCGGTAGCGAAGGAGTCAGGTCAACCTGTTGATTGGTGTTATGGTTGTGGGAGGGCAGAAATGCTAGCTCTCGGCGACCTAAACCGCGTTCGTAAAGCTATTATCAAAACTGCTGCATTACATGATGCAGGTTATGCAAAAGCTATTCAAGAATTGAAGCTTTTTGATAAAGAAGATGTTACTCAACAATTGAATGGCATTTGGGAATACAATCGTCGAGAGAATGGATTGTTTCGCAATACTTGCTCTAAATGTTCAGGAGAATGCAGGGCTCAGAATCATGCTGGTTGGGATCCAACTCAGGAGGGTCACGGCTGATTGTTATGCTCTCGTAGCTCAAAGGAAGAGCGGCGATTTCTAAAATCGACGGTTGGGATGTCAGGATTCCCCGAGGGCGCTATATACACTAGTAAGTGAGGTTCATTATGTGGCTACTTGAATTAGTTTTAATTTCCCTTGTTGGTGGTGCGGTTCTTGGAGTTGGTTGGCGTCTTGGTGAAGATTGGTGGGATAAACACCAAGCAAACAAGCAGTAATCTGCATGGATGGTCCGTTAGCTCAGCCTGGTAGAGCAGAGACCTCTAAATTCTCTGGTCGTGGGTTCAAATCCCACACGGACCCCTATTAATAATGATATATATTCAGTATGACCCGTACTGAAATGCAAGCTAGAGTAAACGCCCTTAGAGAAGAACTAGAACATAGACATAAATATGGTACTGTGAAGATGGCTTCTGCGGATGGTGTTGCCATTTCAACTGAAAAACTTCAGAGTGAAATGTATTCTTTGATTTATAAATTGAGCAAGCGTGACGCCTAAATTATCTATAGAATTGGTACCTAGCACATCTTGGTTTAATAATGTCCGTGCAGTTGTTACTAAAAAGCAATGGGATTATTTAAAATCGCAGGTTGCTTCTAAGGCTTATCATCTATGTGAAATCTGTGGCGGAACGGGACCTAAACACCCTGTAGAATGTCATGAGATTTGGAGCTTCGACAACAAAAACTCAATTCAAAAATTAGATGGTATGATTGCTTTGTGCCCTAGCTGTCATATGGTGAAACATATTGGTTTTGCTGGTATTCAAGGAAAACAAGCTCAAGCATTACGCCATTTAATGTTTGTCAATAAAATGACAAGTAAAATAGCTGAAGCATATATTGAGGCAGCTTTCAAAGTATGGGCCGAACGCAGCCAAAAACAATGGACTCTAGATATCTCTCATCTAAAAGAATATGGAATTGATATTAGTACACTTAAAGGCAAATAATGTTTGTTAGCACTGCTATCTATTCTAATAGAATAGAAGATAAAAAGAAGATAGAAAAGTACTGCTCTCTTTCCGAAGAAGGCGATGAGCAGACTACATTTCTATTGCCTGATGGTAAAACATTCGCTGTAGGCTACACGAGAGTAGTATACGGCGACCATGGCCCTTATGTAGAGTTTAGTAAGAAACATATTGTAAGCCAGATGTATTCTAAATTTGGTAATGTCATTAATTATGATTGTTTGCCACATGAGACTTATAAATATTATTACTATTGGTTATATCCTAAAGGTTTTCTAGATATTAAAGTGTATCTACAAATTAAACCTGTAACAAGTTTACCTAATGCACCAAAGAGAACTGATGGGAAACCATCATCTTTTAATCGTAGTGAAGGTTATGCTGATTACAAACGTGGTTTGTTTTATGTTGATCCATATTACCTAACTAAAGAAGACCCGCGTAAAACGGGGTTAAAGAATGGCCTTCGTCAACTCACGGCTGAACAAATTCAGCGAGTCCTTGACTTTAAAGGTGAGATGGTGTATGATTCTTATAATTATCATGAAGGTAAGTTTTGCGCCTTAGCTGTCGCCCTTGAATTAGATCAAAAAATGAATGAGCCTACTCATGACAAAGTTTTTGGATTTTTAACCTTGTTAGGTTATAAAGTCTACAACACCCGAGGTATAGAGGGAGAATTCTATACTACTAATCGAGCACAAGATTTGCTCGAAGCAGCCCAAGAAGTACTACAAGAAAAGATAAATGCAACCTCAGAATAATCCACAACAACAAAGAATCCGTATCAATTTTCAAATTCGTGTCCCGCAAATCCGCGTAGTGGCAGCCGATGGCGAGAACCTTGGCGTTCTCGATACTCGTGTTGCCCTGAAGATGGCTCAAGATCAAGCCCTTGATCTCGTTGAGATTAATCCAAGAGCAGTACCACCAGTCTGTAAAATTATGGATTTTGGTAAATTCAAATACGAAGAAAAGAAGAAGATTCAAGCGGCCAAGAAGAACCAGCAGGTTCAGGAATTAAAAGAAATTACTTTTAGGCCAAACACCGATGAAGGTGACTTGACTCATAAATCTGAGCAAGCTAAGCAATTCTTGATTGATGGAAATAGAGTTAAGTTTACTATTCGTTTTAGAGGTCGTGAGATTACTCATCCTCAAGTTGGAAAAGATAAGCTTGATTGGATTATGAAGTTTCTTGTTGACGTGGCACTACCTAATCCGCAGGTTAATCTTGAAGGTAAGTTCATGTCTATGATTGTAGCACCTAATAAAAAGGCATAATGCCAGATGTCCCCGTGGTCTAGAGGATGGGCACCAGTTTCCTAAACTGGCTTTTAAGGCAGGTTCGAATCCTGCCGGGGATACCATAATAAAGCATAGTAATATGCTGACTAAGACTGCCATCTACAAGAAATATGCTTCGCTTGAGGACTATAACAAGTTTTGCGAAGAATCGATTGAATCATTACAGCTTAAGTTTCCAAAAGTTAGTCTTAAATCATTTTCTGAATTTAAGTCTTTTCTAGATAATTTAGTTCCTAGATTAGTTCATAAGTATTTATTACTTACAGGGACAATGAAGAATTGCTCTGGCATCTCTCCAGATTTTGCCGAAATAGGATGTTTGGCAGGATTTCCTACATTTGTAGATTTCGCCCCTGGCCATCAAAGAAATGTAGTTCTAACTACTGATGGTCCCTATATGGTTGATCTGAGCTATGTACAATTTACTTGTAATCATGATCTGAGTGATCCTGAGCCAGAAGGCAGAAAAGAAGCCTTAGAAGCTTATAAAGCTTTATATAAGGATCCGTTTTCAGCCCTTAAGATTGAAAAATTACCTCTTCAATATTTTGGTGGGGTAAGGAGCCCTCATGGAAATTACAATAATATAAATCGTAACCCATTAGAGTCTATTGAAAAATACGACATAGAAGATTACGAAGAAACGTTCCCGGAGCGTTTTGACAGATTCAAAGAATAACGTTATATACTTATTTATGAAGAACGGTATTATTCTAGCTGGTGGAACCGGATCAAGACTCCTTCCATTAACTTCAGTTGTAAATAAACACCTATTAGGTTTGAATGGGAAGTTCATTATCGATTATCCTATTAACACCTTAAAACAACTTGGTTGTCAAGATGTTACTGTTGTACTTGGTGGCTCACATTACGCCCAAGTAGCTGGTTACCTAGGTGATGGCAGTAGATACGGCCTAAACCTCAATTACGTTTATCAGGGAGAGCCTAAAGGTATTGCACAAGCAATTAACCTTTGTAAAAGATTTGTTTATGATGATGCGGATTTCTCCGTTATCCTTGGCGATAACGTCTTTGAGAAGGCTCCTCGTTGGAACAATCCTAACTGGAAGACCAATCCCAGGGCGCAGATTATGCTAGCCAATCATCCGTCTTTGACCCGTTTTGGCGTAGCCTCCATTGATGATGAAAAGAATATTGTCAAGATTGAAGAAAAGCCTACTGAGTTAGATTTAAATTATAATAATTTAGCTATCTCAGGTTGTTATCTTTTTACTCCTAAGTTCTTTGATTACTTTCAAGAGCTAGCGCCGAGTGCTCGTGGAGAGTACGAAATCACTGATATCATTCGCAGATATCAAGATGATAATAATTTATCTTACAGCTATGTTAATGGCCTGTGGAGCGATGCCGGTACGCACGAATCCATTAGTTATGTAAACCATTACTTCTATCAAAAAGAACATGGAATTACTCAAATATAATCCAATCATTGATGAGTTATATCGTCCATCTATTAAGATGAACCATATTGATTATTTCAATCGTGCTTTGAAATTTGCACAAACTAATTATCATGATCATTTGGTTAAGGTATCTAAATTAGATCCTAGATCGATTACCTCTACTCATTTCTTTGAAGAGTATGTTGGTGCTTTACTTTCAACTAAAGAAGATATTTATAAGCTATCAAATTATTGTGCTAAACTATTTAAATTTTTGCACCCATATAATGGATCTTTTTGGGACTTAAATAATTTTCCAAGCAAAGAAAAGATGCGCGACCTGCTTGAAGAGTTCTATCTTGATGAAAAACAATTTGAAGACATCCATGCGACCGCCTACATCGTCAATCAGGGCATAAAGCTATTCGGGTGGGATAAGTATAGAAACAATTTCCTAAATTCTCCAGGCAAGCTTCTAGCGCTACCTGGCCTTGGATTATCGGGAGCCAACCAACTTTCGTATAATATTGGTGGAGCGTATTCTCCTGATGACAATTGTAAGTTGTATAACTTAGCCATTAGCTTGGGATTTGATGATGCCAAAGCTTTGTTGATGGCAATTCAAAAGAATTTTTCAATGTCATGGCGAACGATAGGAACTGTTCTGTGGTATTCCGCAGTTACTTTTGATACGGTTGATATAGTAAGTGCTGATTAGTATTTACTGTATTCAGAGGTATCATGAAGATCATGTCTATTGGAGCTGGCTTTGTCAGCGAACATCTGCCCTATGAGAAAATTAACCAACGTATCACTTCAAGTGAAGACGTTTACAACGTAATCTCCACTTACCAGCCAGACGTTATAGTCAACTGCATTGGTAAGACAGGTCGCCCCAATGTTGATTGGTGTGAGACCAATAAAGAAGAAACCGCGCTAGCCAATACTGCTGTGCCCATTATGTTGGCCGAAGGCTGTAAAAGAGCTGGCATTCATCTGATCCAAATTGGTTCAGGCTGTATATTCTTTGGGCCATCACCATACAAAGGCGAGACTTCTGGAGCTAAAGATCCGGGTTGGCGAGAAGATGATTTTGCTAGACCATTATCCTTTTATTCTAAGAGTAAATATGCATGTGATTTGATGTTAGGAACAATGCCAAACGTTACTACCTTACGTATTAGAATGCCTATTTCCACACAAAATACTCAGCGTAACCTAATCAATAAGTTACGAGGATATAAACAAGTTATTGATATTCCAAACTCTGTAACCTTCATGGACGATTTGGTTCGTTGCATTGATTGGGCTGCAAAGAATGATAAAATGGGTATCTATCACGTTACTAATCCTCAGCCACTCACGGCCGCTCATATTATGCAAGAATATCAAAAGTATGTTCCAGAACATTCATTTGAAATTATTGATGAGAAAGAATTAGATCAATTAACAACTGCTAAGAGATCTAATTGCATTATTAACAGCGACAAGCTGAAAACTGCCGGATTTACAATGACACCCTCTGTAGAAGCGTTAGAGCGTTGCATGGGTGAATACATGAAGAATATTTTGGAGAAACATGTCTAATAAGAATGTTACGATTGACTTAAAAGCTAGAAAAGATGTTGATGGTCAAACCTTCTATGTCGGTAAAATAAAAGCCCCAGTTTTAATTGACTGCAAAGAGGGCGCGGTGTTTCTTGTGTTCGTTTCTGATAAAGGTGATGAACAACTTCAGATCGCCCTTATGGATAAAAAAGAGGCGGACGAATGATTCACTTTGAAGAGCTATGGGTAAAATGCGAGAATCTATACAAAGATAGTCTCGATAAACAAACTGTTTCAACAATTATGGATGAATTAGCTATGAAGATTAATCTCTACAAGATTATCGATTCTAAGCAGGAGGTTCCAGTTGAAGACCGACAAAAAATAAAATCCCGCACAATGGGCGAGATTCTATTAACTTTGACTAATTTATCTTTGCTAGACAATATCAATGTATATGAAGCTTTAAGTATCTCTCAGCAATACCGAGCGGCTGAAAATGCCATTCAGATTCCTGATGAGTTAAGATTACCTTAAGCGACTTGTAATTGATAAACCATTTGAATCTGGTTACTGTTTGTAAGTTCTTCAAGCTTAGCTTTAACAGCATCATAATTAGCTTGTGTTTTCTTACCTGGTGCAAAGGTGACAATCATTTTGTCGCCATTAGTCTTTAGAAGACTGACTCCAGCGCCGCCAATGCCCTTTAGAGCGTCCAAAAGAGTGCCTGCGGCATCTTTGTTGACACTTGCTGGCGCAAGATGCGCTGCTGGTGGCTCAGCTACTTGAGCTAGCTTGTTGATGATTTTTTGTTGCTTATCAGCAATCTTAATTAGTTGTTCAATAATCTTTTTGGAATCCATTGTATTTTCCTGTTAAGCTGGGTTAGGTGCGCTTGACACGTCTTTGAAAATTGTACTTACTTTACCATCAAGGTCTGGCTTTTGTGAGGCGACCTGAGCCTTGAAAGTACGCAAAAACTTCTCTCTTTGGGTAACTGGAACTGCTCCAGTAACTACGTAATTGCCATCTAAAGTAACACCTGGGTCAGTTGAAGATGGGCCGCCTGGAGTAAACTCGACAGTTGGCGTCCACATTTCTGAAATTCCAGTATTCAAACCAGCAGTTTGCCAAGCTTGCTTAAGATAAGCTTTATTAGCTTCAACATCTTCGCCGGCTTGCGCAAGTTTAGTTAACACCTTTTGTTGCTTTTCAGCAATGGCCAAAAGTTTTTGAATGATTAGTTTTTCCTTTGAATTCATGATTGTCCTTTAAGCGTCTGTTGCAATAAGTAAACTGATTCTTCTCTTTGGCTGGCAATGGACATAATCATGTCATCCAATCCTAAGGAAAGCTTACCCTCATTCTCAAAGCACTGATAAGCGTCCCTGGAGAATTTAAGAAAATCTTTCTCGATAGCAAGCGACATTTCCACAGGAGAGCCCTCAAGCTTGCTGTACTTACTTAAAACTTTACTTAAAAGTTCAACTTGTTGGTCGTAATCCAGGACCCCGTCTCCGAAAAGACCGATGAACTTTTCGGCAGCCATATCTACATCTTTTAATGTAGAATTATAAAGCCTCTCCAAAAGCAAATGATCTCCGTAAAAAGCTATACCTCTGGTAGTCCAGTGATTATGTTGATGAATTAAAGCAACTGCTTTAAGACTTGCTATGTACAAAGAAGCTACTTTGCTGCATTTATCCATTTGATCTACCCACTTGCCAAGTTTAAGGAAATTCAGAATTATATGGTTTTATTAGTAAGATAAACCAATATTTGCGATCTTCCATATAACCGGCCCTAATTTTCCAGTTTAAGCGTTTTAATTTCTATAAATTCTCAAGTTTTTCTCGACAAACGAAAAGGGGGACATATAGGGGGATCATATGTTATATGAGATCTTGGGATCCCAACATGAAGAAACCTAAGGTAGTTAATCCGTTTTACTTTAAAGATCTGGATCATCAGCAGATGGTTGATCTAGTTAATAATGAGAATCCTATTAGTTTGAAATACAATGAGAGTCTTGTAAATAGAGTTCATGCAAAATACCCTTTGATAAGCAAGACTGAAACAAGTATTATTGTGAAAGCAATTTTTCAAAGTTTACGTGATCTGCTGGTTTTAGGAAAAGTTTTGAATTTCAATAATTTATTTTTTGATACGAAATTCCATTTCTTTGACTATCGCAAAGGTACCGCTATATTACCGTCTTTGAAAGTGAAAATGTCCACCCCACCACCGCTGAGGCCAGATGACGACCAATAAATTAGATGATGAGTTTGATGACGAAGAGGATTTTGATGTTGTCACTTTTGACCTTGATTCAATCAAATTAAAAATTCCGACTTATACGTCTAAGAAACTATGTGAAATGATTGTAGCTGATCGATATTTTGGTTGCTACAAAGAAATGGCTGTCTTCTGTATGGAAGAGCTTGCTAAACGTCGAGAAGCCGGTGATGCTTTTAATTTTGAACAAGTCATTACTGATTCAATGAAAGAGTTACCTGTATTAGATTTTATTGTTCCAGATTTGGGAACAGTGTTGCGTAGTCTTATTGGTCAGGGTAAAAAATGAATAAGCAGTTGATGGAATCAATTGTTAGACACATTTTTTCTGAGTTGGCAATTATTCCTTCAGAGTTTATAGATTATAATAGAAGTCACTCGCTTTTAGATAAGCAGTATGCTCTTTCTTCGAAAATTAAATTCGAGGGAGATGAAGAATCTGGTAAGCAATCGGGACAAGTATGGGGTTGTCAGATCTCGACCGAAAACCAGGAAATAAAAATACTTCTAGGTAATTGTTCTCAAGAAAAAGGTATTTTAGAATACGCTTTGATTGTTCAATTAAAAGATGCCCCAGTTTATGGAATGTATCTAATACATACTCTTGAAAATATTCCTAGTGAGCCAATGCTAGCCTGTAGTGTTAATGGTAATGAATGGATGGAGTGCAATACATTTTTACAGGCTAGCTTTTTAACTGGCATGGAACAAATTAAGGAAATGGGCTTGGGCTGGAATAAGTGCATCGCCTATGAAAAAGAATTTGAGAAGCTTCTTTCATTTATTCAATATCATGATTTAGTTTACGGAGCGACAAATGAGGGGCAAGAAGGTTGATTCTGATTTCCTTAGTGACTTCATTTCTACCTGTGTTAAACGGGGAATGGAGACTCCAATAGAGATTGCGGATAGAGCCCGCACTCTTATTCAGGAGATTGATGAGGAAATCAAAAAGGTAGAAAAAAGAAAGATTATGAGATCCAAATTATTGGATGTCATATCAACTTTTGATAAACCAATTAAAACCAGCAATCTAGAAGAAGTAAGAGCGTTATCTTTCTTCAAAATCCAGAACCCAGCAGTCTGTAAACGCATTTGTGATGCCTTGAAAAAGGCACCATCGACAATTGAAATGTTAGCTGTCGGCTCTTCTGTTGAAGATGTAATGTTTTGTGTTAAGCAATTACTTGAGCATAAAGTGATTCATAAATCAAGTAATCTATTTCTTCGTGGAGATATGTTTGAAGAATACCTGAAATTTGTACTAAGGGATAAGTAATGATAATTGTTTTACTGTTGCAAAATGGAGAATGCCACATAAGTAGCTATAGGCAGACTAATGGTAATTATCGTACTATTTGCTCTAAAACAGTGGATAAAAACAGTAATACGAATACCTTGAGCGCAGATGATATTTTCCCTGGCACATGCAGTATTTGTAAAAGATACTATGACGAAATGTATTCAGAAGATTCGTCCTCTAAATCAGCCTTGGTTCGATTATCAAGTACGAGTAGTCTAAAATCCGTTTTGGATCATCATCGAGCTGGCGTAGCCGGTCCTGAAATTGACTATTATGATATTGATGAACGTCGATGGTATAAACTTTCTAAGTATCAAAGGCTTATCCCTAAGGCTAAGTCTAAGAAACGAAAATCTAACAAGTATATGTTTTTGACCAAATGAACGATGTATCAATTAGCAAGCGAACATTATGGCGTTATGTTAATCGAAAGATCAAGCGCATAATACATCATTACCATGTTTTTAGTGTTATTACTATTTTGTTTGATGAAATAATTTTAGATTTACTTAAAGGTAATAGGATTAAGATTTTCAATTTTGGAACTCTTACTCTTAAGAGATTGAAGCCGAGACGATATTTTGATGTAAGGTTTCAGAAGGTAATGCAAGCTAAGGGTCATAAAATCTTGAGGTTCACATTGGCGCCCGCCTTTCGTAAAAAATTGGTAGACCATCTTGACCTTGACAAAACTTTGAAGGATGATTAACATGGTTAGAAAGGGTCCACGTCAAACATTTTTTGTTTGCGCTGCGATTGTTGATGGTGAGCTAGTGACTGAGGTTATTCCTTGCAATTCTCCCTCTGATGCTACGCAAAAATTCAAAGAGAAATTTGCTACCGAAGCGCTAAGTATCCATGGCCCTTTCTTTAAGAAGCGTAAACAAATTGTAGAAAATACAAGAACACTGTCGCTGACTAATCAAACTAAAAAGGCTGTGTACAATGATTGGATGGTTAATGCTTTCATTCTCAAAGAGCCAGTCGACCAGGCATATTTAGTCTTTATCAAAAGGGTAGACGGAAAAAAGCTACCCATTCCAAGAGGAATTATTACAGTTCCCATTTCCGATCTGAGGTTTGACTGATGTTTACTAAGGCATTTTTAAAGAAGATTAAAGAGCAGTTATTGCAAGAGAAAGAAGTTCTATCAGGAAAGGCCGTCCATCGTGCGGATATAGACACTGACGGAGATGAGACGGATGAAGTCCAAGGAAACATGTTGATTGAATTAGAGAATCAACTTAATTCTAGGAACAATCAAAAGCTAAGTCAAATTAATGACGCTCTCAAAAAGTTAGCAGATAAAACTTACGGATTATGTCAGGAATGCGAAGAAGATATTCCGGAAAAAAGATTGCTTCTTAACCCATATTTTGTAATATGTGTCTCCTGCGCCGAAGAACGTGAAACAGAAACCAAACAAAGAAAGAGGTTCTGAAATTGAATACCATTGTAACTGAAACAACTGAACATGGCGAAATGCCAGTTGATGTTTATCAAAAACTATCTAACGATCGTATTCTTTTCATCTGCCATGAAATTGATGACCATCTGGCGGCAGATATTACCGCAACTTTGTTATTGAAAGATTCGGAAGATTCAACTAGAAAGATCACTTTATTTATCAATTCACAAGGTGGAGACGTTCGAAACGCTTTCATGATTTGTGATATGATGGGAATGATTGAAGCTCCTATCGAAACAGTCTGCATCGGAGCTGCCATGAACGAGGCCGCTTTGATTCTTGCCTCGGGCACACCCGGTTGCCGCTTTGCCACCAAGAACGCAATCATCGCCTCTAGTCAACTTTCCCACGATTATTTCTCGCGAGGCAATTTAACTGACGCTAAGAAGTTACTTGATTTGAGCTTAGGTGATAACAAGCGAATGATGGAGCTTCTATCACGAACTACTGGCAAGACTATGAAGCAAGTGACTGCCGATTTTGATCGTCAGGTGTTTATGACTTCTCAGCAAGCCGCTCGTTATGGTTTAATTGATAAAGTTGTTACATTTAGTAAATAAGGTAAGACTATGAAGAATCATGATCATGAACCGATGCGCGCCCCGCTCTTAATGGGGTATGCTGACACGTATGTCAAACTGGCTAAAAACCGTATCCTATTTGTTGCTGAAGGCGTTGATGATACTATGGCGGCCCAATTGTCTGCCATGTTACTATATTTAGATAATGAAGATCATGATAATCCAATTGAAATGTATATTCATTCCAATGGTGGGCATGTAACCGGATTGGCCAATATCTATGACGTCATGCAAATGATTAAAGCGCCTATCAAAACTGTTTGTATTGGTAAGTGTTACTCAGCCGCCGCAGTCTTGCTTGCTGCCGGAACGAAGGGCATGCGCTATGCCTTTAGGAATTCCAGCGTAATGATTCATGGAATCCAGTTTGGTTTCCCTATTCCCGGTCATGATATGACGAGTTCTAAGAGTTATTTTGATTTTGTCAATAGCAATAATGATAATATTATGAAAATGTTAGCATCTCATACCGGGCATACTTTGGAAAAGGTAAAGGCCGATTGTAAGGAAGATGTTTGGTTGACGGCTGAAGGAGCTAAAGCTTACGGTATTATTGACCATATTGTTGGTTAAATAGAATTTGTTGTGGAGTGACAGAGGCCCTTTTGGGCCTTTTGTCGTTTTAGAATTCAAATTAGGTGGAATAGCAATATTTTCCTATATCTTTATGCTTAAAGTGGCCCGTAAACCATCTACAGATCCGGTTCAGGAGAAGTTGAGGAACAATAAAGCCTTGTGGAACAAGGAAATTTCTGTTTTCATCAACGACCTAATCCATTTGAAAAAGACGATGAATGGCTGGCCCTCCAAGTTCTATCAAGAGAAATCTTTTATTAAGGAACCTATTCCTGCTGATCCTGTTAGCATTTTAGGAGTTTTAACGGGCGACTTCCAAGAAATTGCTCAAAAGGGCAATGGCATCGTTCAAGAGCAATTGAATTATGCTAAGACTCGCCGTAAGAAACAACCAAAGCAACTAAATTTACCATTAGGTCAACCACAGCCTAAGCCAACGACAGAGCCAGCGGCTCCGGAGCCAGATTTGTCACAACAACTTGCCCTTCCTAGTGTAGCTTCTCAAGAATCTGATTTAGTTAAAGTAGCATCTAAATTTGAAGATAAGTACTCTTTTGAAAAAGAGGCTTCTAACGTTTTCACTCGTTTCTTTACGAAATTATTTAATCCAACTATTGGATTTGGAGATAAAGCAGATCTACGTAGAGCCAGAATGGCTATGTTGGATTCCGCCGCCACTTCCTATAAAGGTCTTGCATATTTTCAAGCAACAGTCGTTAAATCTTCTAAAGATAGTATTCATGTCGCTCAAAAGCAACTTGATGAAGTGTGGAACAATTGGAATTTAGTATCTAAACCTTATGCCATTTTTAAAGCTAGTAAATCTATCAATGCCCCAGATAAAGGCGGTACGATTGAATCACTAATCAATAAAGATAATGATACAGAAGAAAAAATTCTTGAAAAAACTCACGAAGGATTAGAAGATATTTCTCCTGAAGAGGCTGCTGAAGAAGTATCAGAACAAAGCAATAGACCACGTTCTCCTCAAGTAGATCCTATCTACAGGTTAGAGGTTGTTAAGAATATGGCCGCCGACTACAGGAATTACTATCCACTTTTAGCTTCCTATAATCTTGATGGTGGTGGATATCTTTACGAACTCGATGCTGCCGTTGATAAGCTTGTTGCTACTAAAGGGAAAGTTATAACCCCAGATTTTAATATGTTCTATGAAAAGGCTGTTAGATATAGTAATCAAGAATTAGGAACTACTGCTAATAGTTTTAGGGAAATGGTTAGTCAACTAAAGGCCCGCGCTAAACAACAGTTGAAACCACAACCTGCTATCAAGCCTGTACCAGTTACTCCTGCTGTTGTTGAAGATGCTCCACCAGATACTTTAGATCCAACAAAAACTGCAATGGAAAAAACTGCTCAAAAATTCCTACAAAAGTGGTTTGGCAAAACCAGACATCAACTCAGTATGTTTGATAAAACATCTTCTAATAGACTTAATTGTTTTAAGATGGCAGAAGAATTAAGAAAAGAAATTAATAACATAATGAATGAGTTAGAAAAGGGTCTTGATCAAGAGAAATTAGATCCGCTTATGAAGAACGCTCAAAGTAAAATGACTATTTTAAGAGGCTTGATGAGATCATTACATTTATCTCTTCAATTAGCTGAGAAATCTAAGAAGCCCCAAAAACCTAAGAAGAAGTAATATGGAAAACGGATTTATCTTTTTAGACACTAATGTATTTCCAACTCTTTTTGCTATTTCAGAAGAAGAGCAAGCTAAAGGTTTAATGAAGAGAGACTGGCCACCTCCAGTTATGTCTTTCATTTACGGTTCTCCTAGAGTCACTCAGTTTTGGATGAAGAATACTCCAAGCCCTCTTGATATTATTTTTTCTTGCAATGGTGTTATTACGCAAATCTGTAGAGGGGAACCCTGGTCTACGGATCTAGTTGGAGATTATCGACCAAGTGACTTGGTGGTAGAGTTACCATTTGGCACGGCTCTTGCATCCGGTATCAAGGTAGGACACAAGGTAGGCTTGGTCAAACCCACGTACGACGAATTGAAAAGAATTGTTGCCGCCAAATATAACGGTATTATAAAAATTTAAGGTCCTTGCCTTCATTATTTTTATGATTACTATGTGAAACATGGATGCAATTCATGACTTCAACCACATTCTCAAGTCTTTCAATATTAAGGCTACCTGTGTCAACTACAGTCAGGTAGATAGCTATTTCTATTATGATTTGAAGCTTAATCCGAATGCTAGGGTTCGAGATATCCAGAAGTATAGCGATGAGATCTCTCTTGCGCTCAAGACTCCTTGTAAGCCTAGCGTTAAGGTACTTCATAGCGAGGGAGTTGTCCGCTTGGAATTTGCTGGTCCCCGGACGAAGGTGCTCAAGCTATTTGATTATTTTACTAACGATAAGGTTCCTACCGGCCAAATTAACTGTCTGTTGGGACAAACTGTTGAGGGTCAGAGAATGTGGATGGACTTAGCGACTAATCCGCACATGCTTATCTCTGGAACCACTGGCTCTGGAAAGAGTGTTCTTCTTCACAACATTATCGCCAACTTGTTGAACTACAACAATGTTGATCTATATCTTATCGATCCTAAGAGGATTGAATTTTCGGGGTATGAGAGTATTGAAAAAATTAATGTTTCATACACCTATGAAGATGCGGTCTCTTTGCTTGAGGGTATGCTCCAAGTAATGGAAGATCGATACAATAGAATGAGACTGGGACAGAATCCTGCGTCTATCAAACCGATAGTTATTATTATCGACGAATTTGCAGACCTCATTTTACAAGACAAGAATGATGTGTTCTACACTTCACTTTGTCGATTGGCACAGAAATGTAGGGCTGCTAAGATTCATATTGTCCTGGCTACTCAACGTCCCTCTGTCAATATCATCAACGGTGTCATTAAAGCTAACTTTCCGGCTCGTATCGCATGTCGAGTGGCCAGCCATGTTGACTCTAAAGTTATTTTGGATTCTTCAGGGGCTGAAAATTTGCTTGGCAAGGGCGATGCTCTTGTTCGTGACAACTCTAGGTTCTTAGAACGATTTCAGATTGCATATACAGATGCGGCTGAAGTCTGTTCTATATTCGGTGTATAATGGAAGCTAGCTCTCATAATTTATTGGATATTGATTCGCTTATCGAAGAATTCTTAGAGAAGCATGCAAAAGGTATTCAAACTATTCATCGCGTCTATCATCATGATAGCAATGAATTAGGTGTTCGTGCGTTCGTAGCCGAATTAATGGAAGAGTTAAGGACGGGCTGCGTTACCTTCTTGAATAAGGATTCACCCATCGACGAGTTGAATCCTTATCTCTTTTATATTGTCAATGCTGTTGCCAAGAAAAAAGCAGCTCCGCAAGTTAAAAAAATAACTGAATATCTATGCCCCGGTTGTCTTTTTTTAGGTAAAGAAAATCTAACAACTATGGTTAACAAGTTGTTTCGTTGTGACGATTGTGAGGGCGAATTAAAGGCAACTACTGATCCAAAGAAAGTGTTGTTCTTTAGAACTTTTTTCAAACACAACAAAGCCGGCTATCATTGCGGGGAGTGCTCTAGATTTATTCCACATCCTTTGGATGAGGCGCCAATTATTTCGTGCCCCTACTATGATTGTTGTTTTGTGGGCTCTTGGTCGTCTCTTGGGAGGATGCATCACCCCACTTCTCAGAGTAATGCCGAGGTGGTTACCCTTGACGCTTCATTAAAAAATGGAAGCACGTTCAAGGATATGGTGGCCTCTGAAGGGCCCGATGCTCAGGTACAAATGGAGAATGAAGAAGACCTAATTAACAAGGTCTCCATTTTGAGAAACGTGATTGATTCTCAAAGCAATAGCGTTTCTTATAGTAGTTCTGATTTTACTATCAAACACAAGCATTTAGTCTATGAAGCTTTCGCTAACCTACTCAAAAAATACCCTCAAGATATAGTTGATTACCTTTTTAACGGAAGTTATAATGGGTTTCAACATAGAGTATTTCAAGAATACATTAGACTTTTAGAGTGCTCATTGCCGTTTTCATTTAAGAAGGCTGGTGAAATGCAAATAGTTTCATCTCTATTAGATAATAACTTGAATTTATTTGATGGTATTAGTGTGTTTAATGGAGCAGTAAATGATAAGATGTCCATTAAGAATGAAACAAAAGAATTTTACATTGGTGGGCGTAAAGGAACTATCGCAAAGCCATTTTATATTGGTAAATTGTTGAGTGTAGCGGATGCAAAAACAAAAGATCCATTAAATGATCATGTGGTTGGTTACAGTTTTTCCAAAATTAAGATGCGGGATATAGTACCTGGGACTGAAGTAGTGGTCTCACATTTACGAGTACCCCCTCATTACCAAATGGGAGGGATGGTTTACGTCAATAGAATTCGTAAAAAGATTGTGGACCGTGCTCAATCTTTACTAACCAAGAGCATCGATGATTAAAGAATATAAACCTCAAATAATTAAAGTTCGTCTATCTACACCTATAATGGCGCGCACACGATGCAAATATTGCGCAGGACTTCCTGAAATATATTACTTTTTAAGAAATCCCACAATGTGGTTTAGTCCTAGAAGAGCGCTAGACCAAGCCGCTTATATTAAGCAGCTTCTGGAAATTATTAGGAAGCATGGATTTATGGATGAACCGAAGCAATTTACTTCGGTTTCCTTTCTATCACATGATGTTATATACGCCAAGTACCGCCCCCGCATGCATCGCACGCTTGGCAGTAATGCAGCATTTGATATTGTAGAGTTTTTAACTTGCGCTTGTATGCGAAGCTCTTGGGCTTTTTCAGATAAGTCCGTTAGCAATAGACCGGAAATTACCTGTCGAAAAGCTAAGGGGAGATTCCCAACTAAATTTGAGTTTTAGAAGTGTAATATATTGAGCTTATTTTTAACCTGAGACTCAAGAGTATTAAAGTCATCAGCTAATTCTTCGAATAATTTCCATTGTCTATCGATTAATTTATAGCAAGAGTAGTAAGATAACCTAGCTATAGTATCATAGTAATCTTTGCTGGCGTGATGAAGGTGGCTTGGGGCTAAAGTATTGGCGAAAAAAATCCAATCCCCTAAATTCTGGTAGGTTAAAAAATCTTGATTGTTACGGGCTTGCGCAAACAGGATGGTGACACTATCTTTACTGAGATCGAATTGCGCGGATTTGTATTTTCCGTAAATGCTAATAATGTAAGCTTTGGTGTCTCGATGACACTCTAGATCAGTTAGTAATTCTTCGAATAAGTTTGTAATGTTCTTGTGAGCAATATCCATTGAAATATATGAGAATATTGATGGAGTATATATGAAAACGTTAGTCATTGTGGAATCTCCTGCTAAAGGACAAAAGATTCAAGAGTATCTCGGAAAAGATTTCATTGTTATGGCTAGCAAAGGTCATATTACTGATTTAGCTAAAGGCGGGATTCATGGCCTAGGAGTTGATGTTGATAACAACTTCAAACCTAGATACGTTCTATCAGAAGATCGATTTGAGATTATGGATGCCCTTCTAGCTACAGCTAAGAAAGTTGATCGTATCCTAGTTGCAAGCGACCCCGATCGAGAAGGAGAAGCCATTGCGTGGCATCTTGCCGATCGTCTTGCTGATACTGGCAAGCCAATCAAGCGCATGGTCTTCAATAAGATTAAGAAGGATGCCCTCCAGAAGGCTCTTAAAGAGGTTCGTGATATCGATATCAATCTCTTCCACTCCCAAGAGGCAAGGCGCATCCTGGACCGTTTGGTGGGCTTTATGGCCTCTCCATTCCTGATGAATTTCTTCGGCCCCAAACTATCGGCTGGCCGCGTCCAATCTGTTGTTACACGTATGGTCATTGACCGTGAACGAGAAATTGAAAATTTCGTCCCAGAAGACTTCTGGACAATTCAAACCAAACTAACTACTCTTAGTGGTGAAAGTTTTGTTGCCAAATATACTGGTCGTCTTACAGTTTTAGTTGATGCGAATGCCGCCAAAGCAGGACTTAATACTAAAGATTACGTTATCTCTGAGGTTATCTCTGCGGAGGAGAAGCGAAGCCCACAAGCCCCACTTGTTACTTCAACCCTTCAACGAATTATGTCCAAGAACCATGGATTTGATGCCGAACGTACCATGAAGGCCGCTCAAGCTCTTTACGAGAGTGGTTATGTTTCCTACATTAGAACTGACTCAGTTAGAGTTGGTGATGAAGATATTGAAGCTGTTCGTCAATGGTTAAAAGTCAATAAATATGCAGTTCCTTCCAAGCCTAATACATTCAAAAATAAGGATGCAGTTCAGGATGCTCATGAATGTATTCATCCCACTGATTTGGATTTGAAGCCTGGTGCGCAATATGCAATCATTGATCCAGATGAGAAGCTTGTATATGAGACTATTTGGAAGAGCTTCATTGCTAGTCAGATGCCTTCGGCAGTTTATGACACGCTAAGTGTGACGGCTCACCCTCAAGGTGATATGAAGTTTAAAGTAAAAGCTGGCGGCAAGGCCCTAAAAGATAAGGGTTATCTTCAAATGTTCGGCGTTGATGATGGCGAGGGGATTGATATTCCTGCTCTCAAAGTTGGCGATATTGTTACTTTGACTGGTACAGGCGCTCTCAAAATGGAGAAGAAGTCTACTCAACCACCTCCTCGTTTCTCTGAGGATAAGTTGATTAAGGAATTGGTCAATAAGAATATTGGACGACCAGCTACTTATGCAGATCTTCTAAGCAAGATTTGCGCTCGTCTCTATGTAGAGAAGAAGGGTAGCGTCTATCATGCTACTGATTTAGGTAAGAAGATTACCGATGAATTAGTCAACTATTTTACATTTATGGATTACAACTACACCGCTAATATGGAACAACAGCTCGATGAAGTTGAAAGTGGAAAAGTAAATCATATTGACATGCTAAAAAAGTTTTTCCCAGAATTCAAGAACGAATTGAATAAGGCATATCTAGGTCATGGCGGAACTCTTTGCAGTAAGTGCGGAAGTCCAATGTCCGTCCGCTCTACAAAGACTGGCGACAAGTTTATGGGCTGTTCAGCCTTCCCCAAGTGTCGTAACACATTCCAGATTAATGCATCTCCTGCCGCGTAAAGAAAGAAAGAACGAGCACACATAGGAAATGACTACTAAAAATAAGAAAACTCAGGGATACCTTTCTCCTAATGAATTGGAGAAGCAGGAATCCCTGAATTCAGAGAGACTCCGTAAGTTGACGGAAGTGTCGCGAGCGCAGCCAGTCGGCGCTCCGCTAAAGGCTCGCCCTACGGCCAATTTCATTGAATTGATGAATTGGACAGTTGATAGTTTTGGACAAGAACTAAAGGACTCTAAACTATTAGAGAAGTTTGTCCATAATAGAATTATCGTGGATGGACAATTTCTTCAGTTTTGTGAAGAGGCTAATGTAAAAGTAACTTGCCTTTATAAGGATTCGGTTATCTCCTGGAAGACTGATCATAATTTTGAAAAGTTTTTTGCACAAGGAGTATTTCGTATAGAAGCTAAGGGTGTAGAATTTCTACACGCCGCCTTGTTCCACAAGGGTAACCAACATGAAGATGAAGTAAGTTTCTTCGTGGTAGTTTCTCAAGGAAACTATGAGGCCTACCTTGAATTACGTAATAAGTTTGATACTTGGATGGCTGAGCGTGATAGAAGCAACCTTCACATTCGAGTAATTGATGGTGAGGATCTTCCTTATACCAAGGATGCGAAGTGGGCGGACCTCTTTCTCCCAGAAGATATTAAGACGGAAGTTAAAGAACTAGTAGAAAATTTCCTAGCTTCTAAGGATTTCTATATCGAAAAGAAGATTCCATGGAAGCGTGGTGTTTTATTGTTCGGTCAACCTGGTAACGGCAAGACCTCAATTATCCGTACGATTATCTCGGAATACAACTTCAAACCTGTAACTTTTGTGCCAGGAGCCAATGCCGAAGCAATGCGCGAGGCCTTTTCCTATGCCGAAGAGCAGAGCCCGGCCCTATTATACATCGAAGATTTAGATTCTCTTATTGAGAATGGAATGGATATTTCTACCTTCCTTAATCTTCTAGATGGTATTTCAGCTAAAAATGGTTTATTGGTCATGGCTACGGCCAATGATGTTAGAAAATTAAAGGCTAACATTATGAAAAGACCATCAAGATTTGACAGAAAATTCGAAATTCCTGTTCCAAATCAAGAAATGTCTCATATATATCTTAAAAAGTGGTTTGGAACCATCATCTCGGCAGCTAAGCTCCGAGAGCTATCCAAGCTAGCTGAGAAACATGAACTGTCATATGCTTATTTGAAAGAACTTTATATCTCTTCTATGTTTGAGGCGTTATCTAATAACCGTAAGACTCCGACTGTGAAAGATATTGATAATACTTTTGCTAGACTTATCAGAGAAAAAAACAGCTCTGATACTGGGACTGAAATTAATACCGACAAATACTTTAAGTGAAAGTTAAAACGGGTCAACTGGACAATGAAAGATAATAGTTATAAGAAGCAACCAAGGAGATATCCTTCAAAAAAGGCACCGAAGGGAGGTGAATCGCAGCCAGTCGTAGTCAACGACAAATTTGCACATATCGAACCTGTGCAGGCCCAACCCTTGGAAGTCAAAGTATACAATGGTAACTTTGATAAAGCTCTCAGAGCATTTAGGGCTCTAGTTCAAAAGGAACGTATTCTCTCTGTTTACAAAGAGAATCAATCGTTCGAAAAACCCTCTGATAAACGCAGGAGAAAGCGTAACGAGATGAAGAGGAAACGTCATGAAATGAACAACCCTCGACCTGAGGGCCATTCTGGCGGTGGCAAGAAGAACTTCAAGCCACGCTCCAAGTCTCAGTCTCCAGAATGAGTAACGATGTCAACTGATAAAAAAGTTAAGGTTTACAAAAATCCGGCAAGGAATCGCCCGGAAGCCCATAAGCAATATGTGCCACAGTATCAACTTCTAGGTGTTGAACCTGAAGAATACAAAAGCCCGTTATCACCTGGCTACAAACCAGTTGTGGCAACGCCATCCACTGATAATCCACGAACTCCTAGGGCCGTCATTAGACAGCCTTATGCTGAGTCCGTTCCATCTCCAATTGGTAGGGGTCGAGGACTTATACCTAATGTTGGAAACAATATGGAACAGACTTGGTCTGGAGTAGATGGTGAAGTCATTGTGGATGATATTAGCGTAGACCCTAACCAGACTATGGTTGACAATAATGATTTCGTCAGTGCAGCCGCCCTTGGGCTGCCTGAAGAGACGGAAGAGGAGCTACCCTCTTTAGATGAGGTAGAAAATCCTCCTCGCAAGCAATTTGCGGTACCAGAAGAATCAAAATCATTTCTTACCAAAAATGAACTAGAAGATGCTCTTTCTCATGAATATCTTTCAACTGTTATTAAACAGTTAGAGGAAGATGATTATCTATTACTAGTATCTGGGCAAGCAATTTGTTCAGGTCCAGAAGAATATGTTCAAGAGCAAACTAGACTTCTCATTTTCGGAGAACATGAATTGTATAATGGTAATCCCGTCTCAGTTGATGATATAGTAGTTATTAAGAGAGCCAAAATAAAGGTTGGCGTATTCTTAGAATAAGGTACTACTGTGACTACGGAACCACGCAAAGCTTCAGACATTTTACTTGAGCTAGAGAAAAAGCTAGATATTGCTTTGAATATCATTCGTACTCAGGATTTGAATATTAAAATTCTTTCCAATAAGCTAAACGGCATTGTTGAGACTTTAGAAAAGAAATCGATTGAGACGCCGAAATTTACTGTAGAGGCTATTAATTCTATTCCTCAAGCTAGGATGTTGCCGCCTCAAGTTCAAGTTGGGGATGATCGAAATCTTCTAGTTTCTCCTGATGATAAATTACCGTTAGAAACTGAGCCAAGAGGATTTAGAAGAACTTCTAGGCCAGAAACTTTTGCTGGCGATGATGCTTATCTTGCCAAACCTTCTGGAGCGGTTACTCCTAAGTATCCGGTACAGATGCCTGGTGCGCCTCCTGGAAGAAATCCTAACGCTCCTCCGCCTGGTAGAGAGGCCGAAGTTGTGGTCCCTGCTCAGCCAAAGCCTAAAGTAGCGGTGGCCCCAGCGCCAGAGCCAACGAAACAACAACAAGTATTACTTCAAAACGCCGTTCCAGTAATGCAAAGAGTGGTTAATGCTCATGGTAAATCTTTGTTTTTGGCTGATGTAGAAATTATTGATTTAACTACTATGCAGCAGGTCGTTAAGACCAGGACTAATGGAACAGGTAAATGGATGGCTTCTTTAGGTATCGGTGATTATCGTGTTATCATCCGTAAGCTAGAGGCTGCTACTAAGGAAAGACTAGAAGTGACACAAGAAATCCATATCGATGGAAGTCAGTCACCTTTTGAGCTTCAGACCGTAATTATCAAATCATAAAGAATCTCGTAGATCGCCGATCTGATATATAATCGGCATGCCACAAACATATAAAGTAATAGTTGCCGACCCGCCTTGGCCTTTCAAAGATACTCTCAAGATGTCTGACGTAGCTCGTGGAGCCGCAGCCAACTATGATTTGATGTCTATGAAAGATATTAAAGAACTTCCTATGAAGCAGTTTGCTGATTCAGATGGATGTGTATTGGCATTATGGGTTCCATCATCTCTACTTCAAGATGGTTTAGATACCATGAAGGCTTGGGGCTTTGATCATAAGCAAACTTATATTTGGGTTAAAACTAGAAAACAAGAAAGTTTAAAAAAGATTTTCTTCAAGACAGCTTTAGAAATTATTCAAGATATGAATGCTAAAGTTCCTAAGAAAAAGATTCTAAATAACTTCTCAATGAATCTAAATGCTGCGTTGGCTTTTGGTATGGGACGATTATTTAGACAGACTCACGAAATAGCGTTAATTGGAACAAGTAATAAAGGGATATATAAATCACTGAAGAACAAATCTCAACGTTCTGTTAGTTTGGCCCCGAATCTAAAACACTCTTCAAAACCAGATGACTTGCAAAAGTCTCTGGAAGAAATGTTTCCATCGGGTAAGAAACTAGAATTGTTTGCTCGCAGGCGCCTGGATGGTTGGACCTGTTTGGGTAATGAGATTTGCAACGGGGAAGACATCAGGGATTCGCTCGCCAAATTATAAGAATTCCTACTGCGTCTTGACTTCCTAATTTTAAGGATTATTGTGTCATCATGGCTAAGAAAACGTTACTATTAAATGCTAGCTACGAAGTGCTTTCTTTCATTCCAGAGAGAAAAGTTTTCAAGCTCTTGTTCAAAGACAAGGTTGAGGTAATCTCAGCTTGGGACGATTACATCATCTGGGGCTCTGGAAAGTTGAAGCACCCCTCTATTTTGAGATTGAAGAATCATGTTCGTAGGAACTACTTCAACTCTAACTTCAGTCGTAAGGCTCTAGTTAAAAGAGATAGAAGCACTTGCCAATATTGTGCAAGAAAGCTTACAGCATCTCAAATTACCATTGACCACGTCCTTCCAAGGGCGCAAGGCGGTATTACGTCCTTCACTAACTGTGTTGCATGTTGCCAAATCTGTAACAACAAGAAGGCCGATAGGACGCCGGAACAAGCCAGCATGGTTCTTCTCAAGAGACCTACTCATCCATCATTTTCAGCACATGCTTACGTGGCAGATCCACAAGAGCATTGGCATAATGACTGGGATGACTTTTTAGGAAATTCATAAAAAGACGGTATCTCATTGAGATTACTCATGAAAAAGGTAATTAATGTATGGTTTATAAGGGGATAAGGTGAAAGCTTTATCCCCTTTAATCATTCAATATTACAGAATACTAGAATAGTCTCTCTCGATATATAGGACGGACCATGACCAAGGTAAGCTGTAACTGCATAGTGTGTGCTCAAGAATTTGATTCAGATGACCTACAGAGCGTAGCCTTGTCCGAAATCAACGTGACCAATTTTAAGGTCTGTCAGGCATGCTTTGATAGTTCAGATCCAGCCGAGGATTATCGTGAAGTACGTTCCGTAGTCGAATGGTATTCTACAGCTACAACAGCCAAGTACTATTACAATGAAGTCAAGGACATTCTAAAGTCAAGAAAAGATTAATCATAGTAGTTCTATGATAATTACTTTACCGCCTTCATCTTTTTCTTCTTCCTCTTCTTGCTGAGGCTTCTCTATTGGAGGGTACAACTCAATATGCAGGGGCAGCGGCTCATTTTCTTTCTTGCGCTCTGGCGTATGAATGAAAGGGATAAAAGGATACATAGAAACCTCCGCTGTATTAATATGTTGGAATATACTCATGTTATGTCCCAACTGTGCCAAACTAGCTGCGTTACAAACTAACAAGACTTGTAATCGTTGTCAATCTCCCGTTTTCACTAATATTTCTGTGTTATGCGAGAACTGTTCCAATGGTTCTCAGCAATGTGCTGTGTGTCTAAAGAAGATAATTCCGTTGGGCGCAAATGCCAAAAGAGGCTGCAACTGCGGGCGTAAGTAAGTTATATAGGTAAGTAATGATTATTGTTAACAATGAAGAAGCTCTCCGCGTTAAATGCGAAGATGTGAAGCCTGAAGAAGTGGCTGAACTGATTGCGACATTAGAAGCGGAACTCAATAATGCTAACCGTTTAGGTCGTGGCGGGATTGGTTTGGCGGCCCCTCAAATTGGGATCGCTAAAAACATCGCTATCGTTCGACTAGGACCATCCGCTAATATCGATCTAGTTAACTGTAAATTAGATAAAGGTTTTGATCCAACTCTTTTTAAAGATGAAGGATGTTTATCATTCCCTGGACGAGTAGAAGATACTACTCGTTTTCAGGAAGTACATATTATTAACAATCTCGTGTATCCACATTCTTTTGTTGCTACTGGATTAATAGCGGTTGTTTGTCAACATGAATTAGATCATTTGAATGAAACTTTGATTATGGATCGTAAGGTCCCTAAGTTAGTTCCAATAGTTAATAAGAAAAAGGCTGGCCCAAACGATCCCTGCACTTGTGGGTCGGGTAAGAAATATAAAAAGTGCTGTAATAAGTGAGGACCAATGACTAATAAACCCGATGTACTATCTAATGATTTACTTATTGCTGATGCTCTCCTAAGACTAAAGGCAATAGAAAATTTGCTTATTGCCAAAGGAATCTTTTCTAGAGATGAGTTTAATGCTGAGATGACCTCAATCACCAAAGTTATCGCAAAGGCTCTTCTAGAAAAAGCTAATGTTTCTGGAAATCTAGATGAATTAATTGAATCCCTAGGAAAGGGCTCAGATAATTAATGCGGTTTCTTACTCAAGAAGAAGATTTCAAATTAACGTCTAAAACGCAATCTTTATATTTTTACGCCTCCTGGATGCCCTTTCATAAGAAAATGCTCGTAATGATTGGTAAAATGGAAGAGAAGCATAAGGATATTGAGTTTATTGCTATTGATACGGACCATTTTAAAGGGTTATGTAAAAGATTTACTATTGATCAAATACCCTCTGTTTTGATTGTTAAAGATGGTATTGAAATAAAAAGAATAACTGGGCTGGTTTTAACTAGTGCATTTAGAAGCGCATTTGCTGATATATGTAGTTCTGAATCCTAAAATATTGGAGTATTTCATGACCGTTAAGAAAGCCGTTAAAGAGCCTACGTTAGCACAACAAGCTGCCGCTGAATTGCAAACTAGGGATGCAGAGACCGCAAAGAAGATCCAGAGCACCGAAGCTGGAGACATTTGGAACGAGATTAAGGATAAGGGCATTGAAATGTTTGCCCTCCCAGATCAAAAAGTTCATATGCATGTTCATCCCGTTAATATTGAGCCAAGTAAGTTGTATTTACTACTAAATTCTTCATCCGTTCTTCCGTCACTAGAAACAGCGATAGGCAAGAATTATGTTGTCGAGCTAGTTAACAAGTATGTTAGTGTTGCTCGTGCAGTAGTTCCTGCAACCGCTAAATGAGGTCTTATGCCATTTGATGATGAAGATACAGATCAACCATCTATTCAGTCCCAAAAAGTAGGTCTGAAAAATGTTAGTACTCAAAAATCTATTTTTGATTCAATGCCCAAGAAGCCCTCTCAGGATGATTTAGATCGTAAAGTGAAAGTCATTCAAGAGAGAGCTTCTCATCATAAAGCTAAGGCTGCCGATTTAGCGATGCAATTCAATAAATCTATGGCTGATAAAACTTTAGCTCAGAATAGAAATCAGTTTCAAGCTTCTTTGGAAAAGGAATTATTAGGACAGATGGTTCAACTTGCTATTGATATCAATGACGATAGAAATGAAGCTCATGAGGGAATGGGCTCTTTAAGTTGGGTTGTTCTTTTATTGAAGACATGTTTCGCTCAAAGAGACAAAATTAATTCTCTTGAATATCAGGTTTCTCAATTAACGGCCAAGACCGACCCTAAAAATCTTTCTGATTTGATTTCAAAAGAAATTGAGAAGGCTCTTGACAAATTCACAAAGAGTGAGTAACTTCTGCCATGGTAACTAAAGAAACCCTGATGTCCCTTATTTCTGAGGAAAAGGATAACTTTAGTAGGTACACTCAACTATGCGCAATGTATCAAATACAACCGGACCCGTTAGCTACGGCGAAGCATCTTGGGAGACTGGAAACGCTCCAGAAGCTTCTACAGGAAAAAGTTACGATCAAGAGCTAATCCTACAGGCTAATACCGTGCCACTGATGTCTGTCTTCAGACATTACAATATTCGAGTTGACGCTGTTCGATGTATCATCGTATGTCCATTTAAGTCCCATAAAGGAGGTCGAGAAAACTCGGGCTCCTTTAAGTATTTTGCGGATACGAATAGTTTCTGTTGTTTTGGATGCAAGACAGGTGGGTCCTGGGCTCACGGCGTTGAATTCATTGCAGCAATGGATGGAATTAGTCGTAGTAAATCGGCTATGAAGATTGTTAGATTGTTTGGCGATGAGATTGATGTCGACGGCATCGATGACTTGCAGATGGAGAATTTTGCTGAAAAATTCGAAATCATGATGGGCTTTTCCAATTATGTTAGGGACTTGCGCCAGAACAATTTAGATGAAAAATCCGCAGCGTACATAGAGGACGTGTGCAGGGTATATGATAGAATGAACTTCCGACATAAGCTTACTATTGAGGCATTGCGCCGAATTGTTGATGAGCTTAAAGAGGATATTAGATTACATACAATATGTCCCACGCCATAATCCTTGGTGACGTGCATTTAGGTAAAGGAGTCAATATCGGTCGAGCCGGTATTGGTGCCAATCTTAATAGCAGAGTCGCAGACCAATTAAACCTACTAGACTGGACGTTAGAGCAAGCGGTTGATAGGGGAATTGAACACATCATCGTTACTGGAGATGTTTTTGAAGATCCTAAACCTCACCCATCTCTAATCACCATGTTTATCGCTTGGCTCAAAAAGTGTCAAGCATATGAAGTTCATGTCCACATTATCTTGGGAAACCATGATATGCTTCGTAGCGGTATGGTTTTTACCTCTTCTCTTGATATTATCAATGAAGTAGAGTTAGAGAACATTAACGTCTATAAGGATATTAACACGATTTTTATCGGCACATCAGCCATTACTATAATGCCCTTCCGAGATAGGAAGTCTTTTAGTTGTAACTCTAATGCTGAAGCGCTTGGCATTCTCCGTGAAAGCCTGGTTTATGAATTGGCTACTGCGCCAGTTACATATAAGAAAATTTTAGTTGGTCATTTAGCTATTGAAGGCTCTATCCCCGTTGGCGATGAAATCGATGATATTGCTAATGAATTGTTTTGTCCGCTTGATATGTTCAACGGATACGACTACGTTTGGATGGGTCACGTTCATAAGCCTCAAGTTATGAAGAAAAAGAATCCGTATATTGCCCACGTTGGCAGCATGGATATCTCTAATTTTGGAGAGACGGATCATCAAAAATATATTGTTATTCTGAATTGTGATTCAGAGACTAGCGGATTTGAAATGGAATATCTTCCAACTCGTCCGCTTAAAAAACTTGCTGTATCTGTTCCTAAGGACACTATCGATACTACTGCTTACGTTATCGAGCAAATCAAGAAAGAGACTCAGGATTTCAGCCGTTCAATTGTCAGAGTGGAAGTTACTTTGGCCGATCCTGGATTGAAATCTGTTAGCAAATCAAGCATTGAAAAATTCTTGACGGAACAAGGCGCGTTCAACGTAACCAATGTTTCAGAGTCTAAGAAGATCGCACTCATTAAAAAGGATGGTAGTAATGTTCTTGACACTAAGATGGATGTCGTAACCGCCATTAAAACATATGCGGAAGCTCATATTGAAGCGCAGCATCGTGATGCTTACATAGAGCAGTCATTAGAAATCTATTATCTTTACAAAGCTGAGGCCAAAGAATGAAGTTACTCAGGCTCTATATTAAAGACTTTCTTTGTTATGATGTTGGGTATGTAGATTTTACTCAGTTTAGCGCTGCCCTTATTGTTGGAAAAAAAGAAAACAATGACATGTACTCGAACGGTGTTGGTAAAACCACCATCTTCAAAGCTATTGAATACATTCTATTCAATGAGTCAGATTGCCCTCTAGAGAGAGTTATTAGGGATGACACTAATAAGTGTCAGATTGTACTTGATTTTATTATTGGAGATCAAGAATATAGACTGGCCCGTTCCAGGACTAAGAAGGGCGCCACCGACCTTACACTGTTTCAACGCAATGGAACTGATGGTGAGCTAGGTGAAGTTCTGCACAACGCTAACGAAGAGCCTTTCCTGTCCAAGAAAGAAACCGAGAAATTCTGGAAGGACATTTCGGGCAGCCGAGCCTCGGATACAGAAAAGAACCTAGCAAAACTTATTAAATTGAATCATAAGGCCTTCATTAGTACGGCCCTGTTTCCTCAGAATGATATGAGCGGTCTTCCGACCGCCACTCCTGAGAAACGTAAAGCCATTCTCAAAGATGGCCTTGACCTTGTTATCTATGCCAAGTTGGAAAAGCTAGCTAAAGAAAAGGCTGGTATTATATCCAAAGATATCGAAAAGAACAAACTTCTTATCGAAACGATTGGCGATCCTCTTAAAGAAATTGAATTGCTAGGCCAGCAACTATCTACCGTAGACGTTACTCTGAAAGATAAGGGAGATCTACTTGTCTTGGCTTCGGCTGAGCAAGAGGCTTTTGCAATTAAAATTGCTGAGCTTACAACCCTGCATTCTACACTGGAAAGTAAGTTTGCTTCATTACTAGTTCAAGAAAAGACTTTATCCGGAGAAAAATCTAGGTTAGAAATTTCTGTAAAAGAATACACTTCTAAAAAATCCAACACCGCTAAAGCGGCTCGTGAACTTGTAGAAGAAATTAAGACGCTGAAAATTCAGCAAGCCGAGTTGATTGCGCTTGATTATTCTCAGATAGATATTATCACCGAGCAAATTAATCTGTTTAAAGAGAAAATTGCTACACATAATGTAACTATCAAAAATAGTTTAGAGGAGTATGAGGACTTAAAAGTTCCCATGCCGAGTGGTAGTAAGTGTAAGTCTTGTCGTAAGTCCATGTCTGACAAAGATAGGGAGAACCACAAGGAGCATACCGCCGCTGAAATGAAGTCTCTTCAAGAAGCGATTGCTACGGCTAAGAAAGAAATTGCTTCTTTAAATCCAGAAGTACTCAAAAAACAACAAGAAATTAACAGCCTAAATCTTTCTAAGCAGCAATTAGAAAGCATTCTTACCAAGATTACCGCAAAAAATAAAGAAATTCAAGATAAGAAATCTCTTCATGATGAGTATTCCGATCTATTAAAGAAATTTCAAGGCGAATTACTCTCTAAAACAGAGGAGTTGGATCTTATTAAGGAAGAACTGAAGAATTCCTCCGTTGAAGAAGCTGAGGTCGTCAAAGCTCAAATTGATGCTGAGAAGGCTAAATCAACCACTATAGTGGCAACTATCGGCCTTTTGAATAAAGAAATCAACCACTATAATAGTAATAAAGCTGTTGTTCAACATACTATCGAGCAGAAAACTAAGGATAGTCTAAAAAAGATAGAATTGACTAAATCTCTAGCAGAGCTAGAGGTTAAATTCGGTGTATTCCCTCTAGTTATACAAGGATTCTCATCAACTGGTATTCCTAACCTTATCATTCAAAACGTCTTGGATGATTTGCAGATTGAGGCTAATAATCTATTGGCACAGCTTAAGCCTGGCCTTCAGCTTTCGTTCTTTGTTGAAAAAACGGTGGAGAAGACGGGCGACCAGGCTGATACACTTGGCATCAATTATCATATTAATGGTAAAGAAAGATACTACAAACAATTGTCTGGAGCCATGCAACTGGCTGTAGCTTTTAGCTTGAAACTAGGCTTTTCATTCTTGCTTCAGAAGACAATCGGAACCGATATTAGATTTCTTCTATTGGATGAAATTGATCAGTCTTTAGATAAGGCTAGCGTAGATGCATTCGCAGATATTGTAAAGTTTTTCCAAAAGGATTTTACCATTCTAATTATTACGCATAACGATCGATTAAAAGATAAATTCTCCCATGCTATATTGGTCGAACAAGATATCAATATGGTATCAAGAGCAAGAGTAGTTTCCTCTTGGTAAGGAGTGCGTATGTACAAGATTGCAATAACTGGAAAAGCAAATACGGGTAAAAACACAGTTGGCAAATTGCTATTTAAGCATCTTTATGATTTGAAGTTTGATTATACTAAAGGCCCCGCCGAGAGTTTCTCTGGGATTAAGTATATGGCGTTTGCCGATCCAATCAAAGAAATGATTCGTATAGCTTATCCTGAAGTTCCCCGTAAGTGGCTTTATGGGTCTTCTAAATTCAGGACGCAAACTATTCCGGGAGCTTTCAAGAATGGAATCCCGTTGACAGTACGCCAATGTCTAATTGATATTGGTAACGATTTTGGCCGTGCTAATAAATCAGATATTTGGCTTCGCAATTTTGACAACAGATTTGCTAAACAAGTTAAGAAGACAACTAGCATTGTTGCTGTTACAGATTGTCGTTTTCGTAATGAGTTCGATCATCTTAAGAGTCTTGGGTTTTACCAAATCAGGTTGATGAGGGATTCTCATACTAAGATTAATGACATTAGTGAAACTAATCAAGATGGCATTGCCGATAATGAATTTGACTATGTCATTAATAACAATGGCTCTTTAGAAGAGCTTGAAAATCACGTAAAGAAAATCGTCTCTCAACTCTGAAATTACGTATATTTCGGTATCTACTTAAGATGAGCACCGAAGGTATAAAATCTAATTTGGTTCCAGAATTCCTAGCTAATGGCGAGGATAAATTCTATCGTTCCATTATGTTTATAGCCATACAAAAATTAGTGTTAATAAATAAAGGGGCCTATCGAGGAATCCCTCCCCACATAGAATATCTAGATTATTATGATAGGTTCATAATATTGTATAGAAGAGAGGGAGATGAGGTTTATCTTAGTATAGCCAAGATGCTCCGCAAGGCAGCCCATAAGCTTTATCGCATAATGTTGAAAAAGAATATGACCCCTCCTAATGCAAAGTTCCTAAATTTGGTTTAATATGGCAGTTATCAGCGTTTCAGTTACAGCTTCCGACGAACAAGTAGTGGCCGGGATTCCCAAGACCGTATCTATTACCACCAATATTACAGCGTCCATTTTTTATACGCTAGATGGTTCTACGCCCACTTTGTTCTCTACCATGTACACTGGCGCTATCTTTTTGCCATATGATAAACTCTCAGTAACTTTAAAAATTCTTGCCAGCAATGGAGTTGATACCTCCCCAATAGTTTCTGAAACCTATCTTACAAATATGGCCAGCGGCACTAACGTTCGTCTTGCTCACTCAGGCACAGACGCACAAGCGCAGGAAAATATTCCAGATTTATATCCCTATGGTACTAATCCAATTCAACCTAATGCTGGTTTTCAAAGCCCAGCCGAAGTAGGTATCACGGTTAATAACCCAGCCCTACCTTCCAATCCAACAGGATTTGATGCTGCTGGCGATCCAACAGGATTCACTAATCAACCATTTGATCTATTAAATTATAGTGTCAAGTATTCTGAGACAGATAGAATTGGACAAATGGGACATGGTATAGGAACCCTTCCGTCAAAATCTGTTATTGAACAAGTGCCTCCTCCACCTGAAGAAACATTTCAAAACACCCCAACTTTTGACCCTCGTGCTTTCGTTATTTTTCAAGATGCCTCGACGGAGAATCCAGAGGATCCCCCTCACATCAATAGAATGCAATTTTCACTAGAAGATCCTGAGAGAGCAAGAGACGGCGCCCATTTCTTTACTGCTGGAATGGACTCGCCCCCTTTGAGTGGAACATTTTTGCGCTCCCACTATAATCCAAGAACTAATCAAATTACTTACTATTACAGAGACAGTTGGACTAACAAGTGGATTATTTCAACAATGCCATATGTTCCAAGTGCCTCTGCGGGCAACTTATCAGGAATGGTTTTGTCCAAACAGGCTGGTGCCGGATTTGTTTTTGAATGGCAGCCATTTGCTCGCAGAGTATTATTCTAAAACTTATTCAGATAGATATATAGTTATTACACATTAAGCGAAAAGATAATAATTATGGTATCTAAGGAAGACGAATTCCGCGTATCTGTTAGTAAGACTAAAACATTCATCGATTGTAAGGCAAAATTTAAGTTCTGCTATGTAGAAAAACTTCCTCGTAAAGACTGGGATTTTCACGTGTTCGGCAAGTTTTGCCATTCAGTTCTTGAAGAGTTCCATAAGACCTACATGGAAGGTTGCTTGCTTCCTTACAATATTGTAATGGGAGATTCTTTCAAGAAGGCTCTTGTTGAGTATAAAGACAAGATGACTCCACAAATGCGCAAGGATTGTTGGGACATCATTGATAAGTATTTGCGTATGGTGACAAAGGAGAAAAATAATGGAACTCCTGCCAACGTTATTGCTGTTGAAAAAAGATTCGAATTACCTGTCGGTGAAAATATTGTTTTAAACGGAGCAATTGACAGAATTCAATTAGATGCTGATGGTGTAGTGCACGTTGGCGACTATAAGACCGTCAAAAATAAAAAATATCTGAAGGACGATTTTTTTCAATTATTAACTTATGCCTTCGTTATAATGTCTGAAGACCCGACAATCACCAAGGTCAGGGCGTCTTACATTCTTTTGCGATATGATTTTGAGTATATTACTACAGAATTCAAGCGAGAAGATGTGATGAGCGTAGAACAAAAGTATATCGACTACGTAACAGCAATGGTGACAGAGAAAAATTTCACACCTAACCCGACCGCTTTATGTAATTACTGCGACTATCAAGAACGATGTCCAGAGGGTAAAACTAAATCTTACAATAAACCAGTCTACGGTGAAGTAGGTTACTAAGAGGATCAAATGCAAATTGAAGTTAAAGAAATTGAACCATGCAAGTTGTCGATTCATTATACGGCTTCCGCCCTAGAGATTATGAATAAGCGAGGAGAAATACTCACTCATTTCAAGAAGGCTCCGGTTCCAGGCTTCCGTCAAGGTAAGGCATCCTTAGATGCTATTAAGGTTCATTATCGCACTCAAATCGAAGAGTCTCTTAAGAGAGCTTTGGCAGAAGATGCGTATCACAATACCTTATTTGAAAAGAAGATTAAGCCCCACGGCGCCCCACGTTTCAATTCCCTGCTTATGGCAGATGGCAAGTTTACGTGTGAATTCGATTTACACACTAAACCAGAGTTTGAGATGGCGTCTTATATTGACATAACACTTCCTAAGCCGCATGAGGAAGAAGATGAAGTCGCGGTCACTGAAAAAATGATGCAGGAACTTAGAGTTCGTTTTGGTGAAGTTACTCCTTTTTCTGAAACTGATTTCGTTGAGAATGGCGATAATGTCATTCTAGACTATGAGGGTTTCTTAGATGGTGAGAGGGTTGAAAATCTTTGCGCCACCGGAGAGATGCTTACCGTTGGTAATACCAATTTTACGTATTTCGATCAGAACATTCTTGGAATGATTGTTGGCGAAACAAGAGAGTTTGATTTGCTTGTTCCAGAAGATAGTCTGCCTTCTTTAGCTGGTAAGAGCGTACACCTTGTTGTAACACTTCATACCGGATCTAAGACTGTTCCGTATCCTCTAGATGATACTTTGGCAATTCGTCTTGGAAAGAAAGATTTTTCTGAGTTAAAGGAATATGTTAAGGGTACTGCCGCTGCTACTCTTCAAAACAAAGCAAAGGGCCAGATTAACGAAGCCGTTGCTAATAAGTTAGTGGCTGAGACCGTTATTGCAGTTCCAAACTGGATGTCTCTATCTGAGGCTCAATATTTAGCACATAACGCTAAAATTGATTGGGCTACAATGGCTGACGTTGATAGAGAGAAATATCTCAGCATGGCAGAGAAGAATGTCAAGCTAGCTTTGATTCTAGATAGAGTTAGAGAAGAACAGCCCGAAGCTCAGTTGACTGATCAAGAAGTGTTTGATGTTATCAAACAGAATCTTGCTAAAACTAATGTGAATAGACCAATGGACGAAGTCATGGAACAAATGAATAAGTCTGGATATTTGCAAATTTTGTTCTCTCGTATTCGAGATGAACATACCATGGATTACATTACTAAAAGTGTAAAATTTGTTGAATAAGGAGATTGTGCGATGAGTAAGAAAGACGGACAAACCCCGGTTACGTTCCCAGAGAAGTATGCCAAGGTGATTGATAAGATGCCAGAGTTCAAAGATATTGCCGAAGCGGCAGGTGTCGATGACTTGAAGAAGATTATCGTTACCTGTGAAGGAAACCTTTATACCATTGAGAAAGAGAAGGAAGATGATATCAAACTCTCTGGCGCAAAGGAATTCGTAAAGGAATATTCCGAGCCATATCGTGATGCTGCCAAGGCTCAGACAGCAAAGATTAAGTATGCTCTATTCTTGCTTGAAGGCAAGGGAGTTGACTTAAACAATAAGGACTAATAATGAAAACGGAGAGATTTGTGGTCCAAGCATGCTGTGGAAAAACAGCAGTTATCTTAAAAACTGACCAACCTTTGACTAAAGATCACATAGTTAAGTTGGTTGCATTAGGTTGGCGCGAGCAAGAGCATTTTACTAAAGCGGGAATACTATATGTGGATAATCCGGACTTTATTCTGACGGGTCCGATAGGTTCCGATAGACTAACCGTCAAATGTAAACACGCTGAATGCACCCAAAAACTCAATGATTTGGAGGTGTTACTTCAGCAGTTGGGGTAACAATGGCTAGTAATAACGCAGGATCTATTGGAAATATTAGAAAGAAATTCCATTATACCCATGAATTGATTTCTACAGCTTATCATGAGGCAGGCCATACAGTTTATGGGTTACTTCATCATATGAATATTGACTCTGTTCTAGTATTCGAAGATAAGAAATCTAAAAGAATTCATGGGTTTACTCATTATGACCCTGCTGAATTATCCGAAATTCAGGACGCCAATCTCTTTAATGACCGTCTGCATGCTGAAATCTGTTTATCTTACGCAGGGTTAGTGGCAGAGAAGCGTAGCTTCAAGTTACTTTCAGGGACCGATAAGTTCCCTATGTTCTTGAGAGAGGGCTCTTGTCATGACTTTTCAGAGGCCGCCGAACTCTTTCAAAAGTGGGCTTTATGTAAGCCCGGAAGAGAAAGATACAATTACAAGCAAAAATTGATCAAACAAATTGATCAAGAATTAATTGATCACTGGGATGCGGTCTCCTTAGTGGCTCACGGCTTGTTTAAAAAGAAAAAAATTCTATTCAGTGAACTTCAAGATTTGTTGACTAAAAAAAGTCAAAATAAACAATTTTGGAAAAATCAATTCAAGGCCATTAATTATATGTATAACAATAATGAGACCCTTGACGAAAAAGAATTAAAATCTATATTGTCCATTTGATCGAAAAGTAACCACACCGTATTCCCTGGCATTAGTACACTCAGCCTACCCTTAGGCTGGAAGCGCTCACGAACGAGTTAGATGTACACTGTATGTTACAGTACACAACCATAGGAAGTACTATGTCTGACTTTGTCTCATTACATAATCAAACCGATTTTTCTATTCTCGATTCTCTTATCTCTCCAAAAGCTCTTTTCAATCGAGCCAAAGAGTTAGGACAAACGGCAGTCGCAGTTACCGACCACGGAACACTGGCTGCCACTTGGGACGCGCTCAAAGCTTCGCGCGACACTGGAGTGAAGCTCATCATCGGATGCGAATGTTATTTCGTAGAGGATGCCAGTAATATCAATGAGAAGTTTAGGCACATCATTCTTCTAGCTAAGAATGCGGTGGGATATCGAAATTTACTAACGCTCAACAAAAAGGGATTCGACCAAGGACATTTTCTTGGCAAGAGAGTTTATCCAGTTGTTGACTGGAAGTTACTTGCTCAGCATGCCGAAGGACTTATTTGCCTTACTGCTTGTGGCAATGGTATCATTAGTCAATTACTAATGAACAAGAAATTTGAAGAAGCAGGACAAACCCTTCTCAAACTCAAAGTATTGTTTGGTGAGAATCTTGGTTTAGAGATTCAGGCAAACAACATGAAGCGTGGCTCTAATATTTTTAACGATGAAATTGATCAGCAGTTTCTCAATCGTCGAATGATTGAGCTTGGTAAGGCGCATGGAGTTCGTGTTGTTCCAACTTGTAACGCTCATTATGTCAAAAAAGAAGATAGCGATACGCACGATACTTTGTTGGCGATCGGCTCTCATCAACCCAAGCATTCTAATTTCCGCCTCAAGTATCCCGTTTCGGATTTCTACATGAAGACGGGCGAGGAAGTAGCGACCTTTTTTACTCGTAACTACGGTGAAAATGTCGCTAAAGAATTGTGTGCTAATACCATTTTCTTCTCAGAAATGTGCGAACAGCCAGATTGGATTGATCCTAAGTTTTCGAATCCTTCAGGGAAAGAACTTCCAATTTTCCCGGTGAAAGATGAGCCCGACCTACCGGAGTTTTTCGCCTGGGTTGCTACTCAGCCTGACGATGTCAAAACTTTAGAAGATGATAAGTTATTCCTGCGTTTTCACTGTCAAAAGTATTTCGAGTCTCGTATTAAGGATCTGACTGATGAGAAGCGAGTTGAGTATCAAGCTCGTCTGGCCGAAGAGTTAGACGTTATTGAGTTCCACGGATTTTCCAGTTATATGCTTATCGTTGCCGATTTTATTGATTGGGCACGTAAACATGATATTGCTGTTGGAGATGGTCGTGGTTCTGTTGGAGGGTCATTAATTGGATTCCTTCTCGGCATCCATCAGGCTGATCCTATTAAGTACAATCTAATCTTTGCTCGTTTTCATAATAAGGAAAAGTCCAGCTTCCCAGATATTGATACTGACTTTGCTCCTTCCGGTCGCGCGCGTGTGCAAGAGTACTTGCGTAAAAAGTATGGTGAGGACCACGTGGCTCACGTTTCTAACGTGAATACAATCACACCTAAAGTTTATGTTAGAGATATCTCTCGCGTATGCGAACTTGGTGGCTCTAAGGAAGATGCTGTTCGTATTGGTAATGATGTGGCCGATTGTATTCCTGCGGATATTCACTCTATTGATGATGCTATTGCCAAGGTACCGCTGTTTGGTGAGTATTGTAAGAAGTACCCTCAGCTTCTTCAGTATCGAGACATCTGCGGCAAGTACCGTGCATGGTCAACCCATGCCGGAGGTATCATTATCTCTGCTCGTCCTTTGACCGGCCTCGTCCCTCTTAGGAAGGATAAGGATGGCGCACTAGCTATTGAGTACGATAAGGACAAGGCCGAAGAGAATGGTTTGGTCAAGATGGATACTCTTGGTCTTACGACTTTAGATATTATTGGTGAGACTTATAAGATCATTAAAGCTCGTGGTAAAGAATTGCCACCAGAAATTATGGACTATGATGTCTATGATAAAGAGTCCTATGATCTTATCACTAGCGGCGACACGTTCTGTGTTTTCCAGTTAGGAACCAGCGCCGGAACCATTGACTTGTGCCGCAGAATCAAGCCAATGAATATCAATGACCTTGCTAACATCAACGCTCTTGCCCGCCCTTCGGCTCGTGACATGCGTAATGATTTTATCAAAACTAGAAATGGTGAGAGAAAATTCTCGCTTCTTCATCCTAAGTTAGGTCGTGCTTTCAATAGCACTTACGGCTTCGGTCTTTATGAAGAGTGTTTGATGTATCTGGCTCAGGACGTAGCAGGATGGTCTCTTCACTCTGCCGACCGTTTGCGTAAGCTAACGAAGGAAAAGGGCAAGAATCCAAAGAAGGCTCAAGCCTGGAGAACAGAATTCATTACGGATGCTACTAAGCAAGGCGTTAATGAAGAGATTGCTAAGCGTATTTGGGATGAAGTTGTAGACAAGTTCCAAGGTTACGGCTTCAACGTCTCTCACGCTGTTCTTTATTCTATGACTGGTTTCAAGACCGCTTATCTCAAAGGACATTACCCTATTGAGTTCTTGTTAGCTAACTTAATGGATAAGGTTAAATCTAATGCTCCAGACGCTGTCAACGAAATTAACAAGATTAAGAAAGAGTTAAGGAAGCATAAAGTCAAGATTGTACCACCGGATATCAATCACTCTGAATTGACCTATACTATTTCTGATGGTAACAAACTGATGACGGGACTTGATGCTCTCAAGTTTGTCGGTGACGATGCTATTAAAGAGATTATCGAGAAGCGCCCCTTCAATAGTTTTTTTGATTTCATGGCCAGAATAGATTCCAAGAAGGTAAGAGCTAATAGTATTCAGGCTCTTGCGGCTGCTGGAGCTATGGATTCTTTCAAGCTTCCACGTAAACTTATCTTCTTGTATGTTTCTGATTATCGTAAGAAGCTCCAAGTTTGGATGAAGAAGCATGATCCTTCTAAGGAAGAATTTATATACCCGTGGCCGGCTGAGACGGATTGGACTATTCCTGAGCTTTATGCCCTGGAACAGTTTTACTTGGGCGAATCCTTTATCTGCAAGCCTGCCGAGGCTTATGGTAAGTTCTTCAAGGATAGCCATGTAACAATTTATGAAGTTCGTAAGGAGGCCGACAAGACCAAAGTTCGCCCAGTCAAGGCTATTGTTCGAGACTATTTCGAGTTCAAGGTCAAGAAAGAGACTAGCAAGTACTATGGCCAATCCATGGTCAAGGCCGTAATTGAAGATAAAAACGGCGACCAGTGCTCTTGTACTATCTTCCCAGACCGCTGGAAGATGGTTCAGGACCGTATCAAGGAAGTCAATAGTAAAGCTGAATTTGACTCTGGGATTGGTTTAAGCTTCTCTGGAAGTACCAATAACTATGAAGATGATATTGGTATTATTTTGGATGATGTTTATACCGTTGCCACTATCCCAGCCCTACCTGCTGACTTGAAGGCCAAGAAAGTCAATCTAAAGGAAGCTAAAGCCAAGGGAAAACTAGGCGTTTCGTCTGCTGCGGACTATGTTAATAATGCTGGCCAGACCCTAGAAGAGCGCCTAGAAGACATGCTCTACGATGAAGGGCTCATTGATTTAGATGAAGACCCTGACGATGATTGATATATACGATATTAGATAATAATAAAACCGGGCTTTTAACCCGGTTTTTTGGTTAAATGAAATAGATGATATAATTTGTATATGCAATCTAGGCATACTAAGGGATAAAGTTATGAAGCTAAAAGAATGGGCAGACAAACAGGGCATTTCATATTTGACGGCATGGCGCTGGTTCAAAGCACACGATGCACGCCTTGCTAATGCATACCAATCTGATTCTGGTACGATTATCGTTCCAGACGATTCTGATGCTTTGGAGCCGTCAATGGGTGTCGCACAATCAAGTAATGATGTCATGTCTTCTGTTCTTAAAAAGACAGTAGAACTTAGTAAAACCAATGGGTCAGTCGAAGACCTTGCTGCATGGATTCTTTCTAATTTTAGTTTAAAGCCAAATACTTATTCTGAAACTCCAAAGTACTCTAGAGTTAAACCAAAATCTGAAGAGGTACAAAACCACTTCAAACAATTCTTGAAGCCAAAGGGCGACAAGCCAAAGCCAAACATGTTTACAGCAGATCCTGCTGCACTTGATGATTTGATGGCTAAGTCTGATGATTTAACAACTAAAGAATTAGTTGATGAAATTCACAAGATTGGAGCCGATGCCGGCGCCTCAGTAAACGCTACTGATGCTCCAGAAGTAGAAGATCTTATGAAAGATCTATCTTTTGCATTAAATACAAACTCGCCACCTTTAGCATCAGGTATTATGACTAGTGCTTCCGGAAACCCATTCCTTATGAATGGTATTACGAACTATGGTGACATTGCTGGGGGTGTGGTTTCGAGGAGTGTTGATTTAACTCCACAACAACTCAACTATACCGACTCTACGAACGACACCTTCAGCAATTCTTATGGTACCGCCGGCTCCTCGGTACTACTGAGCGCAGCTTCTGCTGGCCCAGTTACACAATCTTTTTACAGTGCGGCATTTCAGCCAACTCAGAAAGAGATTGAATCGGCTTCCCGTATTTCCTCTACGGTTACTGAAAAACCACGCAGAGGAAGAAAATCCTTAAAGGGGAAGAAACAATGAAGTTTGTGCCTAATTTTGTTCAAAAAATCATATGGAAGTTTAACTGCTTTGCACTTACCAAACAAGTTTGTTTGAGTAAATGGTTTAATTCAAAGTATTTTTTCTTGTTCGAACTACTTACTTTAAAATCAGTGTTGCTTAGTAATAAACTAGTTAGAAAATATATTGTTCTAAAAGGTAAGGATCCTGATTATGCAGCTCCTGCACCTCTTCCAATCCCGCCACCCGAACCAACTATTGAAGAGATCTTGAATAAACATGGTATTTTTTCTACCAGAGGTAAAAGTACTAATATGTTTGGTGGTTATAAATATGGATGGGTAAAGAATCCAAGCACACACCCTGTATTAAAGGCCCGAGCCGCGTTTAAAGAATCTCAGAGAGTCCCGGTGTTCGTACCAGAGCCAGCTCCATTAGAAGTGACTTTGCATCAAACGGAGGCTGTTGAAACTCCAAGTGAGCCAGTTGAAAATCCGTTTTTTAGTGCATCAGGTGAAATAAATCCAGCGTCCTTAAAGGGCGCTCTTGAAAAGCTTAAGGAATATGCTTTTGAATTAGAAACGCAAGCATTAGCTCAAGAAATTAGTTCTAATCCACCTTCTGTTAAGAAGAGTAAAGTAAAGACTATTAAGACATCTAAGAAGAGAAATTAAGGGATAAAATTAATGATTCGAAAAATCAAACAATATTCTGATAGAGGAAGTATTAAGAACATAGCAAACGCAATTGTTGATGGCAATTTTGCTATTACTCAACTTCCTCCTACGGCCTCTGAATTGAGAGTACAGAAATTGTTTGAGTATGCTCAAAAAAATAATGATAAAGAATTGCAAGACGCTACCGGCTTTATTACTACAGATTACATCGGCGATAAAACAGCTTTACCGCTGAGCGTCTATCGTATTAGAAAGATAGTTGATGATATAAAGTCTAAGTCACCTGGCAGGATCGAACAACTCAGCCAAGAATATTCTGATTGTTTTCCAGAATCACTAAGTGATGTTTTAGGAAAAGAATATCGAAATCAAAAAGCTATGATTAAAAACGCTAGTGCCCAGAAGTATCCGTTATTCTGGAGAGTGAGTAAATAATGAAGTGTATATCTTGTTCAACTGAAATCAATCCGCAATGGAAACATGCTATTGATATGAACGTTTGTCCTTTTTGCGGCAAGCATATTATGGAAGAGCATCTAAAGAATCTATTTGCTTCTTTACGTGAAACCATGGATGGATTACAAGCTTATCCAGAGCAACTAGATGATTGGATGTTATCTAATCATAATTACGTTAAAACTGATTCTCCTGATATTGGTAAGTATATGCCTGCCGATATGGTTAAGGATCTAAAGAAATTAGAGGATGATAAGGATTTTCATAAACGAAAAGAAAGTCAAAAGTTTACAGTCAAGGTAAAGACTGAGAATGGTGAAGAGGAAGTTTTGGCTGAAAAGATTCAGTCAGAGGAGGCAACCAGCGACTTTTTCAAAAGGGCCGAGGTTATTAGACCAGTATCCTCCCAGCAGCCAAGTGCCCAAGGTGGTGGCGGCTCCACGAACCATAATTTCCAATCCCCAGCAGAAAAGACTCAACATCTTAAAAAAGTTGCACAACAAATCAAAAGAGAAGGGTCTCAAGGTATAACCATGAGCGGAGGCTCAATGTCCCTACCTGCTGAAATGTTGGAACACGCGGATCCGGAAGCTGTAGCAGAATTTCAGTCCATGATGTCTGGAGGCGAAATTAGTTCTTCCATAGACTCTGGTGGGGATGATGATGTTCCTTCTCATATCCTAGCCGCTAATCAGGCTTTGGCGGCCCGCAAGGGCAAAGGCGGCTCTAGTAATGCAGCCGATCTATTAAAGCTCCAGCAGATGCAAGAGCGCGTAAAGAACTCACGAGAAGCTTTTGAAACTGGAGAGAATCGTGGCAGTAAAGGCGGCGGGTTTTCCAGAACCTAAAAAGGACGGTAAGTTATGTCCATGAGAGTAATTGATAATAAAAAGGTCGATATGACCGATGATGAAGTAAAGATGTATGATAGAATCGTGCAATCTTATACTACGGCCACTAATAAGGGCGAAGACCTTTTCATCGATCTTTTTGAAACTGACAATGATGGTATTATTGTCTTTTTAAAGCCACCTTCTAAGTTCCGAACGAGCTTCGAAGTATTCTTGTTTTTGATGAGTATTATGCAGCATCAGCATCTTCGACAGATGCACAAACAGGTGGACGATGCCTGCAAACAAATTAAAGAAAAGTTGAAAGACAAGTAATACTATTTGTCGAGAAAAAGTTCAACTGATTACATATTATAGTAAGGAAGACGATATGAGCCAGCAAGTAAGACTTGGTGATTTGTTAGGGACAGAGTTAGAGGAAGATTTTGCTAATTTCGACCTGACTGAAATCCAGGATGTGTTGGAAAGACTTCAGGAAACTGATGCCATTGACTTGGCTCACGCTGAGTTATTGCAACAACAAGCATTAAGGGGAGCAGACGTAATTGTAGGTCATCTGGGGAAGATTGTGAAAACAGTTGGTTACCTAGAAGCTAAAGTAGCAAGCACAAAAAATAAAGTGTCTTTGGATTATCAAGCGCCAGATGGGGCAAGAACAACCTTAGACATGAAAAAATGGGCAGGAGAAAGTTCGCCCGAAGTAGAAGAAGTGCAAATTAAACTAGCAAAGGCCAAGGGAAGCAAACTCGTACTTGAACGTAAATATGAACTTTTGGTGAAATCTCACCATCATTTTAAAGATATTGCGGCGGGCCTCAGACGAACGATCCTCGGATATAGTTCTGGCACGACAAACGAGAAAGTTCCCGATGGCTACGAATGATAGGAGATAGAATGTCGAATAAATTAGACGCATTTTTCAAAAGTTATGCGGAGTCAGCAGAACAACTTGATTACAAAATGGCCCATGAAACTGTAGGTAAGAAGTTACCTGCAACCTCAACGGGCTCTCTAGCGTTAGATAACGCTCTGTCAGCGGGCGGCTTACCAAAGGGTAGACTCTTTCAATATTATGGTCCAACTGGATCCGGTAAAACGTTGATGGCAATGTTGGCTATGAAAGAAGCTCAGGCCGACGATCCCACCGCTCAACAAATGTTTATTGACGCAGAAGGAACTTTCGATCCTAACTGGGCAGAATCTCTAGGATTAGATACTTCTCGTATCATCTTGGTTGAACAAGAGACTGCCGTTATTGGTCGTAAATGTTTTGAATTGATTCTTGGTGTTCCTAAGGAAGACAAGAAGACGCACGAATTAGTCGGCAAAGCTAAAGATGGATTGCTAGACCTTATCATGGCTGGCGAATTGAACATCAATATGGTGGTTCTAGATTCCTTGGGAGCCATCATGCCCCCTGGAGAAGATATCTCTAGAGTCGGTAAAATGAATATGTCTTTGCTTGCAAGGTTTTTGACTACGACATTCCGTAAGCTATCTTTAGATGCTAATAAGGCTCAAGTTCCTTTCATCTTTATTAATCACAAGAAAGATGGAATGGATCCTTATGGATCAGATCACACATTCTCTGGTGGTAATAGTTACGCTCATTTCTTGTCAGCTAACATCTATTTTGAATCAGTCAATAGGGCTGATGCCAAGGTGTTGGATGAGAATGAAGATAGAATTGGCGCCACCATTCGTGCCACTATTGAGAAATCTAAGTTCGGTCCGTGGCCGCGCAAGTGCGAATTCAGAGTAAACTTTGGAATCGGCGTTATAGACAAGCATCTTGAGATCGCTCAACTGGCACTAGATTACAATGTAGTCACTAAGCCAACAACCGTATCTCATGAATTTGGAGATCGTAAGTGGGTTGGTTTCGGTAAGTTCTGCGATGCAATCAAAGATGAACCAGCGCTATATGATGAATTAGCTCTCAAGATTATCGAAGCTCGCGATGCGAAACTTGCAGATAAGTTGAAGGAGCAAGAGCTTAAAACTGCCGCTCGTGAAGCCGAAGTTAAAGAGGGCAAGAAGAAAGTAAAGAAAGGCGAATAAAATGACTGAGAAAGATTTCGCAGTTAGTTCAGTAGGGATTCCATCAGTAGCTACGGTTTCAAAGAAACCTTGTTATTTGATTACCCTAGTGGACCCTGCTGGAAAAGGAACAATAGTAAGTCGTTTTATTACGCTTGACAAGCCTGACTTGCTAAGTGGATTTGTCCAAGTTAAAGGAACCTTTGTTGAAGGCGGCGATGAAGTTTTGGTAAAAACTTTTACTGAAGTTTTAGCTGCAACCCCTAAAGAATCCTTTATAGATATTATGCTTCCTTGGCATCGTATACACAGCATAAGAAGCCTTGTTTTTAATGCAAATAAACCCGCAACAGTAATCAGATAAAGTAAGAAAGTGAGCAATAAAATGGCATCTAATAGTAAGACAAATAATCGCAGAATTTCTGCAATCGACAGTGTCGACGACATTGTTTTTCGTGGAGTTTCTTCGGTTGTTGAAAAACAATCTAAGGACATGTGGATTGGGACCATGACTGAGTTGGCAAGAGCTTTGAACAGAGTTTCAAGCAAGAGACAACGCACGATTCTACCAGGAAGTCCAGGCGCTCTTAGAGTGGTAATTAATAGAGTAGTGAATAGACTACGTAACAGTGGTATCGGAGTAAGATTTGTTCGTACTACTGATCATGGAAGAACTCGTTTAGTTAGATTTACACAATAATGTGTAGTAGAATAAAAACAGTAGATTGTTAATAGAAAAGTACCTTAGTGTACAGAAGATAAATAACAGGAGATTAAGATGACTACATTTGGTGAAGTATCATATGCTGATGACGTATACGGTGGCGACAGTAACAAGAAGACCACTAACAACAAGGATTTATTCCTTCGTTTGAATGAAGGATCTAACGAAGTTAGATTAGTAACCGCGCCCCACCAGTACTTGGTGCACAAGGTTAAGAAAGACCCAAACAATCCAAAGGATTTCGGGCAAAAGGTAAAGTGCTCTCAGCTTCACGGCTCATGCCCACTTTGCGAAGCTGTAGAAGCTAAGGTAGCTGGTGAAGAAAAAGCTAAGCCACGCTGGTTCTACGGAGTAATTGATCGTAAGACTGGAACTTACAAAATTCTAGACATTTCTTACCAAGTCTTTTCTCAAATCAGAAAGCTTGCAAGAAACACTCAGCGTTGGGGAGATCCAACCAAGTATGACATCGATATTGTCGTAGACAAGAACGGTGGCGCTGCTGGTTACTACTCTGTTCAACCAATTTCCAAGGAGCCGCTATCCGCTGCTGACCAGGACATTAAGGACAAGGCCGATCTTGATGACCTCAAGAGACGCTGCACTCCATTGACCGCAGAACAAGTTACGAACATTGTCAATAAGATCAGAGGAATTGCAACCACGGCAACCGCTGCTGCTACTGGCACTGCTCCAGCAACCAAGACTGCTGCTAAGGCACCTGTTGCCAAGACCCCAGCCGTCAGCATGACTGATGACGAGGAATTGCCAGAGACCTTTCCAGAGTACGCAGATAACGCCTAAGGCTTAATTGTGTTGTTATCAAATGGGGTTCAAGGTAAAACTTGAGCCCTATTCTATTTTTAACGTTATATTATCTAACATGACTAAAAGAGTGTTAGGGTTTGACGTGTCGAGTACCACCATTGGGTATTCTGTTCTTGATTATGATGGGACAGATTGTAAATTGTTTGATTCGGGATACCTTAAGCCACTTAAAACTGGTACTATAATTGAACGCATTGTAGATACTCGCAATAAGATTCAATATATTATTGGCAAGTATCAGCCTAATGATATTGGAATTGAAGAGATCATTCAATTCATGCAAGGAAAGAGCACCGCTAAAACTATTATTATGTTAACCACATTCAATAGAATGATTTGTTTATGTGCTCACGATTATCTTGGAAAGTCTCCTCAGTTATTTAGTGTTATGACTATTCGTCATGGTTTGAAGTTTGGCAAGGAACTTCCAAAAAAAGAAGATATGCCGGAGCTTGTTTCCAAACATTTAGGAATTACATTCCCCTACGAGACCAATAAAAAGGGAAAACTAAAGGTTGAAAATTACGACAGAGCAGATGGAATCGCGGTCGGCCTTTATTATACTCTTTTGTTGATGGGTAAGATTACACGTAAGGGCAAGAAAAAATGAATCTCAAGGAAGCTTATTCAATCTTAGAAATACCTCAAGGCACGCCTCCGGAGGATGCCAAGAAGAAGTATCGAGAACTTACTAAAAAGTACCACCCTGATATCAACAAGGATGCTGGGGCTGAAGATAAGTTCAAAAAGATTAATGAAGCTTACCAAGTTGTCTCTAGTGGAAAGAGTAATGATCGTGCCGAACAACCTCAATGGCAACAAAACCAAAACCCTTATAATCCTTTTGGTCGCCAGGCGAAGCAAGTTAGTCATATTGAAGCAAGAACTACTGTTTCTTTCAAAGACTCAGTTCTTGGCTGCAAAAAAGAATTGAAGTTCAATCGTAAGACTAAGTGTAAAGATTGCAATGGAGAAGGCGAGATAGCTAAAAATAACGGATGTGAAAAGTGCGGTGGTAAAGGACAGGTAGTTACCCGTCAAGGATTTTCCGTTATGATTGAGACTTGTTCTAAATGTTATGGTAGAACTCAAGCAGATGCTTGTAACACTTGTAATTCAGAAGGTACATTAGAGGCTGAGGTCACAATTACTGTTTCTATTCCGGGCGGGATTCAAAATGGAAACATTTTACGTCTTGGTGGTATGGGTAATTTCGCTGGCCACTTTGGACCGATAGAGCAACATAGCGATGTCTATTTGCATTTAAATGTAACACCGGAAAAAGATTTAGAGTTACAAGGAAATGATGTTGTAACCAAACTATCTATTTCTTTGTTGGAAGCTTTAAAGGGTTGTCATAAACCAGTAAAAACTATCTTAGGGACCAGAGATATACAGATTAAATCTAAATCAAAGAATAAAGAAGAAGTCATTATTTCACATTTAGGAGTTAACCGACAAGGTAATCAAAGAGTTATTCTGGATATAGAGTATCCTGAGAACGTTGATAATCTAATTAATATTCTATCTGAGGAAGGAAAAGCTTAATGGCATTTTCAACTTTTTGCACCACCAAGGGTTGCGGTAAAATTCAAGAACCCTTTTTAGATCCCCAAGATAATAAAGTTTATTGCTCTCTGTGCGAGGGTGAAATAACTAATCTTACTCCTTTTGTTAAGAACCAAATGAAGGCTTCGAAGCAATTTAGGCAAAAGAAAATTAAACCATTTGCCGTCAAATGCATGAAATGTGGCCGAGAAGAGCGACCGAAAGTGGAGAACAACGATATAGTCTGTGGTGTCTGCTCGCAGCCTATGGACAATCTCAGCCCTATCTTCAAGAACATGTTGAAGGAAAAACTCAAGACGATTGACAAAGAAGTGTAAGCATACCAGTGAGGAAGTTCGGCATGTTAGACAAGATTGTAGAATCAGCTAGATATCTACTTGATAATTTCCCTGAAGCACGGGAATGTAAGGATTATCTTGATTCTCGTTTGAATCAAGAGAGTCAGGAGTTGTTTAACTTTGGCTATTTTCCTGGCATTCAGAATCTTAGCGTTCTGACAGACATGGTTGGCGAAGACGTTCTTCGTAAACTCAAGCTACTTTACACTAAATCTATAGAGGATACTATGGGCCCCCGCAGTTATCCCATTTGTTATTTTGAGCATCACCCTCTAATCATGCCCTACCGTAATCCCTACGGTGAAGTGGTCGCTTTGGTCGGCAGGTCTCTTCTAAACGATGAGGAGCGCACAGCCCAAGGAATAAAGTCAAAATATAAGAATACGCAAGAAACCTCAGCTTTTAAGAAAGGTAACCTATTATTTGGTCTTTATGAGAATAAAAAGCATATTTTAGATCAAAATTGTGTTTATATTGTAGAAGGTCAATTTGATGTTATTAAATCTGTAGAGATGGGATTTAAAAATATTGTTGCTTTAGGGACGAATTCTATGACTGCATATCAATTTTCAGTCATTAGCAGATACACGGATAACATATTTCTTTTATTAGATAATGATGTGTCTGGTGAAAAGGGGAGGAAACATATTATAAGTAAGTTTGGCAAACTTGCCAATATTCAAAATTTCTATTTACCAAATCCCTATAAAGACATAGACGAATACTTTACTAAAACTGGTGAAGAGTCTGTGTCTTTTGTTGTCAGAGCATGATCTGACAGATATATTCTGATTCGGTCTCTAAATCTAGCTGGGAGTTCATATGGAACGAAGAAAAAATAGGTCAGATAAGTATCAATGGGTTTTGTTAGAAACGGTTTGCTCAAATGACATGTTGGAATCATTTTGCAACGAGGATAGTATTTCTGCAAGACTTAACCCTTACGCATACGACGAGGGCTTAATTGAGTTGGAAGAACAGTTAAAAAAAGAATTTTGGAGAGTAGTTGATACATTATTGACCCCACGACAAAGAGAAGTTATTAGACTATATGCAGATGGCTACACCCAAATGGAAATCGCCAAGATGCTGAATGTCAACCAAAGCTCGATTACAAAGTCATTAAATGGAAATGTGGACTACAAGAACGGTAAAAAGATTTACGGAGGAGCCAGAAAGAAAATCCGTAAGATTATCGAAAATGACGACAAGATCAAAGACATCTTGACTAAAATGAGAGATTTAAGAGAAGAGCGTTGGTAATTCGGAAATGACCTGATATATAATGTTTCGGAGGTTAGA
>Ga0163144_10000167_pt1 | contig 151867 bp, 125 predicted proteins | sample OliLak19BULKMAT1_FD_123175 | JGI IMG/M metagenome (GOLD analysis project Ga0163144, IMG submission 123175) | Freshwater microbial mat bacterial communities from Lake Vanda, McMurdo Dry Valleys, Antarctica - Oligotrophic Lake LV.19.BULKMAT1 | ecosystem: Environmental > Aquatic > Freshwater >...
CGCCGTACCTGCGCCTGCTCGACGCGCTACCCGCAGGCTTCGACCCCGGCGCCTGCTTCCCTGCCGGCCACGCCAGCAGCGCACTCTGGCTGGCCGGCCTGTGCGTGTGGTGGCTGCCGCACCGCCCGCGCGCGGCGGCGGTTGTGTTTGCCGCCGGCCTCGCGGCGGGGTTGGGCTTGGGCTGGGTGCAGCAGATGCGTGGCGCGCACTTCCTCAGCCACACCCTGTGGGCGGTGTGGATCGCGGCGGCCTGGGTCTGGGCCCTGTTGCTGGCCTTCGCGCTGGCGCAGCGCCCGCGCGCACTGCCCCTGCCGAGCACCCCCCAGGCCTGACAAGTGCCGGGACAGCCCGGCTGACCGCAACCCGTGGCAACCCCAGGGCTCGGCGGCCGCTGGAGGTGGCGCCAGCCGTTAGCATGCCTGCATGTCCGCCGCCGACCTGATGGGCCTGCTGCTCTCGCTCCTGGCACGCCTGATCACGGGCACGCAAGGCCATTGGAAAGGCTGCCCGCCGACAGCCGAGCAGCGCATTTACTTCGCCAACCACCAGAGCCACTTCGACTGGGTGCTGATCTGGGCTGCGCTGCCCAAGGACCTGCGCAACCAGACGCGGCCGATCGCGGCCAAGGACTACTGGACCTCGAGCCCGTTCAAGCACTGGCTGACGCGCGAGGTCTTCAACGCGGTTTACGTGGCCCGTACCCGCAGCGACGACCAGGACCCGCTGGAACCCCTGGCCGATGCCCTGACGCGCGGCGACTCGCTGGTCATCTTCCCCGAGGGCACGCGCAGCAACCAGGGCGACCCGAAGGCCTTCAAGAGCGGCCTGTACCACTTGGCGCAGCAGTTCCCGCAAGTCCAGCTGATCCCCGCCTGGATCGATAACGTCCAGCGCGTCATGCCCAAGGGTGAAGTGGTGCCGGTGCCCATCCTGTGCACCGTGACCTTCGGCGCACCGCTGTACCTTGGCGTCGAGGAGGACAAGCGCGACTTCCTCGAGCGCGCCCGCTCGGCAGTGCTGTCGTTGAGGCCGCGAACCTCATGAGCTTTCGTAACTTGCGCCAACTCGGAGTCGACGATCAGGTTGCCCTGCTGTTCGTGATCCTGTTCGGGGTGCTGATGCTTGTCACCGTGGGCAGCTTTCTTTACTCGCTGCGCGATACGTCGGAGTCGCACAGCACCGCAGCCCTGCGCTTTCGCAGCGACTTGCGTGCGGTGTGGATCGGCACGGTACTGTTCTGGCTGGCCTGGATCGCGGGTCCGGTCGGGGCGACCCTGTTCTTCGGTCTGTTCTCGTTCCTGGCGCTACGCGAGTTCATCACCCTGCAACACACCCGCCGCAGCGACCACCGCAGCCTGATCCTGGCCTTCTTCTTCGTGTTGCCGGTGCAGTACGCGATCGTCGCCACACGGCACTTCGACCTGTTCACGGTCTTCATCCCGGTGTATGTCTTCTTCGCCATTCCGGTGGTCAGCGCGATGGCCGGCGACCCGCACCGCTTCCTCGAGCGCAACGCCAAGATCCAGTGGGGCATCGTCGTTTGCGTCTACGGCCTGTCCCACGCGCCAGCGCTGCTGCTGCTCGACTTCAAAGGCTACGAAGGCCGTGGTGCATTCCTGTTGTTCTTTCTGGTCATCGTCTCGGGCGTCGCGCAGGTGGCACAGGAGCTGTCCAGCCGCTGGCTGCGCCGGCGTCCCGTGGCACGCCACATCAGCCGCAGCTTCTCGGTCCGCGCGTGGCTGATCGGCACCGCGGTGGCGGCGCTGGTCGGCGCACTGCTTTACTGGATCACGCCGTTCAAGGCCGGCCAGGCCCTGGTGATGGCGTTCATAGCCGCGGGTTGCGGCTCGCTCGGCGAGTTCGTGATGAAGGCCTTGAAGCGGGACGCCGGCGTGCACCACTGGGGCAACCGCAGCGGCGTGACTGGCGCCGTGGGCTTGCTCGACCGTGTAGCACCGCTGTGCTTTGCCGCGCCGGTGTTCTTCCATTCGGTGCGTTGGTACTTCAAGTTGAGTCTGTGACCTCCATGTTTCACTTTGTTCTGGCGGTCCAACGCGAAGCACAAGCCCCGCGCCGCGTCGGCGATGGCGAACGCGAGAACAGCAACGACAACGACCGCGCCAGGTCGCGCCCCTGACATGCGCATCCTCGGCATCGACCCCGGCCTGCAAACCACCGGCTTCGGCGTGATCGATGCCGACGGCCCACGCCTGCACTACGTGGCCAGCGGCACGATCAAGACCGCGAGTGTTGCGCGCGGCGATCTGCCAGGGCGGCTGAAGATCATCTTCGAGGGCGTGTGCGAAGTCGCGACGCGCTACGAAGCCACCTGCGCCGCGGTCGAGATCGTCTTCGTCAACGTCAACCCGCAGAGCACCCTGCTGCTAGGGCAGGCGCGAGGCGCGGCGCTGGCCGCCCTGGTGTCCCGCTCGCTCGACGTGGCGGAGTACACCGCGCTGCAGATGAAGAAGGCCATCGTCGGCAGCGGCCATGCCCACAAGACCCAGGTCCAGGCCATGGTCACACGCCTGCTTGCGCTGACAGCCGCGCCGGGCCCGGATGCCGCCGATGCGCTGGGTATCGCCATCACCCACGCGCATGCCGGCGCCTCGCTGGCGGCATTGGCCAAGGCCTCGCCGCTGGAGCGGCGCCAGCACGCCCAGTACCGGCGCGGTCGCGCCTACTGAGCCTCCGCCCGCCTCGGTGCTGCTCGACCTGGCTGCTGACCGGGTCGATGCGAAACAGGTGCAGCCAGCCGTTGCCGACCAGCTGGCGCGCGATGTCATGGCTGGCCATCACGCTGTCGATCGCGGCCTGCGGGGCTTCGATGAACACGCTCAGGCGCAGCGGCGTGTGGCGCAGCGTGTGGCCATCGTGGAGTGACTGCATCGGCAGGCCGATGCGCAGGTCGACACCGTTGCCCTCGAAAACGCCGAGGTGACCGCCGACCACGTTGTGCAGCACCTTGTTGCCGCTGCCGTAGCGCCGGTTGTCCACCGTCGAGGCGTGGCACTGCATGTTGATCCAGTGGGTGACCACCATCGGCGCGGTCATGATCAGGGTCAGCACGCCGAGGTCCGGGTCGAGCTGCCAGTCATAGTCGTGCAGGAAGCTGCGGCCGCCGAGGTCGATGTGGCGGCTGCGCGCGCGCGGCGCGACGTTAAAGGCCGCGTTGTTGGCCAGACCCCACTCGGGCCGCACTTGGGCCCAGTCGTTGGCGCGCTCCTGCACCGCCTGAAGCAGGAGCGCGGGTTGCTCGCGCAGGGCCGCCAGGCCGAGGCTGTCGGCGCTCTCGGCGCGCGCACGCTGTCCGGCAGTGTCGAGCCAGGCGCACAGCTGGGCCAGCTCGGCATGCAGCGCCGCCGGCACGGCGTCGGTGTCGTACAACCGCACTTCATCGGTGGTGGTGTTGTGCAGCGCGGGCAGGAAGTGCGTGCCTGGCGGGATGTCGATACCGAGATCGCGCAGTGCGTCGGGCACGGCACGGCGGTTGAGCATGTCGGCCAACACGCGCGCGTTGACCTCACCGGTCTGGCCGCCGCAGGCGCCGCAGTCCAGGCCGGCGGCATGCGGGTTGTTCGCGCTCTGGCTCCCGTGGCCGGCCAGCAGCACCAACGGGGCAAAGCCGCGCACCAGGCCCATCGCGCCCAGGATGCCTTGAGCCATCGTCGCTGCGGCGGCCGGCTCGCTGTCGGCCAGCGCCAGGCAGGGGCGCAGCGCGGCCGCCGCCTCGGCGGGCAGGCCGGCATCTTCCCAGCGCGCCGGCGCGCTGCGCGTCGGCAGGCTGTCGGCCAGCAGCTTGGCGCCATACAGCAGACCGATCGATTCGACGAAGCTGAAGGCCGAAGCCGGGGCGGCGCGGAAGTCGGCCCAGCGCTGGCGCCATTGCAGGGCCTGGCGTCGGCGCGTGGCCAGCACCTGGCCGAGCGCTGCATTCTCGCCGCGCTCGGTGACGCAGTGGGCCGGTGCGAGCAGGCCCGGCAGCTGCGGCCGGGTCAGGCCGCTGCCGAGCGGCGAGTAGGCGATGAACAGGCCGAAGAAGCCGGCGAAACCGCGCGTCTGAACGCTCGGGCTGACGCTCTCGAGCGCGCGGCGGAAGACCTCGGAGCGCACGCCGATGCAGAACAGCGCCTGCACGGCCGGGGCCGGCGCGGCGGTGGCGGCCGCGGCCTGGCCGCCAGCGCCGCTGCGCTGGTGCGTGGGCCGGCGCAAAGCGCCGCCAGGGCCGCCAGCAGCGGCGGCCCGGCCAGCAGCAGGGCGTGCCAGTGTGGCAGGGAGGCGGTGTCGGCAGCAAGCAGGCTCATAGGGCGCAGCACGGAACAGGGATGACGCCACTATGCCGGCGGCAAGACGATGCGTAAAATTCCTTGTTCAGCAAACAACGTTCTCTTTTACAGAACTGTAGAGTCATGTCGCGCCTGAACTTCCATCACCTGCGCTACTTCTGGGCCGTGGCCAAGGAGGGCAACCTGACGCGTGCCGCCACGCAACTGCATGTCGCGCAGTCGGCGCTGTCGAACCAGATCAAGCAACTCGAGGAGCAGCTGGGCCAGGCGCTGTTTGCGCGCGTCGGCCGCGGCCTCAAGCTCACCGAGGCCGGCCAGGTGGCGCTGGGGTATGCCGAATCCATCTTCAGCTCGGGCACCGAACTGGTGGCCCTGCTGCGCGAGGGCCGGCGCGAGGAACGCCAGGTGCTGCGCATCGGCGCCGTGGCCACCTTGTCACGCAATTTCCAGGAGAACTTTCTGCGCCCGCTGCTCGAGCGCGCCGACGTGGAACTGGTGCTGCAGTCGGGCAACCTGGCCGATTTGCTGGCGCGCTTGCGCGTGCACACGCTGGACCTCATCCTGTCCAACCGCCGCGTACACCCGAGCAGCGAAGACCCCTGGCGTTGCCGGCGCATTGCGCGCCAGCCGGTCAGCCTGGTCGGCAAGCCGCGGCCCAAGCGCAAGGCCTTTCGCTTCCCCGAGGAGCTGGCCGACGTGCCGCTGCTGTTGCCGGGCCGCGAGTGTCCCGACCTGCACGAGAACTTCTATGCCATCTCGGTGCAGCGACGCTTCGACCCCCCCCTGCTCAAGGCGCTACTCAAGCAGCCCGAGGCCGATGTGCTGGGGACAGCGGTGGCGGCCTGAGCCGCGACGGCTGGCAGCAGCACCGTCATCTGTGGTCGAAAGTCGAGGCAGGCAACTTCAAGTCGGTCGTGTCGCAGTGAAAGGGAATCGAGACGTTACTCCCGGCTTCTGCATTGCGCGTCTCGGCGAAGTCTTCGATCGTCCGGCCAGCGTCGACAAGTTACCAGGGCAACCCTCAGGTCATGACCCCATGCACGCCTCAAGCGAGCAGAGCCGGGCCCGCGCCCGCGCCCGCGCCCGCGCCCGGGGAGAGAGTTGCCGGAATCGAGTGCAAGCACAATACCGTCGGCGTGAATGAAGAGGCACGGATACATCATGAAGGTCCATCGACCCGATACTTTGAGTGGCCCTTATGCACTTTTCACTGCTCCGGCCATTGAGCCAGCACGCGCAGCTCCAGTGTTGGCGGGGTTGGTGAAGATTGGCGCGGGCACTCGCAGTCCCGACACAGGGCTGCGTACCAGCGCCGAGCATGAAATCGGCTACGTTGTGCGGGGCCGTCTCTTGATAGAAACTGCCCAAGCGACCTACGCAGCTGAGGCTGGTGATGTACTTGTCACTAGCCCGGCAGAGCCGCACAGCACCACCGCGATCGAGGACAGCGAGATTTTCTTTGTGCTGCTCGCCCCTCATTTCGCCGGCCACCCATGACGCCGCTGCGAAATCGATAGAGCATTTGTACGCAATCCTGAGACAGCCTTCATGAGCGACTCGGCCCCAGCGGGCCAAAGCGTTTGGTTGTGGGTCGGCAAACTCGCGCCACCCCAGATGCAGCTCGATGCGGTGCAGCGCCACGCGCTGCTCACGCGCTTGTCGGAACATCGCCGCATGTCGCTGGCACTGGTCGTGTCGCCACCTGGTTTCGGCAAGACGACATTGCTCAGCCAATGGCGAGGCGCCCTGATGAGCGAGGCAGTTCCGGCGCCTGTAGCCTGGCTGTCGCTCGATGAAGCCGATGCAGACGCCAATCGCTTTCTTGCGTACCTCGTCCTCGCATTGGAGGCGGCCGGTATTGCCATGACGGGGCTGTCACAGAGCGCGCATGCTTTGGCCATGGACCCCAATCCCCAGCGCACGCTTGCGGCTTTGCTGCAGGCTCTGGAGCGGGGCGGCCGCCGCGTCACGATCATGCTGGACGACTATCACCGCGCCGCCAGCGCACCGACCGACGCATTGATCCTCGCGCTTCTGGAGCGTGGGAGTGCTTGGTGCCAGTTCGTGGTGGCCAGCAGGAGCCGACCGCGTTGGCCCCTTGCCACGCTCAAAGCACGCGGCCTGTTGCATGAAGTCGCCGCAAGCGACCTGATCCTCTCACTGTCCGAAGCCTCGCACATCATGGGGGATGACTTCGACCGTTCGGCACTGGCCATCGTGCACGCACGGACGGAAGGCTGGGCGGTGGCTGTCCAGCTTGCGCGGTTGTGGCTACAGCGCGGTGCCGGCTCCTCCAGCGGACTAAAGGCCTTTGACGGGCGCGTATCTGATGTGGCCGAGTATCTTGCCGAACAGATCGTTGAGAATCTTCCCGCCGATTGTCGTGAGTTCCTGCTCGAAACGTCGCCCCTTGAACGCTTCAACGCCGAGCTGGCGGATGTCGTACGCGGGCGTACCGACAGCCAGGCTGTGTTGAGGCAGTTGGCGCCGTTCGAGGCATTGCTCGTCCCACTTGACGCGGCGCACAGCTGGTTTCGGTACCACCTGATGTTGGCCGACTTCCTGCGACCGCGGCTTGACGCCATGCGCGCGCGCCACATCCATCGAGCCGCCGCTCAGTGGTTAGCGCGGCAAGGGGACTGGAGTCTGGCGGTGTCGCATGCGCTCCAGGCCCATGACGGCGGGCTGGCCGTGCAAATCGTTCAGGAGGCCGGCGGCTGGGAGTTGGTACTCAAGCGGGGGATTCAGTACACCCAAAGCCTGCTGCAGCAGTTCGACGACCTGACGCGTCGTACCGAGCCCGAGCTGCTTCTGATGCAGTCCTACCTGCACGCCAAGCTGGGAGATGAGGCTTTGGCGCTTGAGCTCTTGCGGCTAGCCGAGGTCGCCGTCGTCGCTGCATGTGACCCACGACTGCGGCGTGACCACCTGATCATTGCGGCGCTGGTTCATATCTACTTCGACCGAATCGCCAGCGATCTCTACTGGCCTGCCGATGGATCAGCCGTCAGCTTGTTGATGCCCGATGATCCCCTCGGGCAAGGAACCTTGTTATGCGGTACGGCCGTGGTGGCCCTGGCTACAGGGCGCATGGCTGACGCCAGCCGCGCAGCGCTGGATGCGCGCACGCGTATGCGATTGGTGGGCAGTCCGCTCGGTGAAAACTACTGTCTTATTCATCTGGCGCAGGCGCTCAGTGCCACCGGCCAAGTCGCAACGTCACGCCTGCGGATCGACGAAGCCTTGGCCTTGGCGGAGACAAACTTCGGCACCGACAGCTCACTCAAGGCACTCGTCGGCTGTTTCAAGGCGCAACATCTCTATTGGCAAGGCCAATGGCTCGAAGCGGTCCCGTGGTTGCGCGGGAGCCAAGACACGCTTGAGCATGTTGACGGCTGGCTCGATCTCTTTGCCACCAGCGCAGAGGTCTCGTGGAGAGTGGCCCTGCGGCACGAGGGGCTGCAAAGTGCGCTGACGCTCATTGATCGCGCGGGCCAACTTGCCCGGGGCCGCAACCTTAGCCGGCTGGCCCGATTGGTGGCGGCTTGGCGCGTCGACCTGCTGTCCCAATGCAGTTTGCTGACCCAAGCGACGAACGAGGCAAGCGCTGCGGCGCTAAAGGAACAATTGGCCGCCGCCTCAAGGCCCGCCGAGCCGGCAGGGCTCGATTGGCGGTTTCTTGAAGCAGGCACGCTTGCGTTAGCGCGTCTACAGATGGCCGCTGGCCCCGCCTCTGCCGCCCTGACGCGACTTGCGGAGACCTCAGCTCGATTCGAGCAGGCTGGCCTCCTCCTGGCGAGTTGGCGTCTGCGGCTGATGGCATTGCTGGCGCAGCGGCGCACGCAGGACCGTGACGTGCCGCCCACGCTCGTGCGCGACGTTTTGGCGCCGATTCTGCACAACGGACTTTCAGGCTTGCTGCTCGAAACTGGCCCTGGGATCCTGCCGCTGCTCTACCAGCTGGAGGGGACGCTGCCGCCGCAAGCTATGGCGGTGGTGGGCCAGTTGCGAGGCTGGCAGACTCACCCGCCGCGCCCCCGTGCGCAATTCAGTGCCAAGGAGACTGAGGTGTTGCAGTTGCTCGTGTCGGGCCAGGCAAACAAGGCCATCGCGCGAGCCCTCGACATCTCCGAAAACACGGTCAAGTTTCACCTCAAGCAGGTGTTCCTCAAGTTGGGTGTGGACAACCGGACGGCGGCCATCGGTGCGGCGTTGCAACAGGGTTTCGTGTCGTCGATTCGGGGAAGTCTGGATCGGTAACCCTAACCAACCTACCCATCTGGGTAGGCTTGAGGCAGCGCCACGGGGTTGCCTACCCGCCGTGGCCATTGAGTCCGAATGGTGGCCTGCCTAGAGTCTCTGGCAACCGGCCACAGGCGCATTTACGCAAGGCTGGCAACTGATCAGCCATCCAGGAGTGCCGCTCGATGAATTCCACACGCTCTACCGGCCATCCGGCCATACTCGCCTCAGCTATTGCGCTTGCGCTGCCTGGGTTTGTGCTTGCTCAAGCGCAAAGTGCGCCCGCCGCACCTGCCGGCGCTGCGTCGGCGCCAAACGTCAGTGAGCAGGCGGAAATTCAGTCGATCGTTATCCGCGCGCGCGGTCGCGACGAAACGCTTCAGAGCGTGCCGATGTCGGTGAAGGCGCTTTCAGCGAAAGCGATCGAGGATGCCGGCATTCGCAAGGCGGGCGACTTTGTTGCCATCACGCCCAACCTCTCGCTGGCCGAATCGCAATCGGTCGGCACGTCGTTCATGACGATCCGCGGCCTGTCCCAGGTTCGCAACGGCGAGCCGCCGATGGCCGTGGTGGTGGATGGCGTCGTGCAGTCCGACGCGAAGCAGTTCACGCAGGAGCTGTTCGACGTCTACAGCATCGAGGTGCTGCGCGGTCCGCAGGGCGCCCTCTATGGGCGCAATGCCTCTGGCGGAGCGATCCTGATCCAGACCAAGCAGCCAAGCAACAAGACCACGGGCTTCGTCCAGCTCGGCGTGGGCACCGGAAATGAGAAGACGGCACAAGGTGCAGTGAGCGGCGCAATGGTGCCTGATCAGCTCTTCTTCCGGCTGGCCGGCAGCTTCACTGATAGAGACGGCTACTTCGACAACCTGACGCTTGGTCGAAAGGCAGACGGCTACCGGGACAAGACCCTGCGTGGCCTACTTAAGTGGACACCCAGCGACACGCTGACCATCGACCTGCGTGCCAGCGTGGTGCGCGACGTGGCGGGCGGCGGTAACTTTCAATACCAGCCGACACGCCTGCTTGCTGACTGCAGCGCCGACCCTGCGAACGCGTTTGACTTCTCGCGCCTGGATCCCAATACCGCCTCGCGGACGATCTGCGCCAACAACTACGGAACCAATACACGTGACATGGATGAGCTCACGCTGAAGATCGACAAGGACCTCGGCTTCGCGACTCTGACGGGCATTGCATCCCACAGCCGCGTGACGGAGTTTCTTGCCGCTGATCAGTTTCCCTACACCCGCACGCGAAATCTGTTCGGCCTGTTCGACGGGACACAGACCCAGTACGTGGACATCGAGGCCGACACGCTGGAGGCCCGACTCACGTCGCCGGATGGTAAAGGCCTGCGCTGGATGGCGGGGGTATACGGGCTGCGTACACAACGCTTCATATCCACGACGACGGGCTCAGATCTTGGCCTCGGTGTGGACAAGATCACGACGGATCCCGCCTTCTCCAGCGCGACCAATCCGACTCTCTCCTGGTTTGCGGACAACAACCGCAACCGCGCCTCCGCGGTCTTCGGCAATGTCGACTACGACATCTCGCCAAAGATCGAGATTTCCGTTGCAATGCGCTATGACCGCGACCAGCGTCAGCAAGCCATCGATCCTCGTCAATCGGTGGGTCTGCCCACCGGCTGCAACGCCGGCAACGCCGCCGCGTGCGTCAAGACAGCGACCTACAGCGCGGTCCAGCCCAAGCTGTCGCTGCGCTACAAGATCGATGATCGCTCGCTCGCCTACGTCTCGATCGGCAAGGGATTCCGCTCGGGCCAGTTCAACCAGAGCGGCGTCGGCGCCGCCGCGGCTGCCGCTGCTCCGCCGGTGACGGGAGTGAGAGACGAGATTGGAGCGGAGATCACCCAATCGGTGGAGTTGGGCTACAAGACCGGACTCGCCGGCGGGAAGCTGCAAGTCAATACCGCACTGTTCCGTTCTAAGGTCACCAATGCGCCGTACTTCGTGTTCATCGGCTCGGTCGGTGCACAGGTGTTGGTGGGCATTGACGAGGTGAGCCTCACGGGCGGTGAAATCGAGGCCGTCGCCAGCCTAGCCCCGGGACTGGACGCCTACGCTGGCCTGGGGATCACAGGAAGCAAGATCAAGCGCTACAGCGTCAACCCAGCGGCTGTCGGCAACCGCGCGCCCTATGTGCCAAACACGACGGCCAATGTCGGCTTGCAGTATCGATTCGGCATCAGCGGCGGCATGAACGTCGTGTTGCGAGGCGACGTGGTCATGAAGGGCAGGCAGTTCTGGGATCCTGAGAACAGCGCGGCGCGCTCTGACATCACCTTGCTCAACCTGCGCGCGGGCTTGGAAGACTCGAAGGGCAAGTGGAGCACGACTCTGTCGGTGAACAACGCCACGGACCAGCTCTACAACGCCGAGTGGGTCGCGGGCGGATTCGCTGCGCCGGCGCTGCCGCGCGTGGTTCGCCTGGATGCACGCTACAACTTCTGAGCCGGCAGCGCATCATGACCGTGCACATTGCTACCGACGTCGGCGGCACCTTCACCGACCTGGTCTTGTACGAGCATGATCCACAGACGCTCGAGGGCCAGCTGCGAACTCTGAAGGTCGACACAACGCCGCCGGATTTCGAACAAGGCGTGCTGATTGCGCTTGAGCGCTGCGGAGCGGACCTCGCGCAGGTCAATCTCATCGCGCATGGCGCCACTGTCGTCATCAATGCACTCACCGAACGGCGCGGAGCGCGCACGGCACTCGTCACGACGCGGGGCTTCCGGGACGTTCTCGAGATCGGACGAGGCAATCGGCCTGATCTGTTCAACCTGAACTTCAAGAAGCCAGTTCCCTTCGTCGAGCGCTACCTGCGCACTGAAGTCAGCGAGCGCACGACCCACCTCGGAAATGTGCAGCGTGAGGCGGCTCTTGAGGAGCTGGCGCCAATTGCCGAGCAGTTCGCTGCCGCTGGGGTCGAAGCCGTCGCGGTGTGCTGCCTGCATGCCTACCGCAACCCTCGCAATGAAGCGGCCATCGCTTCTGAATTGCGCCGCCTGATGCCGGGTGTGCCGGTCGTCGCGTCGCACGAAATCAGCCGTGAATGGCGCGAGTACGAACGCACCAGCACCACCGTGGCAGCCGCCTACGTGTCGCCGGTGGTGCGCAGCTACGTTGGCGCGCTCAAGAGCGCACTCGCAGAGAAAGGCTTTCGCGGCGACCTCTATCTCATGCAGTCCAACGGTGGCATGACCAGCGCCCAGGGGGCGGTGGCCAATCCGGTCTCGATGGTGGAGTCCGGTCCAGCGAGCGGCATGCTGGCGGCACAGGCGCTAGGCCAGTTGATTGGCGAAGCCAACCTGATCGCACTCGATGTTGGGGGCACGACGGCCAAGTGCACTCTGATTCACCAAGGACGACTGCCGGTCACGACCGAGTACCACATTGAGCGGACCGCCAAGAACCCAGGCTACCCAATCCAGACTGCTGTCATCGACTTGGTCGAGATTGGCCAGGGCGGCGGGTCGATCGCCAGCGTGGACGCGGGCGGGCGACTGCAGGTGGGGCCGCGCAGTGCTGGCGCAAAGCCCGGCCCGGTGGCATATGGCCGCGGTGGCACGCAACCGACGACCACTGACGCTAACTTGGTTCTCGGACGGATCGACGCTGCGAAATTCCTGGCGGGGAACGTGGAGCCGGACCTGACAGCCGTGCGAAGCTCTTTCGCCCGTCTTGGAGCGCCACTGGGAATCGACGACATGCAGGCTGCGCAAGGCGTGCTCCGCCTTGCCAATGCCAATATGGTGAACGCGCTCAAGCTGGTATCGACCAACAAGGGTTATGACCCGCGGGACTTTGCGTTGATGGCCTTTGGTGGCGGCGGTGCGCTGCATGCGGTGGAACTGGCCGAGGAACTCCGTATCCCTCGTGTCATCGTGCCGACCCATGCGGCCGTCTTCTCGGCATGGGGGATGTTGCTCACCGACATTCGGCGCGACTACACCCTCACGGAACTCGGTGCACTGGTGTCCACGGCACGCGCTGGAATTCGTAGCACCTTTGAGCGTATGGAGTTGTCGGCGTGTGCGGACTTCGATGCGCAGGCGATGAACGCCGCGGCGGTCGGCTTCACACACTTTCTCGACCTGCGCTACGCGGGGCAGGAGCACACCGTGAAGGTGCCTGTGGACCTGTCAACGCTCGAAAGCACCAATGGCCTTGCCACCGTGGTCGAGCGATTCCACGGTGACCACGAAACCCGCTACACCTTCCGGCTGCAGGACGCCGCCATCGAGGTCGTCAATTTTCATCTGGTGGCCAGCGTGCATGTGGTCAAGCCCAAGCCACAGGTCAGAAGTGCAGGCAAGCGTCAGCTGAGCGACGCACGCGTGGGCGAACGCAAGGTGTTTTTCGAACATCACGGCGTGCATGACGCCGTGGTCTACGACAGCGAGCGTCTTGACCCCGGCATGAAACTCAGCGGGCCGGCCATCGTGCAGGATTCAACCTCGTCATTGGTGCTTCCGCCGGGGCACACCTTGGGAATGGACTCGTACGGCAACCTCGTGATCAACCTGCACCTCGAGCCCGTCAAGGAGATCGCATGAACACCCTAGCCACGGACTCACGCTTCGATCCGGTCACCTTGCAAGTCATCAAGGACTCGCTCACCGCCATCGGGCAAGAGATGTTCCAGGTAATGATCCGCACGAGCATGAGCCCGATCATTTACGAGACTACCGATTTCGCGGTCGGCCTCACCGATGCGCGGGGGGAGTTGATCGCACAAGGCAACGGCGTCGCGGGATTCTTGGCGACGCTCGACACCTGCGTGCAAAGCACCTTGCACCACCATCCGGCGCACACCCTCAAGCCGGGCGATGCGGTCATCACCAACACGCCGTACGAGGGTGGCGGCACCCACCTGTCGGACGTGATGATCGTCGTGCCGATCCATCACCAAGGCGAGCTGGTGGGCTTCTCGGTCAACAAGTCGCACTGGACCGAAGTTGGCGGCAAGGATGCCGGCAGTGTGTCCACCACGGCGCGGGAGATATTTCATGAGGGCTTGCACCTTCGGTTCCTGAAGCTGATGGATGAAGGGCGTATGAACCAGGCGCTGGTGGACGTGATCGCCGCCAACGTGCGGATGCCCGACCAGACACTCGGTGATCTGCATGCCGGCGTGGCTGCGGCGCGTACCGGCGAGAGGCGGGTGCAGCAGCTGTTCGCGCGCTATGGCGCGGCTACCGTGAACCACGCGATGGTCGATCTCCTGGATTACGGCGAGCGACTCACGCGTGCCCAACTGCGTGAGCTGCCCAGCGGCACCTTCGAGGCGGAGGACGTGATCGAGGAGGATGGCGCCGGTAACGGGCCGTTCAAGCTAAAAGTGAAGGTCACGATTTCTGACGGCAACATGGTGGCCGACTTCACAGGTACCGACCGCCAAGCACCCGGCCCCATCAATTCCAGCCGCACTGCGCTGGTCACGGCCGTGCGTTGTGCGCTCAAGGCCATCACCGACCCCGATATCCCTGCCAACGGCGGCTGCTTCCGGCACGTGCAGATCGTGTGCCCGGAGGGGACGCTGCTCACCGCTGCCAGTCCGGCACCCGTGTCGATCTACTACGAGTCGCTGGTGGCGGTGATCGAGCTGGTGTGCAAGGCACTGGCGCCCGCCATGCCCGGGCGCTTGCCTGCCGGTCACTACCGCACCGTGGGCGGCACCTTCCTGGCCGGCACGCATCCTGACAGTGGGCAGTTCTACGTGCTCGGCGAGCCGCTGCTGGGCGGCTGGGGTGCGACACATGAGCGCGATGGCCTGAATGGCATGTTTTGCGTGGCCAACGGCGAGACCTACAACATTCCGATCGAGCTTGCCGAGAGCCGCTACGGTGTGCAGATCGAGCAATACGCCTTTCACCAGGAAGATGGCGGCGCCGGCCAATTCCGCGGCGGTCGCGGCGTCGTGCTGGACTACCGGATCACCTCGGACGAAGCATTTCTGACCGTGACCTACAGCCGCACAGCGAGCCAACCTTGGGGGCTGATGGGCGGCTCGCCGGGCAGCTCCAACCGCGGTGAGATCCGCCACGCCGATGGACGCATCGAAACCTGCAACATGGCCACCGGCGTGCAGTTGAAGAAGGGCGAGCTGGTGCACATCGTGATGGGCCATGGAGGTGGTTTTGGCGATCCCCGCAAACGATCGCGTGAGGCGGTGGCGCGGGATCTGCGCGACGGCTACATCACGCTCGCCCAGGCGCGGGCTGACTACGGTCACGTGCAGTGAGGCCCGCGAAATGGGCATGACGCAGAAACCCGAGACAACCGTGCGCGTGCGCTGGCTCAACCCCGTGGGCTTCGACGCTTACGATGCACCGATCAGTGGTCTGCTGGCATCCATCAAGCAGCCAGGCACAGAGGTTGATGTAGTGTCATTCGACATGGCGACCACGCCGACGCATCTGGAATACCGTGCCTACGAGGCCTTAATGACGCAAGGCATCGTCTAAGTCGCACGCGACGCCGATCGACAGAACATCGACGCATTGGTGATCGGTTGCTTTTACGACCCGGCGCTGGAAGATGCCCGCGAGATCTCCGGCGGTACCGTGGTCGTGGCACCCTGTGATGCGTGCCTGAGCGTGGCGAGCCAACTCGGCAACCGAATCTCGATCCTGGTCGGGCGCACCAAGTGGATCGAGCAGATGCACGAACGCGTGCGGCGATATGGCATGGCGGATCGCTTGGCGTCGTTCCGCTCGCTGGCGATGGGCGTGGACGATCTCCAGCGCGATCATGAAGTGACCCGCTCGCGCATCATCGACGAGGCTCGACGTGCAGTTCGGGAAGATCACGCCGAGGTCATCGTCCTGGGGTGCACCATCGAATTCGGCTTCTTCGAAGAAGTGCAAAAGGCGGTTGGCGTGCCGGTAATCGACGCCGTTGTGGCGCCATTCAAGCAGGCCGAGTACCTCGCGCGGTTGAAGCAGCAGTTCGGCTGGCGCCCCAGCCGAGTATGGAGTTGCGAGCCGCCGCCCGAAGAGGAGTTGCAGCGCTTCGGTTTGTTCCAGAAGGCTCCTGCACTGCGGCGTACAGCCACGTGATGTGGCTTGCAACGGCGCAAGGGAGTCCCGAATGAGCAAACAAAATACGCCACAACGCATCACCTGGCTCGGCTTGGCCACCATCTGGTTCGGCGGCATGATCAGCGTGCCGTCGCTCCTGATTGGCAACGCGCTGATCGCCGGACTCACGTTCCGCGACACTCTGATTGCCGGCTTCATCGGGTTTTCCGTGGTCGTCGCCTTCATGAGCCTGGAAAGCGTTGCCGCAGTCGAGCGTCGGCGCGACACCGTTTCCCTGGCGGCGAGCGCCTTCGGACGCAGCGGCGCCAAGGTGGTGGTGGGCTTGGCACTGGGTGTGTCATTGCTGGGTTGGTTCGGCGTGCAAAGCGGCATCGCCGAGGGCTCGTTCGCCAAGATCGCCAGCCTGTCATTCGGCTGGCATGTCTCAGCGCAATGGTCCTCTTTCGTACTCGGGTTGTTCATGATGCTGACGGCGGTGTTTGGCTTCCGCTACCTCAAGCTGTTGAACTATGTCGCCGTGCCATGCAAGATTTTGCTGGTGGCCTACGCGGTGATCGTCGCCTTCCAGTCGAAGAGCTTCGATCTGGTGACGCAATACCAGCCGCCCGAGTCCACGAGGCTCGACATGTTTACGGCCATTGGCCTGTCGATCGGCTTCTTCTCCGTGGGCGGCGTGATCTCGCCTGACTACGCGCGTCACGCCGAGTCGCGTCGTGCGGCAGTCATGGGTTCGGTGCTGGGCATGTTGCCCGCCGCGCTCGGCCTGGCCGCTTGCGGGGCCATGCTGGCCATCGTGCAGCACACCCATGACATCGTGGAGATTTACGCTTCGCTGGGCATGCCCATGCTCGCCTTGTCGGTGCTGATCGTTGCGACCTGGACCACCAATGTGATGAACGCTTACTCGTTGGGACTGGCGCTGAACCAGTTGTTGCACTGGCCAGATTCGCGGCGGCAGTGGGCCACGCTGATCGCGGGCGTCATGGGTTCGGGGCTGGCCGCCGCAGGCATCCTCAACAACTTCATGGGTTTTCTGATGTTGCTCACCGTGACCATTCCACCGATCGCAGGTGTGCTGGTCAGTGATTACTGGATCGCACGCTCTTATACCGACCGCCCAGCATCGGCCGTCAATTGGCGGGGGGTGGTGGCCTGGAGCGCCGGCGTGGCCGTGATGCTGGCCTTGCCCCATCCCCTGCGCAGCGTCTTGGGCATTGTTGTGGCAGCGCTGGTTTTTTGGTTTGCCGTGCGGCTTGCGCCGCCCGCCGCAACAAACGCTGAGGCCCTGGATGTTCAATGACCAGGTGTTCGGGGATCGCCGCAAACAGCTGCTGGACGGTCTCAGATCGAAGCGGCTCTGACCATCAGCTCGCGAATACGCTCGTTCGCGCTTGAGATGGCTGTGCCAAGTTGACTAAGGCGCAGATCGCCTACACCATGCATGCTGAGCTGGCGCTCGCGGGGTCGCGCATTGCTTACCGTAGGAGTTCAGGAATGTCATTCACTGACACGGAACGGGCATTGCTGCTGTCGATCCCGCGCATCGGCCCGAGCGTTGTGAGCCGGCTTGAGGAGGTAGGCATCGACAGCTTGGCGAGCCTGAGGCAAACCGGACTGGATTGCACGATCGACTCGATTTGCTCGCGCATTGGTTCTCTTGGTTGGGCGAATCGACGTGACCCGCTGAGTCTCGCGCTTCGTGCCCACATGCATCAAGGCAACGTAGTCACGTCGGATCGACCATCGCGCCGTTTGGGCTCGATTCAACGTCGGTGCTGCCCGCCGAGGACTGCGTGAGGAAGCTCATCGGCCACAAGTCAAATCAATGGCTTGCACTCTCGGCCATCAGCCATCTCTGGCGGTCAGCATCTTCCTGCCGGGTCATCAAGTTCGCTACGATCGCGGAGGCGCTTTTGATCGAGCGTATCCCGCAACTCTCAGACCGCCTGGCCAAGGCGCAGCCTTTTTTTCAGTCGCTCGATCACAAGCGACTGCAGTCCGAGCTAGGCCAAGGGCCAAGCTAGAGCAGTGCGTCACGGTCAAGCAACGAAGTGCAAATGAATTGATGTGCATCAACCCGTTGTGTATTGCGGACCCAGCCCCTTCGAGCTTGAGGCGAAGATATGCCAGTTGCGGTTGCCAAGGCACCGACACGATGTTGACCTGCCCGACGTTCTGGTCACGTCCAGCGCGCGGGTTTTCACGCGGCGCTTGCCGTCAGTGCCTTGCTGCCTGAACAGGGGCGCTGCAGTTTGCCGGCGCCCCGCGCTGCGCAATCGAGGTGCCGCACTCAGGGGAAGGAGACCCGCCACAAGGCCACTACCACGTGGCCCCAGATGCCGAGGTTGAAGCCTAGCAGGCCGAAAAGCTTGGCCCAGGCGAACAGGGCTCGGGCGCGGCGCAGACAGCCTTGCTCGCCAGTGACGCCGTACAGCAGCATGTAGATCACCGAGGGCACGAAGGTGCCGACCGTGAGTACCGCCATGACCGCGTAGAAGGCGGTCACGGCATCAAAGCAGCGGCGTCATCCGTTCGAGCAGCAAGACGGCGCCGAAGCCGAGCAGCGCAATCAGGGTCCACTTCATGATCAGCATGCAACGCCGGCGCCAGACCGCCTGGCCGGTGGCCAGGAAGATCGCGTAGGACAGCAGGCCCGAGACCAGCAGCAGGCCGACAACGAGGCGAAAGATCAGCATGGCTTCAGACCTCCCTGTTTCACCACGCTGGCGCCAGTTCGGCAAAGCCGGCCGGGGCGTCGGCGGCATTCTCGAAGGTGGCGATCTCGAAGGCACTGGCATCGGCCAGCAGCGCGCGCAGCAGCTTGTTGTTCAGGGCGTGTCCGCTCTTGAAGGCGGTGTAGTGCGCCAGCATCGGGTGGCCGGCGATGTGCAGGTCGCCGATGGCATCGAGGATCTTGTGTTTGACGAACTCATCGTCGTAGCGCAGGCCGTCGGCATTCAGCACCCGGGTGTCGTCGACCACGATCACGTTGTCCATGCTGCCGCCCAGGCCCAGGCCGCGTGAACGCATCGCTTCCACGTCCTTGGAAAATCCGAAGGTGCGCGCGCGGGCGATGTCGCGCTTGTAGTGGCCCGAGCCCATGTCGAAGCTGACGCGCTGGCCGGTGGCGTTGACCGCGGGGTGGTTGAACTCGATTTCGAAGCTCAGCACATAGCCGTGGTGCGGTTCGAGCCGGGCCCACTTCAAGCTAGGGCCTTCGCCTTCGCGCACTTGCACGGTCTTCAAGACGCGGATGAAACGCTTGGGCGCGTTCTGCAACTCGATGCCGGCACTTTGCAGCAGGAAGACGAAGCTGGCGGCCGAGCCGTCGAGCACCGGCACTTCGTCGGCCGTGATGTCGATGGCCACATTGTCCAGGCCCAGTCCGGCGCAGGCCGACAGCAGGTGCTCGATGGTCTGCACCTTGGGCGCGCCGGGGTCGCCGCCGGCGCTGATGGTCGAGGCCATGCGCGTGTCGCTGACGCTCTGCGGGTTGACGGCAATCGTCACCGGCTGCGGCAGGTCGGTGCGGCGAAACACGATGCCGCTGTCGGGCGGTGCCGGCTTCAGGGTCAGTTCGACCTTCTGGCCACTGTGCACGCCCAGGCCGACGGCGCGCGTGAGGGATTTCAGGGTTCGCTGTTGCAGCATGGCAGGCGCGATTGTCCCGCACGGCACAAGGCCGCGCGGGACAGGGGTCACTGGTCGCTCAATCGGCCTGTTTGCGCAGGAATGCCGGGATCTCGATCTCGTCCATTCCGTTGCTGGCCAGGGCGTCGACCTTGGCCGCGGCCTGGGTACGGCCATGGCGCCAGACGCTGGGCGTGCTGAGCTGGCTGTAGTCCTGCGGCGTCGGCTGCTGCGAGCCACCCGCCATCGCCGGCGCCATCGCGCCCATGATCGGCAGGTTGTCGGTGCCGGTGCGCAGTGTGCTGTGCACCATGGTCATCGGCGTGCTCTGCACGATGCGCTTGGCCGGTGACAGGCCGGTGGCGATGACGGTGACGCGCAACTGGTCGCCCAGGCTCTCGTCGTAGGCGGTGCCGTAGATCACATGGGCGTCTTCGGCGGCGTAGCGGCGAATCGTGTTCATCGCATTGCGGCTTTCCGACAGCTTGAAGTTGGCCTTGCTCGCAGCGATCAGCACCAGCACCCCGCGCGCACCCGAGAGGTCGATGCCCTCGAGCAGCGGGCAGGCCACGGCCAGGTCGGCGGCTTTCTTGGCACGGTCCGGACCCGTGGCCGAGGCGGTGCCCATCATGGCCTTGCCGGGTTCGCTCATCACCGTCTTGACGTCTTCGAAGTCGACGTTGACGAGGCCGGGCACATGGATGATGTCGCTGATGCCGCCAACCGCGTTGCGCAGCACATCGTTGGCGTGGCCGAAGGCCTCTTCCTGCGTCACGTCGTCGCCCAGCACCTCGAGCAGCTTCTCGTTCAAGACCACGATCAGCGAGTCGACGTTGGCCTCCAGCTCGGCCAGGCCGATGTCGGCGGCCTTCATGCGCCGGTTGCCTTCGAACTCGAAGGGCTTGGTCACCACGCCCACGGTCAGGATGCCCATCTCCTTGGCCACGCGCGCAATCACGGGCGCTGCGCCAGTGCCGGTGCCACCGCCCATGCCGGCGGTGATGAACAGCATGTGCGCGCCTTCGATGGCCTGGCGGATGCGTTCCGTGGCTTCGTCGGCCGCGGCCTTGCCGGCCTCAGGCTTGGCGCCCGCGCCCAGGCCGGTGCTGCCGAGTTGCAGGATCTGGTTCGCATTGCTGCGATTGAGCGCCTGTGCGTCGGTGTTGGCACAGATGAACTCCACACCTTGCACGTTGTTGGCGATCATGTGTTCGACCGCGTTGCCGCCGCCGCCGCCGACCCCGATGACCTTGATGCGGGTGCCCTGGTCAAACTCTTCGATCATTTCAATCGCCATGGTTTCTTCTCCTTCGTGTGAGTGCAGTTGCCGTACAAAAAAGTGACTACCCAGTGAACGGGCCTCGCCGGGCCCTTCGTTGAACTTCAGAAATTTCCCAAGAACCAATCCTTGGCGCGGCCAAGCACGGTGTGCACCGAGCCGGCCTTGGCCGCCACCCGGTGCCCGCGCAGGCGCGCCAGCCGCGCTTCTTCAAGCAAACCCATCACGGTGGCCGAGCGCGGGTTGGCCACCATGTCGAACAGTGCGCCGGGATACAGCGGGTTGCCGCGCCGCACCGGCTTCAAGAAGATGTCTTCGCCGAGCTCGACGATGCCCGGCATCACCGCCGTGCCGCCGCAAACCACGATGCCCGAGGACAGCAGCTCCTCATAGCCCGAGTCGCGAATCACCTGGTGCACGAGCGAGAAGATCTCCTCGATGCGCGGCTCGATCACACCCGACAGTGCCTGGCGGCTGAGCAGGCGCGGCGAGCGGTCGCCCAGGCCCGGCACCTCGAGGTTGTCGCTCGGGTCGGCCAACAGTTGCTTGGCCACGCCGTACTCGACCTTGATCTCTTCGGCGTCCTTGGTCGGCGTGCGCAGGGCCATGGCGATGTCGCTGGTGATCAGATCGCCGGCGATCGGGATCACCGCGGTATGGCGCACCGAGCCGCCGGTGAAGATCTGCACATCCGTGGTGCCGGCGCCGATGTCGACCATCGCGACACCAAGCTCCTTCTCGTCGGCCGAGAGCACGGCATGGCTCGACGCGCTCGGGTTGAGCACCAACTGCTCGACCTCGAGCCCGCAGCGGCGTACGCACTTGACGATGTTCTCGGCTGCGCTCTGGGCCCCGGTAACGATGTGGACCTTGACCTCGAGGCGACCGCCGCTCATGCCGATCGGCTCCTTGACCTCGTGGCCGTCGATCACGAACTCCTGCGGCTCGACCAGCAGCAGGCGCTGGTCGTTCGGGATATTGATGGCCTTGGCGGTCTCGACCACCCGCGCCACATCCACCTGCGTGACCTCCTTGTCGCGCACGATGACCATGCCGGTGCTGTTCTGGCCGCGGATGTGGCTGCCGGTGATGCCGGTGTAGACGCGCGTGATCTTGCAGTCGGCCATCAGCTCGGCCTCTTTGAGCGCCGCCTGGATCGACTGCACCGTGGCATCGATGTTCACGACCACGCCGCGCTTGAGGCCGTGCGAAGGCGCAATGCCCAGACCGGCGACACGCAGCGAGCCGTCGGGCATGACCTCGGCCACCACCGCCATCACCTTGGCCGTGCCGATGTCCAGGCCGACGATCAGGTCCTTGTATTCCTTGGCGGCCATCTCAGTGCCCGCCCGGCCGCCCGAAGGGCACTGGCACCCCGCCCTCGGGGGGCAGTGAACGAAGTGAGCGTGGCGGTCTCATGGGTGTCCTTGTGATCGGGTCAGCGTGGTGCGGCCACGGCAGTGGATGTCGACACGCCGCGCAGGCGCAAGGCGTAGCCGTCGGGGTGGCGCAGGTCAGCAGCGAGCAGGGTGCGCGGGTTGCCGGCGGCGTCGGCGAAGCGCTGTGTCGCCTGGGCGTAAGTGCGCACGAAGCGCGCCGTGCGGGCCACCAGCTCATCTTCATTGCCGCGGCCGAGTTCGAGGTCGGCGCCGCTGTCGAGCTCGAGATGCCAGGAGCCGCGGCTGGACAATTTCACACGCTCGATGCTCGCGCCCAGCGGCGCCAGGGCCTCGGCCAGGCGCCGCTGCAGTGACAGCATCTGCGCTGCGCTGCCCTCGGGGCCGGCCAGGGTGATCAGGTCCTCGTCTTCGACGTCACCCAGGTTGGCCTCAAAGACTTCGCCGCGGGTGTTGACCAAGCGCTCGTTGCCGCTGTCCTTGTCGTCCGGGCCCTGCCACAGCGCGGCGGCACGGTGCTCTTCGAGCGTGACTGCCAGGCGATTCGGCCAGACCCGGCGCACAACGGCGTGGCGCACCCACGGCACGGCCTCGAACGCCGCGCGGCCGCGGTCGAGGTCGATGCTGAAGAAGTTACCGCTCAGCCGAGGCAGGGCCACTGCCCGCACCGTGGCCAGGTTGCTGCGCGTCAGGTCGCCGTCGAGGGCCATCGCGCGCAGGGTGAACCAAGGCGCGCGCGTCGCCCAGCCGATCGTCGCCCCCAACAGCGCCAAGGCCGCCAGCGTGAACACCACGCTGGCCGTCGCGTTCATCATGCGGATGTCGACCGGCGTCGCCAGCGGCGAGCGGTTGCGGGTGTTGCGGCTGCGTGGCGCCATGGCTCAGGCGATACCCGGTTGGCTGTCGAGCCGTGCTGCACTCAGCAACTGCAGGCACAGATCTTCGTAGCCGATGCCCGCCGCCGCCGCCGACTTGGGCACCAGGGAGTGACTGGTCATGCCCGGCGAGGTATTCATCTCGAGCAAGAAGGCGCGGCGGTCTGCCGCGCGGATCATCAAGTCGGCGCGGCCCCAGCCCCGGCAGCCGAGCGCGCGGTAGGCGGCCAGCACAACGCGCTGGATATCTTGTTCCTCGGCGGCCGGCAGGCCGCTCGGCACCAGGTACTTCACGTCGTCGGTAAAGTACTTGTTCTGGTAGTCGTAGGCGCCTTCCGGCGCGACGATGCGCACCACCGGCAGCGCGCGTGAGTTGGCGCCCTCGCCGATGACGGGGCAGGTGACTTCCTCGCCTTCGATGAATTCCTCGCACAGCACCTCCGCGTCGTAGCGCGCTGCCAGTTCCACGGCAGCCTGCATATCGGAGTACCCGGCGACCTTCGAGACGCCGATCGACGAGCCTTCGTGCGGCGGCTTGACAATCAGCGGCAGGCCCAGTGTGTCGGGCACGCCGCGTGAGTGCGCCGACGTGTGTTCGCCTGCGCCGAGCACCACATAGCGCGGCGTCGGCAGGCCTTCGGCGAGCCACAGGCGCTTGGTCATGACCTTGTCGATCGAGACCGCACTGGCCATCACGCCGGAGCCGGTGTAGGGGATGCCGAGCAGCTCGAGCGCGCCCTGCACGGTGCCGTCTTCGCCATGGCGACCATGCAGGGCGATGAAGCAGCGGGCGAAGCCCTCGCGCTTCAACTCGACCAGGTCACGCTCGGCGGGGTCGAAAGCGTGGGCGTCGATGCCTCGGCTTTGCAGCGCGGCGAGCACGCCGCTGCCGCTCATCAGCGAAATCTCGCGCTCGGCACTGCCGCCGCCCATCAAGACCGCGACCTTGCCGAAGCCTGTGCGAAGCGTCACGGTGCCGCACCTCCACCCAACTCGACGATGCGCGAGGCCACATGCCCGATCGACCCGGCCCCCATCACGATCACCACATCGCCGCCGCGCGCCAGGTCGAGGGCGGCCTCGGCCAGGTCGTGGACGGCGTCGACAAACAGGGGATCGACCTTGCCGGCCACACGCAAGGCGCGCGCCAACGCGCGGCCGTCGGCGGCGACGATGGGCGCTTCGCCGGCGCCGTAGACCTCGGTCAGCAGCACGGCGTCGGCGCTGCCGAGGACCTTGACGAAGTCTTCGAAGCAGTCGCGCGTGCGGGTGTAGCGGTGCGGCTGGAAGACCAGCACCAGGCGCCGGCCGGGGAAGGCGCCGCGCGCGGCGGCAATCACCGCGGCCATCTCTACTGGATGGTGGCCATAGTCGTCGACGACGCTGAACGGGCCCGAGCCATCCCGCGCCGGCACCTCGCCGCTGCGCTGGAAGCGGCGGCCGACGCCGGCAAACTTGGCCAGCGCGGCGGCGATCGGCGCATCGGGCAGCTCGAGCTCGGTGGCCACCGCAATCGCAGCCAGCGCATTCAGCACGTTGTGGTCGCCCGGCAGGTTCAGGGTGATGGCCAGGGGCGGCAGCGTCGTGCCGTTGCGGCGCTCGCAGACAAAGCGCATCTGGCCGCCGGGCAGGGCTTCGACCTGGGTCGCGCGAACCTGGTTGTCGGCGCCGAAACCGTAGGCCACGACCGGGCGCGAGACCATCGGCAGGATCGAGCGCACGCCGGCGTCGTCGCCGCAGACGATGGCCGCGCCGTAGAAGGGCATGCGGTGCAGGAAGTCGACGAAAGCCGCCTTCAACCGCGCGTAGTCGTGGCCGTAAGTGTCCATGTGGTCGGCGTCGATGTTGGTCACCACCGACAACACCGGCGTCAGGTTCAGGAAGGAGGCGTCGCTCTCGTCGGCCTCGACGACGATGTAGTCACCCGAGCCCAGGCGCGAGTTGGCGCCCGCGCTGTTCAGGCGCCCGCCGATGACGAAGGTCGGGTCAACGCCGGCCTCGGCCAGCACGCTGGCCACCAGCGAGGTGGTCGTGGTCTTGCCGTGCGTGCCGGCGATGGCGATGCCGCGCTTCAGGCGCATCAGCTCGGCCAGCATGGCCGCACGCGGCACCACCGGGATGCGCGCGGCACGCGCCGCAATCACTTCCGGGTTTCCCCCGGTGACCGCCGTCGAGGTCACCACCGCCCCCGCACCCTTGATCTGCCTGGCGTCGTGGCCGACGAAGACGCGCACGCCGAGCCGACCCAGGCGCTGCAACGTCGGGCTGTCGCTCTGGTCCGAGCCGGACACGGTGTAGCCCAGGTTGTGCAGGATCTCGGCGATGCCGCTCATGCCCGAGCCGCCCACACCGACGAAATGGATGTGCTTGATGGCGTGTTTCATCGGGGTGTCACCAAGGCAATGATTTCGTCGGCGACGCGCGCCGCCGCCCGCGGACGGGCCAGCGCACGGGCCTTCTCGGCCATCGCCAGCAGGCTGTCGCGGTCGAGGCCTTGCAGCAGGCTGGCCAGCCGTGCCGGCGTCAACTCGGTCTGCGGCAGATGGATGGCCGCGCCGTGCTGGGCCATGAACAGGGCGTTGTCGCGCTGGTGCGCCGTGGTGCTGACGATGAGCGGCAGCAGCACCGCCGGTACACCCGCCGCACACAGCTCGCTCACGGTCACCGCACCGGCGCGGCAGATCATCAGGTCGCAGGCTGCCAGGCGCTCGGCCATGTTGTCGATGAAAGGCAGCACTTCGACACCGGCATCGACGCCAGCACTGGCGTAGGCCGCGCGCACGCCATCGCGTTGCAGGGCACCGGTCTGGTGGACGACCTGCGGGCGCTGGTCGACGGCGATCAGGGCCAGGGCCTGCGGCAGCGTTTCATTCAAGACCTTGGCGCCCAGACTGCCGCCGACGACCAGCAGCTTCAGGGGCCCGCTGCGGCCGGCAAAGCGCTCCGCCGGCGGCGCCAGCGCCTCGATCTCGGCGCGCACCGGATTGCCGGTGACGACGGCGCGTTTGTGGCGGGTGGCCGCTGCGCCGTCGAAGCCGAAGGCGATGCGGTCGGCCACCGGCAACAAGGCCTTGTTCGACAGCAGCAGAGAGGCATCGGCATTCACCAGCAGCAGCGGCTTGCCGAGCACACTGGCCATCAGGCCGCCCGGGAAACAGACAAAGCCGCCCATGCCGAGCACGGCGTCGGCGCTGCGCTTCTTCAGCAGCGACAGGCACTCCCAGAAAGCGTGCAAGAGACGCAAGCCACCGGTCAGGCTGTGCAGCAGGCCTTTGCCGCGCAGGCCGCTGAAGCCGATCGCGTCCAAGGCAATGCCGGCGGCCGGGACCAGGCGGTTCTCCATGCCCTCGCGCGTGCCGAGCCAACTCACGGTCCAACCGCGCGACTGCATCTCGCGCGCGACAGCCAGGCCGGGGATGATGTGGCCTCCAGTGCCGGCGGCCATGATCACCAAGTGACTCATGTCGAGCGCCCTCCCCGCATCAGCGCGCGGTTTTCCATGTCGACGCGCAGCACGATCGCCAGCGAAATCAGGTTCATCAGGATCGCCGAGCCACCGTAGCTCATCAGCGGCAGCGTGAGCCCCTTGGTCGGCAGGACGCCCAGGTTGACGCCCATGTTGATGAAGGCCTGGCCTGCGACCCAGATGCCAACTCCTTGTGCCAGCAGGCCGGCGAACACGCGGTCCAGGGCCACCGCCTGGCGGCCGATGTGGAAGATGCGCCGCGTCAGCCAGAAGAAGGCCGCGACGACGACGAAGACACCGACGAAGCCGAGTTCCTCGCCGACCACAGCGAGCAGGAAGTCGGTGTGCGCCTCCGGCAGATAGTGCAGCTTCTCGACCGATGAGCCCAGGCCCTGACCGAAGATCTCGCCGCGGCCAAACGCGATCAGCGAGTGCGTCAGCTGGTAGGCGCGGCCCTGTGCATAGAGCGGGTTCCAGGGGTCGAGGTAGGCAAAGATGCGCTCGGCGCGCCAGGGGCTGAGCACGATCATCAAGACGAAGGCGCCGACCAGCACGGCCACCACCAACGCGAACATGCGCCCATTGACACCGCCCAGGAAGAGGATGCCCAGGGCGATGGTGGCAATGACCATGAAGGCGCCCATGTCGGGCTCGGCCAGCAGAAGCACGCCGATGAAGCCCAGGGCAATCGCCATCGGCGTGACCGCCTTGAGGAAGTTCTCGCGCGTGTCCATCTTGCGCACCATGTAGCTGGCGGCGTAGAGCGCGATCCCGAGCTTGGCCAGCTCGCTGGGCTGGAAGTTCATCAGGCCGAGTGGGATCCAGCGCCGGGCGCCGTTGACGCCCTTGCCGATGGCCGGGATCAAGACCAGCACCAACAACACCAGGGCGGCGACGAAAACCCAGGGCGCGTACTTCTCCCACAGCGCGATCGGAATCTGCATCACCGCGAGTGCCGCCACGAAGGCGATCGCCATCGACAGCGCGTGCCGTGACAGGAAGTGGGTCGGCGAGTAGCGTGCGAACTTCGGGTTGTCGGGCAAGGCCACCGAGGCCGAATAGACCATCACCAGGCCGAGCAGCATCAGCCCGACGACGACCCAGACCAAGGCCTGATCGAAGCCGAGTGCGCGGCTGGGCTGGGCCGGCGTCGGGCCGATCCAGTCGCGGATCGGCAGCTTGGCGCCGCCCGCGTCAGCACCCGCGAAGCGCGTTCGCCACGCCGCCAGCCACGCCGCGGGGGCGGGCAGCCATTCGCGCCAAGCCGTCATGTCAGCCCTCCCTGCGCTGCCGCCTGGGCCTGCACCGCGGCCACGAAAACCGCGGCGCGGTGGCTGTAGTTGCGGAACATGTCCAGGCTGGCGCAGGCCGGGCTGAGCAGCACCGCGTCACCGGCGCACGCCCGGGTGAAGCACCACGCGGTGGCCGCCTCCAGGCTGTCGTGGCGCTGCATCAGCACGCCGCTGTCGGCGAGGGCGGCCTCGATCGCGGCCGCATCGCGGCCGATCAGTGCCACCGCTCGCGCGTGCTGCGCCAGCGGCGCTGCCAGCGGCGAAAAGTCCTGGCCCTTGCCGTCGCCGCCCAGGATCACCACCAGCTTGGCCGGCGCCTTGTCGGCCCCCAGCCCCGTCAGGGCGGCGACAGTCGCACCGACATTCGTGCCCTTGCTGTCGTCGAAAGCCTCGACACCATCGACGCTGGCGACGAAGGCCACCCGGTGCGGCTCACCGTGATACTCGCGCAGACCATGCAGCATCGGCGCCAGCGGGCAGCCGATGGCAGTAGTCAAGGCCAGCGCGGCGAGTGCGTTGGCGGCGTTGTGGCGGCCGCGGATGCGCAGCGCATCCGCGGGCATCAAGTGCTGCAGGCTCGGTGGCTCGACCTCGGCCACACTGCCGCGCCTGCGCGGCAGGCCGTGGTCGTCGGGCTCAAGTGCACGCACCAGCCAGGCCATCCCGTTCTCGACCACCAAACCGAAGTCGCCCGGGGCCTGTGGCGCGTCCAGGCCGAAGCGGACCACCGCGCGCGCCGGGCCCGGCTGGAGGCGGCCGCGCGCGTTCTTCACCACCACCGGCGCCGGCACCATGGCCGCGACGAGCGCGTCGTCGCGATTGATCACCCTGCAGGTGCGCTCGCCGAAGACCCGGGCCTTGGCCGCGGCATAGGCCGCCATCGAACCATGCCAGTCGAGGTGGTCCTGCGTGACATTGAGCACCGTGGCTGCATCGGGCTCGAAACCCTTCACGCCCTCGAGCTGAAAGCTCGACAACTCGAGCACCCAGACCTGGGGCAGCGGCGCGCGGCTGCCATCGTCGTTGACCCCGTCAAGGGCCGCCGCCAGGGTGGCCAGCAGGGTCGGCCCGATGTTGCCGGCCAGCGCGACCTTGCGTGCGCAACGCTCGACCAGCAGCGCCGTCAGCGCCGTGGTGGTGGTCTTGCCATTGGTGCCGGTGATGGCAATCACTTTTGGCGTGTAGTCCTGGTCGAGCCGCAGGTCGGCCAGGGCCTGGACGAAGAGATCGAGCTCACCTTGCACCGCGATGCCCTGGCTGCGCGCCGCGACGAGCAACGCGACGATGCGCTCGTCGTGCGGCGCCAGGCCGGGGCTCTTCAGCACCAGCCGCACGCCTTGCAGCGCGTCGGCCTCGAGCCGACCGCCGAACAGCGTGGCGGCCGGCGCCGCCAGCGCCAGCGCCGCGGCCTGCGGCGGCACGGCGCGCGAGTCCCAGACCCGGACGCTCGCACCATGGCTCGCACACCAGGTGGCCATCGCCAGCCCGGACTCACCGAGGCCGAGGACCAGGACGGGCAGGCCGCGCAAGTGGTTCATCTCGACGCCCGCCGGGCCGTCCCAAGGGTGTCGAGCGCCCCAAGGGCCACGCAGGGGCCCCTACGGAGCCCGGCGGGTCGCAAACGAAGTGAGCGGGGGGGCATCATCACCGCAGCTTCAGGCTGGCCAGGCCGACCAGGCACAGGAGCATGGTGATGATCCAGAAGCGGATCACGACCTGGGTCTCCTTCCAGCCGGTCTTCTCGAAATGGTGGTGCAGCGGCGCCATCTTGAACAGGCGCTGGCCGGTGCCGGTCTGGCGCTTGGTCCACTTGAACCAGCCCACCTGCAGCATCACGGACAGGGCTTCGACGACGAAGATGCCGCCCATGATGGCCAGCACGATTTCCTGGCGCGTGATGACGGCGATGGTGCCGAGCGCGCCGCCGAGCGAGAGCGCACCGACGTCGCCCATGAAGACCTGCGCCGGGTGGGCGTTGAACCACAGGAAGGCCAAACCCGCCCCGGCCATCGCCGCGCAGAAGATCAGCAACTCGCCGGCGCCCGGGATGTAGGGGAAGAGCAGGTACTTGCTGTAGACCGAACTGCCAACCACATAGGCGAACACGCCCAGCGCCGATCCGACCATCACCACCGGCATGATGGCCAAGCCGTCGAGGCCGTCGGTCAGGTTCACGGCGTTGCTGGCGCCGACGATGACCAGATAGGTCAGGATGATGAAGCCCCAGACGCCGAGCGGGTAGCTGATGGTCTTGAAGAACGGCACCAGCAAGTCGGCATTCGGCGGCAGCGGCGTCGAGAAGCCGCTCTGCACCCAGCGCATGAAGAGCTGGAAAACGCGCAGGTTGGAGCTCTCCGACACCGCAAAGCAGAGGTAAAAGGCCGCCACCAGGCCGATCACCGACTGCCAGAAGTACTTCTCGCGCGAGCGCATGCCCTCGGGGTTCTTGTGCACCACCTTGCGCCAGTCGTCGACCCAGCCGATGGCGCCGAAGCCGAAGGTCACCAGCATCACGATCCAGACGAAGCGGTTGCTCCAGTCGAACCAGAGCAAGGTCGAGACCCCGATGCCGATGAGCACCAATACGCCGCCCATGGTCGGCGTGCCGCCCTTGGCGATGTGCGCGGCCACGCCGTACTCGCGGATCGGCTGGCCGATCTTCATTTCGGTCAGTCGCCGGATGACCCAGGGGCCGAAGGCCAGGCCGATCAGCAGCGCCGTCATCGCCGCCAGCACCGCCCGGAAAGTGAGGTACTGAAACACGCGCAGGAAGCCGAGCTGCTCGGGGTACAGCGTCTGCAACCACTGACTCAGGCTGAGCAGCACTAGACCTTCTCCCCCATCAAAGACTGCACCACACGTTCCATCTGCATGAAGCGCGATCCCTTGACCAGCATCGACGCCACTGCCGGCAGTTGCGACCGCGCGGCGAGCAAATTCGGCACGCCGTCAAAGTGCCGCGACGTCGGCCCGAACGCCCGCGCCGCGGCGGCGCTCTGTGCACCGGCGCACCACAAGTGGTCGATGCCGCGCTCGCGCGCATAGGCCCCGACCTCGGCATGGAAGGCCGGGCCACGGTCGCCGACTTCGCCCATGTCGCCGAGCAACAGCAGGCGGGGCTCCGGCATGGCGGCCAGCAAGTCGATGGCCGCGCGTACCGAGTCGGGGTTGGCGTTGTAGCTGTCATCCACCAGCGTGACCGGCGTACCGTGCAGCACCGCGGCCTTGATCTGCGAGCGGCCCTGGACGGCCGCGAAGCCGTCGAGGCCGCGCTGAAGGGCGGCGACGGGCGCGCCGGCGGCCAGCGCGCATGCCACGGCGGCGAGCGCATTGCGCACGTTGTGCAGGCCGGCCAACTTCAGCGACACCGCCACCGGCCCGGCGGGCGTGCGCAGGGCCAGTGTCCAGTGCGCCGCCTGTCCCTGCGCTACCCAGCGGGCATCCACCGTGATGTCGGCCGGGCCTTGCAGCGCAAACGTCAACTGCGGCCGCGATCGCGCGAGGTGGCGCCACAGCGGCGCATGGGCATCGTCGGCCGGATAGACCGCCGTGCCGCCGGCAGCCAGCGCTTCGATCGCCGCCCCGTTCTCCCGCGCCACCGCCTCGACGTCGGCCATGAACTCCTGGTGCTCGCGCTGGGCGTTGTTCACGAGGGCGATCGTCGGCTGCGCCAGCCGCGCCAGCCGCGCGATCTCGCCGGGGTGGTTCATGCCCAGCTCGACCACGCCGGCGCGGTGCCAGAGACTGTCGTCCTGGCGCAGACGCAGCAAGGTCAGCGGCACGCCGATGTGGTTGTTGTAGTTGCCCTCGGTGGCAAAGGCACCCTCACCGTGCCAGGCGCGCAGGATGGCGGCGATCATCTGCGTCACCGTGGTCTTGCCGTTGCTGCCGGTGACGGCGACCAGCGGCAGGTGAAAGCGCGCGCGCCAGGCGGCGCCGAGCTGTTCCAGGGCGGCTTGCGTGTCGGTCACGAGCAAGCCCGGCAGGCCAGACTCGGCCAGTCCGCGCTGGGCCAGGGCCGCCACAGCGCCCCGGATCTTCGCCTCGCCGAGCATCTCGTGCGCGTCGAAGCGCTCGCCCTTCAGTGCCACGAAGAGGTCGCCGGCGCGCAGGCTGCGGGTGTCGCTGTGCACGCGCAGCAGCGCGATGGCGCCGTCGCCGACCAGGGTCGAGCCCGGCAGCAAGGCGTGCGCCTGGGCCAGGGTCATCATGCGGCGCACCTCAGTGCCAGTGCGGCCGAGGCCTCGGCGAGATCGGAGAAGGGGTGCTTGACGCCGGCGATCTCCTGGTAGTCCTCATGGCCCTTGCCGGCGATGAGAATCACGTCGTTCGGCTGGGCGCGCGCAACCGCGCCGGCGATGGCTTCGTGGCGGTCGGGATTGGCGACGATGTGCTGGCGCTGGCCTGGCATCCCGGCGAGGACTTGAGTCAGGATCTGCTGCGCGTCTTCATGGCGCGGGTTATCGCTGGTGAGGATGACTTCGTCGGCCGCGCGTGCCGCAATCGCGCCCATCAGCGGCCGCTTCGTTGCATCGCGGTTGCCTCCGCAGCCGAACACGCACCACAGACGACCGCCGCGCGCGCTGGCCCAGGGGCGCAAGGCCTGCAGCACCTTCTCCAGGGCATCGGGGGTGTGGGCGTAGTCGACCACGACTTCGGGCAAGGTTGCGCCGTCGCGGACCTGAGCGCCGAGCCGCCCGACGCCAGCGGCACCCCCGCCCGGCGAGGGCGTTGCCGCCAGGGCGACGCGCTGCATGCGCCCCGGCACGGGGGTCAGCTGCGGCACCACCGCGGCCGCCTCGGCCAGCGGCACACCGAGCGCGCGCAGGCCCCCGATCACGGCCAGCAAGTTGCTGGCGTTGTAGTCGCCGATCAGGGTGCTGCGCACGGCCACGCTCGACGCGCCTTCGTTCAGGTCGAAGGCCAGGCCGCCCTCGATGTAGCCGAGCTGCGCGGCGCGCAGGCGTGCGGTGTCGCGTGTCGAGTACGTCCAGACCTCGAGCCCGCTGCCTTGCAGCTCCGCGGCCAGCGCGGCGCCGCGCGCATCGTCGACGTTGATCACCGCAGCGCGCAGCCCGGGCCAGGCAAACAGCGCGCGCTTGGCCGCCCAGTAGGCGTCCATGCTGCCGTGGTAGTCGAGGTGGTCGCGCGTGAAGTTGGTGAACAGGGCCACGGCGATGCGCAGCCCGGCGAGCCGCTGCTCGACGATGCCGATCGACGACGCCTCGATGGCGCAGGCCTTGAAGCTGGCGTCGGCGAACTGGCGCAGCGCGGCGTGAAGCATCACCGGGTCGGGGGTGGTCAGGCCGGTGAATTCGATCTGTGCGGTGCGCGCGGGCTGCGCCACGCCACCGGCCATGCGTGCGGCCACGGGCGGCACGCCGATGCCCAGCGTGCCGACCACCGCGCAGCGGCGGCCGAGCTGGGTCAAGGCCTGCGCGGTCCACCAGGCGGTGGAGGTCTTGCCGTTGGTGCCTGTGGTCGCGATCACTTCAAGCGCGCCGCTCGGCCGCTCGAAGAAGGCGTCGGCGATCGCGCCCGTGGCCGCCTTCAATCCGGGCAGCGACGCGATGCGCGCGTCGTCGAAAGCATAGGCCTCCAGACCGTCACGCTCGACCAGGCAGGTCGTGGCCCCCGCCTGCAGGGCACTGCCGACGAAGCGGCGCCCGTCGGTGGCCGCACCCGGCCAGGCGATGAAGCCGTCGCCGGCCCGCACCGTGCGGCTGTCGGTCGTGACCGTGCCGGTGACCCAGGAGCGCAACCAGCGCGCCGCGGCGTCGGGGGACTTGAGGGCGGTCAAGGACATGCCTAGAAGCTTTCCTGGACCGCCGAGGTCGTGATCTGTGGCTTGACATCCAGATCGGGCGCCACGCCCAGCATGCGCAGGGTCTGTTGCACCACCTGGCTGAACACTGGCGCAGCGACGTCGCCGCCGTAGTACACACCGTTGTTCGGCTCGTCGACCATCACGGCCACGACGATGCGCGGCTTGTCGATCGGCGCCATGCCGACGAACCAGGCGCGGTACTTGTTGGTGGCGTACTCCTTGCCCTCCTGCTTGTGCGCCGTGCCTGTCTTGCCGCCGACCGAGTAGCCGATGGTCTGCGCCTTGGGCGCTGTGCCGCCGGGACCGGCGGCCATGCGCAGCATCTCGCGCACGGCGCGCGCGGTCTCGGGCTTGAGCACGCGGTAGCCCGGCTGCGGCTCGGCTTGTTCGAGCATCGAGGCCGGGATCAATTCGCCGTCGCGGGCGAACACGGTGTAGGCGCGAGCCAGCTGGAACAAGCTGGCCGACAGCCCGTAACCGTAGCTCATGGTGGCCTGCTCGATCGGCCGCCAGGTCTTGTAAGGCCGCAAACGGCCGGTCACGGTGCCGGGGAACTGCAGCTGCGGTTTCTGGCCGAAGCCGGCCTGCGAGTACAGCTCCCACATTTCGCTCGGCTGCATCTGCATGGCCAGCTTGACGACGCCGACGTTGCTCGACTTCTGGATCACTTCGGCCACCGTCAGCACGCCGTGCGGGTGGGCGTCGCGGATGGTGCTGCCGGTGATGGTCATGAAGCCCGGCGCGGTCTGGATCGGCGTGCTCGGCGTGACGCGGCCGGACTCCAGGGCCCAGGCCGCGATAAAGGGTTTCATCGTCGAGCCGGGCTCGAAGGTGTCGGTCAGGGCGCGGTTGCGCAATTGCGCGCCCGTCAGGTTGCGCCGCTCTGCCGGGTTGAAGCTCGGGTAGTTGGCCAGCGCCAGCACCTCGCCGGTTTGCACGTCGAGCACGACCACGCTGCCGGCCTTGGCCTTGTGCTCGGTCACCGCGTCACGCACGCGCTGGTAGGCGAAGAACTGGACCTTCGCGTCAACCGCCAAGCCGATGTCGCGGCCGTTGCTCGGATCGACCTGGTCGCCGATGGCCTCAACAACGCGGCCCAGGCGGTCTTTGACCACCATGCGCGAGCCGTCGCGGCCTTGCAGCTCCTTCTGGAAGGCCAGTTCGATGCCTTCCTGGCCGCGGTCTTCCAGATCCGTGAAGCCGACCAGGTGCGCCGCCGATTCGCCCTCGGGGTACTTGCGGCGGTACTCGCGGGTTTCATAGATGCCCTTGATGCCCAGGGCCTGGATCTGCTTCCAGAGCGGCTCGTCGATCTGGCGCTTGAGCCAGGCGAAACGCGCGTTCGGGTCGGCGAGCTTCTTCTCCAACTCGAGCGGTGGCAGGCCCAGAAGTTTGGCCAACTGTCGCTTTTGCTGGATCGTCGCCTGCACGTCCTTCGGGATGGCCCACACCGAGGGCACCGCCACCGAGGTGGCCAGCAGCGCACCGTGGCGGTCGGTGATGCGGCCGCGGCTGGCCGGCAGCTCGAGTTCGTGGGCGTAGCGCTTCTCACCCTGGTCGAGGTAGAACTGGTTGCCGATGATCTGGATGTGGACCGCGCGGCCCAGCAGGACGCATGAGCCCAGGCCGACCAGGGCGACCAGAAACTTGCTGCGCCAGGGCGGCGTCTTCGAGGCCAGCAACGGGCTCGACGAGTAGCTCACGCTGCGCGACACCGCACCGCTCATCGGCTGATCTCCGCGCGCTTCACGGCCGGGCTCCCGACGCGGCGCCAACGTCCTGCACGTACACGGTGACGGCCGGCGAGGCCGTGCGCATCGCCAGCTTCTCGCGCGCCGTGCGTTCGACGCGCAGGCTGGTGGCCTGGGCCTCGCGCTCGGCCTCTAGGCGCTTGAACTCGGAGTCGAGTCGCGCCGCCTCGTTCTTGGACTTGTCGAACTCGGCAAACAGGCGCCGCGCGTCGTAGGCCGTGCGCACCAGGTACAGGCTGCTGACCACCACGGCCAACAACAGCAGGATGTTGACGCGGGTCACACCACCTCCGTGCGTTCGGCCACGCGCAAGATGGCCGAGCGCGAGCGTGGGTTGGCCGCGATTTCGGCAGGGCTGGGCCGGATGCGGTCGATCGCGTTCAGGCGCACCGGTTTGGGGGCCGCGAACGGCGCGCGGCGGTCGAACACGCTCTTGCTTTCGCGCGCGATAAAGGTCTTCACGATGCGATCCTCGAGGGAGTGAAACGCGATCACAGCCAGGCGACCTTGGGGCTTGAGCAGTTGGAGCGACTCGCTCAGGGCTTGTTCGAGGGCCTCAAGCTCGGCGTTGACGAAAATCCGAAGAGCTTGAAATGTGCGCGTTGCAGGGTCCTGGCCCGCTTCGCGGGTGCGGACCGCACGAGCCACGAGCTGGGAAAGTTGCGCTGTGGTTCGAACAGCATCCCCGCCCTCGCGCCGAGCAACAAGCGCCTTTGCAATCTGAACAGCAAACCGTTCTTCCCCATAGTCACGTATCACCTCGGCAATGGCGCGTTCGTCAGCGCGGGCCAGAAAGTCCGCGGCACTCTCGCCGCGGGTCGGATCCATGCGCATGTCCAGCGGACCGTCGAAACGAAAGCTGAACCCGCGCTCGGGGTTGTCGATCTGTGGCGAACTCACCCCCAGGTCGAGCAAGACACCGTCCACGGCCGCAATGCCGATTGAAGCCAGCAGCTGCGAAGCCTCGGTGAAGTTGGCGTGATGGATCGTGAAACGCGCATCGTCGATGCGCGTGGCCCCGCTGGTGGCCGCAGCCACCGCCTCCGGGTCGCGGTCGATCGCAATCAGGCGACCCTCCGGCGCAAGGCGCTGCAGCAGCAGGCGCGAATGGCCACCGCGCCCGAAGGTACCGTCGACATAGGTGCCGGAGGGAGCCGTCACCAACGCGTCGATCGCTTCGTGGAGCAAGACGGTGGTGTGCTGCCATGGTGCTGCGCTCACCCGGCCCTCACATCACGTGGTCGCGCAGCACATCGGGCATGCCGGCGGCCAGCACCGTGGCTTCGTGGGCGTCGTGTCGCACCTTGTCCCACAACTCGAAGCGCGAACCCATGCCGACCAGCAACACGTCGCGCTCCAGGCCCGCCCACTCGCGCAGTTCGGGCGCGATCAGCACGCGCGAGGCGCCGTCGATGTCGACATCCATGGCACTGCCGAGGAAGACCCGGCGCCAGTCTTCGGCCGACATCGGCAGGGTCAGCAGCTTGGCGCGAAACTGCTCCCACGCCGGGCGCGGAAAGACCAGCAGGCAGCGCTTGGGGTGCTTGGTGATCGTCAGCTGGTCTTCGGCCACTGCCTTCAGAATCTCACGGTGTCGCGCGGGCACGGTCATCCGGCCCTTGCCGTCGAGGAACAGCCCCGCCCCACCCTGAAACACTGAATCCACCGCGCTGCCCCACTAACTTGCACTTTTCCCCACTTTAGCGGAGTGGACTCCGAGGGTCAACGAAATTTCGCGGAAAAATCAATCAAATCAAGCACTTAGATACGACTTCTCAGGCAAACTTCGGGCGCTGAATCGTTCAAAAACAAAGACATGAGAGCGATACCGAAAGTGATACCTCAGGAAGCGGTGCTACCTGGGACTTTCCTGGGGGGGAACCCATCGTGCCGGGTGAGAATTGGGGCTCCTCCCCATGCAAAGGCGCCTGCCATGACGTTATTGATCCTCGGCCTGCTGCTCTTTCTCGGTGTGCACTCGGTCCGCGTCATGGGCGAAGGTTTTCGCACAGCGCAGATCGCACGGCTGGGCGAGAACGGCTGGAAGGGCCTGTACTCACTGGCCTCGATTGCCGGCTTCGCATTGATCGTTTGGGGCTACGGCCAGGCGCGACTGCAGCCCACCGTGTTGTGGCCCTCACCGGGGTGGCTGCGGCACGTGGCGGCGCTGCTGACGCTGGTGTCCTTCGTGTTCCTTGCCGCCACCTATGTCCCCGGCAACGGCATCAAGGCGCGCTTGCACCATCCGATGGTGCTCGGCGTCAAGGTCTGGGCATTCGCCCATTTGATCGCCAACAACACCCTCGCCGACCTGCTGCTGTTTGGCAGCTTCCTGCTCTGGTCGGTGCTCAGCTTCCGCGCCGCGAAAGCGCGCGACCGCGCGGCGGGCACGGTCTACGCGCCGGGACGGGCGTCGCGCACGGCGCTCACCGTTGCGGTCGGCGTCGTCGCCTGGGTTGCCTTCGCGCTCTGGGGCCACACCGCCTTGATCGGCGTGCGGCCCTTCGGTTGAGCGCCGGCTAAGAGACCGCGCCCTTGCCGGGCGCGGCACGTTGCGCGCCGACCGCCGGTGCTGGCGTCGCAACCGCCGCGGTGTCGTCGCCATCGGCATCCGGCTCGAACGCATCCGCGCTCATCCGGCTGCGTCGGCGCAGAATGAAAATCAGCAGCGCCGCGCCGCCCAGCAACAGCGCCGCCGGGCCATACCAGAGCACCAGGGTGGTCGACTTCAAGGGCGGCCGGTAGAGCACGAAGTCGCCGTAGCGGTCGGTCATGTACTGCCGGATCTCGGCCTCGTTGCGGCCCTGCTTGAGCAGGACGCGCACCTGGTTGCGCAGGTCCACGGCCAGGTCGGCCTGCGAGGCGGCAATGGTTTCGTTCTGGCACACCAGGCAGCGCAGTTCGCTGGAGATGCGCATGACCTCGGCTTCGAGCACCGGGTCGGCGGTGGCCGGCGCCGCCTCGCGGGCGAATGCGGGGCCCGGCGCGACCAGCGCAATCGCGGCCACCAACGCGGCGCCGCGGGCCCAACGGCCGAAGCACTCAGGCCGGGTCATTCAGGGCCTTGAGCAGCGGCTCGATACGTTGGCGCACGACATCCGGCGTCAGCGGGCCGGTGTGCTTCAGGCGCACGATGCCCTGGCGGTCGATGATGAAGGTCTCGGGCACGCCATAGACGCCGAAGTCGATGCCGACGCGGCCATCGGCGTCGACCAGGGTGGCGCGATAGGGGTTGCCCAGGCTGCGCAGCCAGCCCGCGGCTGCCGCGGGGGTGTCCTTGTAATTGAGGCCATACACCGGCACCAGTTGGCGCCGGGCGATGTCGATCACCAGCGGATGCTCCTCGCGGCACGGCGCGCACCACGAGGCCCAGACGTTGAGCATCCAGACCTTGCCCAGCAGGTCTTCGCGGCCGAGCGTCTGGCTGGCATCGTCGAGCCGCGGCAGCACGAACGCCGGCACGGGTTTGCCGATCAGCGGCGACGGCACCTCGCGCGGGTTGAGGCCCAGGCCGACCGCCAGAAAAGCCACGATCGCGCCGAACAGCGCTATCGGCACCAGCGTGTACAAAAACCTCGACGTCATGGTGCCGCGGGCGATCCCGTGGCCGTTGGCCGGCTACCCCCCGGCTGGGTGGCGCGCACACGGTAGCGCCGGTCGGTGACGGCGAGCATGCCGCCCAGGCCCATCATCAGACAGCCGAACCAGATCCACGACACAAAGGGCTTGACCCAGATGCGCACCAGCCAGGTGTCGCCCTTGATGACTTCGCCCAACTGCACGTAAAGATCGCCCTTGATGCGCGAATCGATGGCAGCCTCCGTCATCGGATTTCGTTGAATGCGGTAGACGCGCTTCTCGGGGTACATGTCGGACACCGGCTTGCCGTCGCGCGTGACCACGAGGTGGCCGCGCATGGCGTCGAAGTTGGGCCCGCGCACGCTCTGAGCCCCCATGTAGGTGAAGGTGTAGCCGCGCACGGTGGTGCTCTCGCCCGGGCTCATGGCGACATCGCGCTCGATGTCATAGGTGCCGACCATGGTCACGCCGAAGACGAACACGGCCACGCCGACATGGGCCAGCATCATGCCGGCGATCGCCCGCGGCACCTGGCCGAGCCGGTGCAACACCTGCGTGCGCACCCCACCGACCGGACGCACGCGCTCCCACAACTCGGCCGCCACCGAGGCGACGATCCAGAAGGCCATCAGCAAGCCGACCACCGAGCCGAAGGTGAGTTCACCGCCGATCCAGGCGGCCAGGGCCGCACTGATCACCGTGACTGCGGCGGCCCAGCGCAGGCGCAACCCGAGCGCAGGCAATTCGTCCTTCTTCCAGCGTGCCAGCGGGCCGATGCCCATGAAGAACACCAGCACAGCCATGATGGGAACGAAGACCGCATCGAAATAAGGCGCGCCGACGGAGATCTTGCCCAGGCCGAGCGCGTCCAGGATCAAAGGGTACAGGGTGCCCAGCATCACCGCGCCGGTGGCCACCACCAGCAGCACGTTGTTGGCCAGCAGCATGGTCTCGCGCGACAGCATCGAGAAGCGCGCACCCAGGCCGACCTTGGGCGCGCGCCAGGCAAACAGGGCCAGCGCGGCGCCGACGGTAATGGACAGCATGATCAGGATGAACACGCCGCGCGCCGGATCGCTGGCAAAGGAATGCACCGAGGTGATGACGCCCGAACGGACCAGGAAGGTGCCGAGCAGCGAGAGCGAGTAGGCCGTGATGGCCAGCAACACCGTCCACGCCTTGAAGCTGCCGCGCTTCTCGGTCACCGCCAGCGAGTGGATCAGCGCGGTGGCCACCAGCCAGGGCATGAAGGAAGCGTTCTCCACCGCGTCCCAGAACCACCAGCCGCCCCAACCCAGTTCGTAGTAGGCCCACCAGCTGCCCAGCGCGATGCCGAAGGTCAGGAAGGCCCAGGCCACTGTCGTCCAGGGCCGGCTCCAGCGTGCCCACTGCGAGTCCAGATTGCCGCCGATCAGGGCCGCCACGGCAAAGGCGAAGGCCACCGACATGCCGACATAGCCCATGTAGAGCATCGGCGGATGAAAAATCATGCCCGGGTCCTGCAACTGCGGATTCAGGTCGCGGCCGTCGAGCGGCGCCGGGAACAGGCGCTCGAAGGGGTTGGAGGTGAACAGCACAAACAGCAGGAAGCTCAGGGTCAGCAGACCCATCACGGCCAGGATGCGCGCCAGCATCGGCAGCGGCAGGTTGCGGCTGAACATCGCCACCGCCCAGGCCCAGCCGGCCTGCATCAACAGCCACAGCAGCAGCGAGCCTTCATGGCTGCCCCAGGAGGCCGCGATGCGGTACATCACCGGCAAGGCGGTGTTGGAGTGCGAGGCGACGTTGAGCACCGTGAAGTCGTTGCGCACGAAGCTGGCGATCAGGCACAGATAGCTGAACGACACCAACAGCAGCAAGGCGTGCGTGGCCGGTTTGGCCAGGGCCATCCATTCGGCGCGCCCGCGCTGCGCGCCGATCAGCGGCAGCGTGCCCAGAATCAGCGTCACGCCGGCCGCCAACCAAAGCGCGAAGTGGCCGAGTTCCGGGATCACGGCTGATTGGGCGGCACGCCCTGCTGCACCACCGACTGATCCAGGCGAGACTGGCCACGTTTGGCCCGCTCGAGGGCATAGGCCGCCTCCGGCGGCATGTAGTTCTCGTCGTGCTTGGCCAGCACCTCGCGGGCCTCGAACACGCCGTTGCTCAGGCGGCCCTGCGCGACCACACCCTTGCCTTCCTGGAACAGGTCGGGAAGGATGCCTTGGTAGTGCACCGGAATGTTCTTGGCGGTGTCGGTGACGACGAAGCTGACCTGCAAGCCCTCACGCTTGACCGAACCCTGCTGCACCAGGCCGCCAATGCGAAAGGTGCGGTTGCTCGGCGCCTCATTGGCCGCCACCTGGGTGGGCGAGAAAAAGAACACCATGTTGCTCTGGAAGGCATTGAAGACCAGCGCCGCAATGGCGCCAGCCGCCAACAGCAACACGGCAGCGAAAGTCAGGCGTTTATGGCGAAGTTTCATATCGGCAGGGCCTCATCGTCACCGTGGGTCGGCGGCCACCCGGGCACCCGCCGACACATTCACACCAGCGATTGAAGCACGATCCGCAAGGGAGCCTGCATCACGGGGTTACCCGCAACAGGGACATTTTCAGCGGACCTCGCAGATTGTCGCGGGAATGCTGCCGCGCATTTGAGCACATAGCCAGGACAGCGCGCTTGAATTGTCGCCTCGCCGCCGCCATCTGCCGCGTCAACCCTGGCACTGAGAGTTGCTGTGACCGAAACCCTGTGGTGGATCCTGAGTGGCGCGCTGATCCTTGCGGGCCTGGCAGGCACCGTCCTGCCCGCCCTGCCCGGCACCGCCCTGGTGCTGGCCGGCATCGTGCTCGGCGCCTGGATCGACGACTTCACACGCGTCGGCGTGCCGACGGTCAGCGTCATCGCCGTGCTGGCAGTGTTGGCCTGGGGACTCGACTACGCCGCCGGTCTGCTCGGCGCGCGGCGCGCCGGCGCCAGTCGCCAGGCCCTGATCGGCGCGGCGCTCGGCACCGTGGCCGGCATCTTCCTCGGCCTGGTCGGCGTGCTCTTCATGCCCCTGGTGGGGGCCGCCATCGGCGAGTACATCGCGCAGAAGAACCAGCAACGCGCGGTGAAGGTCGGCGTGGCCACCTGGCTCGGCATCATGGTCGGCCTCATCGCCAAGGTGGTGCTGGCTTTCATGATGATCGGGATCTTCATCGCGGCCCTGCTGATCGCCTGACGATCCTTCGGGGTCACCCCAGCGTCACTCGACCACGAAGACCACCGCCGTGCGCGCCGGCAGGGTGAAACTGCCGCTGCCGGCCTGGTAGCTCGCCGTCGCGGCACGTGCATCCGCCGCGCCCACCGCACGGTGCACCGGATGCAGAACCAAGCGCTTGTTGGCCAACGCATCGACACTCAGCGTTTGCGGCACAAGGTCGGCATTGATCAGGTAGACCAGTTCCTCGAACACCGCGCCAGGGTGGCCCGCGCCGTCGAGGTGGCCGACCAGGACGCTGGCCAACTGCGCCGGGCCGGTGTTGGGAAAGCTCAAGCGCCGGGCAATCTCGTCGGCCGTGCGCAGCCGCAACAACGGCGTGCTGGCGCGGATGCGCAGCAGGTCGAGGAAAGTGTCGCGGGTCCAGACTATCTCGGCCTGGGTCGGCTTGATCGCGCTGCTGGCGGCCAGTAAAGGCTGCATCACGGACCAGTGCGCCTTGTTCTCGCGCTCGGGCGGCAGGCCGGCGCCGAAGCCGTTGTCTTCGAGGGTCCAGTCGAGGCGATTGAACCAGTCCCCCGAATCGAAACTGTTGCGATCCAGGCTCTTGCTGCGCAGGATCTCCTGGCCGGCGTGAAAGTAGGCAATGCCCTGGCTGAAAGCCACCAGCGCGTTGCCCAGGGTCTGCACGCGAGCGCGGTCTTCACGGCGGGTGTCGAGCGGCAGTTTGGTGGCGTTGCTGTCGAACAGGGTCTGGTTGTCGTGGTTCTCGACATAGTTGACGACCTCGCCGGGCTGGCTGGCGAACCCGGCAGGCTGGCCGTTGTAGTCGATGCGCGCGAGCGGCACGCGCTGGCCGTGGCGGTCGGTCATGACGAAGGACTCGAGCGTGCCGGCCAAGCCCACGCGCAACAGATCCGCCTGCGCCGCCGTGCCCGCGCCGTGGATCCAGCCCTTGTTGCTCACGGTCTCCTCGGGGCTGCCCCAACTGCTGGCGCGCGCTGCGTCACGCGCGCGGTCGCTGAAGCTGCCGATGCCGCTGCCGCTCAAGCGGCCTTGCGCGGCCTGCACGAAGCGCTTGCCGTTCTCGACTTCGCCGAAGTTCCAGCCTTCGCCGATCAGGTCGATGCGCCGCCCGGTCGCTGCGTTCACGGCCTTGGCCAAGCGCTCCATGGCCTCGCGCGGTTGGTGGCCCATGAGGTCGAAACGAAAGCTGTCGATCTTGTAGTCGCGCGCCCAGACCACCGCCGAGTCGATCATCAGCTTGGCCATCATGCGGTGCTCGGTGGCCGTGTTGTCGCAACAGGTGCTGGTCTCCACCTGGCCTTCGGCGTTCAGGCGTTGGTAGTAGCCGGGGACGATGCGGTCGAGCACCGACTTGGGCTGCTGGCCGGAGGCAGTGGTGTGGTTGTAGACCATGTCCATGCCGACGCGCAGGTTGGCGCGGTGCAAGGCCTGAACCATGGCGCGGAACTCGCGCACGCGCGTGACGCCGTCCGACGGATCGGTGGCGTAGCTGCCTTCCGGCGCGGTGAAGTGCCAGGGGTCGTAGCCCCAGTTGAAGCAGTCCGTCGCCGCCTGCTGCATCACGGCGGCCTGCTGGGCAGGGCTGTCGGGTGGCGCGTCAGGCACGGTCGGGGTGGTGCAGCCGCGCTCGGGCACCGTGGCCAGATCGAACACCGGCAGCAGGTGGACATCCGTGACGCCGGCGCGCGACAGCGATTGCAAGTGCCGCATGCCGCGGCTGCGGGTCTCGGTGAAGGCCAAGTACTTGCCGCGGTGGGGCGCGCTCACCGTCGCGTCGCCGACGGAGAAGTCGCGCACGTGGAGTTCATAAATCACCATGTCGACCGGGTGAGCCACCCTCGTCGGCAGCGCGGTCTGGCCCCAGCCGGCGGGCTGGGTCGCCGCCGCTTGGAGATCGATGACCACGGCGCGCTGCGAATCGGTGGTGAGCGACAGGGCGTACGGGTCGGTGACAAGGTTGCGCAGCAGACCGCGTCCGCGCACGTGGACCTCGACCGCGAAGGCGTAGCTGGCGCCGTGAAGCCGCTGCGGCAGAACCACCGACCAGACGCCGGTGCGCGCGTTGCGGCGCATCGCCGTCGGCGCCGCCTGGCCGTCGAGACACAGCCACACGCGCTGCGCGCTGGGCGCCCAGAGCTTGAACCCGGTGCGCCGCGCCCGCGGCGTGGCGCCCAGGTCGGTGACAAGCTCGGCAGCCGCGTACAGCGCATCCAGCGCGCCGGCAGCCTGGGCCGCGGTTGCGGCCAGCACGTAGCCTTTGGCGTCCTCGCGCACTAGCATCAACTGGCCGCGGTGCAGTTCGGGCAGGCGACGGCGATCGGCCGCGCGAACCCCCAGTGTGATGCCGGTGCCGATGTGCGAATGGCGCTTCATCGCCCCGGTCGGCGGCATGTCGGGCAGCACGTCGAGCACCAGGGCGGCGTCGGCGCCCGACGCCGTCTCACCGGCCGCCAGACGCAACTGCCCATCGCGCGAGTGCAGCAGGCGCCAGCGCCCCGCGCCGCTCTGCCCGGCCCAGCGCAGGCGGCCCGCATCGAGCCACACCGCGCCGGCTTGGGCCATCGCCGCCGGCAGCGCGGGGGACGCGCGCAGCACGGTCTCGTGCGGACCGTGGCAGACGCCTGCGCCTGCGCCGCCCGCGGCCGCGCCCGCGGTGGCCAGGGCCAACAGCAGGGGCAGGGCGAATCTCATGGCGTCGCAGGACGGCGAAACCGTGCCCGCGGCCTCACTTAACGTTGACGGGTGCCAGCGGGCCAGCGGCCGCCTTGCGCCCCAGGACCCGGGCCGCCAGACGCCACAGCGCGCGCAGGCCGGTCAGGGCGCACAGGCCCTCCAGCAACGTGAGGGCGAACGCCAAGAAGGGGTTGCTGCGATCGCTGCGCGCATGGAACTTGGCCACCGCGCCATCCCGCGCGATCTCGATGGAGTCGTAAAAGCTCGGGATCACCAGCAAGGTCAGCACGGTCGAGGTCAGCACGCCACCGATGATGGCCACCGCCATCGGGCGGTAGAACTCACCGCCCTCACCCAGACCGATGGCCACTGGCAGCATGCCCGCCACCAAGGCAAAAGTGGTCATCAGGATGGGGCGGAAGCGCTTGCGTCCAGCGTGCATCAGGGCTTCCTCGCGCGACACCCCGGCCTGCTCTTCGACGCGCGCCGCGTCGAGCAGCAGGATCGCGTTCTTGGCCACCAGGCCCATCAACATGATGACGCCGATGAAACTCATCAGGTTGAGGGTGTTCTTGGTCAACAGCAGCGCACTGACCACGCCGATCAGCGACAGCGGCAACGACAGCATCACCGGCAGCGGCGCGGTGAAGCTGCTGAACTGAATCACCAGGATCAGGTACATCAGGCCGATGCCCGCGGCCAGCGCAATGGCCATTCTGCTGAACACCTCCTGCTGGTCACGCGAGCCGCCCGCCAGCTCCAGGCCGTAGCCCGGCGGGTAGGTCATGGACTTGGCGATCTTCAGCGCGTCGGCGGTGACCTCGCCCGAGGCCCGGCCCTGGGCGTTGGCCGAGACGGTGATCTGGCGCTTGCCGTCGCTGTGCTGGATCTGGCTGGGTGCCTTGCCGATCGTGATGGTGGCGATCTGCTCCAGCGGCACCACGCGACTGGCGCCCCCCACGGCCACCGGCAAGCGCTCGATGTTGCTCACATCGACGCGGTCCTCGGGCGCCAGGCGCACCGACACATCACGCGTCTCGCCCAGCGGGTCGACCCAGTCGCCGACCTCGACGCCGGCGAACGCCACGCGCAGCGCCTGCGCCGCATCGTTGGCCGAGATGCCCAGTGCATTCGCCAAACCGCGGTCGAGTTCGATCTTCAGTTCGTTCTGCGGGTCCTGCTCCGACAGACCGACATCCACCGCCCCCGGCACCTGGCGCAGGCGCGTGACGAACTCGTTGGTGATCTCCAGCAGCTTGCGCGAATCGGGCCCGGTGAAACGCACCTGCACCGGCTTCTGTGCGCCCATGTTGAAGTCTTCGAGCACCACGTACTCGGCACCCACCAGACGCGCCGTCAGGGCACGCAGGTCCTGGGCGATGACCACGTGGCTGCGCGAGCGCTCGGTGCTCTTGCCAATGTCGACATACACCCGCCCGCCGTTCGGGTTGGCAAAGGCGTTGGTGGCCTTGGTCTCGGCCACGCTGCGGGCGAGCGCGGCAGCCGCCTCGACCTTGCGCTTGGCGTAGTCCAGGCTGGACGAGGCCGGCACGCGCACGTCGATCGCCAGAACACCGGCATCCGACGCCGGCAGGAAGCTCGAGCCGCCGAACTTGACATGCAGCCCGATCGCGGCGACGAAAGTGGCGATGGCCAGAAAGAACATCCAGCGCCGGTGGTGCAAGGCCCAGGCGATCAGGTTGCCGTAACGGTCTGCCTGGTGGTCGAACCACTGATTGAAGCGCTGCAGCAGCGCGCTGATGCCGCGCTTGGGTGCCTTCTCGTGTCCCGGTGGATCGCCCCAATAGGCCGACAACATCGGGTCGAGCGTGAAGGAGATGAACAGGCTGACCACCACCGAGGCAACGACAGTGATGGCAAACGGGCGGAACCACTGGCCCGAGATGCCGTCCATGAAGGCCACCGGCACGAACACGGCGACGATGGAGAAGGTGGTCGCGGACACCGCCAGGCCAATCTCGGCGGTGCCATTCAAGGCCGCGTCGATGCGGGTGGCACCGCGCTCCAGGTGGCGCACGATGTTCTCGCGCACCACGATGGCATCGTCGATCAGCACCCCGATCGCCAGCGACAAGCCCAGCAGGCTCATGAAATTGAGCGTGAAGCCGGCCAGCCAGACCGCAATGAAGCTCGCAATCACCGACGTCGGCAGCGACAGCGCCGTGATCAGCGTCGAGCGCCAGGAGTTGAGGAACACATAGACCACGAAGATCGTCAGCCCAGCGCCGAAGACCAGCGCGTGGATCACGTTGTTCAGGCTGTTCTCGGCCTCCTTGCCGCCGTCCTGCGTGATCTCGAGCACGGTCCCGGCCGGCAGCGTCTTCTCGATCTCTTCCACCGTCTTGCGTACCTGTCTGGCCACGCTGACGGTGCTGGCATCGCGCGAGCGCGAGACCGAGATACCGACGTTGGGTCGACCGTTGCGCAACGAGTGACCGGTCTGCTCGGCAAAGCCATCGGCCACCGTCGCGACCTGGCCCAGGCGCAGCAATTCGTTGGCCCGGCGACGCAGCACCACCTGCTCGAACTCGGCCGGTGTTTCCAGGCGGCCGACCAGGCGGATGCTCTGGTCCTCGAGCGTGCCGCGCACCTTGCCGACCGGCGCATTGGTGTTCTGCGCGCGCAGCGCGGCCGTGACCTCGGCCACCGAAATGGAGAACTCGCGCAGCTTCTCGGCATGCAGCAACACGCTCAGCTCGCGCCGCAGTGCGCCGTTGACGTTGACCGTCGAGACGCCGGGCAGGCCGCGGAACTTGTCGGCCAGGGTGTCTTCGGCCAGCCGCGAAATGTCGGCGTGGCTCTGCGCCGTGGAAGACAAGGCCAGCTGCATCACCGGCTGCGCGCCCGGATCGGCGCGGGTGATGATGGGCTCGCGGATCTCGGCCGGCAGCTTGTAGCGCACGCTGCCGATGGCGTTGCGCACCTCGTCGGCGGCCTCGATCAGGTTCTTCGAGAAAGAGAAGAAGACAAGGAACTGGGCGCTGCCTTCACGCGCAGTGGCCTGCAGCCGGTCGACACCGGAAATCGACAACATCAGCTTGTCCAGGCGCGTGACCAGTTCGCGCTCGACCGTATCGGGCGAAGCCCCCGGGTAGGTGATGGAAACGACCAGCAGCGGCGGCTCGATGTCGGGTAACTGGTTGACGCGCAGCTTGGACAGTGCCAGCAGGCCCAGGCCCATCAGGGCGATGATGACGACCACCATCGCCACCGGGCGCTTGACGGAGAAGTTGGATAGAAACATGATCGGTGGCGCCTACCTGGCTGCCGAAGCGGCCGCAGCCGCGGGTGCCACAGCTGCGGCCCGCGCGAACTCGACCTTCTGGCCGTCCACCAGGGTGGCGCCCGGGTTGCGCAGGATCACGTCGCCATCGGCCACGCCGCCCTTGAGCGCCCACTCGCCGCTGCGCGGATCGCGCTCGCCCAACTGGACGGCCAGCTTGTTGATGCGCGCGTCCTTGACGCGCCAGACCTGCGTCGTGCCGTCCACGCTGCGCACGATCGAAGGATCGGCCAGCATGGCCATGGCGCCGGTCGCGCCCGCGCCGGCGACGCGGCCCTCGGCATACAGGCCAGCCACCTTCGGCGCCTTGCCCGGGTCGGCGAAGGCGACCACCACTTCGACCTGTCGCGTCGTGGCGTTCGCGGTCGCGTCGATGCGGCGCACGACGCCGGCAAAGGTGTCGTCGCCGAAGCCGTTGATGCGAAAGCTGGCCGCCTGGCCGGGCTTGACTTCGTCCATTCGGTCGGCCGAAATGAGGCCTTCGAAGCGCATGCCGCGCGGATCGATGACCTTGACCAGCTCTTTGCCGACCTGGGCGGTGTCGCCGACCGAGGCCTTGCGTTCGCTGGCCACGCCGTCGAACGGCGCGCGCACCTCGGTGCGGCGCAGCTGCTGCTGCGCGCTGACGACACGCCCGCGCGTGGCGACGAGTTCGCTCTGCGCGGCATTGCGTCGGCCTTCGGCGTCGTCCAGTGCCTGGGCCGAGGTCATGCCCTGCGCCTGCAAAGTCTTTTGGCGCTCGACTTGGCGTTGGGCCTGGTCGAAAGCCTGCTGGGCAGCGCGCGCAGCGGCGTCGGCCGACTGCAGCGACTCGCGGATCGAGGTGTCGTCCAGGCGCATCAGCAACTCGCCGCGCTTGACGGACTCGCCGTTCTCCTTGAGTACCTGGACCACCACTGCGGCCACCTCCGCGCGCAGGTCGGCACGCCGCTCGGGCTGGATCGAGCCAGTGATCACGGGGCCGCCGGCATCGCTGGCGCCGGCCCGCACGGTGCGCAGGTCTTCCGGTGACAACAGCAGTACGGGCGCCTTGGCCAGCACGGCCGCGGCTGCGGCCGCCGACGCCGAGGCTGGCGCAGGATCCAGGGCGTCCTTGCCTGCCTTGCTGCAGGCGGCCAGCACCAACAAGGTCGCCAGCCCAGCCATCACGCGAAATCCCGACATCGACAGAGCTCCCGGAAACGTAACCTTGTGCCTTGCGCACAGGGGTGAGCTTAACTGGGCCAACGGCGCGACCGCGCGCCCTGCGACGGATCGACAGCCCACAGCCGCCAGCGGCGGCGCTCAGGCGCCAAGCGGCTCAGGCCGTGCGCAGCAGCCCGATCGAACCACGCCCGCTCACCGCCGTGATGACGCCCAGCACCCGCGCGGGCTCGTGACCGAGCCTGGTCCAGCTGAAACGCCAGCTCCAGTTGCGCGTGCTCAGCGTGCCCGGCAAGTTCATGCGGTCCTCGCTCGGCAGCCCCAGCACGTCTTGCAGCGGGAAGACCGCCAGGCGCGAGACCGAGTTGCTGGCCGCGCGGATCATGGCCCAGTGCACGTTGGCGTTGTCGCAGGCCAGGTAGGCGCCGGCGAACTGGCGCTCGGCGTCGGTGGCGTGGTCCCACCAGCCGCGCGCCGTGTCGGTGTCGTGGGTGCTGGTGTAGACGATGGTGGCGGGCGCGTAGTTCTGCGGCAGGAACTCGTGTGTGCCGTCACCGCCGAAGCCGAAGATCAGCACCTTCATGCGTGGGAAGCCGCAGCCCTCGATGAGCTCGACCACGTCGGGCGTGATCAGGCCGAGGTCTTCGGCAATGATGGGCAACTTGCCAAGGCTGCCAATGCCGCGCTCGATGGCCTCGAACAGCGCCCGGCCGGGGCCCGTTAACCAGCGGCCGACCTTGGCCGTCGGCGAGCTGGCCGGGATCTCCCAGTAACCAGCGAAGCCGCGGAAGTGATCGATGCGCACGATGTCGGCCTGGACCAGGACCCGCCGCACGCGCGCCGTCCACCAGGCGAAGTCCTCAGCGGCCATGCGCTCCCAGCGGTACAGCGGGTTGCCCCAGCGCTGGCCCTCGGGGCCGAGGTCATCCGGCGGCACACCGGCGATCACGCTGGGCAGGCCGTTGTCGCCGAGTTCATAGAGATCGGGGCGCGACCAAACATCGGCGCTGTTGTCGGCGACATAGATCGGGATGTCACCGATCAGCGCAATGCCCTTGTCGTTGGCATAGCGTTTGAGCGCCAGGCACTGCTGCTCCCAGCACCATTGCACGAAGCGCCAGAAGTCGATCTCAACGGCCTGCGCCGAGCGCGCGGATGCCAGCTGTTGCCCATCGCGCTGGCGCAGCGGCTCGGCCCAGTCCCACCAGGGCTTCATGCCGTGGGCATTGAACAGGGCCATGAACAGGGCGTAGTCGTCGAGCCAGTCGGCGGCCGAGGCACACCAGGCGGCAAAGGCCGCGCGATCGGCCGACGTGGCGCGGGCTGCAAAGCCTGCCGCGGCTGCGCGCAGCTGGCCGTCGCGCCAGGGAATGACCCGGTTGAACTCGACCCGCTCGCTGGAGAACCCCCCCTCGGGGACGACGGGCGCATCGAGCCAGCCTTTGGCCACCAGGGGCTCCAGCGCCACCATCAAGGGACTGCCGGCAAAGGCCGACGGGCTCTGGTAGGGCGAATCGCCAGGGCCGACCGGGGCGGTGGGCAACCATTGCCAGAGCCGCTGTCCGGCCGAGGCCAGCCAATCGACAAAGCGGTAGGCATCCGGACCGAAGTCGCCGACGCCGTGCGGGCCGGGCAGCGACGTGAGGTGGAGAAAGATGCCGCTGGCGCGTTGGTCGAGGTTCATGCTGTCGGGCCTGGGGTCGAAGCGCTATCGCGCAACACGACCAAGGCGTGCGCGGGCAGGCTGAGCACCGCGGCGGCCTGCAGGCCCGCCGTCCATTCGCCGGCGCTGTCGAGCGCCACCCGCCAATGGCCGGGCGGCAGCGTGAAGGGCTCGGGCCGCGCCTCGGGATTGAAGGCAATCAACAAGTGGCCGCAGCCGGGCGCATCGGTGCCGGCATCCGCCGGCGAGGCATCGATACGACAGGCAAACGCGTGCTGTCCGGCGTCATGCCAGTCGTGCACCTGCATGGCGTGGCCCGCCGGGGTGAGCCAGGCCACGCTGCGCTCGCCGGGCGCGCTGGGGGCGTGCTGAAACCAGCGCGGATGGCGCAAGGCGGGCTCGTCGCGGCGCAGGGCCAGGACGGCCTGCACGAAAGCCAGCAACTCGCTGTCTGCCTGCTGCCAGTCGAGCCAGCCCAGGGCGTTGTCGTGACAGTAGGCATTGTTGTTGCCGTGCTGGCTGTTGCCGATCTCGTCGCCCGCGGTGAGCATGGGCGTGCCTTGCGCCAGCAGCATGGTGGCCAGCATGGCGCGCTGCACACGGCGGCGCGTGCGCAGAATGGTCGGGTCCGCGTTGGGCCCGTCGTCGCCGGGCCCGGCACCGAAATTGGCCGCCGGTTCACCGTCCCGGCCGTCGCGGTTGTTCTCACCGTTGGCCAGGTTGTGCTTGCGGCTGTAGCTGACCACATCGGCCAGCGTGAAGCCGTCGTGCGCGGTGACGAAGTTGAGGCTCGACAGAGGGCTGCGCTGGCCGTGGTGAAACAAGTCGCTAGAGGCCGTGAAGCGACGCGCGAACTCGCCGCGGCTGACGCCGCGCGTCAGCCAGTAGCGGCGCACGCTGTCGCGAAACTTGTCGTTCCACTCCAGCCAGCGGCCTGGGAAGCGGCCGACCTGATAGCCCTCGGGGCCGGCGTCCCAGGGCTCGGCGATGAGCAGGGCGCGGGCCAGGATCGGGTCCTGCGCCAGCGCCGTGAAGAATGGCGCATGGGCCTGGTAGCCATGGTGCGTGCGGCCGAGCACCGGAGCCAGATCGAAGCGAAAACCGTCGACACCCATCTCGTGCACCCAATAGCGCAAAGAGTCGAGCACGAACTGCGTCACCCGCGGATGCGCCACATTCAGGGTGTTGCCGCAACCGGTCAGGTTCTCGCTGCGGCTGCGGTCGTCGCCGGCCAGGCGGTACCAGGCGGCGTTGTCGAGGCCGCGCATCGACAGCGTGGCCCCCTGCTCGCTGCCCTCGGGGGTGTGGTTGTAGACCACATCGAGCACGACTTCGAGGCCGTGCGCGTGCAGCGTGGCGACCATGGCGCGGAACTCATCGGCCACGGCACTCGGGTCGCTCTTGTCGCAGGCGGCAAAGGACGGGTCGGGGCAGAAGAAGCCCAGGGTGTTGTAGCCCCAGTAGTTCGACAGGCCTTTGTCGGCAAGACCGGGTTCGTCCAGGTGGTACTGGATCGGCAGCAACTCGAGCGTGGTCACGCCCAGGGCATTGAAGTGAGCGATGGCCGCCGGATGCGCCAGCCCGGCGTAGGTGCCGCGCAGCGCCGCCGGCAGCCCGGGCAGCTGCATGCCGAAGCCCTTGACATGCAGCTCATAGAGGACGAGATCGCGCAGCGCATGGCGCGGCGCGTTGTGCCAGCCGGGTGCCGGCTGTGCCGGTGCCGCCACGCGAGCCTTGAGCGCATGCAGCGCGTTGTCGCGGGCATCGAAGGAGCGGCTGCCGTCGGGATGGCCGACTTCGTAGCCGTGGTGCTCGGGCGCCCACGCAAAGTGGCCGACGATCTCGCGCGCCCAGGGATCGAGCAGCAACTTGTGCGGGTTGAAACGGTGGCCGCGCTCCGGCGCGTACGGACCGTGGGCCCGCAGGCCATAGACCAGCCCAGGGCCGAGACCGGCGAGGAAGCCATGGAAGACGCCGTCCTGCGGACCGTGCAGCGCCCAGCGGCGCAATTCGCGCACGCCGCTGCTGTCGAAGACGCACAGCTCGACGCGTGTGGCATGGTCGGAGAAGACAGCGAAGTTGACACCGCCGTCGCGGGGCACGGCGCCAAAGGGCTCGGTCCGTCCCGGGCTCAGTTCTTTGGTCAAGGGCATCGTCGAATCAGGGCCTGTTACTGCAAGAAGAACCCTAGGCCGCAGCCACAAGGAACAGGGTCGCCAGCGGCGGCACGGTCAGGCAGATCGATTGCGATCGACCATGGCTGGCCACCGCCTGCACCGGCAAGGGCGCCGCGCCGTTGCCGAGATCGCTGCCGCCGTAGTGCGAAGAGTCGGTGTTGAGAATCTCGCGCCAGACCTGACCCGGCCCGGCCGTGTCTGGCACCCCGAGCCGGAAGGCGCGGCGCGGCACCGGGGTCATGTTGCAGACCACCAATACTTGGCCGCCCTGGCCGTCGCGCCGCAGCCAGCTGTAGAGCGAGTGCTCGGCATCGTGCGCATCGATCCACTCGAAACCGGCGGGGTCGCAATCGAGGCGGTGCAGCGCAGGGTGCTGGCGGTAAATGCGGTTGAGATCGCGCACCAGCCGCTGCACGCCGGCATGGCGTTCGTCGGCGAGCAGGTGCCAGGGCAATTCGACGTCGTGGTTCCACTCGGTCGGCTGCGCGAACTCCTGGCCCATGAAGAGCAGCTTCTTGCCGGGGTGGCCCCACATGAAGCCGTAGTAGGCACGCAGGTTGGCGAAGCGCTGCCATCCGTGTGGATCATTCGGGTCGCCCGGCATGCGACCGAGGATCGAGCCCTTGCCGTGCACGACTTCGTCGTGCGACAGCGGCAAGACGAAGTTCTCGCTGAAGGCATAGACCAGGCCGAAGCTCATCTTGTCGTGATGCCAGCGCCGGTGCACCGGGTCCTGGGCCATGTACTTGAGGGTGTCATGCATCCAGCCCATGTTCCACTTGTAGTGAAAGCCCAGGCCGCCGGTGTCGGTGGGCGCGCTGACGCCGGCAAAGGCGGTGGACTCTTCGGCCAGCGTGATCGCGCCGGGGCACTCGCCACCGATGACTTCGTTGGTCCGTTGCAGCAGGGCGATGGCCTCGAGGTTCTCGCGACCACCGTGGGCATTCGGAATCCACTCGCCGGCGGGGCGCGAGTAGTCGCGGTAAAGCATCGACGCGACGGCGTCCACACGCAAACCGTCGATACCGTGCCGCTCGAGCCAGTACAGCGCGTTGCCGACCAGAAAGTTCTTCACTTCGTGGCGGCCGAAGTTGTAGATCAGGGTGTTCCAGTCACGGTGGAAGCCTTCGCGCGGGTCGGCGTACTCATACAGGGCACTGCCGTCGAACTGCGCCAAGCCGAAGGCATCCGACGGGAAGTGCGCCGGCACCCAGTCGATCAGCAGCCCCAGGCCGTGGGCATGGCAGGCCGCGACGAAGCGAGCGAAGGCCTGCGGGACGCCAAAACGTGAACTCGGCGCGTACAGCCCGAGGGTCTGGTAACCCCAGGAGCCGTCGAACGGGTGCTCGCTGATCGGCAGCAGTTCGATGTGGCTGAAACCGAGGTCGGCCACGTAAGCCGGCAGCGCGGCGGCGAGCTCGTCCCAGGAATGAAAGCGGCCGTCGGGGTGGCGCCGCCACGAGCCGGCATGCAACTCGTAGATCGACACGGGCGCGTCGCGCGCGTTCGCCGCGGCGCGGCCTGGCGGCAGCGGGCGCAGCGCAGGCAACGCCGCCACGATGCTGGCCGTGGCTGGGCGCAGCTCGGCGGCGAAGGCGTACGGGTCGGCTTTGGCCGGCAGCAGCGTGCCGTCACCGGCGAGCAGCTCGAACTTGTAGCGGTCGCCGAGCGCCACATGCGGAATGAAGATCTCCCAGACCCCGCCGCCGCCGCGCGAGCGCATCGGATGGCGGCGCCCGTCCCAGGCGTTGAAGTCGCCGATGACCGACACGCGGCGAGCGTTCGGCGCCCACACAGCGAAGCGCACGCCCGGCACCGCGTCGATGACCTTCGGATGCGCGCCGAGCATGGTGTAGGGGCGCAGGTGCGCGCCTTCGCCGAAGTAGTGCAAGTCGGCGTCGGCGATCTGGGCACCGTAGGCAAAGGCGTCGGCGTAGGTGCCTGCGCCGCCGGCGCTCCACTGCACCTCCAGCCGGTACTCGAAGCGCTTCCTGCGCCGCGGCATCGCGCCTTCCCACAGCCCGCCCGGGTCGCGCAGTGCCAGCGCGGCCACCCGCCGGCCGGTCTTGGCATCGACCACCGCGACGCTGGCCGCGCCGGGCAACATCGCGCGCAACCACAGCGAGCCGGATTCATCGGCATGCAACCCGAGCACCGCGAAAGGGTCGCCATGCCGCGCGGCGACCAGGGCACTGACATCGGCGGCACGCAGCATGGACGGAATTGTCGCGGCTCAGCGCGTCGGCGCCGTCCAGATCTTGTCGACGTACTCGCGGATGGTGCGGTCTGACGAAAACTCGCCCATCGCTGCAACGTTCAGCAGCGCTCGCGTGGCCCAGGCCGCAGGGTTGCGGTACAGCGCATCGACGCGGGCTTGCGTGGCCACATAGTCGGCAAAGTCTGCCATCAGCATGTAGGTGTCGCGGTTGAGCAGGCCGTCGACCAGACCGCGGTAGCGATCGGGGTCGCCCGGCGAGAACGCCCCGCCGCCGATTGCCGCCAGCACGGCGCCGAGCTGGGTGTTCTCCTCGACGTAAAGCCGCGCGTCATAACCGAGCGACTTGATGCGCGCCACCGCATCGGCGCGCAGGCCGAAGACGAACATGTTGTCGGCGCCCATGGCCTGGGCCATCTCGATGTTGGCGCCGTCCCAGGTGCCGATCGTGATGGCGCCGTTGAGGGCGAACTTCATGTTGCCGGTGCCCGAGGCCTCGGTGCCGGCAGTGGAGATCTGCTCCGAGAGGTCGGCGGCGGGCAGGATGATCTCGGCCAATGAGACGCTGTAGTTGGGCAGGAAGACGACCTTCAACTTGTCGCCGACGCGCGGATCGCTGTTGACCACCCGCGCCACGTCGTGCATCAGGTGGACGATGGCCTTGGCGGTGTAGTAGGCCGAGGCGGCCTTGCCGGCAAAGACGATGGTGCGCGGCACCCAGGCTTGTCGGCCAAGGCCTTGCGGCTCGGCGACGATCGCCTGGTAGCGGGCCACCACGTGCAGCAGATTGAGCAACTGGCGCTTGTACTCGTGGATGCGCTTGATGTGCACGTCGAACAGGCTGGCCGGGTCGATCACCTGGCCGAGCTCACGCCGCACCAGGTCCGCCAGCCGCGCCTTGTTGGCCCGCTTGACCGCGTGAAAGGCGGTGCCGAGGGCCTTCTTGCGCGCATGCGTGGCCAGCGCCGACAGCCCGGCTGCGTCGCGGCGCCAGTCGACGCCGATCTGGCCGTCGATCAGCGCCGACAGGCCCGGATTGGCCTGCATCAACCAGCGCCGCGGCGTCACGCCGTTGGTGACATTGGTGAAGCGCTCGGGGTAAAGCGCGGCGAAGTCGGCAAAGATGGTCTGCACCATCAGGTCGGAGTGCAAGGCCGAGACGCCGTTGACCTGGTGCGAGGCGACGATGGACAAGGCGGCCATGCGCACGCGGCGTTCCCCGCTCTCGTCGATCAGCGACATGCGGCGCACGCGGTCTTCGTCGCCCGGGAACCGGGCGCGCACTTCGTCGAGGAAGCGGCGGTTGATCTCGTAGACGATTTCGATGTGGCGCGGCAGCAGGGCCTCGAACATCGGTACCGCCCACGTCTCCAGCGCCTCGGGCATCAGCGTGTGGTTGGTATAGCTCACCGCCTGGCGCGTGACGGCCCAGGCCTCGGCCCAGGCCAGCCCGTGTTCGTCGATCAGGAGGCGCATCAACTCGGCTGGCACCAGCGCCGGATGGGTGTCGTTCAGGTGCACGCTGGTCTGGCGGCCGAAGTCGTGCAGCGCGCGGCCGTCGCGCAGATGCCGCGCCAGCATGTCCTGCAGCGACGCGCTGACCAGCAGGAACTCCTGCTTCAGGCGCATCTCGCGTCCCGCGTGGCTGCTGTCGTCGGGGTAGAGCACCCAGTTCAGCATGTCAGCCGACAGGCGTTCGCGGCCCGAGGCCAGATGCTCACCGCGGCAGAAGGCCGGGAAATCGATCGGGTGCTCGGAACTCGCGTGCCACTGGCGCAGCGTGGCCACGCGCTCGGTGCCGTGGCCGGGCACGATGAAGTCGTAGGCCGTGGCCACGATGCGCTCGGCCGGCACCCAGCGCCGGCCGGTGCCGTCGGCCTGGACCCGGCCACCGAAGCCCACCAGCCAGCGCAACTCCGGACGCTGAATCTCCCAAGGATTGCCGCGCTTCAACCAGTCGTCAGGGGTCTCGACCTGGCGCCCGCCAGCGATCTGCTGGGCGAACATGCCGTACTGATAGCGCACACCGTAGCCGAAGGCCGGCAGGCCCAGGGTGGCGAAGGAGTCGAGAAAGCAGGCCGCCAGGCGTCCGAGACCGCCGTTGCCCAGCGCGGCGTCGGCCTCGCGTTCGAGCACATCGGGCAAGGCCTGACCGCTGGCTTGCGTGGCCGCCCGCAGGGCCTCGTCCAGGCCGAGGGCCGCCACCGCGTTGCCCAGCGCACGCCCCATCAGGAATTCCATCGACAGGTAATTCACCCGCCGCGCGGTCTTGTTGACGCGGTCTTGCTGCTGGCTGCGGATCCAGCGCTCAGCCAGCAACTCGCGGCTGGCGTGGGCCGCCGCCCACAGGCCGGCCTCGGGCGAGGCGCCGTCGCTGCGCTGGGCCAGTTCGCGTTCATACGCCACCTGGAAAGACTGCGCCAAGTTGGGCGCCTGGGCACTGGCAGTGCGCCGGCGGACGGCCACGGGGGCAGGCGTGTTGGGCGGGGTGGTTGGCGTTTTCATGCGATGACGGTGACTGCAGGGGAGGCGCGATTCTGAGCGGATACGCGTGTAGTTATGCTACATCGGGAAATCCCCAGCGTCTTCCTAAGTAGTTGATTTACAAAGGAACAAGGCAATTTCTTCGGGTTCGTCTGGCGTTGTTAATCCACGCCGCGGTCTGTATATTCTCAACAAACACCGGGTGCGCCCGAAGGAATTTCACAGTGGCATCGGTCCAACTCACGGGTGTGCAAAAGGCCTTCGGCGACGTCCAGGTGCTGCGCGACATCGACCTGGAGGTCCGCGATGGCGAGTTTGTCGTCTTCGTCGGACCGTCGGGTTGCGGCAAGTCGACTCTACTGCGCGTCATCGCCGGGCTCGAAGACATCAGCGGTGGCACCCTGAAGATCGGCGACGCGGTGGTGAACGACGTGCCGCCCGCAGAGCGGGGCATCGCGATGGTGTTCCAGAGCTATGCGCTGTACCCGCACATGGACCTGTACGAGAACATGGCCTTCGGCCTGCGGCTGGCCAAGTTGCCCCAAGCCGAAATTGACAGCGCGGTCAACAACGCCGCCAAGATCCTGCACATCGAACACCTGCTGCAGCGCAAGCCCAAGGACTTGTCGGGCGGCCAGCGCCAGCGCGTGGCCATCGGCCGCGCCATCGTGCGCAAACCCGAGGTCTTCCTGTTCGACGAGCCCTTGAGCAACCTCGACTCGGCCCTGCGCATGAGCATGCGTTACGAGTTCGCCAAGCTGCATGAAGAGCTGAAGACCACCATGGTCTATGTCACCCACGACCAGGTCGAGGCCATGACCCTGGCCGATCGCATCGTCGTGCTGCAGGCCGGTCGCATCGAGCAGGTGGGCGCGCCGCTGGAACTCTACGAGCACCCTTGCAACCTGTTCGTGGCCGGGTTCATCGGCTCACCGCGCATGAACTTCATCGAGGCCACGCTGGTGTCGGCACAAGTCGGCCAGGCGAGCGTGGAACTCGCCGACGGCAGCTGCCTGCACTGCGTGGTCGATGCCGCGCGCGCCAAGCCGGGTGACAAGGTCACCCTGGGCGTGCGCCCCGAGCACCTCAAGCCGGGCGCCGGCGACAACGCATTCCAGGCCACGGTTACCTTCCTCGACCGTCTGGGCGGCAGCAGCTTCGTCTACTTCGATTTCCCCAAGGCTGCGCTGTCCCTGACCGCCGAGCTGCCCGGGACCACCCGGGTGCGCCAGGGCGATGTCGTGAGCCTGCTGGCACCCGCTGCGGCCTGCTACCTGTTCGACGCCGAGGGCCGCGCCTTCACCCGCTTGGCGCCGGGCCACGCGGAACCGCAGGCGGCATGACGCGCGCCGCCTGCCTGGCCGCGGCGCTGGCGTTGGCGGCAGCCGTCCCCGCGGCGGCGCAGCAGCCTCTGCGCCTGCTGGTCTGGATCAATGGCGACAAGGGCTACAACGGCCTGCAGAAAGTCGGCGACGCGTTCGAGAAGGTCTCGGGGGTGAAGGTGGTCGTGCAGCACCCCGAAGGTGCGCCCGACAAGTTCCAGGCCGCAGCCGGCGCCGGCAAGGGCCCCGACATCTTCTGCTGGCCGCACGACCGTGTCGGCGAGTGGGCCAAGTCCGGGCTGATCGTGCCGGTCCGGCCGAGCCAGCGCATCCGGGACGAGATCGAGCCCTCGGCCTGGGCCGCCTTCGGCTGGCAAGGCCAGACCTGGGGCTACCCACTGGCGATCGAGGCGCTGGGCCTGATCTACAACAAGGCCCTGGTGAAGACCCCGCCGACCAGCTTCGACGAAGTCATCGCGCTCGACAAGACCCTCGCCAAGCAGGGCAAGAAGGCGCTCCTCTGGCCCTACAACCAGCTCTTCTTCAGCTGGCCGGTGATCGGCGGCGGCGGCGGCTTCATCTTCGGCCGCGACGCCAGCGGCAACCTCGACCCGAAGCAGACCGGCGTCAACAGCCCCGGGGCCCTGGTCGGCATGCAGATGATCGAGCGCCTGGTCAAGGACGGCCACATGCCGCAAGGCGCACGCTACTCCGACATGGAGTCGCAGTTCGCTGCTGGCAAGGTGGCGATGATGATCAACGGGCCCTGGGCGTGGGACAACGTCAAGAAAGCCAAGATCGATTTCGGCGTCGCCACGATCCCCTCCGTGGCGGGCAAGCCGGCCAAGCCATTCGTCGGCGTGCTGGGCTGCATGATCACCGCGCCGTCCAAGCTGAAGGACATCAGCCGCGAGTTCATCGAGAACCACCTCCTCACCATCGACAGCCTCAAGATCATCTCGGCCGATGTGCCGCTCGGCACGCCCGCCAACAAGGCCTACTTCCTGGCCCTGTCGGGCGACCCCAACATTCGTGCCACGATGGCCAACGCACTGGCCGGCGAGGCGATTCCCAACATCCCTGAAATGGGCCGCGTCTTCCCGGCGATGGACGCCGCCATCGAAGCCATCACGCAGGGGCGCCAGCCGGCCAAGGAAGCCCTTGACGGTGCGGCTGCACGGGTGCTGAGCCGATGAGCGCGACACCCGCCACCAGCGCCGTGACCGCGCTGACGAGCGCTGCCAACGTGGCGATCGGCGCAGCCACGCATCGCGCCGGCGCCAAGGCGCCGAGCGGTGCGGCCGCGGCCCTGCGCCTGGCCGTCGTCATCCTGCTGACGCTGGCCTTGCTGTGGATGGTGCTCGGCCTGTACCGCGCGGGTCAGCCCCTGGTGGCCATTGGCGTGATGGCCTTCGGTTTCACCGCCTTGATGGTCTATGGCACCGCCACGTCGGTGGCCTGGCGCTACCTGTTCCCAGGCGTGGCCGGGATGCTGCTGTTCGTCGCCTTCCCGCTGGTCTACACGGTGCAGATCGGCTTCACCAACTACTCCTCGGCCAACCTGCTCGAGTTCGAGCGCGCACGCGACTTCCTCCTGGCGCAGACCACGGCCGAGGAGGCCCGCGTCTTCGACGTCACCCTGCACGCCGACGGCGCATCGCATCGCTTGCTGTTGAGCTCGCGCCAGGGCGCAGGCAAGCTGGTCACGCCGGCGCTGGCCCTGCGCGGCGCAGCCACCGCGCAAGTCATCCCCCTGCAACCGGCCGGGACGGCGCCGGCCCTGGGCGAGCCTGTGGCTTTGCGCGACGTGATCGCGCTGCGCGACTCGTTGATGCCTCTGCGCCTGCAGGGCCCCGACGCTGCGCTGTTGCGCTACGCCGGCCTGCGCGAGTTCGCGCCGCTCGAACCGCTCTGGACCGCAGCCGCCGACGGCGCGCTGACGCAGACCGCCACTGGCAAGCTCTACACCCCCAATCGCAGCAGCGGCTACTTCGAGAACACCGAGGGCGAGCGCGTCTCGCCCGGCTTCAAGGTCAGCATCGGCTTGGCCAACTACAACCGCATGCTGTTCGACCCCGACTTCCGCGGCCCCTTTGTCTCGATCTTCATCTGGACCGTGCTGTTCGCCGGCCTGACCGTCGTCTTCGCCGGCGGTCTCGGCCTGACCCTGGCGGTGCTGCTGAACTGGGAGGCGCTGCCCCGACGCACCCTGTACCGCACCCTGCTGTTCCTGCCCTATGCAGTGCCAGGTTTCATTTCGATCCTGGTCTTCAAAGGCCTGTTCAACCAGAACTTCGGCGAGATCAACGGCATCCTGCATGCACTCTTCGGCGTGCGCCCAGCCTGGTTCGCCGACCCGCTGTTGGCCAAGGCGATGCTGCTGATCGTCAACACCTGGCTCGGCTTCCCGTACTTCATGATCCTGTGCACCGGGCTGATCAAGGCCATCCCGGCCGACCTGTACGAGGCCAGCGCCATCGTCGGGGCCAAGCCGCTGGACAACTTCTTCAAGATCACGGTGCCGCTGATCCTCAAGCCGCTGACGCCGCTGCTGATTTCGGCCTTTGCCTTCAACTTCAACAACTTCGTGCTCATCAGCCTGCTCACCGACGGCCGACCCGACTTCCTCAACACCAAGCTGCCGGCGGGCACCACCGACATCCTCGTCAGCTACACCTACCGCATCGCCTTCACCGACGCCGGCCAGAACTTCGGCCTCGCAGCGGCGATTTCCACCATCATCTTCGCGCTGGTTGCGGTGATGGCCTTGCTGCAACTCAAGGCCACGCAAAAAGCGCAGGGCAAGGGGTAACAGACCATGGCACTCGTCACCGGCAAGAGCCAACGCTGGCGTGTGTGGGCAGCGCACGCCTTTCTGTGCTCGCTGGTCGCCATCACGCTGTTTCCACTGCTGGCCATCATCTCGATCTCGCTGCGGCCGGGCAACTTCGCCACCGGCTCGCTGATCCCCGCCGAGATCAGCCTGGAGCACTGGAAGCTGGCTTTGGGCTTCAGCATCCAGGGGCCCGACGGCGCGTTGATCACGCCGCCCTTCCCGGTTCTGCTGTGGCTGTGGAACTCGATCAAGATCGCGACCATCTCCGCCTTCCTGATCGTCGCCATCTCGACCACCGCGGCCTACGCCTTTGCGCGCCTGAAGTTCGGCCACAAGCAGACCATCCTCAACAGCATGCTGGTGCTGCAGGTGTTCCCCGTGGCGGTGGCGCTGGTGGCCATCTACGCCATTTTCGACGGCCTCGGCAACCACATTCCCTGGCTCGGCGTCGAGACGCATGCGGGCGTGATCGTGGCCTACCTCGGCGGCGTGGCCACGCACATCTGGACCATCAAGGGCTACTTCGACACCATCCCGATCGAGATCGAGGAGAACGCCAAGGTCGATGGTGCGACGCATTGGCAGGCCTTCCGCCTGGTGCTGCTGCCGATGGCGGTGCCGATCCTGGTGGTCGTCTTCGTCCTGGCCTTCATCGGCACCATCATCGAGTACCCGGTGGCCTCGATCCTGCTGCGCGAGGAACCCAACCTCACGCTGGCCGTCGGCTCCAAGTTCTACCTCTACGAGCAGAAGTACCTGTGGGGCGACTTCGCTGCCGCTGCCGTGCTGTCGGGCCTGCCGATCACGCTGGTATTCCTGTTCGCGCAGCGCTGGATCGTCTCCGGCCTGACCGCGGGTGGCGTCAAGGGATGAAGGCCGGCGTCGCAGCCGCCCTGCTGGTGGCGGCTGGCTGGGCCCAAGCCCAGGGTGGCACTCCGCCGGCGACCGCGGTCTGCCAGCCCGACCCGCTCGGCGGCCGCAGCCTCTACTTGCGCGGCAGCTTCAACAGCTGGGGCAGCCTGGATGCGCAACGCTTCAATTGGGCCTGCAACACCTACCAACTGGTCACGCGCCTGGCGGGCGAACACAGCTTCAAAGTCGGCGATGAGGGCTGGAGTGCCGACGCCGATTTCGGCGCGGCGCCCGATGCCCCTTTACTGCCGACCCGCCTGACTGCGCGCGGCCGCGAACTCAAGAATCGCTTTGCGGGCACCTACCGTTTCACCCTGACCATGACCGACGCCAACAGCCCCACGCTCAAGATCGAGACCTGTCCAGTCGACGCGGCGCCGCTGGGCACCACCACGCTCTTCCTGCGAGGCACGATGAACAACTGGGCCGCGCTTGACGACTTCGCCTTCCAGTTCAGCTGCGATGCCTACTACCTCAACACCCAGCTGAGCGGGCGCCACGAGTTCAAGATCGCCGATGCCGCATGGACAGCCAGCACGAGCCTGGGCGCCGGCTCCGGTGCTTACCTGAAGGAGGGCGGCGGCAACATCGCCCTGAACTTCGATGGTGCCAACACCCTGCGCCTGGCCTGGGCCGGCGGCCGGCCCCAGCTGGCACTGGGACCGCGCAGCTTCGCCGACCCGAGCGCCAAGGCGGTCGACAACGCCGTCGCCCTCAGCTTGCGTTTCGACTCGCGCACAGCGGCTTACAAGGCGCCCTTTGGCGCCGTGACAGCGGGCACCGACGTCGACTTCATGCTCGAAGCCCTGCCGGGTGTGGACAAGCTGACCCTGGTGGTCGAGCGAAGGCGCCTGGAAGGCAATCAGGAAGTGCTCGAGTACAGCGAAGTCGCGCGCGTGTCCATGGTCCGGTCTGCCGCGGAGGGCAAGGCGCAGTGGCGCGCGCGCCACCGCTTTGCCGATGTCAGCGTCGCCGGTTACTGGTTCGAAGCCGAGATCGGCGGCCAGCGCTTCGCCTACCAGAACAACCGCGACGCCATCTTCTGGACCCGCGAGAAAGGTTCGGGCGGGGTCGGTGCGGTGGCCGACCTGCCCGCGGCCAAAGGCGCAATCCGGCGCTTCCGCCAGACCGTGTACGCCGCCGATTTCAAGGTGCCCGAGTGGGCGCCCGACATCGTCTATTACTACATCTTCCCGGACCGCTTTCGCAATGGCGACAAGGCCAACGACCCGCGACCGGGCCTCACGAAGTACCACGACGGCAGCGTCGAGTGGCACAAACACTGGCTCGACAAACCATGGAAGCCGGGCGACGGCTCCGACGCGCGCTACAACAACGACTTCTTCGGCGGCGACCTGGCCGGCATCATCGACAAGCTCGACTACATCAAGGACCTTGGCGCCAACACGCTCTACATGACGCCGGTGTTCAAGGCGGCCAGCAACCACAAGTACGACACGGCAGACTTCAAGCAGATCGACCCCGCCTTCGGCAGCAATGCCGACTTCGAACGCCTGACGCGCGAGGCCGCCCGGCGCGGCATCCGCGTCATCCCCGACACCAGCCTGAATCACACCGGCCAGGACTCGCTCTACTTCGACCGCTTCGGCAACCATGGCGGCCAGGGCGCGTTCGCCGGCGGCAAGGTCAACCCCACCTCGCCCTACGCCAGTTGGTACAGCTTCGATTCCACCCAGGCCGAGCCCGACAAGCAGTACCGCGGCTGGGTCGGCATTGCCGATCTGCCGGAGCTGAACAAGGCGGAGCCGCGCTTCCGCCGCTTTGCCTACGGCGACCGCGACTCGGTGATGAAGCTCTGGCTCGACCGCGGCGCCGCCGGCTGGCGAATGGATGTGGCGCCCTGGATCAGCGACGACTTCTGGCGCGAATGGCGCAGCGCCATCAAAGCCCACCGGCCCGACGCATTGACGATTGCTGAGACCTGGTTCGACGCCAGCAAGTACTTCCTCGGCGACATGTTCGACTCGACGATGAACTACATCTTCCGCAACACGGTGCAGGAGTACGCCGCCGGCGCTGACGCGACGAAGCTGATGCCCAACCTCGAGCTGATGCGCGAGGCCTACCCGCGCCCGGCCTTCTATGCGCTGATGAACCTGCTGTCGTCGCACGACCAGGCGCGCGCCCTGCACCACTTCGGCTGGCTCGACGACACCCAAGACCCTGCGGTGATCGGGCTGGCCAAGCAGCGCCTGAGGCTGGCCGTGTTGTTCCAGATGACCTACCCCGGCGCGCCAACGGTGTATTACGGCGACGAGGTCGGCGTGACTGGCGGCGACGACCCGTACAACCGCGCCACCTACCCGTGGGCCGACCTCGGCGGCCAACCCGACACCACCTTGCTGGCGGACTTCAAACGCCTGATCAAGCTGCGCCATGACCACGCTGTGCTGCGCCGCGGCTCGCTTGACGCACCGCTGTTTGTCGACGCGCAGGTGATCGTCCTGGCGCGCGAGTACCAGGGCACCTGGGCCATCACAGCCACCAACAACGGTAACAACGCAAGAACCATCAGCGTGGTGCTGCCCACGGGCGCCAACAAGGGCTACCGCGATATGCTCGGAAGCATTGAGGCGATCGACGCCAAGGAGGGCCTGCTAACGCTGGACGTACCACCCTTGTACGGCACGGTCTTGATCTCACGCTGAGGCGCGAGCGCCGGGCACGCATGCGCCGCGGCGCGTCCGATCTGGCCCATAACGCGAGGCCCCAGCAGCGCTGATCGCGGCAAGGCGGCGATCCAGTCGAGCACCAGCGCAGGGCCGAAAACAGCGCGCCGACCGGCTCGCAGCGGCGAGCCCATCCCGGCGTGACGGGTCACCCCGTCATGCCGCTCGTCGCGTACAGACAAAGAATGGGTTCAGCGTCAGGCGACCGCGCGCGGGATCGTCGCTGAGCAGAGCGGGCCGCTCGACATGGCTGCAATGGAACTGGCCGCCGTCGTAGGCGACCATGCGGTTCCAGCGCGCCGGCACAGTGAGTACCCTCTCGAAAAAGGCGTTCGATCTGGTGATGTACGCCGGCTCGGCACCGAGGTGTCGGGTGAATTCGTCCTTCGACAGCCCGCTCCAGGCCTTCATCAAGCGCTCAATCTCCGGCAGCGGCTGCTTGGGCACAAAGAAGCTGGTGCCCCCAAGCTCCTCTGGACGAAACAGGTACAGCACGGACGCGGCGACGAATTGGCCCGGGTCGACCGCCAAGCGATCACGATGCGGCACCCGCTGCAATGGCCGCAACTCATCTGGCGGCAGCGTCACCATCGACAGGCGGCTGTGGGCGCGGACCGTGCGGCGCCCACCGAGCGCACGCCGCGCATGCAAGGCGAAGAAGTCGGCGATGTGGGCCGACGCCGCGTCGGACATCGGCAGCTCGAGGCCCGGGTAGGCATTGCCTGCCGCGAGCTCGAAAGCCTGGCGGTGCTTGACCGCCATGTCGACCAGCCGCTGCGGATCGAGCAGCGCATCGTCGATCACCACGCACACTTGCGTCGCATCGATCGGCAGCGTAGTGACCGTGGGGTGCGGGTTGAACATGTCGCCGCCTTGGCTGGTGCCTTGCGCTTGCCCGTCAACAGCAAACCCTAGGCCGCGCGCGCAGCGGCCTGGCGAGCGCCATCGAGGGCGCAGTTTTGCGCCACGAAATCGGCATGGTCAGGCATGGCCGTCACGCAGCGACCGATCGTGTCACGCACGTTGTTCAGGAAGTCGATGATCTTCTGCTCTGGCAAGGCGTCGACCACCGGGTGGTAACTGCGGGGGTCGATGCGCTGCCCGAGCATTACCTCAACCCAGCTGATCTCCGAGAACATCTCGCTGGCTTCGCGGAAGACGCGGCCGTTGGCGCTGAACAGCTCGATCTTGGCCCGAAGCGTGTCGGGAATGGTCATCGTGCGGCAGTAGTTCCAAAACTCCGAGTCGTCGCGTTCGGTGGCCTTGTAATGCAGGATGAGGAAGTCACGGATGCGCTCGAACTCGAAGTCGGACTGGCGGTTGAACTCGTCGATGTCGGCCGGGTTGAAATGCCGATCCGGGAAGAAGGTGACCAAGCGCGAGATCGTCGACTGGATCAAGTGAATGCTGGTCGACTCGAGCGGCTCCATGAAGCCGCTGGCCAAACCCACGGCAACGCAGTTCTTGTTCCAAAGCTTCTTGCGCTTGCCCGTGAGGAACTTCAGCATGCGTGGGTCGGCCAGGGGTTTGCCATCGAGATTGCCCATCAGGACGCGCGCAGCTTCGTCTTCCGTGATGAAGGCGCTCGCAAAGATATGGCCGTTGCCGATGCGGTGCTGTAGCGGGATGCGCCATTGCCAGCCGGCAGTGTGCGCAGTTGCGCGCGTATAGGGCGTCAGAGGCATGACGGACTCGCAGGGCACCGCCCATGCCCTGTCGGCGGGCAACCAGTGCGACCAGTCCTCGTAACCCGTGTGCAAGGTTTGCTCGATCAACAGGCCGCGAAAACCGGTGCAATCGATGAACAACTCGCCCTCGATGCGTTGGCCGTTGTCGAGCACGACAGCGTCGATGAAGCCGTTGTCGGTGCGGGTCGAGACCGTCTTGATCTTGCCCTCGATACGTGTCGCGCCGCGCGCTTCGGCATAGCGGCGCAGGAACGCCGCGTACAGGCCGGCATCGAAGTGGTAAGCGTGGGCGATCTCGGCCAGCGGTGACGCACCAAGTTGCGGCTGCGCGCGCATGAACTTGTTAGCTCGCGCAGCCGCGATGTTGATCGAATAGTCCTCCAGGCTCGCGGCCTTTCCGGCCCGGCGCATCTTCAGCCAATAGTGGTGGAACTTGGTGATGCCCAGGTCGGGCCCGAGCGGGCCGAAGCCGTGGATGTACGAGTCGCCCAGCCGACCCCAGTCGACAAACTCGATGCCGAGCTTGAAGGTCGCGCTGGTCTCGCGCATGAACTGGTTTTCATCGAGTTCCAGCGCATTGTTGTAGATGTTGATCAACGGGATCGTCGCTTCGCCGACGCCGACGGTACCGATTTCTTCGGACTCAACCAGGGTCACACTCCAGCGCTCACCGAGCACTTTGGCGAAGGCGGCGGCAGCCATCCAACCGGCGGTGCCACCGCCGACGATGACGATTTTGCGGATCTGTTCTTGGTTCATGGCATCGTCACGAAATGTCGGGGCTCACAACGGGCAACGCCCCCGCCGCAACTGCGGCGAGGGCGTCTAGCTTAGCGAAGCGCTTGGGTCAGAACTTGTAGCTCGCTCCGAACAGGAAGGTACGCCCATAGACGTCTTTCTTGGTGTCGAGATTGGTGTTCGGGTTGTACTCGATGTAAGGCTCGTTGCCGGCATTGTTGACCTGGAGCAGGAAGTTCAAGCCCTTGGCGGGCCCACTCTGCACTTCGTAGCCCAACTGCACGTCGATGATCGACTCGGGGCGCGCGAACCTGAAACCGCGGTCAGCTCCGAAGTCCTCGACCTCGGCAATGAACGCCGAGCGCTTGCGATTGGCCACGCGAGCCGAGAACCCGTATTTTTCATAGTACGCGGTCAGGGTCGTGACGGTCTTGGACAAGCCCGGCAGCGGAATCGTCACACCCGGACCGAAGGGTTCGATCGCGCTGCTGGTGTTGGAGTAGCTGGCCTGGACGCCGAAACCATCGAGGATCGGCGTCATCAGATTGAGCGGTACTGAAGCAGCGAGTTCAATGCCCGAGACCTTGCCCCCGCTCCCGTTGACGGGCTGTCGGAACAGACCGAGCGGTGATATTGGCACGCGACCCGACAAGTTGGGGAATCCCGTGAAATCGATCTCTCGGTTGACATCAAAGATGTAGCTGCTGAGCTTTTTGTAGAACGCCGCCGCAGAGACATAACCCTTGCCGCCGAAATACTTCTCGTAGGAGATATCGATTGCATTGGCGCGGAACGGATCGAGCTTCGCGTTGCCACCGCTGCCATTCCAAATGAGGTTGGTTCCGACCTCCGAGCGCGAGAAAGCACTTAACTGATCCATGCGCGGACGCGCCATCTGCCGGCCCAGGCCGGTTCGCACAAACTGATCGCCACCGAGCTCAAACGTAAGATTGACCGTCGGCAACACGTCGGTGTACGACTTGCCGTCAGTCCGCAGCGTAAAGATCGATTGGTTGGTGTTGTCGACAACGGGCGCTGTAGAACTCTGGTCCGACTGGACGATCTGCACGCCCATGTTGCCGCGCAGGGGCACGCCGAAGAGTTCGCTATCGATGCTGCCCTTGGCGAAGTAGGTCGATATCTTCTCGTTGACCGTCCAGCCCTTGCGCAGGATATCGCCGTTGACGTTCTGGTCGAGCCGATAGGACGCCGGATAGACATCCGCGGGATTGAAGGCGATCGTGGTCAGGCCAGTCCCCGGCAGGGCCAACGCGGTGGTGCCGGCCGGCAGTGAACCGGCGGGATTGAAAGGCGTGCCCGGCGTGCCGCGGCCAGGGATGCGCAAGAACTCCTCAGCCGCGCCTTTGCTCTTGTCGCGCTTGGTAAAGTTTGCGCCGAAATCGACCTTGCTGAAGAAGCCATCCAGTTCCCGCTGTGCCGACAGGCGTAAGGCCTTGAGCTTGTCGTCCGTGGAGATGACCTTGTTGTAGCCATTCTGGCCCCAGGACTCGGGGTCTGTCAGGCGCATCGTAGAGAAGTTGCTGCGATCGTACTGAAGCCCAGTCACCTGGTTGTAGTTTGCGATCGTGACCGTCTCGGACAAGGGTCGGTTGTTGGCAACATCATATTGGCCAGCCTCGATTTCCGCGATCTGCTCGACGCTCTTGGCTTCTGAATAGCTCAGGTCGGCGACTCCCGTCCACTTGTCGGCGAATTTCCACTTCGTGTTCCAGCCAACCGACTTGAGTTCGTCCTTGCGCGGCTCCCAGATGTGGCGCGACAGCGGGTTGACGTTTTGCCATGTGCCGCTGATCAGGGCCGAACCCCCCGTCACGGGCTGAAAAACAGCATTGGTAAGGCCTGGCGCCTGCGCAGCAATGTCAGGATTGGAGTTGCCGTTCTTCCAACTGTCATTGACCTGGATTTCCAGACCGCGCTTGGTGATTTCCTTGTCGAACTTTGAATACAAGATGTCGATCGAGCTGGTCAAGTTCTTGTTCGGCCTGAACTCGATCGTCGCCATGGCAGCGTCGCGTGTTTCATCGGTGTCGTCGACGAAGTACTTGAAGCCCTGGTTGTAAAAAAAGTCAGCGCCGCCGTTGACGCCCGGGAAATTGCCGGTGTTGGTCGTATCGTAGGTTTCAGAGCGCGACTTCTGCACCTCCTGCTGCAACCGCGCAATGCCGACTGAGACACCAACCGTGCGATCGGCGAATTGGTCGATGTAAGCGAAATTGAACCGCTTGCCACTACCCTCGAATGGCGTGCCTTTGCCGTTCTTCTCACCGCGCAGGTTGACGGCAATCACACGTTGGCTGAACGACAAAGGGCGTACCGTTTGCAAATCGATCGTGCCCGCCAGACCCTGGCCCACGAGCGCTGCGTCGGGCGTCTTGTAGACCACCACGCCAGAGAGCAACTCCGACGGGTATTGGTCGAACTCGACGCTGCGATTATTCCCGGTGCTGACCTGCTCGCGGCCATTCAGCAGCGTGTTGGCGAAGTCGCCCGACAGGCCACGGATGTTGATCTCGGTCGCCCGGCCGCCGACGCGCTGCGCCGTCACGCCCGGCAGACGCGCGATCGATTCGGCAATGCTGCTGTCGGGCAGTTTGCCGATGTCTTCAGCCGAAATCGACTCAACGATCGAGTCGGAATTCTTCTTGACGCTGATGGCGTTTTCGATGCCACGGCGGATGCCTGTGACGGTAACGGTCTGGCTCGCATCGGTGGCTGCGGGTTGGGTCGAGGTTTGCGCGTGCACCGAGCCCATCGCGAGCAACATCACGGCCGCGCCACCCGCAATGGGGCTCAGGCGGAACAGCGGAGCCTTGGCACGCGGCGTTTTGGAATGGTGTGTCATCAGGTGTCTCCTACGACGGTCGTTGGATGGGCAAGCCAGATCGGCCGCTCGGATGCGCGCAGCCGCAAAGAATTTGTTCGAAGCCGACGGTTTGTACCAAAACTAGCGGCCTTGATCGTCTTGGGTTTACCCTTGGTGTTGCGATCGAACCACCCCGGGGCGAACATTACCCCCTATGAAGATCAGTAAAAACACCAGTTTTCGGGCGCCGAGCGCACCACGGGAGTGCAGTCAGGATGTAGTCAAACTACGGCTTGCTCAAGTATCCAGCTGCAACCATGATCGGGGTCGCTCCCGCTTTGATCTCTACCCATGCGCGTGCTTGCCCTCCTGCTGTCGTCCCTTGCCGCGAGCGTGGCGCAGGCCGCACCACCGGTCGGCCCACGCCACGTGCCGTCACCCGATTGGCGCGACCAGATCATTTACTTCGTCGTCACCGACCGCTTTGCAGACGGCGACACGCGAAACAACGACCAGGGGGCTGGCGAGTACGACCCGGGCCGCAAGGACCGCTACAGCGGCGGCGACCTTGCCGGTCTGACGTCCCGCGTGCCCTACATCCGTGGTCTTGGCGCCACCGCGCTGTGGCTCACACCGCCGGTGGCCAATCAATGGACCGACCCGATCGGCGGCTACACGGGCTACCACGGGTACTGGGCCGAACACTTCAAGAAGGTCGACAAACACCTCGGCACCCTGGCCGACTACCGGCGTTTGGCTGCCACCTTGCACGGCGCGGGGATGTATCTGGTGCAGGACATCGTGCTCAACCACACCGGCGACTTCTTCGGCTACCGCGGCGGTTGGGATGCTGCCGATCCGACCCGTTTTTACACGCGCAACACGAAGGCCAAGCCGGTCGCAGCGCCCTCCCAGTCGCCCTTCAACCTGAACGATCCGCGCATCCCAGGTCACCGCCGCGCAGGCATTTACCACTGGACGCCGCCCGTCGTTGACTACACCGACCCGGTCCAGGAATTGACCTTCCAGATGAGTGGGCTGGACGATCTGAACTCCGCCAACCCGCGTGTGCGCCTGGCGCTGCGCGACAGCTACGGCCACTGGATCCGGGAAGTGGGTGTCGATGCGTTTCGCGTCGACACCGCGTTCTATGTCCCGCCCGATGCCTTCGCCGACTTCCTGTTCAGCCGGGACGCTCGTGCCCCGGGCATGCTGCAGGTGGCCCGCGAGACGGGGCGGCGCAACTTCCATGTCTTCGGCGAAGGCTTCGGCATCGACAAACCCTTCAGCCAGACCAGCGCCGTGAAGATCGAGCGCTACATGACCGGGCCCGACGGCCAGCCCCTGCTGCCCGGCATGCTCAACTTTCCGCTGTACGGCACGCTGGGCGACGTCTTCGCGCGCGGCCGGCCGACGGCTGAGCTCGGCTGGCGCATCGGCAACATGATGAAGACGCACGCCCGGCCGCACCTGATGCCGAGCTTCGTCGACAACCACGACGTGGACCGCTTCCTGGCCGGTGGCAGTGTCGCTGCACTTCAACAAAGCCTGCTGGCGATGATGACCTTGCCCGGCATCCCGACGATCTACTACGGCACTGAGCAAAGTTTCACCGAGCCGCGCGGCGCCATGTTCGCGCGCGGCTACGGCTCAGGCGGCCGGGATCGCTTCGACACCAGCGCGCCGCTGTACCGCTTCATCGCCGAAGCCAGCGCCTTGCGCCGTGCGAACAAGGTGCTGTCGCGCGGCACCCCGGCCATGCTGCGTGACAACAACGCCGGTGCTGGCGCACTCGCTTGGCGGATGGATTGGCCAGAGCAGCCCAAGGCGCCGGCGCTGGTGGTCTTCAATTCGGCCGAGCGCCCGGCCTTGCTCGACAACCTCGAGACGGGTCTCGCCCCAGGCACGGTGCTGAAGGGCCTGTTCGGCATCCAGGGCACACCGGCCGACCTGGTGGTCGACACCCGCGGGCGGGTCACGCTCACGTTGGGCCCGCGCAGCGGTCAGGTCTGGCAGGCCGGTGCGCAGAGTGCAGCGGCGCCACCCGCAAGCACGGCCCTCAACCTGGAGCCGTTGTCAGCCAGCGCCGTCAGCGATGACTTCATCGTTCAGGGCACTGCGCCCGGTGCGGCGCGCATTCAATTGGTGGTCGACGGCGCGCTCGAGCCGGTGCAAGCCGTCGACGTCGCACCCGATGGACGCTGGCAAGCCCGCGTCGACACATCCGCCATGGTCGACCCGGCCGTGCAACACAGCCTGGTGGCCTGGGACGCAACACGCGGCACTGCCTCGGCGGGCCAGCGCTTTCGTGTCGAACGCGAATGGCGCCTGCTGGCCGACATCGCCGACCCCGGGGGCGACGACCAGGGCCGCAGCGGCCGCCTGCTCTACCCGACTGACCCGAGCTGGGGCGCCAACCGCCAGATGGACCTGCGCCGCGTCAAGGTGTCGGCCTCTGGCGGTGCGCTGCGGCTGGACCTGACGACCGCCAAGATCACCACGGTCTGGAGCCCACCGAACGGCTTCGACCATGTTGCGTTCACCGTCTTCATAGAGTTGCCTGGCCAGGCGGGCGGCAGCCAGCTGATGCCGAACCAGAACGGCACGCTGCCCGACGGCATGCGCTGGCACCGCCGACTGCGCGTGGGGGGCTGGTCGAACGCGCTGTTCGGCAGCGCCGGCGCCTCGGCAAGCCACGAAGGCACACCCCTGGCCAACGCGGCGCAGGTCGTCACCGATGCCGGCAGCCAGACTGTCAGCTTGATCCTGTCCGCTGCGGCACTTGGCGGCCTGCAGTCGCTCTCCGGTGTCAAGCTCTACATCACCACCTGGGACCAGGATGGCAACTATCGCGCGCTGGTGCGTGACACCGCGCCCTACGCGATGGGCGGCGGCGATCCAGCCACCGAGGCGCTGGTGATGGACGACACGCCGGTGATCGTGCTTCCTTAGTGCCAGCGCCAAGCAGAGCGCAGCCTGCCGGAGCGCGGCCCGGCGCGCGCCGGGCCGCCGCACACGTGCCGCCACGCTTGCTCGGGGTGGTCACGCCGCTGTTCATCGAGCTGTGCCTGGGCATCGGCGTGGGTGTCATCGGCACCGTGCTGGCCGCGCGCCTGAGCGATGCCTCGGGGGCAGCCTTCGCCTTGGCCAACCACGTGGTGGGCATGCTCTTCATCTTGTTCCGCATCGTCGGCGCCGGCGTCAGCGTGGTGGTGGCACAGAGCCTGGGGCGTGGTCAGCGCGAACAGGCCAATGCCGTGGCCCTGGCTACGCTCGGCGCGGCCACCTGGATCGGCGCTTTCACCGCCGTGGTTGCGTGGGTCGGTGCAACGCCTTTCTTGCAACTGCTCAACGCCCCGGCCGATGTCCTGGCGCAGGCCGCGCCCCTGCTGCGCTGGCTCGCCCCGGCGATGTTGTTCGATGCCTGGAATGCGACCCAGGCCAGCGTGATGCGGGCTCACCTGCGCGGCGCCGACGTGCTGCGCGTGATTGCCGTGATGCACGCCAGCCACCTCGCCCTGGCCTGGTTGCTGATGTATGGCGCCGGACCGCTGCCCCCGCTGGGCCTGCCTGGCTTTGCCATCGCCCTGGCCCTCAGCCGTGCGCTGGGTGTCGTGATGCACCTGGTGCTGTGGCGCACCCGGCTGGGCCTGCGGCCGTCGCTGGCCGACGCCTGGCGGCTGCGACGCCGTGAACTTGCGGCTGTGCTGCGCATTGGCACGCCCGGTGCTGCCGAGGCGATCGCCTACCGGCTGTGTTTCATGGTCAGCCTGGCGGCAGTGGGTACGCTCGGCGCGCCTGCGCTGGCGGCACATGCCTACGCCTCTCAAGTCACCTATGCCGTGCTGCTGGCCGGCTTGGCCACCGGCCTGGCGGTCGAGATCGTGGTGGGCCACCTGATCGGCGCCGGCGACCTGCACGCCGCTCACCGCCTGGTGCGGCGCGCCCTGGCGGCGGGCCTGGTGACCAGCATGGTCGCTGCCGGCGCTGCCGCGCTGGCGGGGCCCTGGCTGCTGGCCGTCTTCACCCAGGACCCGCAAATCCTGGCTCAGGCGGCCGTGCTGCTGTGGTGGACCGTGTTGCTCGAGCCGGGCCGAACTTTCAACCTGGTGGTCATCAACGCGCTGCGCGCGGCGGGCGACGCCCGCTACCCGGTGGTGGTGGGTGCCGGCTCGATGTTGGTCGTGTTGGCGGGCGGCAGTTGGCTGCTGGGCGTGCACCTCGGTCTGGGCCTGGTCGGTGTGTGGCTGGCCTACGCCGCGGACGAGTGGTTGCGCGGCCTGCTGATGTGGCGACGCTGGGCGCGCCTGGGCTGGGTACCGCATGCGCGCGCGGTCCACCACCGGCTGCGCCACTCAGCCCGTGGCGAGGCCGGCTAGAAGCGCAGGCGCGTGGCCAGCGCCGGCACGCGCGCCGCGCCGCCCGCCAGGCGCTGGTCGTGGCGATAGTCCTCGTGCACGCGCAAGCGCCAGGCGGCGCGGCCGTACTGGCGCTTGAGAGCGGCGACGATGGCGTCGAAGCTGTGCGCCTCGTCGGCATTGCTGTCGAGGTGGACGGTGCCGGCAGCCTGCGCCGCGATCAAGTCGAGCAGCGCCTGGGCCGTGTCGGCCATGAAGGAGCAAGCCGGTCGCCAGACGCGGCTGGCCGCCACCCAGCCTTCGCGCGCCTGCCACCCGTCAAGCTGCGCCAGCATGTTGTTGCCAAGGCCGTCGGGGTCGATTTGCCACCCGATACGCGCAACGCAGGCCTGCGGGTGGGCCGCCAGCACCGCGTCTTCGCAGGCGATCTTGCTGCGCCCGTAATCGTCCTCGGCATTGCGTGCGTCCTGCACGGCGTGCGGGCCGTCGGGCCGATGGTGAAAGACCATCGCTGTGCTGGTGAACACCATCGGCAGGCCGTGCGCCGCCGCATGCCGTGCCAGCAGCGCGGCCCAGGCAGGATCGCCCAGCGCCAGATGGGCGATGGCGTCCGGCCGGCAGGTCTGGAGCCACGCCTCGCCGGCAGGGGCGTCCTGCGGGGGTACGCGGGTGCGGTCCCAGCCGACGACACGCCAACCGCGTTGCGCCGCGGCCTGCGCCAGCTTGGGCGCCAGGGTGCCGCCCAGGCCGGTCAGGAGCAGGCGCATGCCCAGCCTTCATCACCCGCAGGTAGTGAAGCTACAGGAAGCGTACCGAGCCAATCGATCAGGAAAAGTCGCGGGGTCATGGCGGCCTGGGCTCTGCTAGAGTCAGCACGTAATCAAACTACACGGATGCTGCGTGCAAACGCTGACAGGCATGGAGCAAGGTTTCCCCAGGTTGCTGGGTGATGTGGGGGGCACGAATGCGCGCTTTGCGTGGCAGGCGCACGCCGGCGCGGCGCTGGGCCACTGCCGCACACTGCCCTGCAACGCCTTTGCGGGCATCGACGGCTGCATTGCCGAGTACTTGCGCCTGGAGGAACTGCCGCCGCCGCGCCGCGCCGCCTTCGGGATCGCCACGGCGATCACCGGCGACCAGGTCGAGATGACCAACCACCACTGGCACTTCTCCACCGCCGCGCTGAAAGTCGCGCTCGGGGTCGAGCGCTTGCTGGTGCTGAATGACTTTGAAGCCTTGGCCCATGCGGTGCCGGATCTGGCGGGGGCGGAAATCCGCGCCATTGGCGGCGGAACGGCTGCGGCAGGCGCCAGTTTGGCAGTGATCGGTGCCGGCACCGGCCTGGGTGTCTCAGGCCTGGTGGCCGACGGCCGCGGCGGCTGGTCGGCGGTGGTCGGTGAGGGTGGGCACGTCACGCTGGCTGCCACCACGGCGCGCGAGGCCTCGGTTCTGGCGGTGTTGCGCGAACGCTTCGGCCATGGGTCGGCGGAGCGCGCCCTGTCGGGCCCCGGACTGGTGAATCTCTACGACGCACTCTGCACGCTGGACGGCGAAGCGGCCGACGCGCTCGAGCCGGCCGACGTGATGTCGCGCGGCATGGCCGTGGGTGCCGCTCACGACCCGCATTGCCACGAGGCCCTGAGCACCTTTGCCGCGATGCTGGGCAATGTGGCGGGCAACCTGGCGCTGACCCTGGGCGCGCGCGGCGGCGTCTATGTCGGCGGCGGCATCGTGCCGCGGCTGGGCGGCTTTTTCGATGGCCTGCCGTTTCGCGCGCGCTTCGAGGACAAGGGACGCTTTCGTGGCTACCTCGAGGCCATCCCCAGTTGGGTCATCGTGGCCGACACGCCAGCCCTGAGCGGCGCGGCGCGCGCGCTCGACGGCCTGGGCTGAGCGCCCGCCAGGCACCCCAGGCCGATGCTTGCCGCCTACGACAGCCCGCGCCTGCTGGCCGACATCGGCGGCACCTACGCCCGCTTCACACTGGAAACCGGGCCCGGCGTGTTCGCGGAACCCGCCACCCTGCGCTGCGCCGACCATGTCGACTTCCATGCCGCCGTGAGCGCCTTTCTGGCGACCCTGCCAGCCGGTCGCATCCAGCATGCGGCCGTGGCCATCGCCAACCCGGTCGAAGGCGACGACGTGCGCATGACCAATTACCACTGGAAGTTCTCAATCGAGCAGATGCGCGCGCGCCTTGATTTCGAGACCCTGGTGGTGGTGAACGACTTCACTGCCCTGGCCATGGCCTTGCCGCGCCTGGCGCCGCAGGGCAAGCACCAGGTCGGCGGCGGGCAGGCGCGCGAGCGCAGCGTGATTGGCGTCATCGGTGCCGGCTCGGGCCTGGGCATGTCGGGGCTGATCCCGGCCGACGGTGGCTACATCGCGCTCGGCACCGAGGGCGGCCACACCAGTTTCTCGCCGCGCGACGAACGCGAGCTGGCGATCCTGCACCACGCCTGGAAAACACTGCCGCATGCCGACGGATCGGCGCCGGATGCCGTGCGCAGCGCGGGGGGGCACGAGCATGTGAGCTTCGAGCGTCTGCTGTCCGGCCCCGGCCTGGAGCTGATCTACCGCGCCCTGGCCGAGCGCGCCGGCGTGCGCGCCGCCACGGGCCTGTCGGCCCCCGAGATCACGCAGCGCGCACTGGCCGGCAGCGATGCGGTGTGCGTCGAGACCCTGGACACCTTCTGCGCGGTCCTGGGCACAGCAGCCGCCAATGCCGCGGTCACGCTCGGTGCGCTGAGCGGCGTCTACATCGGCGGCGGCATCGTGCCCCGGCTCGGCAACTATTTCGACCGCTCGCCCTTCCGCGCCCGCTTCGAAGACAAGGGCCGCTTCTCGGCCTACCTGGCGCAGATTCCGACCTGGGTCATCACCGCCGATGACGCGACTTTCCAAGGCTTGTCGGCAATCCTGACGACGCAGCTGCGTAATTTGCAGGGTGCCGACGCATCCGCGATCCTGGGCCAGATCCAGCGTGCCCGCAGTGGCCTGACACCGGCCGAACGCCGCGTCGCCGACCATGTGCTGGCCCACCCCCGCTCGATGCTCAACGACCCGGTGGCTGAAATCGCGCGCTCCGCGCAGGTGAGTCAGCCGACGGTGATCCGTTTCTGCCGCTCGCTCGGCTGCGAGGGCCTGTCGGACTTCAAGTTGCGCCTGGCCTCGGGGCTGTCGGCCACGGTACCTCTCACGCACACCCAGGTCACCGGCGACGATTCGACGCTGGAGCTGGGGACCAAGGTGCTCGGCAACACCGCATCGGCGATCCTGCAGGTGCGCGACCACCTCAATCGCGACAGCATCAACCGCGCCATCGGCCTGCTGACCCGGGCGCGCCGCGTGGACTGCTTTGCGGCCGGCTACTCTACCGCCGTCGCGCTCGACGCCCAGTTCAAGCTGCTGCGCCTGGGCCTGCCGAGCGCGCTCTACACCGAGCCGCGCGTGCAGGCCATGGCCGCGCAGGTGCTGGGCCCGGGCGACGTGGCGCTGATCATCAGCAGCGGCGGGCGCAAGCCCGAGTTGTTGGCAGCGGCCGACGCGGCGCACGCGCGCGGCGCCAGTGTCATCGCCATCACGGCAAGCCAGTCGCCGCTGTCCCGCAAGGCCGATGTGGCTCTGATCGTCGACCATGTCGAGGACGCAGAGCTCCACCTGCCCATGGTCAGCCGTGTCCTGCACCTGTTGATGGTCGACATCCTGGCCGTGGGTGTGGCCCTGCAGCGCGATCAGCCGCTGGCCCTGCTGGCCGGCGTCGGTCTCGACGACGAGGCGCAGCCAGCGCCGCGGGGGGCCCGCACCTTGGCGCCCGGCGTGAGCGCCGCCACGCCGCTGGCCAAGCTCACCTCGCACAGCCACTGACGGTCAGATGCAGGTCTCGCCGGGGGCCTCGAAGAAAGTGTGAAGCGAGCCGATAGGCCGGATTCTGTGCAGCCGGCGCTTCTTGCGAAACGCCGACCGTGACCGCCATTCGTCTGGGCCGCCCATTGCTGAACGGCTCGATGCCACCTACCCGCCAGCTCCGCGAGCCACGTCAACGCTGGCCTACTTGGTGTTGCTGCGCGCAGAGATTGCCCGTTTCACCCAGGTCGGGTTTTGCCGGACCTGGGTGGCTGCTCGGTTCGGGCTTGCGCCCAAGTCCCTGCTCTCGCAGGGACCCCCCGCTTGCGCGGGCGCCTCGCAGAACACCCGCACCGGGTTGCCCTCGCTGACTCGTCTCTGTTGCTCTGATCCTCACCTCGCGGTGGACGGCCGTTAGCCGCTGCGCTGCTCTGTGCAGTCCGGACCTTCCTCCAGTGCAGCCTTTCGGCTCTCGCACCAGCGACGGTCTGGCTTGCTTCACGCTTATGATTCTCCCACGCCAGGGGGCCCTGCCGCGGCACGTTCTTGTCGCCTGACCCGTTGCACCGATGCCGCTCGCCTCCGACAACTTCACCAGCCTGTTCGAGTTCCTGCCGATTGGCGCCTATCGCTCCACGCCGGAGGGCTTGCAGGTGCGCGCAAATCCGGCCTTGGTTGCGCTCAACGGCTATGCCAACGAAGACGAGCAACTGGCCCATGTGAGCGACATTGCCGCGGAGTGGTACGTCGACCCGCAGCGACGCGCCGAGTTCACACGCCTGCTCGAGCGCGACGGCAACGTCAAGGGCTTCGTCTCCGAGGTCTATCGGCACAGGACGCGCGAGCGCATCTGGATCAGTGAGAACGCGCACGTGGTCAAAGCAGCCGACGGCACGGTCCGGTACTACGAAGGCACCGTCGAGGAGATCTCCGAGCGCGTGCGTGCCGAGCAGGCGCTGCGTGACAGCGAGCAGCGCTGGAAGCTGGCCATGGACAGCAGCGGCGACGGTGTCTGGGACTGGGACTTGGGGGCGGGACGCGAGAGCTTCTCGCAGCGCTTCTACGAGCTGCATGGCTACAGTCCTGGCGACGTCGACGAGCGGGCCCAGATCTTCGACGAGCTGACCCACCCCGACGACCGGGCGCGGATGCAGGCCGACCGCCAGGCCCACTTTGACAGCCGCACGCCACGCTATGTCAACGAGCACCGCATCCGCGCCAAGGACGGCAGCTGGAAGTGGGTCTTGTCGCGCGGCCTCGTGATCGAGCGCGACGCAGCCGGCCGCCCACTGCGCATGATCGGGACCCATGCCGACATCAGCGCGCTCAAGCAGGCTGAGGCCCTGCGCCAGGAGCGCGACAGTGCTGCGGCCGCCGACCGCGCCAAGACCGAGTTGCTGTCGCGTGTCAGCCATGAGTTGCGCACGCCGCTGAATGCAGTGCTCGGTTTCGCCCAATTGCTCGATCACGCCGCAACCCTGAACGACCGCCACCAGGCCTGGCTCAAGCAGATCCTCAGCAGCGGGCGGCACCTGCTCGATCTGGTCGACGATGTGCTGGACCTGTCGAGCGCGCAAAGCGGCGAGATGAGCCTGGCCTGGGACGATTGCGACCCGCTCGAGGTGGCGGCCGAAAGCTGGGCTATGTTGGCGGCCACTGCGGCAGAGTCGGGCGTCGGGCTCACGCTTGAGCCCCATGCCGGGCCCGCGCTGCGCCTGCGCGCCGATCAGCGACGCCTGACACAGGTGCTGAGCAACCTGCTGTCCAACGCCATCAAGTACAACCGCCGCGGTGGCGCCGTGGTGGTGCGCGCCGAGCGAGCGGCCGATGAAGTCCGGATCATCGTGGCCGACAGCGGCCAGGGCATGAGCGCAGTGCAGCTGTCACGCCTCTTCAAGCCGTTCGACCGCCTGGGCGCGCAGCACTCGGGCGTGCAGGGCAGCGGCCTGGGCTTGGCGCTGGCCCAGCAACTGGTCATCGCCATGAACGGCCGCATCGACGTGGCCAGCGAACCGGGTCTGGGCAGCACCTTCAGCGTCACGCTCAAAGCCGCGACCCCTGCGCCGAGCTGAGGCTCCGAATACACTCGCGACGCGCAAGCGGCGCGGCAGTTGCAGGGGCTCAGGGATGTCGTCGATCGGTTATATCTTCGGTTTTATTGGCGCTGCGCTCACCGTCGCCAGCTACCTGATGAAGAGCATGATGCCGCTGCGGTTGGTGGCCTTGTCGGCCAACGTCTTCCTGGTCGTCTACGCGGTCCAGGGCGGCTCCTGGCCCACGATGGTGTTGTACCTGGCGATGATCCCGATCAACCTGAAGAAGGTCTACGAGATCCGCAAGTTGGTGCTCGCCATCCAGAACGCCAAGTCCGACACGCCGGTCAGCGAATGGCTTCTGCCGCACATGGCGCGGCGCCAGGCCAAGGCCGGCGAAGTGCTCTGGAAACAGGGCGACGTGGCCACAGAGATGCTGTATGTCGAGAGCGGCCGGCTCAACCTGCTCGAATACGACGAAGCCATCGGGCCCGGTGCGCTGGTCGGTGAAATCGGCCTGTTCGCGCCGGACAACCGGCGCACGCGGACCATCGTCTGTGCCACCGACTGCACCCTCTTCAGCCTGTCAGCCGATGCCATGGCCAAGTTGTATTTCCAGAACCCGCAACTCGGCTTTCATGTCATGCGCCTGATCGTGGCGCGCCTGATGCATGACGTGGACGTCGCCACCAAGCGGCGCGAAGATCGCGCTCACATCGACGCAGCGACAGCCGCCGCCGCACCGGCAGCGGGCTGAGCCTCAGCGCTGCGCCTGCTGCAGCGCGGCGATGCGGGCTTCGATCGGCGGGTGACTGGAGAACAACGCCATCCAGCCGCTCGGTGCGCCGTTGATGCCCATCGCCTGCACCGTCTTGGGCAACTCACCCGGCGGCAAGCCGCCCAGACGCGCGAGTGCATTCATCATCGGCTGGGTGCGGCCCATCAAATCGGCCGCTCCGCGGTCGGCGCGGTATTCGCGCTGGCGCGAGAACCAAGCCACGATGATCGCCGCCGCGACGCCCAGCACGATGTCGAGCACGATGGTGGTGACGTAATAGCCGATGCCGGGACCGGCGCGGTCGTTGCGCAGAACGACCTTGTCGACGAAGTAGCCGATCACGCGCGACAGGAAAACGACGAAGGTGTTCATCACGCCCTGGATCAGGGTCATGGTCACCATGTCGCCGTTGGCGATGTGCGCCACCTCGTGGCCGATCACGGCCTCGACTTCTTCGCGGTTCATGCCTTGCAGCAGCCCCGTCGAGACCGCCACCAGGGCCGAGTTCTTGAACGCGCCGGTGGCAAAGGCATTCGGCTCGCCCTGGAAGATCGCGACCTCGGGCATGCTGATACCAGACTTCTCGGCAAAGCGCTGCACGGTGGCCACCAGCCATTGGTGCGTGGCATCGGGCGAGTCGTTGATGACCTGGGCGCCGGTGCTCCACTTGGCCATCGGCTTGCTGATCAAGAGTGAAATGATGGCGCCGCCGAAGCCCATCAGCGCGGCAAAGCCGAGCAGGGCACCGAGGTTCAGGCCGTTGGCGGTGAGAAAACGGTTCAGGCCCAGCACATTGGCCATCACGCCGAGCACCAGCATGACGGCCAGGTTGGTGACGAGAAACAGGACGACGCGTTTCATGGGGCTCCGGCAAAGGGCAAAACAGGGGACGGGGGTGAATGTTAGGGCGCGTTCGTGGCATTCAAGCGCTGGGACCGAAAGACCCTGGTGTCGGCATAGAACGCCGGGTCTTCGTTGCCCGGCCACCAGCCCGGAATACCCGGCACCGGCAGCGGCAGGAAGGGCTTGGCGGCCCACTGCTCTGCCGACCAGGCCAGCGGGTCGCCCAGCGCCACGAAGGCGGTCAGCCCCTTGCGCGGGGCGCTGGCCAATTGCTCGAGCAGCGCGTGGCCGAAGACCGCGAAGCCGACGCCCGCCCAAAGGGCTCGGTGGGTCAGGAACAAGGCCGTCCAGTCGCGCCTGGCCAGTGCCTGCGCCAGCAGCGGCGGCGCCTCGGGCCAAAGTGCACCGTGCTCGTCGAACAAGGTCAACGCATCACGCAGCGCGCCGCGCGTGGGTCCGATGCCGTGCCGGGCGATGTCGGCCGCCTGCATCTGGTTGAGCCGGCGCTTGAGTGCGGGCTGGCGCGACCACATCAAGCCATTGAGCAAGTCGTGCAGGTTGTCGCGCGTGGGCACGCTGCCGGTGCGAGCAATGAAGGCTTCATAGGCTTCGCCGGCCGGCAAGGCGGTTGCAGCGACGAAACGCGGCGCTCCGCTGCCGATCGCATTCAGCGCCTCGGCGATGCAGCGATCGGCCGGCAGCTTGGCCGCGATCTCGCGCAGCGGCGCGAACCAGGGCTGCCGCCAGTCGGGCGTCACGCGCGTGCGGTCGGCGCCACCCTGACGTGGTTGGGCGCCTTCGGCGGCTGCAGCTCGAACAGTTCCGGGAAGAGGCCGAACAGCTTGGTCGACGAACCACTCTTGCTCAACAGGCCGGCATCGCGCAGCGCCTCGGCGGCGACGCGCAGTTCGACTGTCTCGCCGCGCGACAGTGCCGGCAGCGCGCGCAGGATGGCCTGGGCCTTGTCGGGAAGGGGCGGCGGCGCGGCCTTCTTCGCTGCCGGCCGGGGCACGGCAGCCTTGCGCGGGGCCGCAGCCTTCTTCGCGACGGCGGGCCTGGCCGCGGGGGCGGCCGCTGACCTGGGCGCGGCCGCTGGCGCTGCGGGCGGCGCGGCGCGCGGCTTGCGGTGCGCGATCACCTCGTAGTCGTCGTAGACGGTCTGGGTCTCGTCACCGGTCTTGCCCTGCTGGCCGATGCCGACCACGCGGCAGCCCTTCTCGCGCAGGCGTGCCACAAGCGGCGCAAAGTCGGAGTCCGACGAGGCGATGACCATCACCGCCGGGCGTTCGGCAATCGCCAGATCGATGGCATCGATGGCGAGTGCGATGTCGGTGGAGTTCTTGCCGGCGGCCAGGTTGACCATCGGCCGGATCGACAGGCGCTTGAACAACTGCTGGTGCTGCACGGCCGACTCGGCGGTGCAATAGGCACGCCGTACATGCGGGCCACCGTAGTGCTTCCCAACCCACTCGACAGCCTGGCTCATCACGTCGACCGACACGTTGTCGGCATCGATCAGCAGCATTACACGCTCTGCACTCATGTCAGCTTCCAGTTCAGGGTTTCGCCGCCACGCAGCGGCTTGAGTTCGGCATTGCCGAAGGGCACGCGCTCGGGCAGTTGCCAGGGCTCGCGCTGAAGGGTCACGCTGCCGCGGTTGCGTGGCAAGCCGTAGAAGTCGGGGCCGTGGAAGCTGGCAAAGCCCTCCAGCTTGTCGAGCGCGCCGACGGCCTCGAAAATTTCGGCATACAACTCGAGCGCCGCGGGCGCGGTGTAACAGCCGGCACCGCAGACCGAGGCCTCCTTCAAAACGGCAGCGTGCGGCGCGCTGTCGGTGCCGAGGAAGAACTTGGCGCCACCGCCCATTTGCCCGGTGGCCGCAGCCACCAGCGCTTGGCGATGGACCTCGCGCTTGAGTACCGGCAGGCAGTAGTAGTGCGGGCGCAGACCGCCGGTGAAAAGGGCGTTGCGGTTGTACAGCAGGTGGTGCGCCGTGATGGTGGCCGCGGTGAAGCGGTCGCCGGTGGCGACATACTGCGCCGCCTCGCGCGTCGTGATGTGCTCGAACACAACTTTCAGTTCGGGGAAGTCGCACCGCAGGGGTTTCATGACCTGATCGATGAACACCGCCTCACGGTCGAACAGGTCGATCGCCGCATCGGTGACTTCGCCGTGCACCAGCAACAGCAGGCCCTCGCGCTGCATGGCTTCGAGCGTGGCGTAGGTCTTGCGGATATCCGTCACGCCGGCGTCACTGTGCGTCGTCGCGCCGGCCGGATAGAACTTGACCGCCACCACCCCGGCGGCCTTGGCCAGGGCGATCTCGGCCGGCGGCAGGCTGTCGGTCAAGTACAGCGTCATGAGCGGCGTGAAGTCGTGGCCGGGCTGGCCGGGCGCGGGCAAGGCAGCGATGATGCGCTCACGGTAGGCCAAGGCCAGCGCCGCGGTGGTGATCGGCGGCCTGAGGTTGGGCATGACGATGGCACGCGCGAATTGGCGCGCGGTGGCCGGCAGCACCGCCGCCAGCGCAGCGCCGTCGCGCAAATGCACGTGCCAGTCGTCCGGGCGGGTGAAGGTGAGCGTGTCGATCATCGGCGCGATTGTCCCATCGGCGGCCATGCGCCCTGACCGGCCGGCGTGCGCTGAGAGAAGCGGCCGCGCATGACTCGCGCATGACTCGCGCATGACACTCGCGCATGACCCGGATTGCCCGACAAGCGACGCGGCCCTAGAGTGCAGCCCTTGCCCCGCCGAAAGACGCCGCCATGCACCCTCCCACTCACCCCGCCGCACCGTATGTCATGCGCGACCCGGCGCTGCACGCCGCGGCGCTGGCGCCAGGCTACAAGACCAGCGTGCTGCGCTCGCCGCGCAATGCCCTGATCTCGATCAAGCACGGCCTGACCGAGGTCAGCGCACCGGTGTTCTCGGCCAAGGAGCTGGGGCCGCAAGACGACGATCTGATCCTGAACTTCGCCAAGACCGGTCTGCCGGTGGGCGAGCGCGTGGTGATGCACGGCTACGTGCGCGACAGCTTCGGTCGGCCGGTGCCGAACGCGCTGGTCGAGGTCTGGCAGGCCAACGCGAGCGGCCGCTACCGACATCCAAAAGACAGCTACATCGGCGCGCTGGACCCGAACTTCGGCGGCTGCGGCCGTGTGCTCACCGACGCCGACGGCCATTACCGCTACCGCACCATCAAGCCCGGGCCCTACCCCTGGCGTAACCGCATCAATGAATGGCGGCCAGCGCACATTCACTGCGCCATCAGCGGCACGGGCTGGGCCCAGCGACTGATCACGCAGCTCTACTTCGAAGGCGACCCGCTGATCGCCAGCTGCCCCATCCTGCGTACGATTCCGAGTGAAGACCAGATTCGCGGGCTGATCGCACTGCAGGACACAGGCAACTTCGTCGAGCTCGACGCCCGTTGCTACCGCTTCGACATCGTGCTGCGCGGGCAGCGCCAGACCTGGTTCGAAGGGAAATGAACCACCCCCGAATCAAAGGACGCCTGACATGAGCCAACAACCGAGCCTGCCCCTGCAGCTGAACGAAACCGCATCGCAGACCGGCGGGCCCTATGTGCACATCGGCCTGGCGCCCGAGCAGGCTGGTTTCGCGATCTTCGAGAAGAACTTCGGCAACGGGCTGGTCGACAAGAAATCCAAGGGCGAGCGCATCACGCTGGAAGGCCGGGTCTTCGACGGCTCGGGCACGCTGATGCGCGATGTGCTGATCGAGATCTGGCAGGCCGATGCCAAGGGCCACTATGCCCACCCCGCCGACCCCAAACCCTCGGCGTGGCGCGGCTGGGGCCGCACCGGGGCCGACTTCCAGACCGGCCTGTACCGCTTCGAGACGATCAAGCCTGGCCGCGTGGTGGGGCCAGACGGCCAGCTGCAAGCCCCGCACATCGCGATGATCCTGTTCGCCCGCGGCATCAACCTGGGCCTGCACACCCGGGTTTACTTCAGCGACGAGACCAAGGCCAATGCCGAGGACCCGGTGCTCGCGGGCATCGAGTGGGCCGCGCGGCGCCAGACCCTGGTGGCCGAACGCGAGGAGCGCGACGGCGCCGTTGTCTACCGCTTGGACATCCGTGTGCAGGGACCGACGCCGGCGGAGGAAACGGTCTTCTTCGACGTCTGAAGGGTCCTGCGCCGGGGTGCGCGGCGCTGGCGCCATCAGGCATCGCGCCGCGTCGGCGGCTGGCCTTGGCGGCGGATGCGGGTGTCGTCCTTCAACGCTTGGATGCGCGCGTCGCGCCGCAGTGCATGGTCAATGGCAAGCGTGAGATGGGTCCTGACAGGGCATTCATCACGCCACCCGTGTTGAGCAGGTCATGTGGCCTGAAACAGCCCCTTGAAGCGCTCGCGCAGCAGGTTCTTCTGCACCTTGCCCATCGCGTTGCGCGGCAGATCGGCTTCGACGAAGACCTGCTTGGGCACCTTGAAGCCGGCGATCTGGCGCTTGAGCGTCGCGATCAACCCGGCAGCATCGAGCTGGGCCCCGGGTTGGGCCACGACCACGGCGACCACGGCCTCGCCGAAGTCGGCGTGCGGCACGCCGACCACCGCGCTCTCGACCACGCCGGGCTGCTCGTTGAGCAGGCCCTCGACCTCGGCCGGATAGACGTTGTAGCCGCCGCTGATGATCAGGTCCTTGCTGCGGCCGACGATGCTGACCACGCCGCGCTCGTCGACCTTGCCGACATCGCCGGTCTTGAACCAGAGGTCGGGCGTGAACTCCTCGGCCGTCTTCTGCGGCAGGCGCCAGTAGCCCTTGAAGACGTTCGGGCCCTTGACCTCGATGCCACCCACATCACCGGTGCGGCAAGGCTGGCCCTTGTCGTCCTGCACCCGCAAGTGCACGCCGGGCAAGGCGCAGCCGACGGTACCGGCGCGGCGCTCGCCGTCTTCCGGGCGGTAGGGGTTGGAGGCCAGCATCACGGTCTCGCTCATGCCGTAGCGCTCGACGATGGTGTGCCCGGTGCGCTCACGCCAGGCCTCGAAGGTCTCGGGCAGCAGCGGCGCCGACCCGGCGATGAAGACGCGCATCGAGGCGCAGGCCTTACGGTCAAGCGCGGGTTCGGCGAGCATGCGCGTGTAAAGCGTGGGCACGCCCATGAACACGGTCGCTCGCGGCAGCTGTGCCACGGTTGCGCGCGGGTCGAACTTGTTGAACCACAGCATCTTTGCGCCGGCCAGCAGCGCGCCGTGGCTGGCCACGAACAGGCCGTGCACATGGAACACCGGCAAGGCATGGATCAACACATCGCTGGCCTGCCAACCCCAATAGGCCTGCAAGGTGCGTGCGTTCGACAGCAGGTTGCCGTGGGTCAGCATCGCGCCCTTGCTGCGCCCGGTCGTGCCACTGGTGTAGAGGATGGCGGCCAGATCGTCGGCTTGCCGCACGGCCGCCACATGCTCGTCGCTGTGCCAGGCGGCGCGCTCGAGCAAGCTGCCGCTGCGGTCGTCGCCCAGGGTGAAGACGTTCTGCACGCCGGCCTTGAAGGCCAGGGTGCTGACCCAGGGAAAGTTGCGCGGGCTGCAGACCACGACGCTGGGTTCGGCGTTGCCGATGAAGTACTCGATCTCGCCAGCCTGGTAAGCGGTGTTCAGCGGCAGGTAGACATAGCCGGCGCGCAGCACGGCGAGGTAGAGCAGCAATGCTTCGACGCTCTTGTCGGTCTGCGCGGCCACGCGCGCGCCCTCGGGCAGTTCGAGCGAGGCCAGCAGATTGGCGATGCGGGCACTGGCCCGGTCCAGGTCACGCCAGGTGTAGTGCAGCGGGACGGCGGTGTCGCAGGTCTCGATCGCCACGGCGTCGACTTGGGCCGGGAATGCGGCGCGCAGCGCGCTGAAGAGGTTCTGGAGCATGTCGGTTCAGAAATGCGGTGTGCGTTTGTCTTTGAAAGCGGCCTGGCCTTCGGCAGGGTCGCGAAGGTCGCGCCACATCGCCGCAGCGAATCGCGCCCTGCATCAATCCAGCTTCGCGCCCGAAGACTTCACCACCTCGGCCCAGCGCTTGACTTCGGCCGACACGAAACGGCCGTAGTCGTCGCCCCACAGGTTCGGCGTTTCGGTACCCAGGCCGGTCCACAGGGTCTTCAGCTCGTCGCCGTTGAGCGCCTTCCTCATCTCGTTTTGCATCGCGGCGATCACCTCGCGCGGCGTGCCCTTGGGCGCCCACAGGCCGTACCAAGTCGCCACTTCGTAGTTCGGCGCGCCCACCGCCTTGGCCAGCGGCACCTCGGGGAAGCCCGGGGCCGGCTTGCCTGCGGCCACCGCGATGGCACGGATGCGACCGCTCTTGATGTGATTGGCCGACGAGCCCAGGCCGTCGAACATCAAGTCGACCTGGCCGGCGATCAGGTCTTGCAGCGCCGGCCCAGCGCCGCGGTAGGGGATGTGGGTGATGAAGGTCTGGGTCTGCAGTTTGAACAGCTCGCCGGCCAGGTGGTGCGAGGTGCCGTTGCCGGCCGAGCCGTAGTTCAATTTGCCCGGGTTCTTGCGCAGGAAGTCGAGCAGCTCGGGCAGCGTCTTGGCAGCCACCTTCTGCGGGTTGACCACGATCACCTGCGGCACGCTCGAAATCAGGCCGACCGGGATGAAGTCGCTCTCGATGTTGTAGTCGAGCTTGGGGTACATGCTCGGCGCGATGGCGTGGTGCACGGCGCCCATGAAGAAGGTGTAGCCGTCGGGCGCGGCCTTGGCCGCGATGCCCGCGCCCAGGGTGCCGCCGGCACCGCCCTTGTTGTCGATGACGAACTGGCGGCCGACATTCCTGGTCATCAGGGCGAAGAGCGGGCGGGCAAAGGCATCGGTGCCACCGCCGGGCGGGAATGGCACCACGATGGTCACCGGCTTGCTTGGCCAGGCCTGGGCCTGGGCCTGGGCCCACGGTGCGGCGACGCAGGTCGCTGCTGCGGCAGCGACCACGAAGAGGCGACGGGTGAAGGGGTGGGTCATGGGCTGTCTCCGGTGGGTTGTTGTTCCTGGGCCGGCCTCACAGCAAGGCCGAGACCGCCCGGCTGTGCGCGACCCGGCCCTGGCCGAAACGGTCGCGGTGAAGCTCGATCTTGGTCAGGTCGTAGAGATAGTTGACCATCAGGCCCGCCGACTCCTTCAGGCCCCGCGGCGAGAGGTTGGCCTGTGCGTTCAAGCGCTCCAGACGAGCACCATTGTCGAGGTGAAAACGCGCCACCGGGTCACCCTGGGACTGAGGGGAAACGTGAACCAGGTAGTGGGCCGCGAGGCGCCACAGCGCGTGATGCGCCAGGCCATCGAGCGCGGCCAGGCGCGCGGCATGCGCCAGCTGGCCGAGATCGCCACCACAGGCCCCGCGCAACTGGGTCAGGGCCGCGGCGGCCTCCCCCAGTCCCGCAGGGTCGACGCGCTGCAGCCAGGCCATCAGGCCCGGCATTGGCGACAGGGTGCAGAACGTCTTGAGCTGGGGTAGCTCGCGCTTCAAGTGCTCGGCCACCCGCTTGATCAGCAAGTTGCCCAGGGACACCCCGCGCAGGCCGGGCTGACAGTTGCTGATCGAATAGAACACGGCCACCTTGAAATGCTCGGCCGACAGCGGCGCCGAGCGCTTGTCGATCAAGGGCGCGATGGCGCCCGCCATCTCGGGCAGCAAGGCCACCTCGACGAAGATCAGCGGCTCGTCAGGCAGCTGAGGATGGAAGAAGGCAAAGCAGCGCCTGTCCGGTTGCAGCCGGCGGCGCAAGTCGTCCCAACCGTCGATCTGGTGCACTGCCTCGTGATGGATGATCTGCTCGAGCAGTTGCGCCGGCGAATTCCAGTCGACCTTGCGCATCTCGAGAAAGCCGGGGTTGAACCACGACGACAACAGGTGCAGCAGGTCAGCCTCGACGACGCGCAGCTGCGGCTGCTTGCTCAGGCGCTCGAGCAGGCCGCGGCGCAGGCGCACGATGGCCGCCGTGCCGCCGGGCGCAGCGTTCAAGCGTCGGAACAACTCCTGGCGCGGCGGCTCGGCCAGACGGGTTAGGCGAATCAGCGTGTCGGCGCCTGGGGCGTCGGCGTAGGCCCGGGCCGCCGCCAGCACGCTTTGCGGATCGGGATTGAATTCGCCCGCCAGGCGCTCGTAGAAGCGCGAGCGCTGCTCATCGCCCAGGCGCTCCAGGCGTTCGACGATTTCCTGCGCCAGCAGCGGCCCGTTGGCCTCGCCGCGCACCGACAGCAGGCGTTCGCAATCGGCCAGCAACTGGCGCAGCGGCCGGTCGACACCGATGCGCCGCGCCGCCGCCTTGAGTTCACTGAGCATGGCGGCCCCCGCGGCGCGCAGCGTTGCTGGTGGCAGCGAGTTCACGCGCGCGTAGTGCCTTCAAGGCGTCGAGCGGCGAGGTCCGGCGCGCGTGCATGGCGCTGCCGGCGTGCATCCAGGTGCCTCGAAGGGGGGTCAGGTCGGCCATCGCTGGATTGTGATTCTGTTGTTGCAGCATCGCCTGCGGGCCAACCCCAGGCCGAACAGTCCGGCGCTTTCAGCCAGGCGCGGGGCACGCTGGCTGCACGGTCGGCGATATCGATGCATCATCGGCCTCGACTCACGAACCCCTGCAACAGGAGACACACCATGCAACGCATCGGATTCATCGGCGCATCAGGTTTGATGGGCCACGGTATCGCCAAGAACCTGCGTGCCAAGGGCCATGCCCTGGCGTTGACGGTGCACCGCAACCGCGAGCGCGTGGCCGACCTGCTGGCGGCCGGGGCGACCCTGGCGGCCTCGCCGGCCGAGCTGGCCGCTGGCGCCGACATCGTGTTCCTTTGCGTCACCGGCTCGCCCCAGGTGGAGTCCAACATCACCGGCCCCCAAGGCGTGCTGGCCGGCGCAGCGCGCGGCCTGGTGATCGTCGACACCTCGACCGCGGAGCCCGACTCGACCACCCGCCTGCGCACGCTGTGCGAAGCCCAGGGGGTGCACTTCGTCGACGCGCCATTGGCACGCACCCCGGTCGAAGCCGAGGCCGGCAAGTTGAACGTGATGGTCGGCGCCACGGCGGCGCAGTTCACGCAGCTGGAGCCGGTGTTTCGCGCATTCGCCGAAAACGTGCTGCATGTCGGCGCGCCGGGCGCCGGCCATGTCATCAAGCTGTTGAACAACTTCATCGCCCAAGCCCAGTGCACCGCGGTGGCCGAGGCGTTCGCGGTTGGCCAGAAGGCCGGCGTCGACCTCAAGCAATTGATGGCCTTGATCTCCGCCGGCGGCGTCAACTCCGGCCTGATCCAAATGATGGGCAAGACACTCGGCGGTGACCTCGGCGCGCTCAAGTTCGAGCTGAACAATGCGCGCAAGGACGTGCGTTACTACACCCACCTGGCGGAGAACCTCGGCGTGCCGACCGTCGTCGGCGAGGCGGTGCACCAGTCGCTCGCACTGGCTTGCGCTCTGGGCTACGGCGAAAAGTACGTGCCGTCGCTGGTGGAAGCGCAGGAAAAGATCACTGGGGCAACGATCGTGCCCCGCTGAGCTCCTACAGCGTGCCCGGCGGGAACAGACGAGGAATGAACAAGCTCATGCTCGGCCAGACAATGACTGCGGCCAGCACCGCCAGCATCGGCAGCAGCATGATGATGGTGTCCTTCAACACATCGACCATCCGTACCTTGGCAATCGCGCAGGCAATCATCAGACACAGCCCGTAGGGCGGGGTGACCAGGCCGAAGGCCAGCGAGACGATGCCGACGATGGCGAAGTGCACCGGGTCCATGCCCACGCCCTGCGCCAGTGGCTGCAGGATGGTGCCGACGATGATGATGGCCGGGATGGCATCGAGAAAGCAGCCGACGACGAGGAACACGCCGGCGATGAAGAAGGCCGTCAGGGTCGGCCCCATGCCCCACGCGGCCACGTTCTCCAGCAGGGCCTTGGGGATCTGGTAGTAGGCAAGCAACCAGCCGAAGGCGCTGGCGGTGCCGACGCAGAACAGCGCCACCGCCGACAGTTTGCCGGTGTCGCGCAGCGCTACGTACAGGCCCTTCAGGTTCATCTCGCGATAGACCCACAGCGACAGCGCCCCGGCATACAGCACCGCGATGCAGGCCGATTCGGTCGCGGTGAACCAGCCGAAGATCTTGCCGCCGATGATGATGAAGGGCGTGAACAGCGCCGGCAGCGACACCATCGCGGACACCAGGACTTCCTTCAGGGTGGCGCGGATGTAGGTCGGGTAGCCGCGCCGCTTGGCGTAGGCGTGCACGGTGGCCATCTGCGCCAGGCCGATCAACAGGCCCGGGATGATGCCGGCCAGCATCAGCGCACCGATCGACACCGAGAGCACGCCACCCCAGACGATCATCAGGATCGAGGGCGGAATGATCACCGCCAACACCGCAGACACCGCGGTGATCGCCACTGAGAAAGAGACGTCGTAGCCTTCCTTGACCTGGGCTTCGATGAAGATCTTGCTCTGGCTCGCAGCATCGGCGGTAGATGAGCCCGACACGCCGGCAAAGAAGATCGAGAGCACCACGTTGACCTGTGCCAGTCCACCCGGAAAGTGGCCGACCAAAGCACGCGAGAAGCGCACCAGCCGGTCGGTGATGCCGCCCGCGCCCATCAGGTTGGCGGTGAGCAAGAAGAACGGCACCGCCAGCAGGATGAAGGAGTTGTAGGCGTTGAAGGTCTCCTGGATCAGGTTCTGCGGGTCCAGCCGCTGTTCGAGAATGAAGATCGGCAGGCAGGCCAGGCCGAGCGCGAAGGCGATCGGCACGCGCAGAAACATCAGGCCGAAGAAGATGCCGAACAGGATCAGCGCGGCGGTCGACGGGTCGAGCGTGGCGCCGCTCATGCCATGACCTCGTCATGGCCGGTCAGCACCCGGACCGCATTGATCAAGTGCTCACCCTGAAACAGCAGCCAGCTCAGCCCGGTCAGGGGCCAGGCCATGTGGATCAACCACAGCGGCAAATCGGCCAACTCGGAGGTGCGGTTCCAGGCAAAGCGCGTGAACTGCCAGCCCCACCAGACGAAGACCAGTGCAAACACCAGCACGAACAGGCTCGTCACGATCTTCAACAGCGCCGTGCCGCGCGGCCCCAGCTGCGGCCAGACATCGACATCGAAATGCGTGCTCTCGCGGATACCGATCATGGCGCCGATCATGATCATCCAGATGAAAAGGAAGCGTGCCATCTCCTCGGTCCAGATGTAGCTCGGAATCAGTGCGGTGTAGCGCGAGAAGATCTGCAGACTCACCGGGATGATCAGGACCGCCACGGAGGTGGCCAGCAGCACCGACAGCAGGCTGCTGTACGCGGCCGTGAAGCGTTTGAGCGCCAGGCGAAGAGTGTTCATGACAAGACAACGGCGACGTGATTCACGTCGCCGTCATGCTCCGGGTTGCAGTCGTCGACTTGGCGGGGTGGCCTACAGGGCTTTGATCTTGGCGAAGATCGCTTCGGCACCGACCTCCTTGGCATAGGCCTCCATCACCGGATCGGCCAACTTCTTCATCGCGTCGCGGTCCGTAAAGGGCACGCGCTTCAAGCGGTTGGCCTTCTCCAGCGCATCGAGCTTGGCGCTGTCTTCGCCAGACTCCACTTCGCGGCCAAAGGCTCCAGCCTCCTTGCCGGCGCGCACGATCGCAGCCTGCAAGTCGGCAGGCAACTTGGCGAAGGTCTTGCCCGAGAAGCAGATCGGGCGAATGGTGATGGCATGCTGGGTCATCGACAGCTGCGGCGCCACTTCGTAGAACTTCATCGCCTCGACGCCCGCGGCTTCGTTTTCACCGGCCGAGATGACGTTGTTCTGGATCGCGTTGTAGACCTCGTTGTAGGCAATCACGGTCGGGCTCATGCCGATGGCGCTGAAGGTCCGGCTCCAGATCGGCGCGCCCTGCACGCGCACCTTCAGGCCCTTCATTTCGGCCAGGTTGCGCACCGGCTTGTTGACGAAGATGTTGCGCGTGCCGCCGCCGGCATAGCCGATCAGCATGACCTCGGCGTTCTTGGCCACCTCGTCGGCGATCGGCTTCAACAGGTCGGCATCCAGCACCTTGTTCCAGTGCGCCAGGTCGCGGAACAGGAAGGGCGCATCGATGAAGGGTGCTGCCTTGGAGAAGGTCGACATGTGGGCCGGCGAGACGATGCCGTAATCGACCGCCTTGCCCTGCGCCATGTACTCGAAGTACTGCTTCTCCAGGCCAAGTTCGCTGTTGCGGTGCAAGACGAAGTTGATCGGCTTGGCGTAGTACTTCTTGACCAGTTCCTCGAACTTCAGCAGCGCCTTGTTGAAGGCATGATCGTCATTGAATTGCACGGCACCGTGCAGCGTGATGACCTGGGCCTGGGCGGCCGTGGGCAGAGCCGCCACGAAGGGCGCCGCGACGGCGGCCCCGGCGGCCAGAGAGCCGATGAATTTTCTGCGCTGCATCATGGTGTATCTCCTGGTTGAAGGGCGAAGGCTATGCGTTGGGGCGCGAGCGCGCATCGGGTCCAGCCCTGAGACGCCTCGTTTGGCGCGGGGCTTGGATCGATCGCCCCGCGCTATGCTGCCTTCTCCACCATCGCCCGTACGTCCATCCCGGCTGCCCATGTCGCTACAGCGCCGCTTTCTGTTGGTCTGGCTGGGCCTCGCCCCAGCGCTCGCCCTAGCGCAAGCCGCGCCGACGGCCACCGAACAGGCCGCCTACCGTGGCCTGCACGCCGCAGCGCAGCGGGGTGATCTGGCGGCACTGCGTCAGGGGCTGACGAGCCGAGCGGACCTGAACGGCCGCGACAGCCACGGTCGCACGCCGCTGCATGTGGCCACCTTCGCGCGCCAGCGCGAAGCGATCCTGGCCCTGGCTGGCGCCGGTGCCGACCTCGGCCTGCTGGAGAACGACCGCTACGACGCTGTCACGATCGCGTCAGTGGCCGATGACGAGGCCACGCTGCGTCTGTTGCTGTCCGTCGGCGCCAGCGCCAAGCTCATCACCAGCCGCTATGACGGCACGGCCCTGATCGCCGCGGCACACCTGGGTCACGACGGTGTGGTGCGCCAGTTGATCGCCGCCGGCGCGCCGCTCGATCATGTCAACAACCTGCACTGGACGGCGGTGATCGAAGCCGTCGTGCTCGGCGACGGCGGCGCGCGCCACCAGGCCTCGCTGAAAGCACTGATCGACGCCAAGGCCGATCTGCAACTCGCCGACCGCAGCGGACGCACACCGCTGGCGCTGGCGCGCGGGCGCGGTTACGCAGCGATGGCCTCGATGCTGGCGGGCGCTGGAGCACGCTGAGCCGCATGGGGGGAAAATAGCCGACTCACCCCTGCTCTCCACCCCGCCGACCATGAACGCTCCCGCCTACCCCTCGACCCAACTTCTGATTGCCGGCCAATGGTGCGACGCCGCCAGCGGCCGCACCCTGCCGGTCGTCAACCCGGCCAGCGGCGCCGAGATCGGTCGCGTTGCCCACGCCGGCCTTGCCGACCTCGACCGCGCCCTGGCTGCGGCCGACAAGGGCTTCGCGCTCTGGCGCGCCACGCCAGCAGTCGAGCGCGCCAAGCTGATGCGCGCGGCAGCCGTGCTGCTCAAGGAGCGCGCCAGCGAGATCGCCACCATGATGAGCCAGGAACAGGGCAAGCCCCTGGCCGAAGCCAAGGGTGAAGTGCTGTCGGCTGCCGACATCATCGAGTGGTTCGCCGACGAGAGCCGGCGCATCTACGGCCGCATCGTGCCGCCGCGCAACATGGCGGTGCAGCAGAGCGTGCTGAAGGAACCGGTCGGCCCGGTGGCCGCCTTCACGCCCTGGAACTTCCCGATCAACCAGGTGGTGCGCAAGGTCTGTGCCGCGCTGTCCACCGGCTGCTCGATCATCGTCAAGGCGCCGGAGGAAACCCCCGCCTCGCCGGCGGCGCTGATGAAGGCCTTTGCCGATGCCGGCGTGCCAGCGGGCGTGATCGGCCTGGTCTACGGCGACCCGGCCGAAATCTCGGGCTACCTGATCCCGCACCCGGTGATCCGCAAGATCACCTTCACCGGCAGCACGCCGGTAGGCAAGCAACTGGCGGCCCTGGCCGGCCTGCACATGAAGCGGGCAACCATGGAACTCGGCGGCCACGCCCCGGTGATCGTGGCCGAAGACGCCGACATCGCGCAGGCCGTGAAGGCCGCGGGTGCGGCCAAGTTCCGCAACGCCGGCCAGGTGTGCATCTCGCCGACGCGCTTTCTGGTGCACAACAGCATCCGCGCCGAGTTCGAGCGCGCGCTCGTGGCCCAGGCTGGCAAGCTCAAGGTCGGCGACGGCTTGGCCGAGGGCACGACGATGGGCCCGCTGGCCAACCCGCGGCGGCTGGCGGCCATGCAAGAGATCACCGCCGACGCGGTGAAGCGCGGCGCCAAGGTCGCACTCGGCGGCGAGCGCATCGGCTCGGCCGGCAATTACTTCGCGCCCACCGTGCTGACCGAGGTGCCGCTCGACGCGATGGTCTTCAACCAGGAGCCCTTCGGCCCGATGGCCGCGATCCGCGGCTTCGACACGCTGGATGAGGCCATCGCCGAGAGCAACCGCCTGCCCTTCGGCCTGGCCAGTTATGCCTACACCCGCTCGCTGGCCACGGCGCATGCGCTGTCGCACCGGCTCGATGTCGGCATGTTGTGGATCAATCAGCCCGCCATGGCGGTGCCGGAGATGCCGTTTGGTGGCGTCAAGGATTCGGGCTACGGCAGCGAAGGCGGGCCCGAGGCGCTCGACGCCTACCTGGTGACCAAATCGGTGTCGATCCTGATGGGTTGAGCTCTGGCCTCAGGGCCCTGAGGCGGGCGAGACCGGCGGCGCCACTGGCGGCACCGCCCAGCGCTCTTCGTGCGAACCCCGTGGTGGCGGCCAGAAGCAGCACTGCGTCCAGGCCAGGCTGAGAGTTTCGGCAAGCACCTGTTTGGCGGCCTCGCTGGTACGCCACCAATGCTCGAGGTCGATGTCCCAGGGAGCGCCTGCAATGATGCCGACGGTCGTGCGCTCTCCGAACGCCAGGCGATAAAGAATCCGCGTGCGCCGGGCATGGGCACCCGCGCTGTAGACGTCCAGTGTCGCCGTCGGCACGTCATTCTGTTGGGCCCAATCGCGCACCCACACTGCGCTCGCATAGGAGCGATCCTGTTTGGTGGCAGGCGCCGGCACGGCCTCCACCGTCCGCCCGGGCAGCTTCTCGCGCAGGCGGTGCGCGGCGCGCTCGGCAAAGGAGGCAAAGGGGCTGAAGGACTGAATCGGACCGCCGGAGGTGACGATGCGCCGATAGCCGCGCTCGCGCACATAGGCTGCCGCGGCATCGAGTTCGCGCTCGGCCAACCAGCCCTCGATAACGATCAAGTCTGCGGCCGCCCCGGGCGCCGCAGGCACCGGCTGGCTGACAGCCAACCAGCCGCCCAATTGCATCGCCACCAAGGTCGCCGCACCGCTCAGCAGCCCAAGGATCAGCAACCAGCCCCAGGCCGTGGGCAGGTTCACTTCGCGGCGTCGGAACAGGCGGGGCATGGGGCGGCAGTTTCGCAGGCCTCGACAGGCCCGCTGGCGCGGGGTCAATGACCCTGCTGCCAATTGCTGGCAGCAGTCTGTCCCTAAAATGCTCAGCCCCTTTGCCAGAGAGCTTCCCATGAGCGGCCTGATCCGCATTCGCGGCGCCCGCCAGCACAACCTCAAGAACCTGGATCTCGACATCCGCACCGGCGAGATGACGGTGGTCACCGGCCCGAGCGGCTCGGGCAAGTCGAGCCTGGTCTTCGACACGCTCTATGCCGAGGGTCAGCGGCGCTATGTAGAGACGTTCTCGGCCTACGCGCGGCAGTTCCTCGACCGCATGGATCGTCCGGCGGTCGACCGCGTCGACGGCGTGCCGCCGGCGATTGCGATCGACCAGACCAACCCGGTGCGCAGCTCGCGTTCGACCGTCGGCACGATGACGGAGTTGAACGACCACCTCAAGCTGCTTTATGCGCGGGCGGCGCAGCTTTACGACAAGCAGACCGCCCTGCGGGTGCGCCACGACACGCCGGAGACGATCCGTACGGAGCTGCTGGCACGTGCGGCTGCTAGCGGCGACCCGCGCCTGGTGGTCACGATGCCGGTGGAGTTGCCGGCCGACACCTCGGCCGAACAGATTGAACAGTGGCTCGCGGCCAGCGGCTTCACGCGTGTGCAGGCCGAACGCACGCTAGGACCGCGCAAGCTGCTGGACGTTGTCGTCGATCGCTTTCGCGCCTCGACCGCCGAGAAGGTGCGCGTGGTCGAGGCCATCGAGCTGGCCTTGAAGCGCGGCAGTGGGCGCATCAGTGTCTATGCGACGCTCGAGGGCAGCGACGCGCCGCAACTCTGGCGCTGGTCCACCGGTCTGCACTGCCCCGAGAGCGACCTGCGCTACTCGGACCCGCAACCCGCGCTGTTCTCCTTCAACTCGGCCTTCGGCGCGTGCGACACCTGCCGCGGCTTCGGCCGCGTCATCGGCATCGACTTCGGCCTGGTGATTCCCGACGAGCGCAAGACCCTGCGCAGCGGCGCCATCAAGACGATCCAGACCCCCGCCTGGAAGGAATGCCAGGACGACCTGATGAAGTACGCCGGCGAGGCCGGCATCCCGCGCGACACCGCCTGGACGCACCTCACGCCGGCCCAGCGCGGCTGGGTCATCGACGGCTCGCCGAACTGGAACGGCAAGTGGAACCAGCAGTGGTACGGCGTACGCCGCTTCTTCGAGTACCTCGAAAGCAAGGCCTACAAGATGCACATCCGCGTGCTCTTGTCGAAGTACCGCAGCTACACGCCGTGCCCTGTCTGCGGCGGCGCTCGGCTGAAGACGGAAGCGCTGCTGTGGCGGCTGGGCTCGAAGGCCAATGCCGACGCCACGCTGCCGCCGACCGAGCGCTTTCTGCCAATCGGCACCGCCTGGTCGCGCGAGCAACTCGAAGCGCTCGACGGCCTGGCGCTGCACGACCTGATGCGCCTGCCGATCGACCGCCTGCGCCGCTTCTTCGACACCCTGGCTCTGCCTGACGCGATGCGCGACGAAGCGCTGAAGTTGTTGCTCGATGAAATCCGCACGCGGCTGAAGTATTTGTGCGATGTCGGCATCGGCTACCTGACGCTGGACCGCCAGAGCCGCACGCTGTCCGGCGGTGAAGTCCAGCGCATCAACCTGACCACCGCGCTCGGCACCTCGCTCGTCAACACGATGTTCGTGCTCGACGAGCCGAGCATCGGCCTGCACCCGCGCGACATGGGCCGCATCGTCGAAGCCATGCACCGGCTGCGCGACGCCGGCAACACCCTGGTCGTCGTCGAGCATGACCCAGCGGTGATGCTGGCCGCCGACCGCCTGATCGACATGGGCCCCGGCCCCGGCGAGCGCGGCGGCCAGATCGTCTTCGATGGCTCGCCCGACGATGCCAAGCATGCCGACACGCTGACCGGCGCCTACCTCGGCGCGCGCAAGCATGTCAGCAGCGGCATCAAGCGCCTGGTCACCGAGAGCACGCCGCGCCTGGTGCTCGAAGGCGCGCGCGAACACAACCTGAAGGCCGTCACGATCGAGTTCCCGCTGCTGCGCCTGGTGGCAGTGACGGGCGTGTCGGGCTCGGGCAAGAGCACGCTGATGCAAGACGTGCTCTACCCGGCACTGGCGCGCAAATTCGGCAAGGCCACCGAGACACCGGGTGCGCACCAGCGCCTGCTCGGCGCCGACTGGCTCTCGGATGCGGTGTTCGTCGACCAGAGCCCGATCGGCAAGACCACGCGCTCCAACCCCGCCAGCTATGTCGGCGCCTTCGACGAGTTGCGCAAGTTGTTCGCCGAGGCGCCGCTGGCGCGTGAGCGCAGCTACAGCGCCGGCATGTTCAGCTTCAACGCCGGCGACGGCCGCTGTCCGACCTGCGGTGGCTCGGGCTTCGAGCATGTCGAGATGCAGTTCCTGTCCGACGTCTACCTGCGTTGCCCGGATTGCGACGGCCGCCGCTACCGCGCTGAGCTGCTCGACGTGAAGATCGTTCGCGGCGACCGCCGGCTGTCGATCGCCGACACGCTCGACCTCACGGTCAGCGAAGCGGTCAGGCTGTTTGCCGAGGACCGCGAGGTGGTTCGCGTGCTGCAGCCGATCGTCGATGTCGGCCTGGAGTACGTGCGCCTGGGCCAGCCGGTGCCGACGCTGTCGGGCGGCGAAGCGCAACGCCTGAAGCTGGCCGGGTTCCTGGCCGAAGCCGTCGGCACCCCCGCGCAGCGCCTGGCGCGCAAGGGCACGCTGTACCTGTTCGACGAGCCGACCACCGGGCTGCACTTCGACGACATCGCCAAGCTGATGCGCGCGCTGCGCAAGCTGCTCGACGCCGGCCACTCGGTGATCGTCATCGAGCACAACCTCGACGTGATTCGTGCTGCCGACTGGGTCATCGACCTCGGCCCCGAAGGCGGCGAGGCCGGCGGCGAACTGGTGTTTGCGGGCACGGCCGAAGAGATTCGGCACCATCCGACCTCGCACACCGGGCGCGCGCTGGCCGACTATGAAGTCGCGCTCGGCCTCGTCGTCCGCGTCGAAGAAGGCCGGCCGCTGCAACAGATGATGCGCGCCGCGCGCCAGCGCACGCCAATCGACGAATCGATCCGCATCGTCAATGCGCGCGAGCACAACCTGAAGTCGCTCGACGTCTCGATCCCGCGCGGCAAGTTCAGCGTGATCACCGGCGTCTCCGGCTCTGGCAAGAGCACGCTGGCCTTCGACATCCTGTTCAACGAGGGCCAGCGGCGTTACCTCGAGTCGCTGAACGCCTATGCGCGCAGCATCGTCCAGCCGGCCGGCCGCCCCGAGGTTGACGCCGTCTACGGCATCCCGCCGACGGTGGCGATCGAGCAGCGCCTTTCGCGCGGCGGGCGCAAGAGCACCGTCGCCACCACCACCGAGGTCTGGCATTTCCTGCGCCTGCTGTGGGTCAAGCTCGGCCTGCAGCATTGCGCCAAGGACGGCACCGCCGTGCGGCCGCAAAGCGCCGAGAGCATCGCTGCCCAACTCTTGCGCGACCACAGGGGCCAGCATGTCGGACTGCTGGCGCCGCTGGTGGTGGCGCGCAAGGGCGTTTACACCGACCTGGCAAAGTGGGCCAAGGCGCGTGGCCACTCGCACCTGCGCATCGACGGCGAGTTCGTCAAGGTCGATCCGTTCCCGCGCATCGATCGCTTCAAGGAACACACCATCGAGCTGCCAGTCGGCGATCTGGTCATCGATCCAGCGCAGGAAGCTCGCTTGCGCGAACTGCTGACGAAGGCGCTGGACCTGGGCAAAGGTGTGATGCACCTGCTGGCACCACTCGACGGTCTGCAGCGCGCGATGGAGAGCAGCGCGTCGACATCGGCCATCGGCACGGTGAAGGTCTTCTCGACCAAGCGCGCCTGCCCGACCTGCGGCACCAGCTACCCCGAGCTCGACCCGCGGCTGTTCTCCTACAACAGCAAGCACGGCTGGTGCAGCCACTGCGTCGGCACCGGGCTGGCGTTGACGCGCGAGCAACGCAAGGCACTCGACGACTCAAAGAAGGACGACGCCAACCAGGGCCGCGAGAAAGCCTTCCCGTCCGAGGAAGCGCAAGTCGAAGGCCTGCCCGGCGAGGCCTGCCCGGTGTGTGAAGGCACGCGGCTGAACGCCACCGCGCGGGGCGTGACCTTCGACGGCCAGCCAATCGGCAGCGTGGCGGCCTGGTCAGTGCAGGACGCGCGGCGCTGGGTCGGTGGCCTGGCGCTCACGGGGCGCGACGCCGAAATCGCCCGCGACGTGGTCAGCGAGATCCAGAGCCGACTCGAGTTCCTCGACCAGGTCGGCCTGGGCTACCTGACGCTGGACCGCGCCGCGCCGACGCTGAGCGGTGGCGAAGCCCAGCGCATCCGCCTGGCGGCGCAGCTCGGCAGCAACCTGCAAGGCGTGTGCTACGTGCTCGACGAGCCGACCATCGGCCTGCACCCGCGCGACAACCGCATCCTGCTCGACGCCCTGGCCACCCTGAGTGCCCGCGGCAACACGCTGGTGGTGGTGGAACACGACGAAGACACGATCCGCCGCGCCGACCACCGCATCGACATCGGCCCCGGCGCGGGCACGCGCGGTGGCCGGCTGGTAGCCGAGGGCAGCGTGGCCGACCTGTCGGCGCAGGCCGATTCCGTCACCGGACGCTTCCTCGCCCACCCGCTGAAGCACCCGCTGCAGGCGCGGCGCAAGATCGAGCGCGACGGCAAGGCGCTGCTGTTGCGCGGCGCCTCGCTGCACAACCTGCACGCTGTCGACGTGAAGGTGCCGCTGCAACGCCTGGTCGCCGTGACCGGTGTCTCGGGCTCGGGCAAGAGCACGCTGGCGCGCGACGTGTTGCTGGCCAATGTCGCGGCCCGCGTCAGTTCACGCGGCAAGGCCGCCGTCACCGGCTGCAGCGCGCTCGAGGGCTGGCAGGCGGTCGAGCGCGTGCTCGAAGTCGATCAGACGCCGATCGGCAAGACACCGCGCTCCTGCCCGGCCACCTACATCGGCTTCTGGGACGCGATCCGCAAGCTGTTTGCCGAGACCTTGGAGGCCAAGGCGCGCGGCTACGCCCCGAACCGCTTCTCCTTCAACACCGGCGAAGGTCGCTGCCCGGATTGCGAAGGCCAGGGCGTGCGCACGATCGAGATGAGCTTCCTGCCCGACGTGAAGGTGCCCTGCGACTCCTGCCACGGCCAGCGCTTCAACCCCGAGACGCTGGCGGTGAGCTGGCGGGGAAAAAGCATCGGCGACGTGCTGCGCATGGAGGTCGACGAGGCGGTGGGCTTCTTCGCCTCGATGCCGGCTATCGCCCACCCGTTGCAACTGCTGCACGACGTCGGCCTGGGCTACCTGACGCTGGGCCAGCCGTCACCCACGCTGTCGGGCGGCGAGGCTCAGCGCATCAAGCTGGTCACCGAGCTGTCGAAGGTGCGCGACGACGTGACGCGCCGTGGCCAGAAACCGTTGCACACGCTGTACGTGCTCGACGAGCCCACCGTCGGCCTGCACATGGCCGATGTCGAGCGCCTGATCCGCGTGCTGCACCGCCTTGTCGATGGCGGCCACAGCGTGGTGGTGATCGAGCACGACCTCGATGTCATCGCCGAGGCCGACTGGGTCATTGACCTCGGGCCCGAAGGCGGCGCAGCGGGTGGCAGGGTGGTGGTGGCCGGCACACCCGAGCAGGTGGTGGCCGCGGGTAGCCACACCGGCGCGGCACTGGCGCCGGTGCTGGCGCGCTGAGGCGGCTGCGGCGGGACCGCGTCCTAGCGACCTGACAGCGAGGCCCGCAAGCGGCTCGACACCACCCCGCCGCCGGCACGCTCGGTGCAGCGGCGGCGCGATCAAGCCATGGGCAGAAAGCCGTCCGCAGGCCCGCGCGCCCCCGCTGCCAGAACAGGCCCCGAATCAGGCCGCGGCGACTTGTGGCGACGCGGCGTCGCTGGCGGGGTGGCCCGTGATCAGGCCGAGGGCACGGCACTGCATGGCGATCGCGTCCTCGTGGTCCCCCAGACGATCGAACATGTCGGAGACGCGCAGCAGCACGGTGATCTCCCACTGCGGGTCAGCCGAGCGCAGGGCCAGGCGCGCGGCTTCGAAGCCATGGTCGCGGGCAGCGTCGCGCAGACGGTGCGCACCGCGCGGCTCATCCTGTTCCTCCAACACCGCAGCGCGTCCAATGCCCAGTTCGGCCAAGTCGCACAAGGCATCGACGCTGGCGTCGACAGCCGACAGGCCGCGCGCCAATTGCAGGCCGCGCTTGGCAAACCAGACCGCCTCGGCCAGCGCACCGACCTGCCGGTGGCAGTGGCTCACCTGCGCCAACGCCTGGCTCAACAGGCCCGGCTCGCCCGCGGCCTCGGCGGCCTCGAGCACCAACATCGCGTCACGCAGGGCTTGGCGCTTGGTTTCGAGCTCGGTGGTGGTGTTCATGTCGGTCGCAACGGGTGGCCTTGGATGAGCAGCATGCTAAGCAGCGCAAGGCCCAACACTTCCCCCCCACCCCTGGGGTGCTCCCGTACTCGCGGGGGAGCGGGCGACAATCGGCGTGACAGTCGTGACAAAACGCACGGATGTCACTCGCCTGACATGGGCGACCGGATCCCTGCGTGGCTCTCCCGCACAACGCCGCCTCGGGCGCTGCGTCAAGGAAAACCACAAGCCTGCGCCGGGCCCCGTGATTCGACAATGCCCCGACGCCTGCGACAGGCCCCTCTGACCCCCTTCCTGGAGTACAGCCATGACAGTTCGACTCTCCCCCCGACCGCTGCTGTCGGCCCTGACGGCCCTGACGGCCCTGGCAGCTTGCACGAGCGCCCATGCCCAGACCGTCCTGACGGTGTCGTCCTGGCTGCCGCCGGCCCACATCCTGTCGGAGACCCAGAAGGATTGGTGCGGCGAGCTGGAGAAGAAGACCGCAGGCAAGGCCAAGTGCAACATCCTGCCGCGCGGCGTAACCGCCCCCCCCGGAACCTTCGACGCGGTGCGCAACGGCCTGGCCGATCTGTCCTACACGGTGCAGGGGTACACCCCGGGCCGTTTTGTCACCACGCAGATGGCCGAGGTGCCCTTCCTCGGCAACTCGTCGGAAACCGTGTCGGTGGCCTTCCAGCGCGCCTACGCCAAGTACCCGGCGATTGCGGCCGAACACCAGGGCGTCAAGGTGCTGACGGTCTTCACCCATGGCCCCGGCATCGTGTTCAACACCAAGCGCACGATTGCCAAGGCCGACGACCTGGCCGGCCTGAAGTTCCGCGTCGGCGGTGGCATGGTCAACGAGATCAGCAAGGCGCTGGGCATGAACGTGACCCTCAAACCAGCGCCCGAGAGCTACGAGCTGCTCTCCTCCGGTGTGATGGACGGCACCCTGTTCCCGGCCGAGTCAGTCGAGTCGTTCAAGATCGACAAGGTCATCAAGCACGGCACCAGCTTCCCGGGTGGCCTGTACAACACGGCCTTCGTGTTCATGATGAACCAGGCCACTTACGACAAGCTGCCGGCCGACGTGAAGAAGGCTGTCGACGAGTTGTCGGGTGAGTATGCGGCGCGCATGTTCGGCCGCGGCTGGGACAAGGTCGACCGCCGCGGCATGGCCTTCATGCAGGCCGCAGGCGTGCAGTTCACCAAGGCCGACCCGGCATTCGTCAAGGCGGTGCAGGAAAAGACCGTGGCTGTCGAGGACAGGTGGGTCAGCGCCGCCGAAGCCAAGGGGCTGAAGGACGCGAAGAAGGTGTTGGCCGACTTCCGCGCCGAGATCAAGAAGCTCGAGAAGTAAGCCGCCCGTGCCGCAAGCAGCGCTCAAGCGCACGCTCGAGGCGCTCTGCGGCACGCTCGCGGCCGGCGCCCTGTTCGGCATCATGTGGCTGACCCTGGCTGACGTGGCAGGGCGCAAGCTCATCAGCACCTCGGTGCCCGGTTCGCTCGAGCTGACCGAGATGCTGATGGTGCTGGTGATCTTCGCCGGCCTGCCGCTGGTGTCCTTGCGCGGCGAGCATGTGGTGTTCGATTCGCTCGACCCGATGCTCGAGCGCTGGGTTCGGCGCGCGCAAGGCCTGGTCGTCGAACTCCTGTGCGCCACGGCCCTGGCCGGCGTGGCCTGGCTGATGTGGGTCAAGGCCGGCAACATGATGGCGTACGGCGACACCTCGGCGCAGCTGAAGATCCCGCAAGGACCCTTCGTCTATGTCATGAGCGCGCTGTGCGCGCTCACCGCGCTGGTCCATCTGCTGCTCATCGTGGCGCCGACCGCGCACCACCACCCTGGCGTCGACGAGGCCGGCGGCACCCTGTGACGGAATCGCTGATCGGTTTTGGCGCGATTTTCGGGCTCGCACTGCTGCGTGTGCCGCTGGCCTTTGCCATGGGTTTCGTCGGCTTCGTGGGCCTGGGCCTGCTGCGCGGCTGGCCGGCCACCGCCGCCGGTGCGGCCCAGGTGATCTACGAGAGCGGTTTCGCCTACACCCTGAGCGTCGTGCCGCTGTTCGTCCTGATGGGCAACTTCGTCGCCCGCGCTGGCCTGGCGCAGGAGCTCTTCCGAGCCGCCTATGCCTTCGTCGGCCATGTGCGCGGCGGCCTGGCCCACGCCACCGTGCTGGCCTGCGCCGGCTTCGGCGCAATCTGCGGCTCGTCGATCGCCACCGCCGCAACGATGTCCAAAGTGGCCTACCCGTCGATGAAGAAGCTCGGCTATGCCGACTACTTGAGCACCGGTGTGATCGCCGCCGGCGGCACGCTCGGCATCATGATCCCGCCGTCGACCATCCTGGTGATCTACGGCATCGTCACCGAAACCCACATCGGCAAGTTGTTCGCTGCTGGCGTGCTGCCCGGCCTGCTCTGTGCGCTGATGATGATGGGCGCGGTGGCCCTCATCACCTGGCGCGACCCGGCCGCCGGGCCCGCCGGCGAACGCACTTCTTGGCGCGACCGGCTGAGTGCGGTGCGCAACATCTGGGGCGTGGCCCTGCTGGTGGTGCTGGTGCTGGGCGGCATCTATGCCGGCGTGTTCACCGCCACCGAGGGCGCAGGCATCGGGGCTTCGGGCGCCTTCTTCTTCGCGCTGGCGCGCGGCGCGCTCACGCCGCGGGTGGTGTGGGACATCCTGGTCGAGAGCGCGCGCACCACGGCGATGCTGTTCACGATCCTGATCGCCGCGATGATGTTCGCCAACTTCGTCAACTTCACGAGCATGCCGGGCGACCTGAAGGACTGGATCCTGGGCCTCGGGCTGCCGCCCTTGGCGATCGTCGGCGCAATGATGCTGATCTATGTCCTGTTGGGCACCATCATGGAAGAGTTGTCGATGGTGCTGCTGACCATCCCGGTGTTCTTCCCGATCGTCGTCCAGCTCGGCTTCGACCCGGTCTGGTTCGGCGTGCTGATCGTGCTGGTGGTGCAGATCGGGCTGATCTCGCCGCCGGTGGGCATGAACCTGTTCGTGCTCAATTCGCTGCTCAAGGACGTGGCCCTGGCGCAAATCTTCCGCGGTGTGTGGATGTTCGTGGCTGCCCTGATCCTGGCGTTGGTGGTGGTGCTCGAGGTGCCGCTCCTGGCCCTGTGGCTGCCAGGCTTCATGCGCTAGGCAGGCTCAACTGCCAAAGCCGATCGTCATCGCCGCCAACATCGGCAGCGCCGGCTCACTGCGGCGCAGCGCGGCAGCCGCCATGGCCGGCGAGACGCCCGGCGCAGGCGTCAACTCAACCAAGTGCTGGGGCACGGGCAGACGCAGGGCCGGTTGCGCGACGGTCGGCAAACCAGCGGCCTGCCACTCGTCGATCCCACCGACCAGCCAACGCACCCGACCGCTGGCCACTGCCGGCAGGCCATCGTGCAGGGCCTGGGCCCGCGGGTCGCCGGCCGTGCCGTAGATCAACACGTCGCGCGACAAGTCGATACCGGCCGCCGAAACGGCGCGGGCCAGCGACGCGGCGCCCTCGCCTTGCAACCAGCCTTGCAACGCTGCGGGCGCGATTTGCACCGCCCCGGGAATCAGGGCTGCCGGCGCAACTCGGACGTCCCAAACCACGGCGCCGCGCGCCAGCGCGAGCCGGGCCTCATGCGCCGACAGCCCGTCGGCATATGCGGCCAGGGGCGCCGCCCAGGTCAGCGCAGCCAGGAGCATTGCGCGGCAGCGGGACGACTTGCGGAGAGAAGGCATGGCCGCGATGGTCGCCGCACCGGTGAAAGACGTCCAATACACATTCGCCATCTGCTTATGGCGGGCGCGCATAAGCCATGGCCCCTCGTTGACGGGGGTCTTTGCCTATGTATTACCCCTCTGCCGGGCGGCGATGGGCGCGGCTAGCATCGGTGTTGTCTGACTCGCAGCATTCAACCCACGGAGATTGACGATGAAACGCACCCTGCTGGCCACTGCCGCCCTGTTCGCCGCCACGGCCGCCCTGGCCGACTACCCCGAAAAGCCCGTCACGCTGGTGGTGCCGTTCGCCGCCGGAGGGCCCACCGACAAGGTCGCCCGAGACTTGGCCGAAGTGCTGCGAAAGGGCCTGAACAACCAGACCGTGGTGATCGAAAACGTCGGCGGCGCTGGCGGCACGCTGGGCGCTGGCAAGGTGGCCAAGGCTGCACCCGATGGCTACACCCTGCTGCTGCACCACATCGGCATGGCCACCTCGCCGGGCCTGTACCGCACCCTGCCCTACAAGACGCTCGACGATTTCGAGTACCTGGGCATGGTCAATGAAGTGCCGATGACCTTGATCGGCCGCTCGACACTGCCGGCCAACAACTACGCCGAATTGGTCAAGTGGCTGGAAGCCAACCGGGGCAAGATCAACCTGGCCAACGCCGGGTTGGGCGCCGCTTCCCACTTGTGCGGCCTGCTGTTCCAGCAGAGCCTGAAGATCGACATGACGACCGTGCCCTACAAGGGCACCGCCCCGGCCATGACCGACCTGCTCGGCGGCCAGGTTGACTTGATGTGTGACCAGACCACCAACACCACCAGCCAGATCGAGGCCGGCAAGGTCAAGGCCTTCGCTGTCACCACCCTGAAGCCGCTGACCACGCCTGCGCTGGCCAAGTTGCCGACCCTCGATAGTGCTGGCCTGAAGGGCTTCAACGTCAGTGTCTGGCACGGCCTGTATGCCCCCAAGGGCACGCCCAAGGCCGCAGTGGACAAGATCAATGCAGCCCTGCGCGCGGCGCTGAAGGACCCGGAGTTCATCAAGCGCCAGGAAGCGTTGGGGGCGGTGGTCATCACCGACGCCCGCTTGGGACAGGCCGAACACAAGAAGTTCGTCGAGGCCGAGATCGCCAAGTGGGGCCCCGCCATCAAGGCCGCCGGGCAATACGCGGATTGAGCATTGCGCTGAAGGACAGTGGGTTGCCGGCGGCAACCCTTCTCTTTGACAGCATCACCGAGGCGGTCGGCGTCAGCGCGGGCTGCATCGTGGTGAGCGGCTCGCACGGCGGGGTCAGTTCGGCACGCTATGCGTTGCAAGCCGCGCCGCGGCTGGCGGTGTTCAACGACGCCGGGGTGGGAAAGGACGGCGCGGGCATCGCTGCGCTGGCTGTGCTTCAAGCCCAGGGTATCGCGGCCTGCACCGTGGCGCACACCAGCGCGCGTATCGGCGAGGCCCGTTCGACGTTGGCAGATGGTGTGGTGTCACATGTGAATGCAGGGGCTGCGGCGCTCGGCTTGGCATTTGGCCAGCCGCTGCGGCAGGCGGTGGCCGCGCTGACGGCGGCTTGAGCTGCTGTTCGCGGCCAGCGCCGCACTGTTGCGAGGCGCCGGTCAGCAGGCGCTCAAGCCTCGCGCTGCCATGCAACGCCGTCCTCGGTCAGCACGGCGTCCAGCGGCACATCGTGCGGCTCGGCCTCAAGCCAAGGCACGAAGCCATGCGCGTAGCCGACGCCGACCGTGAACGGCCGCGGCTCCAAGGTGGCCAGGGTGCGGTCGTAGAAGCCGCCGCCGTAGCCCAGACGCATGCCGAGCGGGCCGAAGCCGACACACGGCACCAGCAACATTTGCGGCTCGAACGGGTCGGTGTCCTTGGGCTTGGGGATGCCATAAGCGTCCTCCTCCATCGGACAGCCCGGGTACCAGACGTGAAAGCGCAAGCGCTTGTTCTCGCGATTGATGACGGGCAGGCCGATCTGCCGATGCCGCCCCTTGACGTCCTCGCCTTCGGTCCAGCGGTAGAGCGCCGGCAGGGCATCAAACTCGCCCTTGATCGGCCAGTAGGCACCGATCGCGGTTTCGTCGCGACTGACCAGCCACACCCGCAGGACCTCCTGCAGGTGCATCGCGCGCTGGTGGCGGTCGTGCAGTGCCATGCGCTCGGCTTGCAACTGTCGGCGCAGCAATTTCTTGTCGCGCGGCGGCTGGAGATTGAAGTCGGGGGTCATGGGCGGCGGCGCTGGCTGGACAAGGCCGCATTGTGCCCACGTGGCTCGGCGCTTCAGGCGCCGTTGCGACTGCCCTCGGCTCGGCAGGCCCTGGCCGCCGCCCGGCGCGCCAAGGCCGCAAATGCCTCTGCGACGCCCCGCAAGCCGACAGCGGCACGGCTCCAGGCCCAGGACCAGGACCAGGACCAGGACCAGGACCAGGACCTTGCCAGTGCGCCGCGCTGCAGCGCAGGTTGCGCCTGCCAGTCCCACACCGCTGGCAAGTCGCGGCGCCAGGATTGCACCACCAGGTCGTCGTCGCGCGCCACGGCCAAGCGCTCGCCGCGCGCCAACACATGGTCGTCGATATCACCGCTGCGTGTCACCCAAAGCGCTCCCTCGCGAACCACCAGCCAGGCCGGTTCAGGGGCCACCCAGCGTTGCACATCCTGCATCAATACCTGCTCCATGAGAGTCTCCTATGTTGAAGAATTCATGGTCAAATCATGAGTGGCAATCAACTGGTTGTCGAATGAAATCTGGTCCATCTATTGATATCAACTATGCATGAATAGACAGGCCCACCGAGCTCTCGCTGTCGGCGCCCTGCGGGCCTTCGAAGGGGTGGCCCGCCGCGCCAGCTTCTCGGCCGCCGCCGAGGAATTGCACCTGACGCAGCCGGCCATCAGTCGCCAGATCAAGGGGCTGGAAGACGAGCTTGGCGCGCCCTTGTTCAACCGCGGCACGCGTCGGGTCGAACTCACGGTCGCTGGCACCCAGCTGCTGCGCAGCGTGGTTCCCCTGCTGCAGCGGCTGGACACCACGGTGCGCCAGATCCGCAGTGCGCGCGGCCGGCGCCACGTGAGCATCACCACCTTCGCGTCGTTCGCCTCGCTGTGGCTGCTACCGCGCCTGGCCCAGTTTCAGCGTGAGCATGCCGACATCGACATCCGCATCTCGGCCAACGACGTCCTGATCGAGGTCGACGACCCCGACATCGACTTGGCCCTGCGCTACTGCCACCCTGACGCTGCGCCCGCCGGCGCCACCCGCCTGTTCGGCGAAGTGGTCACACCGGCGGTGGGCCGCGGCTTGGCCGAGCAAGCCCAGTGCGGTCAGGCGCCGCCGCTGGCGGTGCCAGCCGACCTAGCGGGCTACACCCTGATCGAAGGCGACAACGTGCAGCCCAGCAGTCACTGCCGCTCTTGGCGCCAGTGGCTGCGCGCGCACGACCTGCCCCTGCTCGAACCGCAACGCGAACTGGTCTTGAACTACGATTACCAGAAGGTCCAGGCGGCTTTGTCGGGACAGGGTGTGGTGCTGGCCCGCCTGCCCCTGGTGAGCGAATCGATCGAGCGCGGCGAACTGGTGGAGCCCTTTGGCGGCGCCGGCCGCATGTCCTCTCCCTTCGCTTACTGGCTGATCGAGTTTCAGAACGGCCAGGCAGCGCGGCCCGAAGTCGCGCTGTTTGCACGCTGGCTGGTCGCGCAGGCCGCCCAAACCCGTCAAGCGACCGATATCGACGGCAAGGCAGCGCCCGCGTGAACCCGCGTGAACCATTGCCAAGCCTGACAATCCCACTTGGGCCGCGCTCAGCCGGCCCCGCTTTGTGATTGCTCTCCCGACCATGCCGACCCGACCCCCGATGACGTCCCGCCGCTTGCGCAGTGGGCTGGCTGTGCTGCTGCTGTGTGTGGCCACCGGACCCGCCACGGCCCAGCCGGTGGCGGCCGATCCGGCCGTCGACGCCCGCGAGGCCCTGCGCAAGCGCGACGCGCCGCGTCTGGCCCAACTGCGCGAGCGCACCGTTGCCCAGCAACACCCCTTGGCGCAATGGGTCGACTACTGGGAGCTCGGCAACCGGCTGGCCCAGGCCCAGCAGGCCGAGCTGGAGGCCTTCTATGTCCGTTGGCGTGGCACCTATGTCGAAGACCGGCTGCGCAATGATTGGCTGCTCGAACTCGGCAAGCGCCGCGACTGGGTGAACTTCGCCCGCGAGTTCCCACGCTTTCGCATGAACGACGACCGCGAGGTCACCTGTTACGCGCTGCTGACAGAGCAGTTGGATGCGAAACAGGCGGGCCGGGCTTTGCCAGACAGCTTCAAGCCCCGTGCCCTGGACGCTTGGCAGGCGCAGCGCGATCTCGACGACGGCTGCCACCAACTCGCGACCAGCCTGGTCGAAGCGCGCATCTTCAGTGCTGACGACGTCTGGGCCAAAGCGCGCAGCGCGACCGAAGCCAACAAGCCGCGGGCGGCGCGCGCCGCGGCCGCCTTGGTGGCACCGACGCTGCAGGCCCAGGTGGCCCAGGCCCTGGACAACCCGGGGCTGTACCTGAACGCCGGCGCCACCGTCGGCACCCGCAACACCAGCGAAGTGGCGGCCATGGCGCTGGCGCGGGTGGCGGCCAACGACCCCGAGGTGGCGGCCACACTCCTGCGTGAGCGTTGGCTCCAGCGCCTGCCCAAAGACCTGGCAGTCTGGTCCTGGGGGCAGGTCGGTCGCAGCGCCGCGATGAAGCTGAGCACCGACGCCACAGCCCACTTCAGCGCTGGCTGGCGCGAAGCAGAACAAGCCAAGATCAGCCCCGACTGGAGCGATGAGGTGCTGGCCTGGAATGTGCGTGCGGCCCTGCGCAGCAATCTCGGTGCCGAGCGCTGGCGCACGGTGCAGCGTGCCATCGACCACATGGGCGGCACGGAGCAGCGCGACCCGGCCTGGCGCTACTGGCAGGCCCGTGCGATGCGCGAAACCGCAGCCCCCGGAGCGGCCGGCGACCGCCCCCTGACGCAAGCGCTCGCGGCCTTGCAACAGCTCGCTGGCGAGTTGCACTTCTACGGCAAGCTGGCGAGTGAAGACCTCGGCCAGTCGGTGGCGCTGCCACCCTTGCCCAGCCCCTTGACCGAGGCCGAGCGCGCTGCGGCGAACGGCCTGCCAGGGCTCAGCCGCGCTCTGCAGCTGATCGCACTCGGACTGCGCAGCGAAGGCGTGCGCGAATGGAACTTCAGCCTGCGCGGCATGAACGACCGCGCCCTGCTCGCGGCGGCCGAACGCGCCTGCCAACGCGAAGTCTGGGATCGCTGCATCAACACCAGCGACCGCACCCGCACGGAGGTCGATCTGGCCCAGCGCTTCCCGACGCCCTACCGTGCCGACGTCGTGGCCAAAGCCGCCGAGATCGGCCTGGATCCGGCCTATGTCTACGGTCTGATTCGTCAGGAATCGCGCTTCATCATGGACGCGCGCTCGAGCGTCGGCGCCTCCGGCCTGATGCAGGTGATGCCGGCGACCGCGCGCTGGACCGCCAAGAAGATCGGCCTGCCCTTCAGCCCCGAAATGATCACCGACCGCGATACCAACCTGCGTATCGGCACCGGCTACCTCAAGCTCGTGCTCGACGACTTCGACGGCTCGCAACTGCTGGCCGCGGCGGCTTACAACGCCGGTCCGAGCCGGCCGCGGCGCTGGCGCGAAGGCGCCTTGGTCGAGCCGGCCATCTGGGCCGAGAACATCCCCTTCAGCGAAACCCGCGACTACGTCAAGAAGGTGCTGTCCAACGCCACCGTCTATGCCGCTCTGCTGGCCGGTCGCACCCAGGTGCCGGCCGCGCCGCCGGCGCCACCGGCGCTGCCCAGCAGCGTACCGGTGGCAGCGGCGTCCGGGGTCACGGAGCCCGCCATTGCGTCGGCAAGCGCGGCGGCAGCCACCCTGCCGGCGCCGTTGATCGTCGTGCACGCCCTGCTGCCTTCACTCAAAGCGCGCCTCGGCGCGCTGGTCGGGCCGCGGGGCAGTTCCGCACCGCCCCCCGACAAGGAGTTGCCATGAGTTCGTACCACCCGGGAGGGCTCGGCCGATGACAGCCCAGCGCATTGCGGTGCTCGGCGGCACCGGTTTCGTCGGTCGCGCCGTCTGCGAGCGCCTGGCGCGCCGCAGCGCGGGCGGCGCCATCCTCGTGCCGACACGGCGCGCCCTGCACGCCAACCCCGTGCGATCGTTGCCGACGGTCGACGTGCGCGTGGCCGATGTGCATAACGACGCCGCGCTGCGCGACGTGCTGCAGGGGTGCGATAGCGTCATCAATCTGATCGCCATCCTGCATGGCAGCGCGGCTGCATTCGAGCATGTCCACGTGGCCCTGCCACGCCGTCTGGCGGCGGCCTGTGCGGCCGCCGGCGTTCGCCGTGTGGTGCATGTCAGCGCACTCGGCGTCGGAGAGCACGCGCCGTCGGACTACCTGCGCAGCAAGACTGCCGGCGAAGCCGTGTTGCGCGCCGCGGCGCTGGACCTGACGCTGTTGCGGCCCTCGGTCATCTTCGGCGCGCAGGACCAGTTCCTCAACCTGTTCGCCAGGCTGCAGGCCTTCGCGCCGCTGATGCCGCTGGCCGGCGGCCAGGCGCGCTTCCAGCCGGTCTGGGTCGACGATGTCGCCGAAGCCATCGTCCGCAGCCTGGATGCGCCCGCCACCATCGGCCAAACGATCGAGTGCGCCGGACCCGACGTGCTGACTTTGGCTGAACTGGTGCGCCTGGCCGGACGTTGGTCAGGCCATCAGCGGCCCATCCTGCCCCTGCCGATGGCCCTGGGCCGCCTGCAGGCCTGGCTGATGGAGTGTCTGCCCGGCCAGCCCTTGATGTCGCGCGACAACCTGGCGTCGATGCAGACGCCCAACGTCGCCTCCGGCACGCTGCCGGGCCTGGCTTCACTGGGCATTGCTCCGGCCTCGGTGCACAGTGTCGCGCCCGCTTATTTGCAGCCGGGTCAGACCCATGCCGAGCAGCTCGATCGCTTGCGGGAACGGGCGCGACGCTTCGACGCCTGACACGCGCATGAAGGTCTATGCCGTCGGCGGTGCGGTGCGTGATCGCCTGCTGGGCTTGCCCGGCGGCGACCGCGACTGGGTGGTCGTCGGGGCCAGCGTGGATGAGATGCTGGCCGTCGGCTATACCGCGGTCGGGCGCGACTTCCCCGTCTTCCTGCACCCGCAGACCAAGGAGGAGTACGCGCTGGCGCGCACTGAACGCAAGTCGGCACCGGGCTACCGGGGCTTCACGGTCCACGCTGCACCGACGGTCACGCTTGAGCAGGACTTGGCGCGGCGCGACCTGACCATCAATGCCATCGCACAGGCCGCCGATGGCACGCTGATCGACCCCTTCGGCGGCCAGCGCGACTTGCAAGCGGGCATGCTGCGCCATGTGTCGGCGGCGTTTGCCGAAGATCCGGTGCGCATCCTGCGCCTGGCCCGCTTTGCGGCACGCTGGCCCGGCTTTCAAGTTGCGCCGGAAACCATGGCGCTGTGCCGGCAGATGGTCACGCACGGCGAAGCCGATGCCCTGGTTGCCGAACGCGTCTGGCAGGAGCTGGCGCGCGGCCTGATGCAAGCCCGGCCGAGCCGCCTGTTCGCCGTGCTGCGCGAGTGCGGCGCGCTGGCCCACGTGATGCCTGAGGTGGATCGGCTGTGGGGCGTGCCGCAGCCGGCGGAGCACCACCCTGAAATCGACACCGGCGTCCACCTGATGATGGTTCTCGACCATGCGGCGCAGCAGAACGCACCGCTGCCGGTGCGCTGGGCCTGCCTGGTGCACGACCTCGGCAAGGGCACGACGCCGCGCGCGCAGTGGCCGCGCCACATCGCCCACGAGGCGCGCAGCGTCAAGCTCGCCGAGGCCTTGGCCGAGCGCCTGCGCGTGCCGGGCGACTGCCGCGAACTCGGCGCCGTGGTGGCCCGAGAGCACGGCAACATCCATCGCTGCGCCACGCTCGGCGCAGCGGCGACCCTGCGCCTGCTCGAGCGCTGCGATGCGCTGCGCCGACCCGATCGTTTCGAGCTGGCCTTGTGGGCCTGCGAGTGCGATGCGCGCGGTCGCCTCGGTCGGGCCGAAGACGGCTACCCGCAGCGCCAGCAGCTGGCGTCGGCACTGCTGCGCGTGCTGGCCGTGGACGTGAGCGCCGCCGCCGCGCAGGCGATCGCTCGCGGCGTCACCGGACCGGCCATCGGCGAGGCCGTACGCACTGCCCGTGAACAGGCTCTGACCGATGCGCTGTGACGGGCCGCGCTTTGTGCCACCATCGGCGCGGGCAACCCCGGTAGCAGGCGTATGAAACTGGCAGACGGCATCCGCAAACATGGCTTTCGCAAGTGGTACGAGCGCGAGCTGATGCAGAGCCACGTCCACCTGGTGCTGACTTTTCTTTGCGCCATCGGCCTGTTCGTCGCCTTCGAGGCGCTGGGCCGCTTTCGCTCGTTCAGCGACCAGCTGACCGACCTCGTGGCCATCGCCATCTGCACGGTGCTGGGCATCTGGGCCTTGCGCCGCTACCTTCGTCTGCTGCTGCACGCCGAGGTCACCGCCCACCAGGCCGATTGCCCGAGCTGCAAGGCCTACGGGCGCTTCAAGCTCGAGAGCGAGAACGCCAACAACAACTCGGTGCAGGTTTGCTGCAACAAGTGCCAGCACCGCTGGACCATCACCGACTGATCACAGCAGCGCGCCGATCCCCATTGCGATCAGGCTGAGCAACAAGCTGCTGGCCAGCGGCACGAAACGCTCACGGCCGCGCCATATGAAGCTGAAGTCGCCCGGCAGGCGGCCCAGGCCAATCTTGCCCAACCACCCTGCCAGGCCGTTGAAAAGGACGAAGGCAAGCAGGAAGACGATCAGCCAGCGCATCGACGTGCCGGTCCTACAGCCGGTGACTGCGGTCACCCGCGCGAAAGCCGATGGCGTCGAAGGCCGGCGCGCCGCGCACCAAGCCAATGACCTTGAACAACTCGCCCATCTCGTGTTCGGCGATGAGTTTTTGCGCTGCGGCCAGCGACGGCCAATCGCTGCGTTGCTGGGCCTCGGCCATCAAGGCAGCAAAGTCCAGGTTCAGCAGGAAGCGCGCCTGCGAGGTGTAGCCCAGCACCTCAAAGCCGGCGCCCTGCGCGGCCAGCGCGATGGCGCTGAAGTTGACATGGGCGGTGATGTCCTTGTCGCCGACGTCGCTCAACGGGTCGCTGTCGGCCCGGTGCCCGCGGTGGCACATCAGGGTACCGCCGCGCCTTTCCGGCAAGTAGTACTCGGCATCGGGGAAGCCGTAGTCGATGAAGAAAGCCGCGCCCTGTTCGAGACGCTCGGCCAGGGTGCGGACGAAGCCCTCGGCCTGCGGATGGATCTCGACGGTCGTGCCCGCGACGAAAGCCGCCGAGACCGGTGGCCGCAGGGTCGTGGCCCGGTCAGCAAACGCCAGCGCCGTGCCCGCGTCGCTCACGCCGCGCTCGAACCAGGCGGCACCATTCCAGTGAAGCAACTGCACCGGCATCGCGTCCAGCACTTCATTGCCGACGATCACCCCGCGCATTGCGTCGGGCAGCGCATCGAGCCAGCGCACGCGCTCGCCGAAGGGCGCCAGCCGCTCGCGTTGGCGCACGCGCAAGCTGCCGGACAAATCGATGATGGTGTAGCGCTGTACCCGCTCGCCCAGGGCTTGCAGCAGTTGCTCGGCAAGCGCGCCAGAGCCGGCGCCGAATTCCCACACCTCGTCGCTGGCCGTCGCTTCCAGTGCCTGCCCGATCTGGCGCGCCAGAGCCGCACCGAACAGCGGGCTCAGCTCCGGCGCGGTGACAAAGTCGCTGCCTGACGCGGGCATGGCACCGAACTGGCGGCTGCCGCGGCTGTAATAACCCAGGCCGGGCGCATAGAGGGCCAGGGCCATGAAGCGGTCGAAGGGCAACCAGCCCCCGCCCGTCGCCAGCGCACGCCGCAGCAACCGCGTCATCGGCGTTGTCGACGTCGTCGACGGCAGCGCGGCCGATACACTGTTCTCCTGTTCCGCGTCCCCGGGTCCCTGCGTCATCGACGCATTGTAGGAATGCCCTCTTCGAGCCCCGTCCCTGTTGTGCTGGTCACCGGCGCTGCGCGCCGCCTGGGCCGTGCCATCGCCATCGAAATCGCGCGCTCGGGCCGCGACGTTGCCCTGCACTTCCACCAGTCGGCCGACGAGGCGCAGGCCACTGCCACCTATGTGCGTGCCCTGGGCGTGCGCGCCGAGTGCTTCCAGGCCGATCTGGCAGATGAAGCCGCTTGCCGCGCGCTGCTGCCGCGCGTGGTGACGCGCATGGGCCGCATCGACGGTGTGGTCAACAACGCCTCCCATTTCGAATACGACAACGTAGAGACGTTCAGCTTTGCCGCGATGCAGACGCACTGGCGCGCCAACACCGCACCGGCCATCGTGCTGGCGCAGGCCCTGGCCGTGCATCTCAGAGGCTGCAGCGAAACCGGCTGCGTGGTCAACCTGCTCGATCAAAAGCTGTGGAATCCGAACCCCGACTACTTGTCCTACACCCTGTCGAAGGCTGCGCTCGAGGCCGCCACCACCTTGCTGGCGCAGGCCCTGGCACCGCAGGTGCGGGTGGCCGGCGTGGCGCCTGGCGTGACCCTCGTGTCGGGCCCGGCGATGAGCGAAGAAGGCTTTGCCGCCGCCCATGCGATGACGCCGCTGGGCCGCAGTTCGACCCCGCAAGACGTGGCCCGCGCGGTGCGCTTCATTCTCGAATCCCCCGCCATCACGGGCACCACGATCGTCGTCGACGGCGGCCAGCATCTGGCCGCGCAGTCACGCGACGTCGCCTTTCTCACAGCGAAGCCCTGAACCCATGCACAGCTCACTCGCCCACCCTGCCCTGATGGATTGCCGACGGCTGTTCCTGCGCGATTACGAGGTCTGGATCAACATCGGGGTGCATGACTTCGAGAAACGCGGCGAACAGCGTGTGCTCATCAATGTCGACCTCTACATTCCGCTGGCGCTGTCGACCCCGACCGCCGACGAACTGAATGAAGTGGTCGACTACGACTTCATCCGTCGCACCGTCACCGAGCGCGTGAAGCAAGGCCACATCCATCTGCAGGAGACCCTGGTCGACGACGTGCTGCGCCTGATGCTGGCCCACCCCCGCGTCAAGGCCGCCCGCGTGGTCAGCGAGAAGCCCGACGTGTACCCGGACTGCGACGCCGTGGGTGTCGAAGTCTTCGCAATGAAGTAAGACCGCCCCCGAGCGTCAACACCATGAATGCGCCACAGGATGCCGCCGCCATCAGGAAAGCGGCCTTTGAAGCCAACAAGCTGAGCAAGCGCCTGTACCGCCAGGTCGGCCAGGCGATTGCCGACTTCAACATGATCGAAGCCGGCGACAAGGTGATGGTCTGCGTCTCGGGCGGCAAGGACAGCTACGCCCTGCTCGACCTGCTGAGGGGCTTGCAGCAGCGCGCGCCGATCCGGTTCGAGCTGGTCGCGGTCAACCTCGATCAGAAGCAGCCCGGCTTTCCCGACCACGTGCTGCCCGAGTACCTGGCCAGGCTGGGCGTGCCCTTCCACATCGAGAACCAGGATACCTATTCCATCGTCAAGCGCCTGGTGCCCGAGGGCCAGACGATGTGCAGCCTGTGCTCGCGCCTGCGCCGCGGCATCCTCTACCGTGTGGCCACCGAGCTCGGCGCGACCAAGATCGCGCTCGGCCACCATCGCGACGACATGGTGGTCACCCTGCTGATGAACATGTTTTTCGGCGGCCGGCTCAAGGGCATGCCACCCAAGCTGGTCAGCGACGACGGCCAGCATGTCGTGATCCGCCCGCTGGCCTATGTCGCCGAAACCGACCTCGAGCGTTGGGCCGTGCAGCGCGAGTACCCGATCATTCCCTGCACCCTGTGCGGCAACCAGGAGGGTCTGCAGCGCGCCGAGACCAAGGCCCTCATCCGCGACTGGGAGCGCAAGTTCCCGGGCCGCATCGACAACCTCTTCAACGCCATGGGCCGCGTCACGCCTTCGCACCTGATGGACCGGAACCTCTACCCCTTTGCCAACCTCCAAGCAACCGGCGTGGTGGATCCTCTGGGTGACAAGGCCTTCGACCCAGAAGCCCCCGACGCTTGCGGCAGCCAGGCTGTCGTCAAGCTGACGCCGATGTCCGACTGACCCGCTCCAGGGAGATGCGCCATGCAACGCCGATCCGTCCTGACCGCAGCCACCGTCGCGGCACTTGCCACCCTCGCTGGCTGTGCGGCCCTGAACACCGTGACCAGCGAGGTCGCGACCTACGGAGACTGGCCCGCAGGCCGCGCGCCCGGCCGCTATGCCTTCGAGCGTCTGCCGTCGCAGAACGCCCGCGCCGAGCGGCAGGCTGAGTTGGAAGGGGCCGCCGCGCGAGCCTTGGCGGCGGCCGGCTTCAAGCCCGCGCCCGCAGCCGAGGCCGACGTGATCGTGCAGATCGGCGCGCGCATCAGCCGCACCGAGTTGTCGCCCTGGGACGACCCGCTGTGGTGGCGCTGGGGCGGCGGCTACTGGCGCAGCCCGGCCTGGCGCTCGCCTTCGCGCATGAGCTACTACGCCAACTTCAATGCCGGTTGGTACACCCGCTACGAACGCAGCGTGGCACTGCTGCTGCGCGACCGCACCAGCGGCACACCGCTGTACGAGGCCCACGCCCAGACCGACGGCTCAACGGCTGGCGACAACGCCCTGCTGGCTGCGATGTTCGCGGCTGCGCTGAAGGACTTTCCCGCCAGCGGCGCAGTCAACCCGCGCCAGATCAGCGTGCAGCGCGCGCCGTAGCGCCAGTTTCGGGTCTCGGCGCGATCAGGCGCGGGTGACCCGCGGTTGACGGTCGGTTCGTCGTGCCTCACCGCGCGGGTGGCTTGGGTGGCCGATGGGCCCCGCGGACTCCTGGCTGGTCTTGGGGCAACGCTGCCTCTCAGGGCCGCGCCAACCACGCCTCCAGAGGCCAGGCTTGGTTGCCGCTGGCCCGTGCCGCCCACAAGGCCAGGCACCAAAGAACGAGCGAGAAGAGCGCCATGTCCCGTGTACCGGGTTGAAGCCCCAGGCCCACGCCTGCAAACAGCAGCACACACAGCAGGCTGTGGCCGATGTACAGCGTCAACGTGCGCCTGCCCAGCGGCGCCAGCCAATGGCACCACCTGGCCCGGCCGCCTTGCGCCGCCAGGGCCAGGGCCATCACGTACACCGCCGCCAGCGGCGGGCCCACCAGGTTGCCAAGCGACTCGACCCAGTACGCGCGTTCACTAGCCACCGGGACGCTGACCGTGGCCAGGCCGTAGGCCAGGTTGAGCAGCAGCAGCGGCGCAGTCAGGCGCACGGTCCAGCGCGTCAGGGCACTGCGCCAGCGCCGGTGCGTCAGCAAGCGCAAGCGTGCCGCCGCCACGCCACACAGCATGCACAGGCGCAACAGCGGCCACGACAGCAGCAGCGCACCGACCTGCACCACGGCGTAGGCGCTGCCGTTGAGAAGCCAGAACGCGCGCCACTGTCGTGCCAGCGCGAATGTCGGCTCGCCTGCGTCCGACTCGCTGCCCGCCAGCCCGCCAATCGCAGCGAGCCAGCCCATCACCGCGACCGACAGTGCCGTGACCCCGAGGGTCCACCACAGCGCGCGGTGCAGCCGTTGGCGCAAGGCACGCCAGGGCTCATGAACCCGCGCCAGCAGATGCCAGCCGATCAAGGCGTACAGAGTGAGGATGTCGCCGAAGTAGACAAATACGCCATGCAGCACGCCCAGCGCCAGCAGCTTCTTTTGCCGTGCCACGCCGCGCTCCTTGGCGCGCTGAGCGCTGCGTCGGCGCATCGCCAGCCACAGGCCCATGCCGAACAGGAAGGCCAGCGTCGGGTAGCCCTTGCCCTGCAGCAGGGCTGCAGTGAGGCCCTGGACCGCCCCTGCCGCGGCACTGTCGGAGGGCACTCGTGCGCCCAGCAGGGCGCCCCAGGGCGCCACCAGGTAGCCCGCTGCGTTGACGGTCAACACGGCCAGCATGGCCAGCGCGCGCAACGCGTCGGGGAATGGCTCGCGCGGGGCTGCAGCGCCCATGGCTGGCAGGCTCAAACCCGACTCACTGGATCCATCGGACGGTTGATGGGTTTGAAGCGCGGCATGGCGTCGGCCAGTGCGCGAGATCGGTGGCCATCAAGTCCCGCAACCCCGAGCGATCCACGCTAGCGGCTCACCGCACCGTTGTCGACGCCCGTCGCGCTGGCGATCAAGGCGCGCACGTCGGTCTCCCAGCCTTTCAGCTTGGTTCGCGCCGTCTGTCGCTGCGCCAGGGTGGTGCCGTTGTGCACGCTGGCCAGGAGCTGGCAGTTGCCCTGGCGCAGTCGTTGCTGGTAGCTGCGGTAGTCGGCCCGCGGCGACTGCGTCATGCGCTCTGTGATCGAACGCGCGGCGGCCTGCGCCTGTTGCCGTGCCGCCTCCCGATCCCCACCCGAGCGGCCGAGCGCGCTCACGCTGGCCAAGGTGCGCAACACGTCGCGCTGGCGAAGTTCACGCTCGGCCAGCCAACGTTCGGGATCGAAGGCTGAGCTGGCCAGCGCTGCGGCGAGCCGCTCGCGCTGGGCGCCCTCGAGGCGGCCATAGAGCGTCTCGAAGCGCTCGACCGACCGCTTGAGAGACAGGGCCTTGCGCTCGGCCACATCGGGCTGCAGGAACTCGGCCCGCGCCTCGACCAGACCCTTGGCCATTCGGCGCTCGATGCGCAGCAACTGCTCCGGACTCAGGGACAACATCAACTCGGCGGCCGCCGGCACGGCTTCCTGGGTCGCCACTTCGAGCCGGCGCTCGATCTCGGCCTGCAAGGCGCATGCGCCGGCCACCGTGGTCGGTTCCAGCACCTCAGCTTGAGCGCGCACCAGCAGCGCAGCGTAGTCGGGCAGCTGCGTGCGCCGGTGCCAGGCGAACCAGCGGTCGATGCCGTCGCGCACGGTGGGCGTCTGCTCACCGCTGGTATCGACATAGCCGTCGATCCACCAGTACAGCAGCGTGGGGCCCTGATCGTAAGCCAGCCGCACCATGCCACACGCGCTGAGCCCCAGCACCAGCGGCAGCAGCAGGGCCAGCCCGATAATCCGACGCAACTTCAAACAAGCGATTGGCAACAAGGACAACGGCATGGCATCGCTCGACATCGTGATCATGGCCGCGGGCAAAGGCACCCGCATGAAATCGGCGCGGCCCAAGGTGCTGCACCGTCTGGCCGGCAAGAGCCTATTGCAACATGTTCTGGACGCCGTCGCCCCCCTGGCTGCGGCCAAGACACTCATCGTTACCGGCCACGAGGCGGCGACGGTGGAGAGCGAACTGGCGGCCCCCGGCCTGTCCTTCGTGCGCCAGGTGCCGCAACTCGGCACCGGCCACGCGGTGCAGCAGGTGGTACCCCACCTGGGCAGCGACGGCACCACCTTGATCCTCAACGGCGACGTGCCCTTGATCGGGACGCGGACCGCCGCCGCACTGGCCGCCGCCAGTGGCGGCAGCCGGCTGGCCCTGCTCACCATCCGCCTGGCAGACCCGAGCGGCTACGGCCGCATCGTGCGCAGTGATGACGCCGCGCGGGCCATCTGCGCGATCGTCGAACACAAGGACGCAAGCGCGTCCCAGCGCGACATTGGCGAGGTCTACACCGGCATGCTGGCTGCGCCCACGGCCTGGCTCAAACGCGCCGTGATGGCCCTGACCAACCGCAACGCCCAATCTGAGTACTACCTGACCGACATCGTCGCAATGGCCGTGGCCGACGGCCTGGCTGTGGTGGCCGCGCAGCCGGGCAGCGACACCGAAGTGCTCGGCGTCAACAGCCCGGTGCAACTGGCCGAGCTCGAGCGCCGCTACCAGCTGGCCGCTGCCGAAGCCCTGATGGACGGCAGCGGCGTGCGCCTGGCAGACCCGGCACGGTTCGATGTGCGCGGCAGCCTGACCTGTGGTGGCGATGTGGAGATCGACGTCGGCTGCGTCTTCGAAGGCCAGGTGGTGCTGGGCGACCGGGTCAGCATCGGTCCGCACTGCGTGATCCGCGATGCGCAGATCGACAGTGGCGCCGTGATCCAGGCCTTCACCCACATCGATGGTGCGCAGATTGGCGCAGGCGCGCTGGTCGGGCCCTATGCGCGCCTGCGACCGGGGGCCGACCTCGGGCCCGAGGTCCACATCGGCAACTTCGTCGAGGTCAAGAACAGCCTGCTGGCGCGCGGCGCCAAGGCCAACCACCTGGCCTACCTCGGCGACACGACGGTCGGCGAGCGCGTCAACTTCGGTGCCGGCAGCATCACCGCCAACTACGACGGCGCCAACAAGCACCGCACCGTGATCGGCGCCGACGTGCATGTGGGCAGCAACTGCGTGCTGGTCGCGCCGATCGAGATCGGCGCCGGCGCCACCATCGGCGGCGGCTCGACGATCGCGAAGAACGCGCCGGCCGGACAACTCACCGTGGCGCGGGCCAAGCAGGTGTCGCTCACCGGGTGGACCCGGCCGAAGAAGAGCGCCCGGTGACGCGGTCCCGTCGCTGAACGCACAACGGCAGGCCACATGCGACTTCGCCGCATCTCCCCCCGGCTGGCCCTGCTGGCCGCAGCCGGATTCGCGTTCGCGCAGCCCGCACGGGCCACGACAACTGAGGCCCTGCAAAGCAAGTTGGAAGCGCGCTTCAAGGGCGACCGCACTCGAGCCTGTGTGGTGGCCGCGCTGATCGCACGCTGGAAGGACCTGGCGGGCGAGTACGCATTGACGCCGCAGTTCAAGCTGCAGGTCTTCGAAGAGGCGGGCGTTCTGAAGGTCCGGGGCAGCGGCCAGTCAGCCATCCCGGCCGAACTCACAGGCACCGACACGCTGGCCCTCAAGGCGGTCGGCGCGATCGTTGAATTCAAGCGCGATGCCAACGGCAAGGTCGGCAGCGCGGTCCTCAAGCAGGGCGGTCAGGTCATCGAAGGCCCGCGCAGCGTCGCCGCGGAGTAAGCCCATGGATGCAGCCAGCGATACGCCCGACGAGGCCGAGTTGATTGCTTTCGAGGAGTTTCGCAACGGCCTGCCCCAGGGCCGCTTTCACGTCATCGTCAACCCCGCGCTGGCCGTGCCCTTCGTCACCTATCGGCTCCACGCGACGCCCTTGGCCCTGGCGCTCATCGGCCCGGGCATTGGTGCTGCGCTCTACGGCCACTGGATCGTGGGCGCGCTCCTGGTCGGCGCTGGATCGCTGCTGCGCTGGTCAGTCAAGCAGCGCGCGCCGCGGATCCTGCTGCACCTGGCCACCCACGTCGCGTCCGTCTACGAGCAGGCGAGGGAGCATGGGGTGATGGAAGTGAAAAGGCGCGACGCGCCGCATCAGCCCAGCGCCAACAGCTCGTAAGAGCGCAGCCGCGCTGCGTGATCATGAATCGCCCCGGCCACGATCAGTTCATCGGCCGCGGTGCGTTCGACGATGGCCGCGACCTGCCGGCGCACGCTGGCGGCCGAGCCGACGGCGCTGGCAGCCAGCATGCGCTGCACGCCGGCCTTCTCCTGCGGCGTCCACATCGACTCGAGCGCGGCCGGGTCGATCGGCCGCGGCAGCGGCCCGCGGCGGCCGCGTTGCATGCCGAGAAAGCGCTGCTGGATCGACGTGAACAGCCGCGCGGCCGCGTCGTCGCTGTCTGCAGCCACGACGTTGATCCCGACCATCGCATGCGGCTGGGGCCACGCCGCTGAGGGCCGGTAGCCGGCGCGGTAGACCTGCAGGGCCTGCAGCAACAGGTCGGGCGCGAAGTGCGAAGCAAAGGCGAAGGGCAGGCCGAGGTAGGCGGCGAGTTGTGCGCTGTACAGGCTCGAGCCGAGCAACCAGATCGGCACATGGGTGCCCAGGCCCGGGATCGCACGCACCGCCTGCTCCGGGCCGCCGTCGCCGAGGTAAGCCTGCAGCTCCATCACGTCGCGCGGGAAGCCCTCTTCTTCATCGCTGCCGTCGAGGTGGCGGCGCAGGGCGCGCATCGTCAACCGGTCGGTGCCGGGGGCCCGGCCGAGGCCGAGGTCGATGCGGCCGGGATAGAGCGTGGCCAGGGTGCCGAACTGCTCGGCAACGACCAGCGGCGCGTGGTTGGGCAACATCACGCCGCCGGAGCCGACGCGGATGGAGTGGGTTGCGCCGGCCAGGTGGCCGATCAGCACCGCAGTGGCCGAACTGGCCACGCCGTCCATGTTGTGGTGCTCGGCAACCCAGTAGCGGCGGTAGCCCCAGGCCTCGGCGTGTTGCGCCAGGTCCCGGCTGTTGTGCAGGGCCAGGGCCGCGTCGCCGCCTTCGACGATCGGCGCGAGGTCGAGAACGGACAAGGGTGTCACGGTGCGCATCATGCCCAAAGCGGTTCAGACACTCTGCCCCCGCTTGCCGCGCATCGGCGCGTAGAAGGCTTTGATCGCCAGCATGTCGCGCTCCAGGTCGCCGCTGGGCTCGAACACCGGGCCCAGGCCGACGCGCTTGTTCGGGTAGTCGATGTAGGCCAGCAAGATCGGCAGGCGGGCGGTCTGGGCGATGTAGTAGAAGCCGGTCTTCCACTCCTTCGCGCCGCTGCGCGTGCCCTGCGGCGGCACGATCAACTGCACCGGGCCGTCGGCGGCCACCAAGGCCGCGGCTGACGCGGCCACCAGGTTGTTGCTCTGTTCGCGCTGCACCGAGATGCCGCCGAGCCAGCGCATCACGGCGCCGAAGGGCGGCCTGAAGATCGAGGCCTTGCCCATCCAGTAGGGGTTCAGGCGCAGCACGAAGGCGGCCATCAGGGTGAGCGGCAGGTCCCAGTTGGTGGTGTGCGGTGCGGCGATGAGCACGCACTTGCGCGCGCTCGCGGGCAACGCACCTTCGATGCGCCAGCCGGCCAGTTTGAGGACCGCGCGCGAGCCCGCGAGCAACACGGCCCTGACCACCGGCGTGTCGAAAACAGTGTGATGCATTGCCAAGGATAGCCGGGCCTCGATGGCACACTGCCTGGCAATGACATCGCGCGAACGCCTGCCCCGCTTGCACGCCACTGACCTGCGCGGCGCCGCGCGCCTGGCCACCGATGCCACGGCCGGCCTGACCGACCTGGTCGAAGCGATGCACGAACGCGTTGCGCGCTTGCCGGGCTTCGGCACCCCGGCACTCGACGGCCGCACCGGCGGCCTCACCGGCCTGGTCTACAAGACGATCCGCGGCGTGACACGGGTCGTCGGCGGCAGCATCGAGGCGCTGCTGGGCTTGCTGGCCCCGGCGCTGTCGGCCACCGAGGACGCCCCGGGGCCTGGACGTGAGCGTGAAGCGATCGTTGCTGCGCTCAACGGCGTGCTCGGGGACTATCTCGCGGCCACCGCCAACCCGCTGGCCATCAAGATGGCGTTTCACCAGGGCGGTCAGCCGCTGCCCCTGGAGCGTGCCGCGCTGAAGGCCGCGCTGCCCGACGCCGGGCCGCGCCTGCTGGTGCTGCTGCACGGCCTTTGCATGAACGACCTGCAATGGTCGCGCGCGGGCCATGACCATGGCGCCGCACTGGCGCAGCAGGTCGACTACACACCGGTCTATCTGCACTACAACAGTGGCCTGCACGTGTCGATCAACGGCCATGCACTGTCCCTGCAGCTCGAGCAGCTGCTCGACGCCTGGCCGGTGCCCGTCGAGCGCTGCGTGCTGCTCGGCCACAGCATGGGCGGCCTGCTGGCGCGCAGCGCGCTGCACTACGGCGCACAGGGCGGTTTGCGCTGGCCGGCCCAGGTGACCGACCTGGTTTGCCTGGGCGCGCCGCACCATGGCGCGCCGCTCGAGCGCGCCGGCAACTGGGTCGATCTGGTGCTCGGCGTCACCCCCTATGCCGCGCCTTTCGCGCGCCTGGGCAAGGTGCGCAGCGCCGGCATCACCGATCTGCGCCACGGCAACCTGGTCGATGAAGACTGGGTCGGCCGCGACCGCTTCGCCCGCAGCGCCGACCGCCGCCAGCACCTGCCGCTGCCCGAGCGCGTGCGCTGCTATGCGCTGGGCGCGACCACCGGCCAGGAAAGCGGCGACCTCAAGGACCGCCTGCTCGGTGACGGCCTGGTGCCGCTCGACAGCGCCCTGGGTCGGCACCCGAACCCCGCGCGCACGCTGGCCTTTCCCGCGCACCGGCAGTGGGTCGGCTACGGCATGAACCACCTCGAGTTGCTCAACCGCGTCGAGGTCTTTGCCCAGCTGCGGCAGTGGCTCGCGTGACTCGAGGTCAACCCGGCGTCTGACCCCCCGCGCAGCCGAGATGAGCCACACGCCACTGATCCTGGACCACGTTTACGAGCATGAGGCCGCGCAGCCGGCACGCGTGTTCCTGACCCAGCCCATCGGCGGCGGCGCAGTCATCGATTACAGCTGGGCCCGCACCCTGGATGAAGCCCGGCGCATGGCCCTGCACTTGCAGAGCCTGGGTTTGCCGCCGGGTGCGCGCATCGCGCTGCTGACGAAGAACTGCGCCCACTTCGTCATCGCCGAGTTGGCGATCTGGATGGCCGGCGGCACCACGGTGGCGATCTTCCCGACCGAAACCGCAGAGACCGTGCGTTTCGTGCTCGAGCACAGTCAAGCCAGCCTGCTGTTCATCGGCAAGCTCGACCGCGCCCCGTCGGCCCCAGCGCTGCCGCCCGGCCTGCGCTGCGTGGCCCTGCCGTTGGCGCCACCGGGCAGCGCGCCCGGGGCGGAGCGCTGGGACGATGTGATCGCGCGCACGGCGCCGCTGCCGGGCCGGCCCCAGCGCGCGGCCGACGACCTGGCCATGCTCTGCTACACCTCGGGCTCGACCGGCGAGCCCAAGGGCGTGATGCACAGCTTCGGGCGCATCACCCACGCGGTGGCGTGCGCCATCGCCGACCCGCAGCTGGCGCTGCCCCGCGGCGTTGCCCGCCGCTTGCTTTCCTACTTGCCGCTGGCCCACATTTACGAACGCGCGGTGGTCGAGTGCCGCAGCCTGATGGCCGGCGACGGACAGGTGTACTTCAGCGAGTCGCTCGAGACCTTCATCGACGATGTCAAGCGCGCCCGGCCAACGGTCTTCGTTTCGGTGCCGCGCCTGTGGCTCAAACTGCAGCAGGGCGTGCTGCAAACGCTGCCAGCCGACATGCTCGAGGCCCTGTTGGCCGACCCGGCCACCGCGCCCGCGGCCGGGCGCAAGGTGCTGGCCAGCCTGGGCCTGGACGAGGTGCGCCTGGCCGCCTGCGGCGCCGCACCTATCCCGGCGTCGCTGCTGGCGTGGTACCGGCGCCTGGGGCTGAACCTGTTCGAGGGCTACGGCATGACGGAAGACTTCGCCTACTCGCACCGCAGCACCCGCGAGTTCAACGCCCCCGGCCATGTCGGGGTAGCCTGTCCCGGCGTGCAGGTACGCATCGCCGACGATGGCGAGGTGTTGGTCAAGTCCCCCGGCCAGATGGTGGGCTACTACAAGCGGCCCGACCTCGACCGCGCATGCTTCACCGCCGACGGCTTCTTCCGCACCGGCGACCGCGGCGAGCTCGCGCCCGACGGCCAGCTCAAACTCACCGGCCGCGTCAAGGAACTGTTCAAGACCTCGAAAGGCAAGTACGTGGCGCCGGCGCCGATCGAGACCCGGCTCAACGCGCACCCGATGGTCGAGCAAGCCATCGTCTCGGGCGTCGGCCAGCCGCAGCCGTATGCGCTCATCGTCCTGGCCGAGAGCCTGCGGCCTCGGCTCGACGATGCCGCGGTGCGCGCAAGCGTCGAGGCTGAGCTGACGCAGTTGTTGCACGCCGTCAACCCGGGCCTGGCGCCGCACGAGCGCCTGGACCGGTTGGTGGTGGCGCGCGCGCCCTGGTCGATCGAGAACGGCTGCCTGACACCGACCCTGAAGCTCAAGCGCAGCCGCATCGAAGCGACAGCGGCGCCCCAGGTCGACGGCTGGTATGCCCGGCCCGGGCCCGTGCTGTGGGTCTGAGCCGTCCATCCTTCTGAGACAGGCCCGCCAGCGTCAGGGGTGAGCCCCGAGCGGGCTGACGATGGCGGGTTTTCATCGGCTGCACCTGGCCATGACCTGACGTCCTCCGCCGTCACCTGAGTCAGCAACACACGGCTTGCTGCGGCTCAAGCCGACCCAGCAGAACTTGGAATCGACTCCAAGAACTGACCCAGCAAGCAACAACGGCAGCCCGAGCGACCGGCGGGTCGACCCCGCGAATCGGGGGCACTCCCATGTTCGCTGGCGCACAGATCAAACCGGAGCAGGCCCCTAACCTGCATTCAGAAGCGAGTGTCCATGTTCCGTCGGAAGTTCTTCAGGCCTGTAAGCAGGCATGGGTCTAGAGACTTTTCGTCGGGTTGCCTGGCCGGATCGCAACTGCCGCACGGGTGCCGGACATCCCCGTGGGTTTCCACACCGTCCGCCACCTAGAGGACCCACCCCATGAAACTGAACAAACTCATTGTCGCGACGGCCATGGCCCTCGCCGCATCGGCCACTTTTGCCGCAGATACCCCGCCCGGCCCGCTCGACCTCAGCAGCGGTAGCAACTCGTTTGGCTTCAACCCGACCGGCATGTTTGTCGACACCTACACGTTCACGTTGGCCGATACCTCCTGGCTCATCGCCGGCCAGGCCAGCACCACGAAGGTCGGTAACCAGGATCTGGACATCACCAGCATCCTGATCAAGTCGGGTGGCGCGACGGTCGGGTCCTTCGCCGCCAATGCGGGCAGCAACGACGCGGCCGAGAACTACTCTCTGGCGCAGCTACTGCTGGCCCCGGGCGCCTACTCGCTCGTCGTGTCCGGCATGAATTCGGACGCCAAGGCCTCGTACTCGGGCAACGTCGCGGTCGCCGCGATTCCGGAGCCCGAGACCTACGCACTGATGCTCGCCGGCCTGGCTGCTGTCGGCTTCATCGCGCGCCGTCGCAAGCGCGTCTGATCCCGTTCGCTAGCGCCTGAGCAAGGCCCGCCTCACCGGGCCTTGCTCAGGCAGCAAACCGTGTCATCAACTCGCCGGCCAGCGGCGCGTTGCCGAGCAGGCCGTTCCCATCAGCCACCTGCGCGCCGTTGACCCACACGCCGTGCACCCCGAGCGCGTCGGTCGTCAGGCGCGGTGCGCCGCCGGGCAGGTCGTGGACACGGCGCTTGGGGCCGCGGCCGACGGTGGCCGGGTCGAACAGCAGCAGGTCGGCGGCATAGCCCTCGCGAAGCAGGCCGCGCCGCGGCATGCCGAAGAGCAGCGCGCTCTGGCTCGTCAAACGGCGCACCGCCTCGGGCAGGCGCATCGCGCCGCGCTCTCGCACCCAGTGGCCGAGCAGGTGCAGGCCGAAGCCGGCGTCGCTGAAGAAGGTCAGGTGCGCGCCGGCGTCGCTGAGAGAGACGATGCTGTGCGGGTGGTTCAGCATCTTGCCGACCGCCGCCTCGTCGCTGTTGAGCAGTTGCGCGACGAAGGTGGTGCGCAGGTCTTCGGCCACGGCCAGGTCGAGCATCACGTCGAGCGGGTCGTGGCCTCTCGCAGCGGCGATCTCGGCGATGCTGCGCTGCTCCAGCGAGCGATGCCGCGCTTCAGCGACTTCGACCACATGCACCTTGTCCCACTCGGCATTGAAGAGGCGAAACACCGCCGGCGCGGCCAGCTCGGCGCGCACGGCGTTGCGAAACGCCGTGTCGGCCAGCACCGCCTTGAGTGCCTCGCCGTGCACACCCAGCGCCGGCTTCCAGCTCACCAGGCCTTCGACCGGGTAGGGCGACGCGAGCGTGAAGTCCAGCGTCAGCGGGCAGCACGACACCTGGCCGATGAGCGTTCTGCCGCGCTGATTGGCGGCCGTGATCGCATCGAGGTCCTTGAACACCGCCTGCGGGTTCATCGGGTTGTGCAGCAGCGCGGCAATCATCACCGGCCGGCCGGAGCGCGCACTCATGTCTTCCAGCAGGGCGACGGGCATCTGCCCGCCCTTGGTGACCATGTAGACGCCGCCGCCCGCCTGGCCCATCGCCTGGACCAGCGCCAGGTGTTCGGCATCGCTGGCCAGGCGCGAGGGCATCGGCACGCCGCCTTCGCCGTTGTGCGCGGGGCTGGTGGAGCTGGCCAGACCGACGGCGCCGGCGGCCATCGCTTCGCGCACGATGGCGGCCATCTGCGAGATCTCGTCGGCCGTGGCCTCGCGCTTGGAGGCGTCATCGCCCAGGACCCAGGTGCGCACGGACGAGTGGCCGACATAGGCCGCCAGGTTCACGGCGCTGCCGCCGGCGCGCAGCTGCGCCAGGTACTCGGCAAAGGTCTCGAAGCCCCAGCGGATGCCCTGGCGCAGCACCTCGAGTGACATGCCCTCGACCTGGGTCAGGTTGCGCATCGTCTGCTCGCGGTCCTGCGGCCGGCACGGTGCGATCGTGAAGCCGCAGTTGCCGATCACGGCCGTGGTCACGCCCAGCGCCGGAGAGGGCCGCACATAAGGGTCCCAGGTGATCTGGGCGTCGAAGTGGGTGTGGCTGTCGATGATGCCGGGCATCAACGCCAGGCCCTCTGCGTCGATCACGCGCCGGGCGGTGACGGGCAGCGAGGCGCCGATGCTGTGGATGCGGCCAGCACGAACGGCCAGGTCACCGACGACCGGCTCGGCGCCGCTGCCGTCGAGCAGGGTCGCGTTACGGATCAACAGGTCGTCCATCGGATCAGGCGACTTTCAGCGTTGGCAGTGCGAACATTTTTTCCATCGCCTTGCGGGTGCGGTAGGCGTGGGTCGTGGTGTCCATCGCCACGTCGGTCCACGACAGGCTCTGGCCCTGCTTCACCGGCCGAAGCAACTTGACGTTGTGCGCGAGACCCAGCGGCAGGCCACCGAGGGCCACGGAAGTCGCGGCTGGCAAGAGCTTGCCCCAAACAGTGTAGCCGCCCTCGCCGTCCAGCAGTTCGCCGGCCCGCAGGTCGCGTTTGGCGGTGGCCACCACGTCGGCGTTCCAGCCGGTGGCCACGCCGGTCGGCTCGCCGCGCAGGGCCACGCTCGCCACCGACACCCCCACTTCGAGGCCGATCAAGTGCCAGCGCTTGTACAGCGTGAAGTAGCGCCCGCTCGGATCGGTGTGGGCGTTGTATTCCTCGAAGCAGTGCTTGATGTAGTCGGTCTCGGCCTCGACCGTGACCCACACGCCCATGCGGATGTCGTAGGGAATCTTGCGGCCATTCGCCTCGAGCGAGGAGATCACTTCGACCATGCCCTTGCGCTCGAGGACACCGCCTTCGCTGATCGGGCGGGTCACGAAGGGGATGTCCTCGACGCTGGCCGGCGGATACAGCAGCCCATTGCTCGGCACGCCCAGGCCGGTGGCGTTGGACACCGCGGTGCTTTCGATCGACGGCTTGCTGCCATCCAGGAAGCTGTTGAACATCTTCGGGTTCAGGCCGCCGCGCGCGGCCTGCTCGGGCGTCAGGCCGTAGTGGCCCCAGACGGTGTCGGGCGTGCTCTGGGCAAAGTGCGGCAGCCACTTGTGGCCGCGGCCCGCAGCCACCACCGGAAAGCCGCACGTGCGGGCCCAATCGACCAGGTCGCAGATGAGGGCCGGCTGATCACCGAAGGCGAGCGAATAGACCACGCCGGCCGCGGCCGCCTGGCGCGCCAGGAGCGGCCCGCAGAAGGCATCGGCTTCGACGGTGACGTTGACGACATGCTTGCCCTGCGCGAAGGCCTCGAGGCAATGGTCGACCGCCGCCACCGGGCTGCCGGTGCATTCGACGATCACGTCGATCGCCGGATGCCGCACCAGGGCCTGCCAGTCATCGCCGACATGCGTCGTGCCGTTTTTGACTGCGGCATCGAGCGAGGTTGCCTGGGTGCGCTCTGCCGTCCAGCCGACGCGAGCCAGGTTCGTGCTGGCCGCCGCCGGCGACAGGTCGGCAATGCCGACCAGGTGCACGCCGGGCGTGCGCGGTATCTGCGCCAGGTACATCGTGCCGAACTTGCCGGCGCCGATCAGGCCGATGCGGATCGGCTTGCCTTGCGCGGCGCGCTGCTGGAGTTTGCTGTGCAGGTTCATGTCAGGCGGCTTTCTTCGTGGCGTCGATCGGCGCCGACGAGGTGACCAGCGCGCTGGCCGGCATGCCAGCCTGCCACGGCACCTGCACCGGGTGATCGACGAGCAAGCAATCGTCGGGCAGGCAGTCGATCGGCGTGAAGTCGCGGTGGGCGATGAACTCGGGCCGCTTGAAACGGCGGATGTGGTTGCTGACGGCGCACAGGCTGAGGTAGACGCTGACGCGGTTCCACGGCGACAGGTTGCTGCTGGAGGCGTGCACCAGGCAGGAATGGAACAGGATCATGGAACCCGCAGGGCCCTTGGGCGCGACGATGCCGCCCGAGAGATAACGACCGGCGGCGTCGAAGCCGCCGGGGCCGCCGGCGCGCTGCACCAGTTGCGCGATCAAGGCGCTGTCGACCGTCCACAGCGGGTAGCTGGTGGTCGTCAGGTCGTGCCTGGCGTCGATCACGCCCTTCTTGTGGCTGCCCGGGATCAACATCAGCGGGCCGTTGAACTCGTTGACCTCGTCGAGAAAGATGGCCACGTTCATGGCCCGCTCGGTCGGCATCAGGTCATCGTTCATCCAGGTGCCGTAATCCTGGTGCCACTGCCAGACATCGCCCTCGAACGCCATCTTGCCGTTGATCTTGAACTGGTGCATGTAGAGCGGCTCGCCGAGCAGGTCTTGCACCGGCTCGACCATGCGCGGATGGCGCGCCAGGCGCGCGAAGGGCTCGCTCGCCAGGTGCGCGGCGAAGTTGGTGCGCACGGCGTCGGAGCCTTTCTCGCGCACGTTGTAGGCCTCGCGCCGGCTGTACAGCTCGGGCACGGCAGCGAGCAGGGGCTGCATTTCCGCGGCGCTGAACAGCCCGGGAAAGAACAGGTAGCCGTCGCGGTCGAAGGCCTCGCTTTGTGCAGGGGTGAGTTTCATCGTCGTTGTCCGGTGCGGCCCTGGCACAGCCTACCTCAAAGGGCCCGCCGCCCGCCGCGTCGACAGCCAGATGCCGGGCAGGATCAAAAGTGCTCCGACCGCATGAAAGGCCTCGACGCGCTCGCCCAGCACGGCCCAGCCGACGGCTGCGCTGTACAGCGGGCCGAGGTACAGCACCATGCCCACCCGCGCGGCGCCGAGCACCCGCTGCATGAAAGAGTAGGCGCCGTAGGCCGCGGCGCCGGGCAGCAGCGCCACGGCGATGACCAGGCCCACGCTCTGCCACGACAGGGTCGAGGGCAGCCAGTACAGCGCCTCCCAGAGCGTGAACGGGATCAACACCAGGACTCCGGCGCAGGCGATCAGGGTCAGGCGCGCCAGTGAACCAAAGGCCGAGGGCCAGGCCCGCAACAGCAGCGAGTAAGCCGTCCAGCACAGCACGGCCACGGCGATCCACAGGTCGCCGGGGTTCACGCCGACCTGCAGCACGGCCGCCCAGTCGCCCTTGAACAGGATGTGCAGCACGCCGGCCAGCGCCAGGGCCACGCCCAGGCCCTGAAGGGCGCTGAAGCGTTCGCGCAGCCAGAGGGCCGAGGCCAGCGCGATCAGCACTGGCGCGGCGGCGTACAGCATGCCGATGTTGACCGCCTGCGTGGTGCGCCCGCCGATGTACACGAAGGCGCCGCAGACCCACATGCCGAGCGCACCCAGCACGATGAACTGGCCGACCTCGGCGCGGATCAAGTGGCGCTTGTCGCGCAGCTCTCGCCAGCAGAAAAGGCTGAGCAGGAGCACTGCCACCGCCCAGCGCGCGAGCGCCAGCATGTGCGGCGCAATCACCCCCGGCGCCCAGCGCGCCACCAGGTAGTTCACGCTCCACAGCGCCGGGGTGATGAAGATCAAAGCGATGGCCAAGCGTGTGTCGGTGCTGCGCTGCAAGGCTGTCATCGCAAGATTGTGTGGCACGCCTGCGGTAGGTCGGCATGCCTAGGCAGCAACGGCTGGCAACGCCGATACTTTGGCCACGCCTTGCTGCCCCGCGCCCATGCCCCAAAACGCCCCCCTGCCAACCGCTACGACGGCCCCTTCGACGTCATTGGCCGAAGTCCTGGCGCGCCAGCGCGCGGCGTACCACGCGCACCCGGTGCCCAGCCGTGCCGAGCGGGTTGCCGACCTGCGCACGCTGCAAGGCTTCGTGCGCGAACACAAGCAGGCACTGTGCGACGCGATCAGCGCCGACTACGGCCACCGCTCGAAGCACGAGTCCCTGCTGGCGGAGGTGTTCCCCGTCGTCGACGGCATCGACCACACCCTCAAGCATCTGCGCGGCTGGATGCAGACGCAACGCCGGGGCGTCGATCTGCGCAACTTCCTCGGCGCACGCAACCGCGTGATTCCGCAGCCGCTGGGGGTGGTCGGCGTGATCGTGCCCTGGAACTTCCCGCTCAACCTGAGTCTGGTGCCGCTGACAGCCATCTTCGCCGCCGGCAACCGGGCGATGGTCAAGATGAGCGAGAACTCGCGCCACCTGGCGGCCTTGTTGATCGAGAAGATGCCGGCCTACTTCCCGCCCGAGAAGCTGCAATTTTTCGACGAGACCGGCGGCGTCGGCATCGAGTTCTCCAAGCTGCCCTTCGACCACCTGCTGTTCACCGGCTCGGGCGCCACAGGCCGCGCCGTGATGGCCGCGGCCGCTGCCAACCTGTGTCCGGTGACGCTCGAACTCGGCGGCAAGTCGCCGGCCATCGTGTGCGACGGCTACCCCCTGCGCACGGCCGCCGAACGCATCCTGTTCGCCAAGTTCCTGAACGCAGGCCAGATCTGCACCTCGGTCGATCACGCCTGGTTGCCGCAAGCCCAGATCGCGGACTTCGTGCAACTGGCGCGCGAGATCGTGGCGGCGCGCTACCCGAGGCTCGAGTCGCCCGACTACACGGCCATCATCGACCAGGCCGCGTTCGACCGCCTGCTGCACCTGCTCGACGATGCGCGGGCCCGCGGCGCCACCGTGATCCCGCTGCTGAACGGCCCGCCCTACGACATCGTCACGCGCAAGATCGCACCGCACATCGTGCTCGATGCGCCCGAGGATTGCCTGCTGATGCAGCACGAGATCTTCGGCCCGGTCTTGCCGCTGCGCGGCTACAGCGCGCTGACGCGCGTCATCGATCACATCAACGCCGGGCCGCGGCCGCTGGCGCTCTACCCGTTCAGCCTGGACGCTGACCAGGTTCAGATGCTGCTCGACCGCGTGATGTCGGGCGGTGTGTCGGTCAACGACGCGCTGTTCCATGTCGGCCAGCATGACCTGCCCTTCGGCGGCGTCGGTGCCTCGGGCATGGGCCACTACCACGGCCGCGAAGGCTTCGAAACCTTCTCGAAGCTGCGACCCGTCTTCTACCAGGCGCGCCTGAGCAGCCTCAAGTTCCTGATGCCGCCCTACGGCCGGTTCGCGGACCGGGTGCTGGCCTTCCTCACGCGCTGACTGGGCTGCGCGCACCGCGCAGGTCTTGTGCGGCCGCAGGCCAACCGCTCTCAGTCGCCCGCGACCACCCGCGCCGCGAGGCACAGGTCTTCCCAGGCCCGAGCCTTATCGGTCAAGGTGCGCAACAAATAGGCCGGGTGGTAGGTGACGACCACCGGCACGCCAAGGTAGCGGTGCACGCTGCCGCGCAACTTGCCCAGCGGCTCGTCGCTGGCCAGCAGCGCCTGGGCCGCAAACCGGCCCATCGCCAGGATGACGCGCGGCTGCACCAGGGCGATCTGGCGCTGGAGGAAGGGGGCGCACTGCGCGGTCTCGGCCGGCACCGGATTGCGGTTCTTCGGCGGCCGGCACTTCAGCGTGTTGGCGATGTAGACCTGGCGCTCGGGCGGGCCTTCCTGACGTGTCAGCGCCAGGGCCTGCAGCATGTTGTCGAGCAACTGACCCGACGCGCCGACGAAGGGCTCGCCCTGCTCGTCCTCCTGTTCGCCCGGCGCCTCGCCGACGATCATCCAGTGCGCCCGCGGGTTGCCGGTGCCGAAGACGGTTTGGCGGCGGGACTGACTCAAGCTGCAGGCCCGGCAGTCGGCCACGGCGGCGCGCAAATCGGACCAGTCGAGCCAGGCGATCTCGGGCCGTAGCACCGAAGCTGCTGACGCGGGGGGTGCGGGAGGCGCGGCGGCGACCGCGGTTGACGGGCGCGCCGCAACAGCCGAGGCCCGTGCCGGGACCATTGCCGGGGCCAACACCGGGGCCAGTACCGGGGCGGCAGCCGGCACAGCGGGCGCTGCGCCGAACAAGCGCACGCCCATGGTCTGCAGCATGGCGCGCTGGCGCTCACTCCAGCGCATCGGCTCGCGCCCCGGTGGCCAGGCGCATCACGCAGGCGTCTTCGCGCTGGCCGGCGGCAGCCGGGTAGTAGCTGCGGCGCCAGCCCACCTGCTCGAAGCCGTAGCGGCGGTACACCTCGCGGGCGCGCTGATTGCTTTCGCGCACTTCGAGCCACAACCACACCGCACCAGCCTGGCGGCAATCGGCCAGCAGGCCATCGATCAAGGCGCGCGCCAGGCCGCGGTGCTGCCAGGCCGGCGCGACCGTGATGTTGAGCAGGTGCATCTCCTGCACCCCCGGCATCGCCACGCAATACGCGTTGGGCTGCCCCGCCGGGTCGCGCAACAACAACGCGCTGTAGCCGGCGGCCAGCGAGTCGATGAAATTGCCACGGCTCCAGGCAAACGGGTACACGCCCTGCTCGATGGCCATCACGGCATCCAGGTCAGCCAGGGTCAACGGCTCGCGCTGCGACGGCGGCGGGATGAACTGCAGTTGTGCGCTCATCACCCCGCCTTGGCCAGCGCCGCGGCGCTGCGTTCGGCCGTGGTCTGCGCCACCTTGTCACGCAAGTAGAGCGGCAGGGCGAGTGCGGCGTCGACCGCCTCGCCGCGCCGCCAGGCCGCGCGCGCCAGGCGGGCCAAGGCGGCAGACCGGTCGTGCGCCTCGGCGATGCACAGCGCAGCGCCGGTGGGCAGGCGGGCACCAAAGGCGCCCAGCGCCGACCCCGCCACGCAAGCCGGCGGCTCGCGCCGCCAGGCCTCGGCCAGGGCCGCCACGGGCCACAGCGCCGGGGTCTGCTCGACGCCCCAGCCGTCCGGGCGGTACCGGTAGGCCGCGGCATAGACCTCGCTCATGCGCGCATCCATCGCCACCCACAGCCGCTGTGCTGCAGGGCCGTGCCGGGCCTGCGCGTCTTCTGCCACCAGGGCCAGGCTGTCGATGGCCAGCACCGGCAGCCCGGCCCCGAAGGCCAGGCCTTGGGTCACCGAGCAGGCCGTTCTCAGGCCGGTGAACGCGCCGGGGCCACGGCCGAAGGCAATCGCGTCGAGATCGCGCAGCGCCAGCCCCGCGCGCGCCAGCAACTCGAAGACCAGCGGCAGCAAGCGCTGCGACGCCAAGGCCCCGCCGGGCTCTTCGGCCAGCCACTGGCGCGGCCCGTCGACCAGCGCCAGCGTCAGGCGCTCGGTGGCCGTGTCCAGCGCCAGTAAACGCGGCGCCTTCGGCTCTGGCGGCGTGTCAGCCGGGCTCACCCGACCGCCCCCCGGACAGGGGCTTCGGCAGGGCCCTCAGGGCGTCGGATCGGTCGCATGCGGTCAGTGTATGACGCGCTCGGCGTGCGATCATGGCCTTGATGTTCCCGCGTCTGTTGCCACTCGCAGTCAGCCTGTCGGCGCTGGTTTCCATCGCGCCCGCGCAGGCCGCCGACGCGCCCGTGCTGGCGCCCGAAATCGTGCAGGCGCTGCAGCGCGAAGGCGTACCGCAGGACGCCCTCTCGGTGCTGGTCCAGGAAGTCGGCACCGGCAACACGCGGCTGACCCTGAATGCGCACAAACCGGTCAACCCGGCCTCGCTGGCCAAGCTGCTGACGACCTACGCCGCGCTCGACCAGCTCGGCCCGGCCTTCACCTGGAAGACACCGGTCTGGCTCGCCGGCCGGGTACAGAACGGTGTGCTCGAAGGCTCCCTGCACCTTCAAGGCCGCGGCGACCCGAAGTTGACCGTCGAGCGGCTGTGGTTGCTGATGCAGCGCCTGCGCCAGATGGGCATCAGCGAGATCCGCGGCGACATCGTGCTCGACCAGAGCGCCTTCGTCGTGCCCGAGGCCTCGGCGGCGGCCTTCGACAACGAGCCGCTGCGGCCCTACAACGTGCGCGCTCAGGCCCTGCTGCTCAACTTGAGCGCGGTGCTCTACACCTTTACCCCCGACACGGCGCGCGGCGTGGCCCTGGTCTCGGCCGAGCCCGCGCTGCAAGGCGTGCCGGTCGATGCCAGCGTGCCGCTCACCTCGGGCCCCTGCAACGACTGGCGCGGCGCCCTCAAGGCCACCCCCGGCGACACCGAGCGCATGCGCTTCGGCGGCAGCTTTGCCCAGGCCTGTGGCGAGCGGGTCTGGCCGCTGGCCTACCCCGACCCGAAGTTGTATGCCGCGCGCCTGCTGGCCACGCTGTGGCGGGATGCCGGCGGGCGCCTGATCGGCAGCGTGCGCGAAGGCCCGGCACCGGAAGGCGTCAAGCCCAGCTTCGAGATCAGCTCGCCGGCGCTGGCCGAGGTGGTGCGCGACATCAACAAGTACAGCAACAACGTGATGGCCCAGCAGTTGCTGCTGACGCTGGCGTTGCAGCGCCCGGGCGCCACCGGCGTCACGCCCGAGGCCGGGCGCGAGGCCCTGCGCCAGTGGCTGCAGCAGCGCCTGGGCGAGTCGCTCGACGGGGTGGTCATCGACAACGGCTCCGGGCTGTCGCGCGAGACCCGCGCCTCGGCGGCGCTGTTCGGCCGCGTCTTGCAGACCGCCTGGTCGAGCCCGGTGATGCCCGAGCTGATCGCGTCCTTGCCGGTGAATGGCCTGGACGGCACCTTGCGCCGCGCCAACTCGAGCCCCGGCCTGGCCCACCTGAAAACCGGCTCGCTGCGCGATGTCGCCGGTGTCGCCGGCTACGTGCTCGGCGCCAGTGGCAGGCGCTATGTGCTGGTGGCCATCATCAACCACCCCAACGCCAACGCCGCCAAGCCGGCGCTCGATGCGCTCGTGCAATGGACCCTCAACGACGGCGAGCGCATGAAGCGACCCGCCGAGCCGTCGCGCCGGACGTCGAAGTGAACGCCACCCGGATCCGGATCCGAATCCGAATCCGGAAGCCGCCCTGAAATGCAAACCGGCGCCCGAGGGCGCCGGTTCGACAGCCTGGCTCAGGCGCTCACTGGTTGGCCGGGATCCAGCCGACTTCCTTCATGCGCGCGATCACGAAATCTGACACCGCTTTGTGACCCCCGGGGGTCGGGTGCACGCCGTCGGCAAAGGCCCATGTCGTTGTGCTGGCGCCGGTCCTCAAAGTGTTGAACGCCTGACCTGTGGCGGCGTTGCAGAAGAGGGAGGTGCCGTCCGTGACGCGGCCAGCCGTCACGGCCTGAATCTTGGCCGGGTCACAAGCCGCGGTGGTGACATTGACGAAACCGAAGTCACCAGGGCGGGTGGCGATGCTCGCGATCAATCCACGCACGTCGACCATCACCACGTTGGCGCCCGCCAACCCGGCCGTGAGTGAGGTGTTGAACTCTGCGCCCAGCTGCGTCACCAGGGCCTTGGTCGGTGCGGACGATGCCAAGAACGCAGGCAGCAGCGCATAGTCTGGCAAGTTCATCACCGCAACACGCGTCGCGCCCCGCGCCAGCACCTGGTCTTTCACCAGCGTGGCGAGTTGCGTGCCCGCGGCCTGCATATTGGCGATGGCCGTGGCCGGTGGCAGACCGAGATTGATGGCACCGAGCTGGGTGAAAACGTCATTGTTGCCAGCCCAGACGAAGACGACTTCGTCGGCGCGGTAACTGCCGAAGCGCGTGATGTGACGCGCCATCTGGGTCACCACCGGCACCGTCAGTGCGCCCCCCGACTTACCGATGCCGTTCGGGTCGGTGACGCGCGCGCCGCCCTGGCCGTAGGCGGTGCAACTGGTGGCCAGGGCCGGGTTGGCCGCTGCCGGGCAGAGCACCTCGGTGGTTGCGAAGCCGGCCGCAGCCTGCGTGATGGGCACGCCCACCCGCGCCGCCACCGACTCGACCCAGATGGTCGCGATGTTGGCGTTGCTGGCCGGGGTGTAGCCGGTGTGGTTGTTGGTCGTGAACCGCCCGCCAAAGAATGGCGCGGCGCCCGTGCCGGCCAGGGAGGTTGCCGGCGCGTAGGTGCCCAGGTCCGACAGGCTGTCGCCGAACGAGATCACGCGCGAGACTGCCGGCGCATCGCTGCCGCCGCCGCAGGCGGCGAGCAGAGCGGCGCCGACCAGGGCTGAGATCGTTGACAGGTGCCACTGACGTCGTGAAGTCATGCAGGTCTCCTTGATATTTGAGGGGGTTGCGGCACGCCGGCAGGGCGCACGTTCGCAGAAACACAGACCACTATACGGGCGCCGGCGCGCGTGCCCGAGCCGGGTTAACCCACCCAGTTACCGGCGAGCCGGTACTGCTTAGAAGGGGTTGTTGCGTGCGCGCGATTCGGCCAGGGCCCCGAGGCGCGCTTGGCCGGCCGGCGCGATGCGCAGGTTGTCGGCCCACAACCAGGTGGTGGCGGTCGCGGCGGCGGCGCCGGTGGCAGCATTTGCCGGCACCAGCGTGGCGGTGGTGCAGCCCGGCAGCACTGCCGTGCTAAGGCAGGCCGGCGCGGTGACGTTGGCCAAACCGAAGGACTGCGGAAACTTGACCAGGTTCTGCAAGTCGATGTCGGCATAAACCAGACCGATGAGCCGCCCATCGTTGATCAACTCAACGCTCATGCGATTGTTGAACACCGCGACCAGTTCGGAGATCAGGGCCGCGCGGGTGGTGTCGCCGGTGCTGACGTTCTGCGCCAGCGCGAAAGGCGACTGGCCGATGTCCGGCACGGTGAGCACCACCACCGCGGGGCCGCTGGTGGCCACCTGATTGACGAAGGCGCCGAGCGTACGACCGCGCGTGCGGGCTTGGTCGATCAGGGTCGCGCGGCCGACGCCCGGGTACTGGGCATACAGCTCGAGGATGTCGTTCATGCCGATCATCACCAGCGCCAGGTCTTTCTCGCCCAGTGCGCTGCCCTGCACACCCGCCAACTGCGCGGCCAGGTCGGCGACCTTGTGGCCGACCTGGGCCCGGATTTGACCCGTCGCCGTGGTGGCCGTGCCCAGGCAACGGTCGAAGGCCAGGCCGAAGCCGGTGGCCACGGTCTGAATCCACAGCGGATTGCGCGTGCAATCGAGGCCGGTCGGGTCATCGACGAGCACGCCGTTGACAGTGATCTGCCGAAACGCGTTGACGCTGTATTTGCGGCCATCGGCCTCGATCACGCTCAACTCGTCGCCGAACGCCAGGATGCGCGTCGGGGCAAAGGGGGTGACGGGGTCGCCGCCACCGCAGGACGCCAGCAGACCCGCGCCGAGCAGCGCCGCCATCGACCTGCCGAAACGGGCGCCCAGGTGGGCCAAGAACTTGGAACTCATGCAATCTCCAGCCGGATCAGATCAAGACTCAAACACCAGGTCACGCCTCAGGCCGCCGCCGCGCGTTGCAGGCGGTCGCGCACACCGTCCCACTCAGCGCCGGGAGGAGGATGTTCGACCCAGATGAGTGCCACGCCCAGGGCGTCGAGTTCCCGTAGCACCGCGAACAACTCGAACGCCGCCGCCCGAGCGACGTCAGGCATGGCGCGCGCCACGAGACCGGCGGCCTTGGGCACGCGCACGGTGCGGGAATATACCGCCAGCCTCGGTGGCGGCGCTGGCGCAGGCGACTTCACGGCCGCCGCCGCCTGGGCATCAGCCCACAGCGTCAAGGCGTCGCCGAGCGCGCTGCTCGGCATCAGACGCAGCCTGGCGCGCGGAGCGTAGTGGGCCTCGAGCGTGCCGGAGGCCCGCGGTGCGTCAGCGTCGCGGTCGGCGAGTGGCTCACCTGCTGCGGCGGCCAAAGCCTCGCGCGTCAAGCTGCCCGGGCGCAACAGCACCGGCCGGCCGCGCGAGCAGTCGACGATCGCCGATTCGATGCCGTCGCTGCAGGCACCGCCGTCGAGCACGCTCAGATCTGCGCCGAACTCGCTCTGCACATGGGCGGCGGTGGTCGGGCTGATGCGACCGAACCGGTTGGCACTCGGCGCGGCAACGCCCGGGACACCGCGCGCCGCCGCAGCAGCCAGCAGGGCATGCGCCAGCGGGTGACCGGGGCAGCGCAGTCCGATCGTGTCCTGGCCGCCGGCCGCGCCCCCCGCCAGGCCAGGCCGGCGCGGCACGATGAGCGTCAGCGGGCCGGGCCAGAAAGCAGCCGCCAGACGCGCCGCCAGCGGCGGCCAACTGGCCGCGAAGTGCCGGGCCTGCGCCGCGTCGCTGACATGCACGATCAGCGGATGGTCTTCCGGGCGGCCTTTGGCAGCAAAGATCTTGGCCACTGCGGCGTCATCGTCGGCTCGCGCCCCCAGGCCATAGACGGTCTCGGTCGGGAACGCCAGCAACTCCCCGGCGGCGAGCCGGTCGGCGGCCTGACCGAGGGCCCGCGGGTCGGCGCCGTTCAGCAGCATCGGGCGCGCGCCGGGCCGCGCCGCGCGGCCTGACACCCCCTCGGGGGGCGCGAGCGCAGCGAGCTCGGGGCGGTCATGGCCGTTCAGAAGCTGGGCAGGCCCAGCAGCGCCGCCGCCTGCCTTGCCACGCTGCGTGCCGCGGCAGCGTCGGCCGCGGTGACGGTCAAGTGGCCCATCTTGCGGCCGCGGCGGGGGCTGGCCTTGCCATACAGATGAAGGTGGGCGCCGGGCAGGGCCAGCACCTCGGCCCAGGGCGGTGAGCGCTCGCGCCCGGCCTCGGCGCCCGGCTCGAACCACAGATCGCCCAGCAGGTTGAGCATCACCGCAGGGGAGTGCAGGCGCGGCGCGACCAGCGGCAAGCCGGCCAGGCAACGCACCTGCAGATCGAACTGCGAGACGTCGCAGGCATCCAGGCTGTAGTGGCCGGAGTTGTGCGGGCGCGGCGCCATCTCGTTGGCCACCAACGAGCCATCCTCCAGGACGAAGAATTCGACGCAGAGCACGCCGATGTAGTGCATTGCAGTGGCCAGCGCGATGGCGGCGGCGATGGCCTGCTGCTGCAAGGCCGGCGCCACATCGGGCGCCGGTACCTGCGTCAGCGCCAGGATGCCGTCGCGGTGCAGGTTCTGCTGTACCGGCAGGTGCACGCAGCTGCCGTCGGCATGGCGCGCCACGATCACGCTGAGCTCGTGGGCCAGGGCCAGGCGCTGCTCGAGCACGCACGGCACCTGCCGCAGCTCAGCCCAGGCCGCGGCCAGTGCCGCCCGATCGGCGACCCGGATCTGGCCCTTGCCGTCGTAGCCCAGACGCGTCGTTTTCAAGATGCCCGGCAGCAGCCACGCGGGCACCGCGGCAAGCTGGGCGCTGCTCTCGATCACCGCGAAGGGCGCGCAGGGCACGCCGCTGTCGACGAAGTGCTGCTTCTCGACAGCGCGGTCCTGGCACACCGCGACGCACTCGGCCGAGGGCGCCACCGGCCGGTGCGAGCCCAGCGTGTGCAGCGCCGTGGCCGGCACGTTCTCGAACTCCGTGGTGATCGCCGAGCTGCGTTGCATCAGCTGGGCCAGGCCCGGCTCGCCGAGGTAGTCGGCCTCGATGTGATAGTGGGCGATCAGGCCTGCGGGGCTGGTCGGATCCGGGTCGAGCACCGCTGTGAAATAGCCCATGGATTGCGCCGCCTGCACGAACATGCGGCCAAGCTGCCCACCGCCCATCACCCCCAGCGTGACGGGCCGGCCGTCGGCACCGAGGCTGCCGGGCAGCATGGGTTTCATTTCAACTCGGCGGTCATGGCGCGCGCCGCCTCGGTCTGACGCGCGCGGAACTCATCCAGCCGGGCCAGCAGCGCAGGCTCGCTGCCGGCCAGCAGTGCCACCGCGAACAAGGCCGCGTTGGCCGCGCCCGCATCGCCGATGGCAAACGTGGCCACAGGCACGCCCTTGGGCATCTGCACGATGGAGTGCAGCGAATCGACCCCGTTCAAGTGCTTGCTGGCCACCGGGACGCCGAGAATGGGCAAGCTCGTCTTGGCCGCCAGCATGCCCGGCAGGTGCGCCGCGCCGCCCGCGCCTGCGATGATGGCGACCAGGCCGCGGCCCCGCGCTTGCTCCGCATAAGCGAACAAGTCGTCGGGCATGCGATGGGCCGAGATCACCCGGCACTCATGGGCGACGCCGAACTCGGCGAGAATGGAAGCCGCGTGTTGCAGGGTTTGCCAATCGCTGGCCGAACCCATCACCACGCCGACCAGGGGGCGGGGCTCGTTCAAGGGCTCGCTCCTGTTGCTTGCTGCAGAAGCCTCGAATTGTAGGCGGCGCGCCCTTAGCCACTCACTCACCTATGCAAGACATCACGCTCGCCAATTTCGAAGCCGACCTCATCAACGGTTCGCTGCAACAACCCGTGCTGCTCGACATCTGGGCGCCCTGGTGCGGGCCGTGCAAGCAGCTCGGCCCGTTGCTGGAAAAACTCGAAGTGGCCTACGCCGGGCGCTTCAAGCTGGCCAAGTTGAACAGCGACGATCAACCCGAGATCGCAGCGCAGCTGAGCCAGGCCTTCGGCGTGCGCTCGATCCCCTTCTGCGTCATGTTCCTCGGCGGCAACCCGGTCGACGGCTTCGTCGGCGCGCTGCCCGAGGCCCAGATCCGCGCCTTCCTCGACAAGCACGTGCCCAGCCCCGACGAATTCGAGGCGGAGGCCGAGGTCGACGAGGCCGAAGCCCTGGTCGCCGAGGGCGACCCGGCCGCCGCGCTGGCCAAGTTGCAGCAGGCGGTGGCGATCGACCCCGCCAACGACGTCGCGCGCTACGACTACGTCAAGCTCTTGCTCGAACAAGGCCAGCTGGCCCTGGCCGAGCAGGCTTTCGCGCCGGTGGCCAGCAAGGCCATCGGTGACGCCCGTTTCGAGGCCCTGGGCCGCTGGCTGGCGGCACACCGCGCGGCCGCCAGCGCCCGCAGCGCCGAGGTCCTGGGCGCTGCCATCACAGCCAACAAGCGCGATTTCGAAGCCCGCTTCGAGTTGGCGCAAAGTGAGTTCGCCGCCGGCCGCTTGACCCAGGCGATGGACGAATTGCTCGAGATCGTGATGCGCGACAAGGCCTGGAATCAGGAGGCCGCGCGCAAGACCTACGTCGCGATTCTGACCCTGATGATCAAACCGGCGCCCAAGCCGTCGGCCAACGAACCCGCCAAAGGGGCGCTCGAACTGACCGGGCGCTCAGCGCCGAGCGCAGTGACGGACCCATTGGTCGACCAGTACCGACGCAAGCTGAGCATGGCATTGTTCTGATTCGAACCCGCGCCCGGCCGGGGTACGGGCGGCAGTGCCAGCATGACCCCTCAGGGTCGCCACGACCAGGACGGACGAACCGTCGGACCGATCTTGTGCGACTGAGGGCGACCGCGTGTCAGGCGACAAGCGCGCGCAGCCACTCGGGCAGCGGCGCCGACTTCTGCGCCTTGAAGTCGGTCCAGACCGTGGTCGCGCCGCCCTCGGCATGGATCACGCCCGGCATGTCGGTGCGCTGCAGCGTGATGAAGGTGTCGAAGCTCGAGCGGCGCGGGTTGGCCGCGTAGTGCGTGGCCAGCACCTCGCCGGGAAACTCGAGCTGGCGAATGAAGTTGCAGAAGGCGTTGACGATCACCGGGCCACTGCCGTTCGGGTTGGGCGGCGCGCCGATCGCGAACAGCCACTCCAGGCGCACGATCTCCATGTAGCGGAAGTAAAGGGTGTTGTTGACATGGCCCATCGCGTCCATGTCGCCCCAGCGAATCGGCATCACCATCTGGTGCGTGAGTTTCTTCTCGGCCGGCAGTTCGAAGCGCATCGGGAGCTACTTTGTCTCGATGCCGAGTTCCTGCGCCATGCGCAGGACCAGCGCGCGCAACGCCGCCACTTCATCCGACAGGCGCGTCTGTTCGCCCTTCAGGGCCGCCAGTTCGCCAGCGCTGACGCCAAGCGGCGCGTCGCTCTCGTGGGCCGCCGCCAGCATCCCCACCTCGCCGCCCAGCAGGTGGGCCCAGCGCGCCTCGCGTGCGCCTGGCGCGCGGGCCAGCTTTTGGACCCGCGGCGGAAAGCGTTCGGCCAGTCCTTCGAGGCAGCTCTCGACCGCGGCAATGTCAGTGAAGCGGTGCAGGCGCTCGCAATTCAGGCGCAGCTCGGCGGCGGTCTGCGGGCCGCGCAGCATCAGCACCGCCAGCACGGCCACGGCCTCCACCGGCACGCCCTGCACGCGGCCGAGGTTGTGCTCGAACTTGAGGGTGCGGCTGCTGCTGCCCTCGAACACCAGGCTCAGCGTCTTGAGGCCGTCGACCGCGGTCAGGACTTCGGCGTCCGTGGCCTCGATCACCGGCACGCGCGCCGTCTTCTGGTTGCAACCCGCGACCAACGCGTTGAGCGACAGCGGGTAGGTGTCCGGCACCGTGTGCTGCTTCTCCACCAGCACACCGAGCACGCGGGCTTCGAGCGGGGTCAGAGTGCGCATCAGCGCACCGCCGCGGCCAGCGCCGGGCCGCCCCAAGCAGGCCGCGCCCCCCTCGGGGGGCGGCGCCGCACGCGTCTTGGGGCTGTCATCTAGACCCCGAACCCGTCGTCGGCGGCGATGACGGCGCCATTGACGAAGTGGCTCTGGTTCGAGCACAGCATCATCAGCACCACATCCAGGTCCTCGGGCTTGCCGACGCGCTTGCGCGGCAGCATCTGCACCAGCTTCTGGCCGGCCTCGGTGGCCCATTGGTGGTGGTTGATCTCGGTGTCGATGTAGCCCGGGCACAGGGCGTTGACATTGATGCCGTAGCGCCCCCACTCGAGCGCCATGGCCTTGGTCATGTGGATCACGGCGGCCTTGCTCATCGCGTAGGCGCCGATCTGGCCGAAGGCGCGCAGGCCGGCCACCGAGGCGACATTGACGATGCGTCCGCCCGTGAAGGTGCCCGGCGCCGCACCCTTGCTGCGCGCGATCATGCGCTTGGCCACCTCCTGGGCGACAAAGAAGGCACCGCGCGTGTTGGTGTTCATGACGAAGTCGTAGTCCTCCGGCGTCACGTCGGTGAGCTTCTGGGTACGGCCGACGCCCGAGTTGTTGACAAGGATGTCGATGGTGCCCATCTCGGTCTCGGCGTGGGCGATGGCGGCGCGGATGCTGTCGTGGTCGGTCACGTCCATTTCGACGACATGGGCGTCGCCGTCGTTGGCCTCGATCTCGGCGCGCAGGGTCTTCAGGCGATCCAGGCGCCGTGCTGCCAGCACCACACCGGCGCCGGCAGCGGCCAGCGTCCGTGCGAACTGCGCGCCCAGGCCACTTGAAGCCCCCGTGACCAGGGCCACCCGGCCCGCCAGATCGATTTGATACGCCATGTTGCGACTCCGTGATTGCGGTCTCGGATCACGATAGCACGCGCCTCTCTTTAGAATCCGAATGCATTTCGATTGCCGACCCGATCCATGACGCCCCAGGAAATCCTTGCCCAGCATGGTCCGCGCGAAGCCATGGCGTACGACGTCGTGGTGGTCGGCGGCGGCCCGGCCGGCCTGGCTTGCGCGATCCGTCTGAAGCAGTTGGCGGCCTTCGAGGGCAAGGAAATTTCGGTGGTGGTGCTGGAGAAGGGTTCGGAGCCCGGCGCCCACATCCTGTCCGGCGCCGTGATGGACCCGCGCGCCCTGACCGAACTGTTCCCCGATTGGCGCGCCCGTGGCGCCCCGCTGAATCAGCGTGTGGTGGCCGACGAAGTCCTCTGGCTCGGGCCCACGAAGGGCAGACGCACGCCCGACTTCCTGGTGCCCGACTGCCTGCACAACGGCGGCAACTACATCATCAGCCTCGGCGCCGTCACCCAGTGGCTGGGCCAACAAGCCGAGGCACTCGGCGTCGAGGTCTTTCCTGGTTTCACGGGCGCCGAGGTGCTGTTCGGCGCCGACGGCTCGGTCAAGGGTGTGGCCACCGGCAATCTCGGCGTCGGCAAGGACGGGGTGCCGCACGAGGGCTTCCAGCTCGGCATGGAACTGCAGGGGCGCTACACCGTGTTCGCCGAAGGCTCGCGCGGCCACCTCGGCAAGCAGGTGATCGCGCGCTACCGGCTCGACGGCGGCAAGGACCCGCAGAGCTATGCCCTGGGCATCAAGGAACTGTGGGAGATTGACCCGGCCCGGGCCAAGCCCGGCCATGTCGTGCACACCGCCGGCTGGCCGATGGACAACGACACTTATGGCGGCGGCTTTCTCTACCACCTCGACGGCAACCGGGTCACGCTGGGTTTCGTCACCGGCCTGGACTACCGCAACCCCTGGCTGAGCCCGTTCGAGGAGATGCAGCGCTGGAAGACCCACCCCGCCATCCGCGCCCACATCGAGGGCGGCAAGCGCATCGGCTACGGCGCGCGCGCCATCACCGCCGGTGGTCTGTTGAGCCTGCCCAAGCTGGTGTTTCCAGGCGGGGCCCTGGTGGGTTGCGAGGCTGGCACTCTGAACGCCGCGCGCATCAAGGGCAGCCATGCAGCGTTGAAGAGCGGCATGCTGTGTGCCGAGGCGCTGTACGAAGCCGTGGTCAAGGAAGACCGCCGCCACGACGAACTCACGGCCTACCCGGAGGCCTTCCGCGCCAGCTGGCTGTGGGACGAGTTGAACGGCGCCCGCAACTTCAAGCAGTGGTTCAAGAAGGGCAACCGGGTGGGCGCCCTCATGACGGGCATCGAGTACTGGTTGATGCCCAAACTCGGGTTCAAGAGCCCGCCGTGGACCATCCACCACAACGAGCCCGACCATCTGCGCCTGAAGCCGGCGGCCGAGTGCGCTGCGATCGCTTACCCCAAACCCGACGGCGTGCTGACCTTCGACCGTCTGAGTTCGGTCTTCATCAGCAACACCAACCACGAAGAGAACCAGCCGGCACACCTGACCTTGATCGACGCCAAGGTGCCCGTGGCCACCAACCTGGCCCGCTACGCCGGCCCCGAGAGCCGCTACTGCCCGGCGGGCGTGTACGAGTATGTGAAGAGCGAAGACGGCAGCGACCGACTGCAAATCAACGCGCAGAACTGCGTGCACTGCAAGTCCTGCGACATCAAGGATCCGACGCAGAACATCGTCTGGATCACCCCCGAGGGCGGCGGCGGGCCGAACTACGCCGGGATGTGAGCGCACCCACCCCCCTCGGCCCCGCCGGGGCCGGCGGGGCCGATGACGCCGATGGCACCGCTTGCCGACACGGCATTCCAAGCGCTGGGCGTCGGGCGCGCCGGACGCGGCTGCGAGCCGGGGCTAGAGAATCCGCGCCGCCAGCGCCACCGTGTCGTTGCGCCAGATGTCCTGCGGCAAGATGTCGCTGTCGGGGTGGGTGAAGCGCACGCCGGCGGCGCGGAAGCAACTCCTCGACCAGTTCGGAGCAGATGAACTTGCGGTCGCGCGCGCGGCGGCCCACGCGAAAGGCGATGCGCATGGCAATGCGCAGGATCTTGTTGTTGTCGTCGGGCCGGGTCAGCAGGTCCATGCCGAAGCTCACGCCCTGGCGCACCGGGTCCACCGTCAAGGCTGGCCGCAGGCGACCGACGACAATCTGGCCGCGGTAAGGTCGGCGCCGGCCGTGGTAGTCGCGCAGGTCCTTGCTCACGGGCACCCGACGCACGCCGACGCCGACGCCGACCTCGCTTTCGAGCACAAAGACGCGACCGAGGTGCTCGTCGCGGTAGATCACGCCGACTTGGCCCCAGACCGATTTCGTGAAGCGCTGGATCAGGCCTGAGAACAGGTAGGAGCCGGAGCAGAACACCAGGTCGCCCGAACGCAGGCTGTCGAGAACCGCGTCGTAGCCCTGCAC